>ULXH01049567.1_pt1 | contig 50021 bp, 35 predicted proteins | sample 1961101 | NCBI WGS metagenome assembly ULXH01 (sample SAMEA4835833, study PRJEB28245) | human gut metagenome | biome: gut microbiome; material: fecal sample | place: Denmark | collected 2008 | reverse complement strand
TAGTTGGCTAATTTTATACTATTTACTGAATATCCCTTTTTTATGGACATTCAGTAAATAGGGATATTCAGTAAATGTCCCTACTTTATAGTGATTATGCTATGTGTACAAGGCAATTCCACTACTTCTTGAGGGACTTATTTCCTGCTCGTATTCTAAATAGATAGTTTATGTTATTTCTTAGTCTGCACCACTAGCATCCAGCCTTCTTTGGCTTTGACTGGAATGGATGCACCTACAGCAAATTCAGCAGACGGCTGGAATTTCTCGACTTCCGGAGCTGTAATCACAGCCTTGGCCGGATCAATACCCAGACGTTTCCAGTCGATAGTCAGTTTCACATCATGTGCCTTGGTATCAAAGTTTCCTACGGCAATTAATGTTTTACCATCGCGGATATAAGCTGTAGCCTTAACTAGTTCATGATCAGTCTTCACTACGGCTTTTTCATCCCAGTAGCCTATCATTTCTGATTCTTCTATGCCGAATTCCATCCAGAGCTTCCAGATGTGTTCCGGATTACTCTTGATATAAGAGTGTCTGGTAGTAGCACCATAAACCATACCGAGGTACTGGTTTCCACCATCCTGAAGCATTTCGCTCATCTGACCGAAAGGTATGCCAGAGAATGTTACAAACCATTCATCGGGGTTCATCTTATTATATCTGAAGCTTTCGCCAAACCAGAGTCTGTCTACGTAAGGGAAGAAATCGGTGTACTGATTGGCTGGGCCGATGGAATAACCTGTGTTAGAGTGAAGGTCTACTACTGCATCGGGACGATACTTAGCGGTAATCTTCTTCATACGTTTCATAACGTTTCTATCGAAAGCCACATCGTCCATGTAGATACCATCCAACTTGTAGTTTTCATACATCCAGCGCAAGCCTTCCAGATAGTAGTTAATCCAACGAGAGAATCCGTTGACTACCAAGGCAGCATCGGCTGTTTCTTCCGGAAGTTCTGAATACCAAGCCGGCTTGTAACCGTCTACCAGGTGTTCTGTCAGCCATGGAATACCGTAGCCCACTCCTTCTGTAAAGATTTCATGGTTCAAGCTCATCAGTGCGTGGATTTCTGTCACATAAGAAGTAACCTCACGAATGGTATAGTAAAGTTTTACCTTTCTGTTATGCTTATGCTGCTCATTGATATGTGCCTTCAGTTCGTCCTGTACGATGAACGGATAGTTGATAACCGGGTTCAGACTCATACAGTGATGAATATTGTCAATGTTGGCACCATCTTTAGCTGCTTCGTTAAATCCTTCTGGCTTACTGTGGTAATAACGTTCAGCAAAGTGTTTGGCTGAGTTAACAGGTTTCACCGGAGTGATAAGCAGGCTGAATTCAAAGTCTTTTGGTTCAGTGCTTAAAGTATTCTTACCTGTCTCGGCTATTACCTGTGTACCGCGAACGCTTACACTACCCTTTCCATCGTTGCTCCAGATAGGAGTTGGCGCTGGTTTATAGTCGTTGATAAGCGGTCCATGGTAGGTGCCGCCACGGAATTCCACATGAAGGCCTGATTTATCGCCACCCATCCAGTAGCTGTCCCACGGACCTTTCCAGTTCCATGCATAGCTGATAGGACGTTTGCCGCCAGAGAAGCCTACACCCATGAAATAGGTAGCAGATACAGGAGCGTAAGAGCTGACCAACTTCACGTTCTTCACTTTCACCTTCTTATCGGCAGATACCTTCACGTTATAACGCATGTAGCCATCGTATTCCATATAGGCTTTACAGTTGAAATGAATGCCTTTCTGTACATTCGATGCCTGCCACTGTACCAGTCCGTCTTCAGACTGGGTAATTTTCAGATTATTGGCAGTAAAACGAACATCGCCCTTCTTGGTTTCCACGATGAATTCTAGCGGAGAAGCAAATACCTGACGATTATTAATCTGGATTGACAGAGGAAGTCCGTTCTTTCCGAGCACCACGTCTTTACCTGTAGCAGTCAGCTTGGTACCTTCCACCTTCATGGCTTCATACGGAGTAACCGGATGATTATCATAACCGATAGTAGAGTTCAACCATCTCAGTCGTGAGTGTCTCCACATATCGTTATCGCCCTTATCGGCCAAGAATTCATTACTTACATGAATACTGACAGGGAAAGTCTGCGCTTTCAATCCATCGGCCGAGATAGTTACCTCACCCTGGTACGTACCAGAGGCAGCCTTAGCAGGAATCTGAACGCCACACCACATGGCCTGCACTTTGCCTTTAGGAACATTCACCTTGAACGTAATAGGCTGGCAGTCCCAGTTGATACCTTCCTGGTTAAAGCAAGTAAATTCATTTGCCGGAATAGTAGCATTTCCATTTTTAAAATCGCTGAACGCCACACGCACATTGCGTAAGTTCTTCTTATCTGCCCAAACGCCATACTGCCACGTATAGTATTCATTCTTAGCAGCCTGACCTTCAAAATTCGGAGTATACGGACGCTTGGCCCATCTCACCGGCAGATTTTTAGTTAGGCTGATAGGGAAAGCACGGTCTTCTGGGAAGACTATGAAATCCTTATCCGAGTTCTTAGAGATAGCTTCCTGTTCGCTCGCAGTAGCGATGAGTCCCATCGGAGTAAAGAAGTTGAAACGAGAGCGACTCTCAAATTTCACGACCTTAGCTTCTGGAAGTGAAGCAGCACTGGCCTTTGTTTCCTTAGCCCATGCCCCATCTTCGCAAGCAGTTTCAGCAATATAATCGTTCCATGGCTTACCATAACGAGCGTCATCCCAGCCCTTACGGAAATGAGCTGGCAGATAATAGATATAATAATCGCCGGCTCCATGCGACTGGAAAGCCACTTCGCCCATCTCTGGAGTATGCTTCAGGACAACGATGTTCTTAACCTGTTCACCAGTCTTAGCATTGACTATCACGATGCCCTTAGTTTGCTGACGCAAGTCAGCACGCCTCCAAGGCAGTTTAGCAACCACAGTTTCCTGGTTTTCACCTACGGTAACCACCGCACGATGGTTACCCACCCCTTCCAGTTTCCATTGTTCAGGAGCAATGGTAAAAGGGACATTATCAGGAGCATAGTCCTGATAAGCGCTTTCCCCATCAGGGAATTGCGAACCTGATGAGCAGCTACAGATAATAGCTGCCATCAGTGTCATCACAAATTGTTTCATGTGTATCAATATACTGCTTCAAGAGAGCCTGAAGAGGCTTTATCTTGAGACTGTTTGAATTTAATTTTCAGTACGAGTGTATTATTACCTGCTATGTTCTTGTCGCAAACAAAATCATAGTAGCAAGTAGGCGAAGTAGTTTTTTCTTCGTTCACCTCTTTTACGTTCTTACCATCGGCCCAGAGACTGACAGATGCAATGGTTACATCACCACCCTTGGCACGAACACGAATACCCTTCAAATTGTTCAACTGAGATTTAGAAATACTCCATTCCATTTCCTTCCAATTGGTTTTCACATCAGCCTTAGTCCAGCTACCTAATTTGGAAACTGCCTCGCCCACAGGCTGAATGAAGTAAGCATCCTGAATCAGACGAATAGCTTCCTGAGCGATATCCTTAGGAGCAACCACCTTACTGAAGCCCTGCGTCTTTTCTACCCACTGTGCTTCCCATTTAGCAAAATCGAAGCTCTTGCCCGATTTCTTCTGTGCAAAGTAAGCCTTCCATCTTGGCAAGTAATAGTCACGGATAAGGCCCGACCAGATACGTGCTGAGTAGTCATCAATAGGAGGACCCCAGATAGTAATAATTCTTCGAGCATTGCTTTCATACTTATCAGCTTGCTGCTGAGTAGTACCATAAGCTCTAGCTTTGTCTACCCATTCCTGCATATTAGTAGTTGGAAACGGTGAAAGGAGGGCATCCATACGCAGCATCAGCGACTCAAACTGTGTTTCCAAACTGTGAGCCAGCATGAGGTTTTCTTCCTCATAAGCACGTTCTATGTGTTTAGTAAGCAATTCCAACTTACCACCTACATAAGCAGCTGTCCACTGAGCCAGGTCATACTGGAATAATTCCGATTTCTTCAATGCTTCTGGCGCATTCATCAGTTTCTCTATACCCTGATAGAACGATTCACATGCATTGATAGATCCTCTGCTTGTTGCACTTGGACGGAACTGCCAGTTGTAACGAGGATGGTCAGTAAAGGTACCATACACAGAAGCCAGCATGTTGTTCCAGAATGCCTGGAGTTCTTCCGAGTAACTGCCGTAACGACAGATAGAATAGTCTTTCAACCACTGACGCAAGTCTATTTCCTTATCAGCCCAACCCGCATCTGAAAGCAATTCATAGATTACTTCATTATTTTCAATACCTTCTGGAGCCATACCAAAAGCTACAAGATTACCTTTATTAGCAGAGCGGAGTGCTTCCCAGTGCCCGTTGGCATAGAAGTCCAATACACCAGTAAGGCCACACTTACCACCCATATTCGGAATCACGCTATACACCCAAGGCTTGTTATAGAAACCCTTATAGAATTCCCAGTTGACCTCCGAGTGCCAGAAATGCTTGTTATAATCTACTGCCAAGTCAAGAATCAACATCTTATCATCTGGAACCTTGCTTACAAGTGCCTGCAGTGTCTTATAATCCCAGATATCACGCATATAGCCAAACATCCATCCCTGCATTACCCATACAGCATCTTTATTACCATCTCTGATTGACTTATAAACACGTTCGCCATAATCAGCCAAGAGTGAATAACGCTTTGGATCATCCTTTGGAGGGAATGGAATATCCATTTCATTGAAGCTATCAGCTATATAATAATCATTCTTACCGAATTCCTTCTCCCATTCCTCGATAAACATTTTACCGATGGTATGGAACAACTCATCCTTTGGTGAAAGCATCCAGTTATGGAAAGCACCTGCCCAAGTAGTTTCAGAGAAAGAAACTTCCGGATAAAGACGTTTGATAGCCTTCGGAACAAATCCGGCAAAAGCAGGACAGATAGGCTTCATGCCCAGTTCCTTCATACGTTTCAAGATTTTATGCTGCAAGGCTACTTGCTGATTGTGCCATGTATCAGTCAGCGGTCCGTCTATGTTGCTGATGTTACCCATACGCATCCAAGGAAGATGAGCCGGACCAGCAAAGTAATCGCCAATTTCTTTATCAGTCAGACCTAACTTGCTCCATACTCTGGCCGAGATAGCTTCATTTGCTACCAGTGCCAGCGGCATATTTACGCCATGCAGCGCCATCCAGTCTATTTCCTTTTCCCATCTGTTCCAGTCCCAATACGGCATAGTATATCCGTACGTTACCACATTGAAATAGTAATGATTTTCAAAAGGACAAACTCTCTTTTTCAGTCCCTGGTCCTGTAATTCTGTTGGAATAGTAATATTATTACCACTCCATGAAAAGATTCCCATGTGATTAGACTTCACATAATCATAGAAGCCCCTACACAAAGCTACATTATCTGAGCCCTGGATCTGTAGTTTGCCGTTCTTTACTTTATAACTAAAGTAGTTATTTCCTTTATCTCCTCTAACTGTCAGAGAGACATTGACGTGTTGTTCACCTATTGCACGTTGAATTACATTTCTTGCAGGATCTGTCTTATGAGCAGACATTGCAGAAGGGACCAAGAACAATAAAGCCGATAAAAAGCATTTAAATGTATTCATGTGTTAATGTTTTGCGTTACGCAATTTAAGTGAAATCATTTCAAAAACAAAGTCTTTAAGAAAAAAAGCCAAGTGGTGTATTTCATCCACCCGGCTCTTTTCAATTTAAACTACACGCTTACTTTGTTAAACTGACTACCTCAATAGTCCATTCCTTTTTCTTACCAGAAGCAGAAGTTACTATATACTTATGAGCCTTAGACCAGTCTGCAGGAACGCCTAATATAGGAGAACCTTCTGCAGGAGTCAATCTAGCTGCAGTAGAAAGAGTAACTACAACTACCAAATTAGATTTTGACAAGTTATTCACCTGAGCAGCAGGGAAAGTACTTGGTTTTTCCACTTCGATTTTAACCGTACCATGGTCAGCATCAATGTCACCAGTATATTGCAAGTTCACTTCTTCAACGATAAATTCACCAGAAGCAGGTGATTTCTTATCAGAAAGATAACGATATTGCACAGCACTTACAGAAGTAATGTCTGCCTCTTCATATACAAGAAGTTCATCTAGATTTGAATCCAAGCAAGAAGAGAATGAGAGTACTACAAATAATAAAAATAATTTATATAAAATCTTTTTCATGATGATTTTTGTTTATAATTACCAGTTAGGATTTTGTTCGTCTATGATTCCAGCAGCAGCACGTTTGTCAATCTGTGACTGTGGAATAGGAAGCAAGTAACGTTTAATAGAGAAGTTACGGTTCCAGCTATCCAACAAGTTCAAGCGGTTAACCAAAGCACCCTTACGGTCGCTTGTAATGTTGATCTTATATACAGGAGTATCTAAGTCTTTAATTACATCACCTGCAGGACGACCATGGTTAGCTAAGCCACCATATTTACCCCAACGCAAGTAGCTGAAGTAGATATCACCTTCTTCATAAGCCATTTCTACACGTCTTTCACGCATGTAGTCTTTCCAAGCTTCTTCTTTAGTAGCTGCTTTAGATGCAGGCAGACCACCATGCTTTACACGTGTCTCGTTCAAAGCTGCAACTGCTTTAGCTACTTCACCTTTCAGCAAGTAAGCTTCAGCCAAGTTCATATACATTTCACCCAGACGAGCTATAACGAAGTGACAGTCAATGAATGACCATGCAGCCATCTGAGGAAGTGAAGGAACAATGTATTTTCTCCAGTAGTAACCAGTAGTAGTAGTATACCAGCCACCATCTTCTTTAGAACGGACACCCTGTGAAGCTGAACCACCCATCTGTATACCGATGTGTTCGCCAATCCAATCTGTATCGTCACGAACGATAGTACCATCCATACGTTTATCACGGTTACCATACATCAGCTGAGTAATGTTACGGTCTACACCGTCTTTCACCTTCAAGTTGAATTTCACGTTAGGATAATCAGCCATTTCTTTACCTGTCTTCAAGTCGATAACAGAAGGCATGTTTCTGTATTCGTTATCGTTTCTCTTAAATTTTTCTACACAACCAGGTGTAAGACCTTCTGTAGGCAAGAATTCTACGTTATCTACAATCTGTGAAGATTCATACCATACTTTTGCTTCATTTGTTTTTTCATCGATAACCAAGTACTGGTCTACCAAGTCCTGGCTAGGGAAGAAGATACCCCATCCGTTGAAAGTCTTTCTAGGAAGCAAAGTAGCTACACCGTCTGCACTACCCTTTTTACTTTCGTCTTCCGAAAGGTTAGGAAGCACACGAATCATTTCGTCGAACCAACCAATCTGGCAGTCTGAATCCAAGTAATACTTACCCATGATGATTTCTGGATCCTGTGGAGCTTCGTTATTAAAGATGCTACCATAATCTGCTGTCAGTTCATAGTTACCTGAATTGATAACTTTATTAGCTGATTCAATAGCTATATCTAAGTAAGAAGCTTCTTTAGTATATGCATAAGCCTGCAATGCAGCACGTGAACGCAATGCATGAGCTGTATAGACATTGATTCTTGACTTAGAAGAAGTTTCTGGAAGTGCACCTGGTTTCAAAGCTTCGTTAAAGTCGGCCATAACCAGTTTGTAACTAGCTGCTACATTAGCAGTCAGTGGTGTATTGAATTCTTCTTTATCTTCTGGAGTCAACACCTTAGTGATAGGAACGAACCGACCCATTTTACGAGTCATATCGAAATACAACATAGCACGGAGCAAGTGTGCTTCAGCTATGAGCTGTGCTTTTTTACCTTCAGGAAGGTTAGAAGCTGCCACTTTTTCCATAATCAAGTTGCAACGACGCTGTTCGCCGAAACGACCAAATTCACCTTCGTTTGAGTAAGCATCCAAGCCTACTTCAGTAGCGAAGCCACAAATAGTATTTTCAACCTGGTCACACATTACACCATTTGGAGTTCTTGATTCCCATCTAGCAGAAGTTGCTTGATACTGGCTGAAAGCATTATTATAAGTATCAATTACAAATGCTTCTGCCGTTTCTGGGGTACTCCAAACCAAATCTTCACTATAGCTTTCAAATGGTTCTGTGTTCATGGTATCACAACCAGTTGTCAGTCCCATCAAGCCTAATCCCATAAATACTATAGGTATATATTTTTTAATCATAATACTTTCTATTTAAAATCCTAAATTCAAACTAACAGCAAAAATTCTTTCATTTGGATATGCATAGTTTTCTGTACTTGCGTTTTCAGGGTCAAGACCGTACTTGGTTGCGTCTGAAATAGTAAACAAGTTCTGTCCTGAGATAGCCAACTTAGCAGTAGAAATCCATGGTGTATTTCTCAACAACTTGTGTTTGAAATCGTAACCAAATGTAAAGTCTTTCATACGGAGGTAAGCACCATTCAACAACCAGAAATTACTACTTACGTGGTTATTTGAGCCGTTCAAACCTATAGAAGACATCAATCTAGGATATTTAGCATCACGATTTTCTGGAGTCCAGAAATCTGTATGAAAATCATAGATAACTGGAAGTTCAGCTACCTGACCACCATGAATCTGTGCTGTACCTGTCATGTACATATCAAAGCGTGTAGCTCCCTGGAACAAGGTATTGAAGAAGAAGCCTTTATAAGACAACTTGATGTTAATACCGTAGTTACCACGTGGGAATGAGCTCTTACCCATACGTCTTTGGTCTGCATCGTCAATCTTACCGTCACCGTTGAAGTCAGCGTACTTCAAGTCACCAGCTGTCAAGTGGTATGAACCTAAACGTTTAGGACTATTCAGTACATCTTGTGCACTCTGGTAGAATCCCTGACAGTCATGCAAGTTACCGAAGTAACCCTTCTGCTGAGTCTGACGTTTGTAAGGGTTCATGATATCACTCACACCTTCTCTAGGGTCATTTGCCCATAACTGGTCAAACTTAGTGAAGTTCATGCTTACGTCATACTTGAATGCACCAATGTTATCTCTCCAACCTAATGTAAAGTCGAAACCAGCACGACGGTGTTCACCGTTAGTCTTGATTCTAGGAAGTGCCATACCCATAGGGTCTGTATAACCTGCATCAATCTGGCTAGGTGCGTATAAGAAACCCTTAGTCTTATAGTAGAAGTAGTCTACAGATCCGTACAAGCGGTTGCTCAATGAAGCAAAGTCGAAACCAACGTCAAACTGGTTTGCTGTAAACCATGAGATATTTGATGAAGGGATAGCACCTTCTTCAAATCCTGGAACATATTCTCCGTCTACTACCCATGACTTATTGTTCAACTGGTATGAGCTTAAGTATTCGAAACGTTTGATATGGAATGGGTCATCCTCTTTGCCCCAGTTATCCAAACCTACCTGACCGTAAGATGCACGTAGTTTCAACTGGCTCAAAATATCCTTTTCTACCAATGTTTCCATGAAAGCTTCGTCAGTAACACTCCATCCTACTGATCCAGAATAGAATGTACCCCAACGCTTGTTCTTAGGGAAGTTATCGGAACCATCATAACGGATACTAGCTTCAGCAAAGTACTTGTTATCATAGTTATACTTCAACTGACCAATCCATCCGGCACGACCGTATTCGCCTTCGCTACCACCATTCTTCTGTTTCCCTTCTGGACCTACGCCAATCTGGTCAATATCAAATGCATAGTCTTCTCTTGATAACCAGTAGTAGTTATCATAGCCGTATGTCTGTTCATAACCAACCAAAGCAGAGATAGTATGTTTACCGAATGTCTTATCGTAGTTTGCAAAGAACTGCAAGTTATAAGCGTGACCATACCAAGTCTCGTTAGTCAATTTTGGTTTAGATGGATGTGTAGGTTCTGTAGTATCCCAACCATACTTAGCAGCATCTTTACGCCAGCTCTTCTTAGCGTTCATGTTGTAACGATAGTTACCAGCAGCACGCAGTTTCAAGCCTTCTACCCAAGGCAACTTCCATTCTACCTGCAAGTTACCGTTTACCATTTTATCATCCTTCTTCATATAACCAGCATCATCGCTAAGATCGGCAGAAGGAATATTTTCTGCGTTATATGGTTTACCAAATTTGTTATATGCTGGAATCAGAGGAGAAACGTTCTGGATATGGATAAAGATATCCTCTGGTCTGTTTACCTGTGAGTTATGTGGGTGTTTTGTTTCCTGTACATAACCATCTAATGTAGAAGTAATAGTCAGACCAATGTTCTTAATAGTAGAGCTCTGGCTCAAACGGAAGTTGGTTCTGTGCATATCGTGAACATTGTTCTTATACAAAGAACCCTGGTTGATATGACCCAAACTCATGTAGTAGTTATTGATATCTGAACCACCCGACATAGTAACCTGATGTTTTGACATCGGGGCTGTCTTGTTCAAAACAACATCTCTCCACAAAGTATTACTATTCTGCATAGGGTCTGAACCGTCTTTCATCTTCTGGATACGTTCTGCACTATACAAGTCAGGAAGACCGTCGTTACGGAATGCAATATTAGCATATTCTGCACGTATCCATGAATCCATAGGTTTCTTCCAGCATGATGGAGATGACAAGCTATAGTTAAATGTATAGTTTATCTGTGGTTTTCCTTCTTTGCCTTTCTTAGTAGTTACCTGAAGAATACCGTTGGCAGCACGAGAACCGTATACGGCTGTTGCTGATGCGTCTTTCAATACTGACAAAGCATCGATATCGTCTGGTGAAAGTAATACAAAGTCATCGTAGTCACGAATCACACCATCAATGACAACCAATGGAGTGCTACCACCACGAATACTGATCTGTGGAACCTTGTTGATACCACCACCTGCGCCTTGGACAATCAAACCTGCTGCACGTCCTGCCATACCCTGGCTGACGTTGGCAACTGGCAAGCTAGCCATTTCGTCTGCTTTCACTTTAGAAACAGATGCTACCATAGCACGGTTAGTAGTTGTACCATAACCTACTACTACCACTTCTTCCAAAGCCTGAGTGTCTTCTTTCAAAAGAATGTTGAGAGGTTTTCCATCCCATTTGATTTCGCGAGTCAAGCAACCCACGTATGAGATTTGAATGATGTCACCTTTGTTTACACCAGAGATGACAAACTTACCGTCAAAGTCAGTGATAGTACCATTAGTAGTACCCTTTACCAATACAGATGCACCAATAATGGTTTGACCTGTAGCGTCTTTTACTACGCCTTGACATTCTGAGTTTTGTTGTGAAATACTCGCACCACCTATATTAAGATAGGGTGAAGCGTAAGCTGTTCCTGCGGAAGTTCCCATCAAAAACAGCATCATACTTACTGATTTTAGTCGTTTCAACATAGTTATTTAGTTAGTACTGAGCGATAAAATCGCACGGTTATTAAAATTTATGGTTTGTAGATTTAACGTTAAATTCTACGAAGAATGTTGTAAACTTGCTTCTTAATTGAGCGATACTAGCTTTCCTGTCAACTTAATGACAGTAGCTGGACCAGAGAGTGATACGTCAGACAAATCTACTACAGTCTTTCCTGATGCAGACTCACTAACACTTACCTTCTTACCGTCCTTCAAGGTTATACCTTTTACCTTCTTGAAGCTACATGGCAACAAGATCTTACCATCTGCTGGTTTCTTGTAAACGAGCAAGTAGAACTTGTTATCATCCTTACGAGTTACACGCCCCCACTGGAATTCTTCATTAAATGGATTAGCACGTGTGCCGTAAATAGCATCACCATTCACCTTCATCCAAGCACCAATTTCCTTGAAGAGTCTTACACTCTCAGCAGGAATAGAACCGTCAGGTTCAGGGCCGATGTTCAACAGATAGTTACCGCCACGGCTAACTGCGTCTACTAATTCATGGATAAGTGTTTCAGTACTCTTCCATTTCTGGTTCAATTTAGAGTAACCCCAAGTACCGTTCAGTGTCTGACAAGCTTCCCAGTCGCCATTAATACCTGTAGCTGGAATATGATGTTCAGCAGTAGAATAGTCGCCCTTCCATGTTGGAGTAACTTTAATACCACCTTCACTCAGATGATTATCAGAGTGATACAGACGGTTGTTCTGAATAGCATTTGGATTCACATTCCAGAGTCTACGCATCAAACGTGTAGCACCCCAAGCTTTATCACCTTGGAAATGAGGTTGACTGAAGTCCCACCATACCAGGTCAACTTTATACTGTGAAAGTAAGTCGTCAAAGATGTTATAGAGATATTCTTTATACTTTTCATGATTACCAAACTGACGTTCGCCGCGTTCTGCTGCCTTATAGTTACCTTCCGGATAAGAAATACCAGAGCCAGTTGGGTCATAATCAGGATGATTCCAGTCCAACAAAGAAAAGTAATACCCAGCTTTCATGTCATAATCATCGCATGCCTTTGCATATTCTTTGATTACATCTACGCCGTATACTTTCTTCACATTAAAGTCAGAATATTTAGTATCGAACATATTAAAGCCTTCGTGATGACGGCTAGTAAGAACGGTGTAAGCACAGCCAGCTTCCTTAGCCAGTTTCACCCATTCTGCAGCCTTACCTGATTTAGGGCAGAAACGAGGAAAAGCCTCTTTCTTATAAGTATCAAAGTCCACACCTGAGAACATCTGAATCCATTCTACACAGCCCTCAAACTTTCTGTTCTGAATTTCACCTCCAAGTCCAGAGAATAAGCCGTAATGAATAAACATACCAAACTTACCATCTCTCCACCATTTCATACGTTTATCACGATGTTCCTTGGTTTCAAATGGAGCGCCTTCATTAGGATGCTGACCTTCAGCCAGTGGTTCCTGAATATAAGAAGCCTTCATAAAAGAGTTGATAGCAGCTATCACCGCTGGATCCTGAAAGTATCCACCCATAGCCAATCTTTTACTAGCATCCTTTAAGTCCAACTGAGTAGCCAGTGTTTCCTGATAAACTCCTTTCCATTCTTCCGGGCAGTTTTCATAAGACAGAGCCAATAACTCAGTAATGTCTTCATCACTGCTGCATTCATATTTTAACTTGTTTAACTGTTCAACTAGTTTGGTCAGATCGCTAGCGTCTTTTACTTTATCAAAAGATTTGGTAGCGGTAACATAGATACGATTCAACTTCTTGAATCCTTTTTCTGATAGACAAGAAGCCTGTGCCAATAAAGGTAATGCACAGAGGACACAGATTAGACTAATAATTTTCTTTCGCATATTAGATTTCAATAAATATTAAGAATTTACTATCGGTAACATCCTCATGGAGGAGTAATAAAAATCGTATAAAACAAGTGTATGGCTATTCGCCTTTCACAAAGATAAAACTATCTATATAAGAAGAAGAAATAGAAGATTGTATATTCCACACATAGACAGAAAATATAGACTAATTTACAAATCCGATATACTAAAATGACATCATTCCTACCTTTACGGTCAACTTTTTCAATAAAATTTGTATATTTGCCTATGAATAACTCATATACTTTATAACGTGCTAAAGAATATTTTCCATACCCTGTTTGCATTATTTGTACTAATAGCTACAGCTTTGGCACAGGTACAAATAAACGATAAGCCCATACATAATTTTAATTACCTTACAACCGCAAATGGATTGGAGAGTAATACCATCTCGGCTATCCATCAAGATGCCACAAGATTCATGTGGTTTGGCACAAGCGACGGCTTGTATAAATACGATGGTATCAAACTGCATTTGGTTAAAAGATTCTTTTGGGAGGACAAGTGCGAAATATCTTTTATCACTGAAACACAGCATGATCATAAGCTTTGGCTACTAGTAGCTAACAAACTGTTCACGCTTCAGTTACAGACTGAAAAGATCGAGGAGGTAAAGCTACCGTTTGAAGATTACATAATGTCTATCTTTACTGATAGGGAAGATAGGCTGTGGGTATGTTCTTATAGAAGCGGTGTATACACACTGGATACTACCGATGGGTGTTTCAAGAAATGGGATGAGCTACCTGTCCTTACCAATCAGTATGTGGCTCAGATTATTCAACGTCCAAATGGCACGTATTACTTCTTATCGCCAGGAGTTGGAATGGTTTCCTATAATAGTGCAACTGGTAAAACTGCTACCTATCACACAGACAATCTGAATGTATCTTCATGCTTTATAGATTCAAAAGAACGAATTTGGCTGGGTACCTGGAATGGCTTTTATGGATGGAACAACACGATGAAGAAGTTCGAAAAAGTTGACCTGGGAAACCATAGCAAAAGAAATGTTTTTGCTATTAGCAAGATACTAGCCAAATCGGCCGATGAACTATACATAGCTACAGACAGCGGACTGTTTATATACCGCATCAGCAATGGAAATGTAACTCATTATAAAGCCAACGTATTTAAAACGGGGTACCTTAAGAATAATTACATCAATGATATGTATATTGATAACGAGCACACCTTGTGGCTGGGTACTTATTTCGGAGGAGTGAACTATATTACAAAGAGCAGTAAGAACTTCATGTCTTATGATTTTATAAATCGTAAGATGGATGGACATGTGGTGTCTTCGTTTACAGAAGGTAAAGATGGAAACCTATGGATTACTACAGAAGACGGAGGACTCAGTTTCTATAATAAAAAGACGAACGAGGTAACTAACTATAACCCTTTTAACTCGCCAAATACGTATGTTGATTTCTTTAATGTACATGCTATAGAGGTGGATAAAGACAACTTATACATAGGTATGGCTAGTGTAGGTCTGAATATCGTTAATCTGAGAACCAAGGAAGTCAGGAAAATAGGAACAAAATCGCCTGTTGGATACAGATTACATGGGATGTCTATTCTGAGCATGATTAAAGTGGCAGAGAAATTTATAGCAATAGGTACACTTAACGGGCTGGACCTTTATGATATTCAGACTGGCAAGATTGAGCATGTTAATGAAATTCCAAATAAAGAAATCACAGATCTCTCTACTGACCAGGATGATAATCTATGGGTATGTGGCGCAGGGTTAGGTGCTTTCAAAAGAGATAAGAATGGAAAGTGGACAAACTTATGTAAAGATAATGCCCAGCTGGCCAACGTACAGATTAACAGAATTGCTGTAGATGAGGAAAGAGTTTACTTTGGCACGAAATATCAAGGACTAATCTGCTACAATCAAAAAGATAAGTCGTATGAGAAGATTCTCAGTGAGGAACTAGCTTTTGCCATTATAAACTGTATTATACCAAAAGATAATACCGTGTGGATAGGTACTACTAACGGACTATATGTGTATAATTTCGAGTTGAAAAGCAGCAAGCATTTCACTGAAAGGCATGGACTTAAATCTAAATGTATTTATAGAGGAATACAGGCCAAAGATGGAACTATCTTTGTAGGTACTACCAATGGCTTAAATGGATTTAAGCCGGAAGAGTTATTTTATGGCTCAGACCAGAAGGGCCAGCGTACCGTGTTTACAAGTTTAAAGGTGAATAATGAGGAGATGACTACACAAACTGAGCATTCACTGCTCCAGAAAATCATTTCATATACAGACCATATTACACTGGCACACGATCAGTCTAATATATCCATTGAGTTCTCGCAGTTGAGTTATACCAACTGGAACGACAGGACTTATCGATATAAGCTGAGTCCGATAGATAAGGAATGGGATATCACAAAATCAAACACACTGAATTTCAAACAATTGCCTCCAGAAGAGTATACACTGACCGTTCAAAGCAAGAATAGTGATGGTACTTGGGAAAACGAAGGTAAATCGCTAAAGATTACCATTCTTCCACCATGGTGGGCTACCTGGCAGATGTACACCCTATATGTACTGCTCATTATCGGCCTCATCATTTATTTCATCTTTAGTCTGAGACGGAAACAGGAAAGACGTATTAAAGAGATTAATGCCAAGAAAAAAGAAGAAATCTATCAGTCTAAGATGAAGTTCTTCACCAATGTTATTCATGACATTCGTACTCCGCTCACACTCATCCTATCGCCGCTAGAAGAACTGCGTTCGCGTAAAGAAACAGAGGCATTCCAGAATGAACTCACTATGATGAGCCGAAACGGAAAACGCCTGTTGAATAATGTCAATCAGCTGATGGACTTCCAAAAAATGGAGAAAGGTGATGATACAACTGTTGTGAAGGAGCCTATCAATATAATTCAGGAATTGGCCTACCTGAAGGAGGACTTCCAGAGCATGGCTGAAAGCAAATACATTGCCATTAACATTCTTACGGATAAGGACTTACCTAAGGTTTGCTACATAAAAGGCAACAAGAACATGTTTGATAAGGTGTTTACTAATCTGGTAGCAAATGCGCTGAAGTTTACTTCAAACTACATCAACATCAGCATCTCACAGCAGGATGACAGGTACGTCATTGCGGTAGAAGATAATGGAATTGGTATTTCCAAGGAGCTTCAGGAACGTATCTTTGAACCGTTCTTCCAGATTAAGGAAAAGCTGCCTCATGACTATATAGGTACGGGCATCGGATTAGCGATAGTCAAAAACACGGTGGATAAGTTGGGCGGTACCCTATCACTGACTAGCGAAACGGGTAAAGGCTCTACATTCTTTGTGGCCTTGCCGGTAGCTCAGGTTACGGCAGAGGAAGTTGCCGACAGTGAAGGTGAAGCCGGTTGCGAAGTACCACATGAGCCGGTTCCTACTCTGGAGATAGAGCAGGAAGGCGATAAATCGCCATGGAAGATTGCCGTGGCAGAAGATAATGAAGATATGCGCCAGTTCATAGTGTCCATCCTCAGTCCGCACTACCAGGTTCATGCCTATGCCAATGGACAGGAATTATATGACGATATGGAGAACGTCTCGTTCGATTTGGTGCTGAGTGACGTCATGATGCCTGTGCTAAACGGTTATGAGCTCTGCAATAAGATTAAAGACAACTCACAGAGCTGCCACATTCCGGTCATTCTGCTCACCGCAAAGATCATGGAGAACGATGAAATAGAGGGACTGGACAGCGGAGCAGATGCCTATATCCGCAAACCATTCTCGAAAGATGTACTGCTAGCTCGCATCCGCAATCTGATTAAGAACCGCGAAAAGATTACGGCGGGCTTCATTCATGACCCGGAAGTAAAGATTGGAGAGATTATTCAGAATGAAAAGGACAAAGAATTCATTGAAAAGCTGAACAATATCATTGAAAAGAACATGAATAAGTCTGATTTATCAGCTCAAATGGTAGCATCTGAGCTCTGCATGTGTCGTGCTTTGTTCTTCTCTAAGATGAAAGCCGTCTCTGGTGTTTCTTTCACGAATTATGTACGTATTGCTCGTTTAAAGAAGGCTATTGAGTTAATGAAAACAGGGAAATATACTTTATTGGAAATCTCAAAGGAGGTAGGTTTCTCATCGCTTTCTTACTTCTCTAAGTCGTTTAAGCAGCAGTTTGATATTACTCCTTCAGAATACATTAAGAAATTCTAATTAGGGGCATTCAATAGATTCCCTTCAGGAAGTGTTGGCGTCACACTGGAAACCCTATCTTGACAGCCTTCACGTCTGTATGACCTTATGTACGTCCCGTTCAGCATGATATGATTTTAACGAAAAAATCAGAAGAGTCGTCAGACTTATTCCGGAACGTCATGTCCTGCCTATAAGAGTATATGGGGAAATACAGAAAAATGACAATAAAAATGGCATATGAAAACATTGCGATGATCGAAACTAAACATCGCAATAAGTAGGACCAATCATCGCAATGTTCCAAATTGATCATCGCAATGTTTAATTGTGCAACTCACATGATTCTACTGAATTTTTCATGTATATTGTTTTTACTCCTTGAGATTATTCATTTCTTTGATAATGGCGCAAAGCCAACAGTTGCCCACACATGAAATTCGTTATTTCGGCAAGAATCATTAACTTTGCCATTAGTTTCAACAGAAAAGTCAATCTCTTAACAACATGATAGTTTGCATTGCCGAAAAGCCCAGTGTGGCACGAGACATAGCCGAGGTGCTCGGTGCACGTACAAAAAAAGACGGATATATAGAAGGAAACGGGTACCAAGTTACTTGGACGTTCGGTCATCTGTGTACGCTGAAAGAGCCGCACGAGTATACTCCGGCATGGAAGGTGTGGAGCTTGGGAAGTCTTCCCATGATTCCGCCACGGTTTGGTATTAAGCTGATTAACGACTCTGGCATAGAGCGGCAGTTTCATATCATAGAGGGACTTATGCAGAAAGCCGACGGCATTATAAACTGTGGTGATGCCGGCCAGGAGGGAGAGCTTATACAGAGATGGGTGATGCAAAAAGCTGGTGCACGCTGCCCGGTGAAACGTCTGTGGATTTCATCGCTTACCGAAGAGGCTATTCGCGAGGGATTTGCAAAGCTTAAAGACCAAGCTGAGTTTCAACCTCTGTATGAGGCGGGGCTAAGCCGTGCTATAGGCGACTGGGTGCTGGGCATGAACGCTACACGCCTGTATACCTTAAAGTACGGACAGAATAAACAGGTGCTTTCTATAGGAAGGGTGCAAACTCCTACGTTGGCGCTCATCGTAAAACGACAACTGGAAATAGAAAACTTTAAACCTGAACCTTATTGGGAACTGAAAACCGTGTATCGAGAAACGACTTTCAGCTCTACGAAAGGTAAGTTTACAAGCAAGGAAGAAGGCGAGAAGTTCTTAGAGACTGTGCGCAATGCTCCGTTCACAGTAACGGATGTTTCGGCAAAAAAAGGTACTGAGGCTCCTCCCCGACTGTTTGACTTGACTTCGCTACAGGTGGAGTGCAACAAGAAGTTCGGCTTCTCTGCCGACATGACACTGCAACTTATACAGTCGCTCTACGAAAAGAAAGTAGCTACCTATCCGCGTGTAGACACCACATTCTTGAGCGATGATATCTACCCCAAGTGTCCGGGCATATTGGCGGGACTGAAGAGTTATGAAGCGTACACCGCACCTTTGTATGGAAAGAAATTAATAAAATCGAAAAAGGTATTCGACAATTCTAAGGTTACAGACCACCACGCCATTATCCCTACCGGAGTACAACCGCAGGGACTGAGCGACATGGAGCAAAAGGTGTTCGACTTGATAGCCCGTCGGTTCATCGCTATTTTCTACCCCGACTGTAAGTTCTCTACCACCACCGTATTAGGCGAAGTGGAGAAAGTAGAGTTCAAGGTTACCGGAAAGCAGATTCTAGACCCGGGATGGAGGGTGATATTCGGAAAAGACCAACAAGAAGAAACTAAGGATGGCGACGAAGAACGAGTTCTCCCTGTGTTCAACATAGGAGAAAGCGGTCCGCACGTGCCCGACCTGAACGAGAAATGGACTCAGCCGCCAAAGCCGTATACCGAAGCTACTTTACTGCGTGCCATGGAAACGGCAGGAAAATTGGTTGATAATGACGAACTACGCGATGCACTGAAAGAGAACGGTATAGGACGTCCGTCTACCCGAGCAGCCATCATAGAGACCCTGTTCAAGCGTCACTACATACGTAAGGAAAGAAAGAACCTGATAGCCACCCCTACCGGAGTGGAACTGATACAGCTGATACGCGAAGATTTGTTGAAATCGGCAGAGCTAACGGGTATCTGGGAAAAGAAGTTGCGCGAGATAGAACGCCGTAGTTACGATGCCGCCACTTTCTTAAACGAACTGAAGCAGATGGTGGCAGAAATTGTGAACAGTGTACTATCCGACAATACTAACCGACGTGTAACCATTATGCCCGAAGAGACTCCTGCCAAAGCGATAGAAAAAGCGGCGGCACGAAAGAAAGCCGCCAAGAAGAAGGCTGCGACTACACCACAAGGAGATGACATAATAGGTACACCTTGTCCGCTGTGTGGTAAAGGTACTATTATAAAAGGTAAGACCGCCTACGGATGCTCGGAGTGGAAAAACGGCTGCAAATACCGCAAGCCGTTTTAACACAAGCGGTTAATTATTCGCTATCGCCCGTAGGGAATACGGTAACAACCTCGTCGGGCAGATAGCCGCTGCGGATGCGCCATTCTTGCGGATACAGATTGTTGGCACGGTTTCCTATGTTCTTTACGAAGCCCAACGGAACGCCTGCGTATTTTACCAGCACATATCCGCGTGGGGCAGATGCATCGAGCACAACGGCTTCTTTACGCAAATATGATATCGCCTGAGAATAGTCGAGTTCTACCGATGGGAATACATCGTTTTTCACGGTAGACATAGCCAACGAGTGCTGCGGAACAAAGTCTTTTCCTTTTAGTTCGGCCAATGTTATGCCGGCATGAAGTATGTGAAGATACGAAGAAAGGCTGTCGAACACGGCACTCCAGCGCGAAGACATAGCCGTTACCTTCTCTCCTGATACCGCAAAATTATAATCGTCGGGGTTATTAATCCATTGCTTCAATTCCTTGGGGACAGTGAGCACGGTGTTTCCTCCTTTTCCACCTTTCGCTTTCTTGTCTTTTTTCTTCTTCGCTTCGGGCATGCGTTCTATTTCGCCTTCATGCTTGCGAAGTACCGCCAAGAAGAGACCTTCGCCTACAGTACGATGAGGCAAGAAACGGTATACCGGGAAATCGCCTCCCACCAAGTTGCCCGTAATATTCCATTCTGGCAATGTATCGACCGGAAGTATCTCGGCTCCAAGTTCATTGGCTATCCATGCCACATTGTCTTCGTTCTCCTCGCGGTTGAACGTACAAGTGCTATATATCAAGAGTCCACCCGGTTTAAGGCAGTCCCAAATATCTGTCAATATGCGACGCTGACGCTGCCAGCACAAATCTACATTCTCTATACTCCACTCTTCTATCGCAGTGGCGTCCTTACGAAACATTCCTTCGCCAGAGCAAGGCACATCGGTAAGAATAACATCGAACAGATGGCGCAACGGAGAAAAATCGGCAGGGTCGTTACTTGTTACCACTACATCGGGGTGTCCCCACTTTATAAGATTCTCAGCCAATATCTGAGAGCGGTTACGCATCACCTCGTTGGCTACCAGCAAACTGCCTTCGGGCAATACCGAACGAGCCAAAGTTGATTTACCGCCAGGAGCTGCACAGAGGTCGAGCATCACCGACGGAGCGTGTACGTATTGGCGCAGTGCCTGCTCTACGAACATAGAAGAAGCTTCCTGCACATAATAGCATCCGGCATGAAACAAGGGGTCGAACGTAAAAGTGGGACGCGAAGCCAGATAACGTCCGGCACGACTCCACTGTACGTTGGTACTGGCGGGCACTTCATGAGGATATTTTTCAACATTCACACGGATACTTACCGGTATATCGTGCTGCAAGGCATCAGAAAACAACTGATAATCGGTTTCGCCCAACAAGGCACTAGTACGTTTTTCAAAATCGGAAGGAAGATTCATCATTCGCTCTTTAGTGGTTTTACTTTGACTATATAGATGCAAATTTAGAGGTTTATCTTAAGAATTTAGCTACCTTTGTCACAGAAAAAGCTGATTAATCAGCTAAAAGCCGACAGAAAGACTAACAAATCTTTCGCTATAGTAAATAAATAACAGGCCTCAATACACAATGAAACAATATCTTGACTTATTACATCGCATACGTACCGAGGGCGTACGTAAAGACGACCGTACCGGAACGGGCACCATCAGCGTATTCGGACACCAAATGCGTTTCAATCTGGAAGACGGTTTCCCGTTGGTAACCACGAAAAAACTTCACCTGAAATCAATTATCTACGAATTGTTATGGTTTCTGCAAGGTGATACCAACGTGAAGTATCTGCAAGACCACGGGGTAAGAATTTGGAACGAATGGGCAGATGCCAACGGCGACTTGGGTCATATTTACGGTTATCAATGGCGTTCATGGCCCGATTATAACGGAGGTTTCATTGACCAGATTAGCGAGGCGGTAGAGACTATAAAGCATAATCCCGACTCACGCAGAATCATAGTAAGCGCATGGAATGTGGCAGACCTAAATAACATGAACCTTCCGCCGTGTCATGCGTTCTTCCAGTTCTACGTTGCCAACGGACGACTGAGCCTACAGTTGTACCAACGCAGTGCCGACAGTTTCTTGGGCGTGCCGTTCAACATAGCATCGTATGCCCTGCTGCTGCAAATGATGGCTCAGGTAACCGGACTGAAAGCTGGCGACTTTGTACACACACTGGGTGATACACATATCTACCTGAACCATCTGGAACAAGTAGACCTACAGCTTACGCGCGAACCTCGCCCATTGCCGCAGATGCGTCTTAACCCGGACGTGAAAAATATCTTCGACTTTAAATTCGAAGACTTCGAACTAGTGAACTATGACCCATGGCCTCACATTGCAGGAGCCGTATCAGTATAACAACAAAAAAGCATACGTATGATTTCTATTATAGTAGCCGTAAACAAGAACCTTGCCATCGGCTTTGAGAACAAATTGCTGTACTGGTTGCCCAACGACCTGAAGCGCTTTAAGGCACTTACTACCGGACATACCATCATAATGGGACGCAAGACTTTCGATTCTCTTCCCAAAGGGGCACTCCCAAACCGAAGAAACATAGTACTGAGCCGTTCGGAACAACAATTTGCCGGAGCGGAATGCTATCATTCTTTAGAAGACGCTCTTAATCAATGCCAAGCAGATGAGGACATATACATTATAGGAGGAGCAAGCCTTTATAAAGAGGCTCTACCCATAGCCGACCGCTTGTGCATCACCGAAATAGATGACGACAAGGCGCAAGCCGACACATTCTTCCCTGCCATCGACCTGAATGTATGGCAAGAAAAAAGTAGAGAATGCCATTCTACAGACGAAAAGCACCTCTACTCTTATAGCTTTGTAGACTACGTTCGCAAATAATACACCGCAGATTACTCTTCGGTAACTTCTGCTTCGTCATCATCCGCCAGGTTCCGTATCGGCATCTGACGCTTGATGGCTTCGCGGAAAGATATTATAGTTTCCGAACGCGACAATCCTAATGGCTGCAATTTATCGTGAATGATATTGAGCAAGTGATGATTGTTCTTAGCGTATATCTTTATAAACATATCATACTGTCCGGTAGTGAAATGACACTCCACTACTTCCGGAATGAGCTTCAAAGCCTCCGTAACATTATCGAACTGTTCCGGGTCTTTCAAGTAAAGTCCAATGTAAGCACATGTTTCATATCCAATTTTCTCCGGATCGATAACGAACTCCGAACCTTTCAGTATGCCTAAATTGGTTAGTTTCTGAATACGCTGATGAATAGCCGCTCCTGAAACATTACACGCTCTTGCAACTTCAAGAAACGGGATACGAGCATTCTCCGCTATCAAGCGTAAAATCTGTTCGTCTAACTTATCAATTTGATGATGTCCCATTGATTATCTTATTTATTACCGAGCAAAGATAAAATAATTCTTTTATAATTTAATAAGGATTATAAGTTTTATATGCGGTTTAGCTTTAATTCGGTAGATAATCCTATCTTTGCAATTACAAACTCTGAATTATGAAAAAACAATTATTTACACTTGCTTTATTGGCAACATGCGGTATAATGCCCGCTAATTCACAAAATTTTGAGGACTTTTTCGAGAACAAGACTCTGCGTCTTGACTGTCTTTTTAACGGTAATGCCAATTCACAAAACATCAGCCTCGATGAATTGGTGTCTTATCCTGAATGGGCGGGCAGACGCCACTCGCTGGGTAAGCTTCCGGTGGAAGGAAACGGACAGATAACCGTAAAGGATAAAAAAACGGGGACAATTATATATCGTACTTCTTTTTCAAGCCTGTTCCAGGAATGGGTGACCGAAGAAGAGGCTAAACACGTAACCCGCGGATTCGAAAACTCGTACTTAATACCTTTCCCTAAAGAAGATGCAATAGTTACTATAGAACTGAAAGATAAGTATCATAAAACATCGGCAAGCCTAACGCATGAGGTAAGTCCTAAAGATATTCTGATTCATCAGCGTGGAACGAAAGATATCACTCCGCATAAATATCTGCTGAAAAGCGGGTCGTTAGACAAATGTATAGACGTAGCTATCATGGCAGAGGGTTATACAGAAGCCGAAATGGACTTGTTTTACAAAGATGCTCAGGCTACTTGCGATGCATTGTTCTCGCACGAACCGTTCAAACGACTGAAAGATAGATTCAACATAGTGGCAGTAGCTTGTCCGTCGAAAGACAGTGGCGTAAGCATTCCTCGCAATAATGAATGGAAAACTACAGCTGTCAGCTCTCATTTCGACACTTTCTACTCTGACCGTTATCTCACTACACGCAGCGTAAAGGCTATACATAATTGGCTGGCTGGCATTCCGTACGAACATATCATCATACTCGCCAACACAGATACATACGGTGGTGGAGGTATATACAACTCGTATACGCTAACTACAGCTCATCATACTATGTTCAAGCCTGTAGTGGTGCATGAATTCGGTCATAGCTTTGGCGGATTAGCCGATGAATATGCTTACGATGAGGCTCCAAGCTCGCAATATCCGTATGAGATAGAGCCATGGGAACAGAACATCACTACCTTGGTTCATTTTGAAGATAAGTGGAAAGATATGGTACCACAAGGAACTCCTATTCCTACCAAACCGGAAACAGACCCTAAGAAGATATACAATAAAGTTGGAGCGTACGAAGGTGGAGGATATACGCTGAAAGGTATATATCGCCCTACTACCGACTGCAGAATGAAGACAAACGACGGTCCGCAGTTCTGCCCAGTATGCCAAAGAGCTTTAGAAAGAATGATTTATTTCTATACCGAATAAAAAAACAGTGATATGATTACATTTAACCCTATTACTACAAGTCATCCGCATTATGCGTTCGTTGAAAACCTGCTACACTCCGCTTTTCCTCAAGAAGAGCGAAGAGAAAACGAGTTTCAACGCGAAAACACGGATAACAACCCAAAATTTGAATGCCTTTGCATCACAGATCAAGAGACAGACTCTGTAATCGGACTAATAACAGTATGGTCATTAAACGGATTCAGATATATAGAGCATCTTGCTACATCTCCGCATATACGCAATAAGGGTTATGGTCTTAAAATAATGAACAAGCTGAAAGAGACTTATCCCGGAGTAATAATACTTGAAGTGGAAAGACCGGAAGACGAAATGAGTACTCGCCGCATAGGTTTCTACAAACGCTGCGGATTCGAACTTTGTAACTTGAACTACATGCAGCCACCATATAGAAAAGAAGACAGTGAATTGCCATTGCTATTGATGTATGCTGGCATAGACAACATAGACAATGAATTCGAAAACATAAAGAATGAGATTCATCGTGAAGTATATGGAGTAAACTGCTAAACGCAAGTCTATACCGCAACAATCATAATCCTAAAACATAATCAAGCCGAACGCACTTTGCAAAATAAGTCGTTCGGCTTGATTGTTTTATACCATACAATTATAGTTTCTTCTAAAGTATCATCAAGAGAGTAACAACCCACCGAAGCATATAAAAACAAAAAAGGCTGTATCACAAGGAGCAAAATCCTTTAATACAGCCTTTTTCTATCTATACACTATCTTACTTACGCTGAGAAGCAGAATAGTTAATTTTCAAAGCATATGCTTTACGAAGAGCCTGTTTTACTTCAGTTACGATACCCATCTTAGTCTTTGAATCGACTTTCAATGAAACTGTCATAAACGGTTTATCCGATTCTTTCATGTTTTCACGTTCCTGATAAATGTAATCCTGAACCTCTGAAGATTCAGCAAATTTATCATTCAACTGAATTCGGTCTGACGTACCCATCTTCTTTTGGAATTCAGGCATCGGCTTACCTACATAGATGAAAGATACCAAAGATTTCTTTTCAAGCTTTTCCAATTCAGTACCTGCTGGAACTTTAAACTGTACCTTCAAAGTAACCTCACGCATTGTTGTTACAATCATGAAGAAGAACAACATGGTGAAGATAAGGTCAGGCAAAGAAGAGGTGTTCAATTCAGGCATCTCACGCTTTCCTGTCTTGCTAAATTTTCCCATTATTATTTTCCTCCATATTTTTTAGGTTCAGCTTCAGAAATCTTCTGTGGATAGTAATCACTGATAGCTTCTTTCTGTTCTTCTGTACATTCAGCAAGTGGTTTACCGAACTGAGCCTTAGCCAATTCGTCACGCAACTCATTATAAGCTGCTACCAACTCGTTCTGAACCTGGAAATAAGCGTCATAGCTTGTACCAACGTCATTCTGTACAGAAATAACATGCTTTTCAGTAATCATCACGTTTCCAAAGAAAGGAAGTGTCTTAGCATGCTTTTCAGGCATATTAGGATCATCCTTCGGATTGGCGATGAATTCTTTAGCTTTTTCTCTTAATTGCTTAATATCAGACCATTCTCCACCAATCATCAATTGGTCGTCCTTGTTCAGACGGATCTGGAGAACATTTCTTTCCTTTACAATAATATCGTCTTTCTGCTTTTCGTTTTCTGGCGGAGGCGGAAGTCGTCTTGCCAAACCACGGTCAGTATCCATTGATGTTGTAATAAGGAAGAAAATAAGCAACATAAAAGCAATATCGGCCGTTGAACTGGCATTAATGCCTGGCACTTTTCTTTTTCTCTTACCCATTTTACTTACTTTTTAATTTTAAATCAATGCGATATTATTTCAAGCTTTTAAAGATACCTGACAAGTTAAGTAATACACCAATTGCTGCAACAGCGAACAATATATAAGTTGAATACAAGAACATGTCTGTTACCTTCAACATAGTAGCATCGCTAAAAGAAGTTCCGTCACCCAATACCACTGCATCTGATGCACCAGCGTTGTAAGTAACAATAAGCAGAACAACCAACAAGATTACTCCCAAGAAAGATTTAATAGCTGCCTTAGGATTATCTCTCAATGCTGCACCGAACTGAATCAAAGCACCAATTAATGTTGAAATAACAGTAACGGCAAACAGTCCGTACATCAGGAATATCAATGCCGGTGTATTGGCTGGTTCTACCAAGCCTGCGGCATTTGTCTGATTGTATCCTACTCCGAAGAATAATGCCAGCACAACTAAAATAAGAGCGATGCAGACATAAAATACGTAGTACGATACTTTATATGATAATTTAGTCATCGTTCAAATTATTATTTTTTGTATTTCAAGTTGTATTTCATAATTATATCAAGCAATGTGATAGAAGAGTCTTCCATCTGGCTTGTGATAGCTTCAATCTTTGCAAGGATATAGTTATAGAATACCTGAAGAATCAACGCTACGATCAAACCGAAGATAGTAGTAATCAAGGCAACCTTCATACCACCTGCAACGACTGTCGGAGAAATATCACCTGCACGCTGGATGTTATCGAACGCCATAACCATACCGATTACAGTACCCAAGAATCCCAAAGACGGAGCCATAGCGATGAACAATGTGATCCAAGAGCATCCTTTTTCAAGGTAACCAGCCTGAACACCACCGTAAGATACTACAGAACGTTCTACAACGTCTACACCATCTTCGATTCTCATCAAACCTTGGTAGCAGATAGAAGCGATAGGACCGCGAGTGTTACGGCAGATATCCTTAGCACCTTCTACATCACCCTTAGCCAAAGCAGCTTCAAGTTTACCCATCAATTTCTTAGCGTTAATTTCAGCCAAGCTCAAGTAAATGATACGTTCAATACAGAAAGCAAGACCCAAAACCAATGCAATAGCAACCAAAGACATAAAGCCTGCATCACCTTCGATAAACTTTGTCTTCAATTCTTTATGCATACTAGTTTCTTCTACTACTGCAGGAGCTTCAGCTTCGTCTGTAGCAGGTGCAACTTGTTCTGACTGTTCGGGAGCTGCTGTTGCAGTAGAATCCTGAGCCATAGCTGCTTGAGTCATTCCGAATGAGAGGACACCCATTACGGCAAGAATCGCAAATAACTTTTTCATTGTGTGTCTAAATTTTTAAGATTAATTAATTGATAATTTAAATTTAATAGTTTGCGGAGAAAACGGGATTCGAACCCGTGATACGCTTTAGGCGTATACACGCTTTCCAGGCGTGCCTCTTCAACCACTCGAGCACCTCTCCTCACGTCCGCTAAAAGCACTCACAAACCCTTCGAAAGGGTCTATCAGTCTTTTCAGCTACAAATGTATTCTTTTTTTTCGTCTTACATAACATTCGCCGCATAAAAGTTGAGCAATATCTCAAAAATTAATATTCTTTAAAAACTGTTTCATACATTTTAGAAGACTTCCAACGCGTTCTCTGTTGTAATTCTAGCTATTTCCGCTAACGGAAGACCGTAAATATCAGATAATTTCTCGGCCACCTTAACAACGAAAGCACTTTCATTGCGTTTTCCACGGTACGGAACAGGAGCTAAATACGGAGAGTCTGTTTCTAACACTATACGCTGCAACGGAATTTCTTTTAACGCTTCGGGCAACATGCTTTTCTTAAACGTCACCACTCCGTTTATGCCAAGCATAAAATCTGGATATTCTAGCAGCGAAGCAGCATCTTCTGATGTTCCAGTAAAACTATGGAATATGCCACGTAACTTACAATGGCGGTATTTAGACAACACTTCGAGCAAATCAGGATAAGCTTCGCGACAATGGAATACCAACGGCATGTTTCGCTCTATCGCCCACTGAATCTGAATATCGAGCACCTTCATCTGTTCATTACGATAAGTGGTATCCCAATACAAGTCCATCCCTATCTCACCTATGCCGTAGAACTTCTGCTCAGAGCGAAGCCATCTTTCGATAGCCGCCAGACGTTTCTCCCAATCAGCATCTACCGAAGTAGGGTGAAGTCCTATCAGCGGGAAGCATCCTTCATGGGAATTACAGAGATTGACCAATGCATCTACCGTCAAGTCATCGACGTTCGGCATGAACATACGTGTCACCCCCGCTTCTTTGGCACGGATTATCGCCAACTCACGGTCGTCGTCGAACTCTTCAGCAAACAGATGAGTATGTGTATCTATGAATGTCGCCATAACTGCAATTACAAATTACGCTCCATCAAACTAAGCAAATAGTTTTTCAGATTAGCTTTTCTTTCTTCGCTTACAGAAACCTGATCCAGACATGCCATCGCTTCATCGTAGTATCGATTGATTTCCGCGCGGCACACATTATCTATTCCCACCTTATTATATATATAGGTCACAGCACTTATCTTTTCGGCAGGAACATAATCTTCACGCTTAATCCACGAAAGCAATTCTTTTCTTGTTTCCGCATCAGCCATATTCTGCGCAGACAGAAGCATAAACGTTTTCTTGTTACAAAGAATATCACCGCCGATGTTCTTACCGAACACCTTAGGATCGCCATACACGTCGAGGAAGTCATCCTGCAGCTGGAATGCCAATCCGGCTTTTACTCCTACCTGATACAGCGCAAGCGCATCTTGCTCTGAAGCACCGCCCAAGATAGCTCCTATCTGAAGAGCGCCACCCAAAAGAACAGATGTTTTTAGACGAATCATTTCCATATATTCGCTTATCGCCACATCGTCGCGAGTTTCGAACTCCATATCCCATTGCTGTCCTTCACAGATTTCAAGCGCCGTACGCCCGAACACTTTCATCACATCGTGTACGCATTGAGCCGGACAACCGTTCATCATGAACTGATAAGAAAGAATCAGCATAGCGTCGCCCGACAGAATAGCGGTATTAGGATTCCATTTCTTATGAACAGTAGGAACGCCACGACGCATATCAGCCTCATCCATCAAGTCATCGTGAAGCAACGTAAAGTTATGATAGGTCTCTATACCCGCTGCCTGCGAATAGATAGTCTCAACATCTTCCTTATATAAATTATACGCCAAAAGCATCAATACCGGACGAAGACGCTTACCTCCCATATCAAGTACGTACTCTATCGGATCATACAAACCTTCTGGAGCACGTTTATATCCTAACGATTTAATATACTGATGAATTTGCTGATGTAAAGCCTTATGGTCAAACTGTTTCATAATAATAGAATAATATAATAAACAGGTAAAAATTAAGCACGGATTAGCAGCCAAAGCCCTAATCCGTGCCTATTTAAATATTGTCGACAAAATCGATTACTGCAATCTAAATGTTACAGGCACTGTATATTTTACACGTACAGCTTTACCACGCTGCTTACCTGGTTTCCACTTAGGCATTGCCTTGATGACACGGAGTGCCTCCTTATCCAAGTAAGGGTCAACGCTACGTACAACAACCGGATCAACGATTGTTCCATCTTTGTTAACGACGAACTGAACGATTACACGTCCTTGTACACCATTTTCCTGTGCGATAGTAGGATATTTGATGTTCTTAGCCAAGAACTTCATACATTCTGCCATACCACCCGGGAATTCAGGCATCTCTTCTACAACCTGGAAGATTTGCTGTTCTTCCACCTCTTCTTCCTCAACTACTGCAGGTACGTACTTAATTTCTACAGCTTCACCTTTATCTTCGTTAGACTGGATAGTAGTTTCTTCTACGTTTGCATCGTTATCTGCAATCTGCAAAACTTCTTCCACTTTCGGAGCCTCGGGAGGAGGAGGAGCTTGTTTTGGTTCTTCTTGTTCCGTGATAGGAACCATTTCTTCTTCGAAAGCAACCTCTTGGATACCGCTATCGGCAGTGATCACAACGTCACGTTTTGTCCATTCAAACGCAACGAACATTGCTGCCAATATCAGCACAAGACCGATAAGAACACCAGTGGTCTTCTTGCCTTCCAAATCGGCTTTGGGCGATTTTTTAATTTCCATAAAATAACTTTTAATGGGTTAATAATTCTCTGTCTTGCAAATATAGCGCAAATCTTTTAATGCACAACACTTCACGCAAAAAAAAAGATTTTTTCTTTCAATTTCAGCACTTCATACTAAACCAGGATAACTTATAAAACGTATCCCTACAATACTAACTAGTACATCACAACATTTTTAAAAGTATACAAGACTTTAGTATTTTAACAAAAAGAATTATCTTTGAACTCATAAATAATTAACAAATTAGAATACAGACGTATATGAAAAAGATAGTCATCGCAATAGACGGCTTTTCATCGTGCGGGAAAAGCACAATGGCGAAAGATTTGGCACGAGAAATAGGTTACATTTATATAGATAGCGGAGCTATGTATCGTGCTGTAGCGTTTTACTGCATTCAGCATGACTTGTTCTTCCCCGACGGAAACGTAAAGGCTGAAGAGTTGGAACAACAACTTGATAATATACATATATCATTTCAGCTAGACGCAACTACTGGCAAACCGCGCACATGTCTGAATAGTATAGACATAGAAGACCGCATACGCACTCTCGAAGTATCATCACATGTTAGTCAGGTGGCTGCTTTGGGCTTTGTACGCCATGCATTGGTAAAACAGCAACAAGACATGGGCAAGGAAAAGGGCATCGTGATGGACGGACGCGACATAGGTACCGCAGTTTTCCCCGACGCTGAACTGAAGATATTCGTAACGGCATCGACCGAGATACGCGCCCAGCGTCGTTACGACGAACTAAAAGCCAAGGGACAAGAAGAACCATACGAAGAAATTCTGAAGAACGTAGAAGAACGCGACCGTATCGACCAGAGCCGTGCAGTAAGTCCGCTGCGTAAAGCCGACGACGCTCTGCTTCTCGACAACAGTCACATGAGCATAGCCGAACAGAAAGAATGGCTTATGAACCAATATAAAAGAGCTATCAATGCGTAAACTGAAAGTTGAAATAGACGAAGGGTCCGGGTTTTGCTTCGGAGTAACAACGGCCATCCGTAAAGCCGAAGAAGAATTACAGAAGGGAGATACACTATACTGTGTAGGAGACATCGTGCACAACGGAAGAGAATGTGAACGCCTGAAAGGGCTGGGACTGATAACCATCGGTCATGAAGAATTGGAGACACTTCAAAACGCCCGCGTATTACTGCGTGCACACGGAGAGCCGCCAGAGACTTACGAAACCGCCGAAAGAAATCACATAGAAATCATAGATGCCACCTGCCCTGTAGTACTGCGTCTACAGAAACGTATCAAACAGGAATACGACAATCAAGACGGTAATCGTAGAAAACAAATCGTAATATTCGGAAAGAACGGTCACGCCGAAGTGCTCGGCTTAGTAGGACAGACTCACGGAGAAGCCATCGTGATAGAGAATTTAGAGGAAGCGCGTAAGCTGGACTTCACGCAAGACATCCGCCTCTATTCACAGACCACCAAATCGCTCGATGAATTCCGCGAGATAGTGGCCTACATTAGTCAGCACATTTCGCCGCAAGCCACCTTTTTATATTATGATACCATCTGCCGACAAGTGGCCAACCGTATGCCTGACATCAGAAAGTTCGCCGCATCGCACGACTTAGTATTCTTTGTATGTGGACATAAAAGCTCTAACGGTAAAATACTATTCCACGAGTGCCTGTCTGTAAATCCAAATTCCTACAGAATAGACCGTCCGGAAGCCATCGACCTATCGCTGCTTACCGACAACGTAACCTCTGTAGGCATTTGCGGAGCCACCTCTACCCCAAAGTGGCTGATGGAGGCTTGCCGAGACGCCATTCTAAAAGATTGTTGAAATTCGTAAAAATCACGTCTTCTATTGGTTGACACTATGATTTTTTAATACTTTTGCATAAAAGAACAATACTAAATATCATTTATGGGAACAATTAAATGCATCGGTATACTTACTTCAGGAGGTGATGCTCCAGGTATGAATGCTGCCATCCGCGCCGTAACACGTTCTGCAATCTACAACGGCTTGCAGGTCAAAGGTATCTATCATGGCTATAAAGGGTTGATAACAGGCGAAATTCATGAATTCAAAAGCCAAAACGTAAGTAATATCATCCAGCAAGGAGGTACAATCCTCAAAACCGCACGCTGTCAGGAGTTCAAGACACCCGAAGGAAGACAGTTAGCATACGAAAATATGCAGAAAGAAGGTATCGACGCTCTTGTCGTTATCGGCGGAGACGGTTCGCTGAGTGGAGCAAGAATTCTTGCACAAGAGTTTGACATTCCCTGTATCGGACTTCCTGGTACTATCGACAACGACTTGTACGGCACCGACACTACCATCGGTTATGACACAGCGCTTAACACCATCCTTGACGCTGTCGATAAAATCCGTGACACTGCCACTTCGCACGAACGCTTATTCTTTGTGGAAGTTATGGGACGCGACGCCGGATTCCTCGCACTGAACGGAGCTATCGCTGCAGGAGCAGAAGCTGCTATTATTCCTGAATTCAACACCGAAGTAGACCAGTTGGAAGAGTTCATCAAAAACGGTTTCCGTAAATCTAAGAGCAGTTCTATCGTATTGGTTGCTGAAAGTGAAATTACCGGCGGAGCAATGCACTACGCAGAGCGTGTAAAGAACGAATATCCGCAGTACGACGTACGCGTAACCATCTTAGGCCACTTGCAGAGAGGCGGTAGCCCTACAGCACACGATAGAATTATCGCCAGCCGAATGGGCGTAGCCAGCATTCAGGCTCTGATGGAAGGACAACGCAACGTTATGATCGGTATCGAAAATGATGAAATAGTATACGTACCATTCAACAAGGCTATAAAGAATGACAAGCCTATCAACCGCGAACTGGTAAACGTATTGCATGAATTGTCTATCTAACGAATAACATTCCCTATAGGAATAATCATAAAAAAAGAATCCGTCTGCAGCTTATTGCTATAGACGGATTCTTTTTTTATGCTATTCTGAATCAATGAACCAACATATCAGCTGAAATCGGAGTGAATTCATCAGCATTTACGTTACGATATCTAACGACTCCATCGCTCCAGTTTGAAGGCCATCCACCTACGATGTGTCCTAAGAACACAACCTTCAACTGATGCAAACCTTTCTGAAGAGCAACACCTCTGTCGCGACGAGAGAAGCGTTTAACTTCTCCGCCGTTATCTATAACCAACTTGCCATCCACCCAAACATTTTCATATTCAGAAGAAAGCACGTAAACACCGTCTTCGGGAACATTGAAATAACCTTCGGCTACTGATGCATACTGCGGAATGCCACGCATAGAATCAGAAGTCTTACGGTAAGATTTCAGTTCTTTCAAATCCTTGATTACCTTAGTTTCGATAGGTTCTTTACCTGCAGCGTCGAAAGCCTTCATGTCAAGATACATACCGTCTGTCACCTTCATAACAAGTCCCGGTTCTGTCTTTTCAACAGTAGCGGCAGGAGCCAACTCTTGTTTTTCTACAGTGATAGTACGCACCTTACTCATCTTGCCCGAAGGAAGAACTGAAGCAATCTTCAATACACCGCTGTCGTCAAAGTTAATAGGAGCAGTATATTCTGTAGATTTTGCAGTAGGCTCGTTACCGTCTGTAGTATACACCATCTTGCACGGACGTGTAGTAGTGAATTCCAACGAAGCTTTATCAGTGAAAGCTACATAGTCATAAGAGCCCTTGGGCTGCTGAGGCAATGGAATATGGTATTTCACATCATGCTCATCCAAACGAACGTATGCATTATTGATACGGCGTTCAAAATCCTTATAATCTTTACGATCCAAGTTAGTCCATGCGATTTCGGCCAATGCTATACCACGCGGGAATGTCATATAAGAGCGGATATCTTCTGTGTAAAGATACTCAGACCAAATATTAGCCTGCACACCCTTAACATACTTTTCTTTACCCTGTACTACCAAAGTATCGGGCACCGGATTATAGCTATAAGTCTTTTCCAATGTAGCATAACCACCGATAGCTACAGGCTCAATCTTGTAATCACCCTGATAATGATCAAGGTACATACCACCAGAACCCGGAGTCATAATAACATCATGTCCTGCCGATGCTGCAGCGATACCACCGTCTTCACCACGCCATGACATAATAGTTGCAGTAGGATCTACACCACCTTCAAGAATTTCGTCCCATCCGATGATCTTCTTTCCCTTAGTAGCAAGATACTTCTCTATTCTACGTACTACGTAGCTCTGCAATCTTTCTTCGGGAGAATGTTTTTTATCGCCACGCAATTCTTCTTGAGTGATACGTTTCTGACACAATGGGCACTGTTTCCAGCTAGCCTTAGGACATTCGTCGCCACCGATATGGAAATATTCGCTTGGGAACAAAGCCACCAATTCGTCTATAACATCTTCCAAGAATTTAAATACTTCTTCTTTACCCGGACACATCACGATATCCTCAACACCCCAAATGACACGCGGAGTAATAGCTTCACCTTTACAAGAAAGTTCTGGATAAGCCGCGATAGCTGCCAATTCGTGACCAGGAATCTCCAATTCAGGAACTACGGTAATGAAACGGTCGGCTGCATACTTCACGATATCTTTCACTTCTTCCTGAGTGTAGAAACCTCCATATTCAGTACCTTCGCCATCGATACGCTTAGAACCAACTTCTGTCAGCTTAGGATATTTCTTGATTTCGATACGCCAGCCCTGGTCTTCTGTAAGATGCCAATGCAATGTGTTTATCTTAAACATAGCCATCACATCAATCTGCTTCTTGATAGCCTCTACTGGCATGAAATGACGACATGGGTCAATCATCAATCCACGGTAATGGAATCTTGGTTCATCTTTTACAGATACCGCAGCGACAGTCCAGCTGATGCCTTTCACTTTCTCAGGGCTTTCAATTTCGGCAGGCAACAATTGCAAGAAAGTCTGCATACCGTAGAACAGTCCTTGTGGAGTCTTAGCCGAAACATTTACGCCATCGGCAGCTACATTCAGTTCGTAAGCCTCATAGTTACCTTCTTTCGATACGTCGATTGTAAGGTTGATAGTACCCTTATCGGCTACAGTGAACTTGTATCCTGTAGAACGCATCATTTTATCGGCAAAGAACTCGGCTACGGTCTTCGCTTCCGGAGTAGAAGCTCCGATTACCATGCCATCGGCAAGTTTAAACTGTCCGTCCTGCTGAACTAAAGTCTGAGGCATCGGGATGATGTTGATGCCTTCGTTGTAGGGCTTAACAGCCGATGACCCATCGCCACAACTAGTAAAGGCCATGAGCGCAGCTCCTACAAAAAGAGAAGAGATTAAATTCTTCATGCTAAAAACATTTTTCTTATAGTTAATATTAGGTTTAATTCTTACTTGCGGAAAGGAGGTTTAACCACTTTAGCTTTCAACTTACGTCCTCTATTATCCAAATAGATTTCCGTCTCTGGCTTAGCGAATTCTATTTTCACGTATCCCATTCCGATTCCGATTTTACGAACAGGCGACATTGTACCAGATGTAACATGTCCTATTACTTGTCCTTCAGCATCGGTCAAATTATATCCGTGACGAGGAATACCTCTGTCTATCATTTCAAAGCCTACCAATTTACGAGATACACCGTCTTTCTTTTGCTGTTCAAGCATGGCACGGTTGGTAAAGTTCTTTCCGTCAACAAACTTGGTAATCCATCCCAAACCAGCTTCGATAGGCGAAGTTGTATCGTCTATATCATTACCGTACAGGCAGAATCCCATTTCAAGACGCAGAGTGTCGCGTGCACCAAGTCCTACCGGCTTGATATCAAATTCAGCGCCTGCTTCGAATACGGCATCCCATATCTTCATGGCGTCTTTCGGATCGAAATACAATTCAAAACCTCCAGCTCCGGTATATCCGGTATTAGAAATAATAACATCTGGCACGCCGGCAAACTCGCCAACGCAGAAATTATAATAAGGTATATCAGACAAATTAACAGAGGTAAGCTTCTGCAATGTTGCTACAGCCTTAGGTCCCTGCACTGCCAACTGTCCTATATTATCAGATGCATTTGTCAATTCAGCGCCCGCTTCATTGTGCGACACACACCAATTCCAGTCTTTATCAATATTGGCTGCATTCACAACCAACAAATACTTCTCCGGATTAAAGCAATACACCAACAAGTCGTCTACTATACCACCAGTTTCATTCGGGAAACAAGTATACTGTACCTTACCCTCGGTAAGAACAGCCGCATTGTTCGATGTAACCTGCTGAATGAAAGCAAGCGCATTGGGACCTTCTACCCAAAACTCACCCATGTGAGATACGTCGAACACACCCACCCCATCACAAACTGTAAAGTGTTCATTGATTATACCTGTAGGATATTCAATAGGCATATTATATCCTGCAAACTCATGCATCTTTGCCCCTAAAGCAATGTGCTTCTCTGTAAAAGGAGTCGTTTTCATAATTAGGTCTAAAATCTTTAAGGTTATTTATTATAAAAAGCAAAAGCACCGAATACCGGACTCTAATTATCCGGCATTCGGCACTTATATATATTTATCAATATCTTTTAGCGGTAAGCTCTGCTATCTTAGCCACCACGTTCATTGCCTTATTAATAGACTGGATAGGCACAAACTCATAGCGTCCGTGGAAATTCAATCCTCCTGCAAATATGTTAGGACATGGCAATCCTTTAAACGACAGTTGCGCTCCGTCTGTTCCGCCACGTATAGCCTTTACTTTAGGCTCTACTCCTGCTTCTGTCATAGCAGCAAAAGCAATGTCGATGATGTGCATCAACGGCTCTACCTGCTGACGCATATTATAATATTGGTCCTTCAGACATACCGTAACAGTATCTGCGCCATAACGTTCGTTCATCTTTTCGGCACAAGCGGTGATAAATTTCTTGCGCTGTTCAAATTTAGCACGGTCGTGGTCGCGAATAATATAAGAAAGGTCTGTACCTTCAATATCTCCCTGAATGCCTATCAAGTGATAGAAACCTTCATATCCTTCGGTAGCGGCCGGAACCTCGTTAGCCGGAAACATTGAGATAAACTCATTGGCCAGAAGCATAGAGTTAATCATCTTATTCTTGGCATATCCCGGATGAACGTTGCGTCCTTTAATATGTACCTTAGCCGATGCAGCATTGAAGTTTTCGAATTCCAATTCGCCAACCTCACCACCGTCCATGGTATACGCCCACTTACAGCCAAACTTCTCAACATCAAACTTATGCGCACCCAATCCGATTTCCTCATCGGGGTTAAAGCCGATTCTGATTTTTCCGTGCTCAATTTCGGGATGTTCTTTCAGATAAGCCATCGCGCCTACTATCTCGGCAATACCGGCTTTATCATCTGCGCCAAGCAGTGTATGTCCATCGGTAACAATCAAATCCTCGCCTACATGGTCAAGCAATTCCGGAAACTGCTCCGGCGAAAGAATAATGTTATCTTCTGCACATAAAACAATGGGCTTTCCGTCGTAATTTTCTACGATGCGAGGCTTTACATTTGTTCCGCTCATATCTGGACTTGTATCCATATGGGCTATAAAGCCGATGGTAGGTATCTCACGATTCACATTAGCCGGAAGAGTGGCAAACAGATAGCCATTCTCGTCAAGCGAAATCTCTTCCAAGCCTAAAGCTTCGAGTTCCGACTTTAAATACTCTGCAAAAACCATCTGTTTCGCAGTACTTGGAGTAACCCCTGTCGATTCATCCGACTGAGTATCGAAGGTGACGTACTTCAAAAAACGTTCTATAACTGTCATAGTATTATAACTCATATTTATTAGCTGATTTCTACAGCTTACTCATTAAACTTTGTAAAATTAGGAAATTACTTCATAACAGCCAAAAGCATTATATTTTTTTATCAATACGTATTACTTAAGCCGTAAAACCATGGCCTTATACCATAAAGTCTTATAAAAAAACGCTTCGTTATCGTTTCAAAAACCGTAACTTTGCCACACTGAAACATTCATATCAAATTGATGAAAAAATACATATTATTCTTTATCGCCATGTCGGTCACTCTCATCACCTTAGCAAAAGAGGGCTATACTGCCGAAACCGATTCGACAACTACAACCATACTTACAAAAAAGGAGCTGCATCGCCAGCGAGTAGCTAAACGCAACTTCCATTATAACATTTTAGGAGGACCAAGTTACACACCCGACTTTGGTTTTCTGATTGGCGGTAGTGCATTGATGACTTTCCGCATGAATCCACAAGACACCACGATGCGACGTTCGGTAATCCCCATGGCGTTGGCATTCATGTTCGAAGGCGGAGGACTGAATCTTATGGTAAAGCCACAATTATTCTTTAAGGACGATAAGTTCCGCATCTTCGGCGTTCTGAATTATAAGAATACTAGAGAGAATTTCTACGGTATAGGCTATAACACCAATAAGAACTATGAGCGAAGCGACTCTACCAGCCAATATAGATATAGCGGATTCCAAGTAAATCCGTGGTTCCTGTTCCGCATGGGAAAGAGCGATATATTCTTCGGCCCACAGATAGATATCTCGTACGATAAACTAAGTGATCCCGCCAAGCACTTGCCTCAACAAGCAGATTATGCGGCCGCAGGGGGCGATGAAAATGGATATAAGAATTTCAGCTCTGGTATCGGATTCTTGCTTTCTTACGACACACGTGATATTCCTGCCAATCCCTACAGCGGAACGTATGTTGACCTGCGAGGCATCATGTATCAAAAATGGTTAGGCAGCGACCAGAATTTCTATCGTTTGGAGCTTGACTACCGCCAATATAAATCGGTAGGACAGCGTAAAGTATTGGCATGGACACTGCAAACAAAAAATAGTTTTGGCCGACATATCCCTCTTACCAAATACGCATTGAGCGGAACCCCGTTCGACTTGCGCGGATATTACATGGGGCAGTATCGCGATAAAAGCTCGCATGTAGCCTTGGTAGAATACCGACAGATGTTTAATACCGACCGCAGCACATGGCTAAAACGCATCACCAGTCACTTGGGATATGTGGCTTGGGGAGGCGTAGGCTTCATGGGTCCTACCCCCGGAAAAATAGAAGGCGTATTACCCAACGCCGGATTAGGCTTACGCATAGAAGTACAGCCTCGCATGAACGTACGATTCGACTACGGACGTAACTTCGTCAATAAACAGAGTCTGTTCTACTTTAACATGACAGAAGCATTCTGATACACAGATAGATCATTTCAACTTACTACATAAACGCCGTACGATTCCAACAGTTTCATACGGCGTTTTTTATGAAATTGCTCTGCCATAATGATGAAGTCGTCTTACTTCGACCGATACGAACGTTCACATCGACCGATACGAACGCTCACAACGACCGATACGAGCGTTCACAACGACCGATGTGAGATAACTTTGTCAATGAAAGCAACAACTATCCACACAAAAAAATCACAATTCACATCAATCGATAAAATATCAATATTCCATCCGCCAAATACATAATTATAAAATTCACCATAATAAATAAGTATCACCACATTGTTTGCTGAAAAAGAATAACTACTTTTGCAGATTGAAATGTAGAATACAATTTTTATACTGACTACAAGCTTTACAAATTGTAACAACCAATAAAATCCCTCATACCACATGAAGAAGAAATTAAATAAAGTCCTGGTTCTAGGATCGGGTGCGTTAAAAATCGGACAAGCCGGAGAATTCGACTACTCTGGTTCGCAAGCGTTGAAAGCACTGCGCGAAGAAGGCATCAGCTCAGTACTTGTCAATCCGAACATCGCTACTATACAGACATCGGAAGGTATAGCAGACAAAGTTTACTTCTTGCCGGTAACAACCTATTTCGTAACCGAAATCATCAAGAAAGAACGTCCAGACGGTATCTTGCTGGCTTTCGGTGGACAGACTGCACTGAACTGCGGTACTGAACTTTACACATCGGGCGTATTGAAAGAATACGGTGTAGAAGTATTGGGTACATCTGTAGACGCTATCATGTATACAGAAGACCGCGACTTGTTCGTGAAGAAGCTGAATGAAATAAATTTGAAGACTCCAGTAAGCCAGGCTGTAGAAAGCATGGAAGACGCTCTGAAGGCTGCACGCGAAATCGGCTATCCGGTTATGATCCGTTCGGCATACGCCTTAGGCGGATTGGGTAGCGGTATCTGCCCCAACGAAGAAAAGTTCATCGAACTGGCAGAAAGCGCATTCACTTTCTCTCAGCAGATATTGGTAGAGGAATCACTGAAAGGCTGGAAAGAAATTGAATTCGAGGTTATCCGCGACGCTAAAGACCACTGCTTCACTGTAGCAAGCATGGAAAACTTCGACCCGCTGGGTATACACACTGGTGAGTCTATCGTTGTTGCTCCTACTTGCTCGCTCAACGAAGAGCAGGTTACTATGCTTCAGGACATCGCCAAGACTTGTATCCGCCACTTGGGTATCGTGGGCGAATGTAACATTCAGTATGCGTTCAACGCTGAAACTAACGACTACCGTATCATCGAGGTTAACGCTCGTCTTAGCCGTTCTTCTGCTTTGGCTTCTAAGGCTACAGGTTATCCTTTGGCTTTCGTGGCAGCTAAAATCGGTTTGGGATACAACCTCGACGAAATAGGCGAAATGGGTACTCCTAACTCGGCTTACGTAGCTCCGCAGCTGGATTATCTTATCTGTAAAATACCTCGCTGGGACTTAACCAAGTTCGCTGGCGTATCTCGCCGCATCGGTTCAAGCATGAAGTCTGTAGGCGAAATCATGTCTATCGGACGTACATTCGAAGAAATCATCCAGAAGGGTCTGCGTATGATTGGACAAGGAATGCACGGATTCGTTGGCAATGACCACACTCGCTTTGAAAATCTTGACGACGAACTTGCTAATCCTACCGACCTCCGTATCTTCGCCATAGCACAGGCTCTGGAAGAAGGTTATACCATAGACCGCATTTACGAACTTACTAAGATTGACCCTTGGTTTATAGGTAAACTTAAAAACATAGTAGACTATAAGTTCAAGCTTCAGGGATATAACAGCTTGGAAGAAATTCCGGCAGACGTAATGCGCGAAGCTAAGGTTTTAGGTTTCTCTGACTTCCAGATTGCTCGTTTTGTATTGAAACCACAGAGCGGAAACATGGAGAAAGAAAACTTGGCAGTACGTAACTACCGTAAGAAACTGAATATACTTCCGGCAGTTAAGCGTATCAACACTGTAGCTTCTGAACATCCTGAACTTACCAACTACTTGTATATGACTTATGCGGTAGAAGGATACGATGTAAACTATTATAAGAACGAAAAATCTGTAATCGTACTCGGATCGGGTGCTTATAGAATCGGTTCGTCTGTAGAATTCGACTGGTGCTCTGTTAACGCTATCCAGACTGCACGTAAGTTGGGCTACAAGGCTATCATGATTAACTATAACCCAGAAACTGTATCTACCGACTACGACGTATGCGACCGTCTTTACTTTGACGAGTTGACATTCGAACGCGTACTCGATATCATCGACCTTGAACAGCCACGCGGCGTTATCGTATCAGTAGGTGGACAGATTCCTAACAACTTGGCAATGAAACTGCATCGCCAGTCAGTGCCTATCCTTGGTACATCACCGGTATCTATCGACCGTGCCGAAAACCGTAACAAGTTCTCAGCAATGCTCGACCAGCTCGGCATCGACCAGCCGGCATGGCAGGAATTGACTAGCCTTGACGATGTTAAAGCATTCGTCGATAAGGTAGGCTACCCGGTATTGGTTCGTCCGTCGTACGTATTGAGTGGCGCTGCCATGAACGTATGCTACGATGAAGAAGAACTGACACGCTTCTTGCAGATGGCAAGCGAGGTATCTAAAGAATACCCGGTTGTAGTTTCACAGTTCATGCAAGAAACTAAAGAAATAGAATTCGACGCCGTAGCCCAAAACGGTGAGGTTGTAGAATACGCTATTTCTGAACACGTAGAATATGCCGGAGTTCACTCGGGCGACGCTACTTTGGTATTCCCGGCTCAGCAGATTTACTTCTCTACAGCACGTCAGATTAAGAAGATTAGCCGCCGCATTGCTAAGGAATTGAACATCTCAGGTCCATTCAACATTCAGTTCTTGGCTCGTAAAAACGAAGTTAAGGTAATTGAATGTAACTTGCGTGCATCGCGTAGCTTCCCGTTCGTTTCTAAGGTATTGAAGCGCAACTTCATCGAGACAGCTACACGCATCATGCTCGACGCTCCTTACACTATGCCCGATAAATCAGCATTCGATATCGACCGTATCGGTGTTAAGGCTTCACAGTTCTCTTTCGCACGTCTGCAGAACGCCGACCCTGTATTGGGCGTAGATATGTCGTCTACAGGTGAAGTTGGTTGCTTGGGCGACGACTTTGACGAAGCATTGCTTAACGCGCTTATCGCTACAGGATATAAGATTCCGAAACAGTCGGTATTGCTTTCTTCGGGTGCTACTAAGTCTAAAGTTGACTTGCTCGACGCTAGCCAGATGCTTAGCAAGAACGGATATCACCTGTACGCTACAGCCGGAACAGCTGCATTCTTGAACTCACACGGCATTCCTACAACTCCTGTATTCTGGCCGGATGAACGCCCGAACGCAGAAAACAACGTAATGAAGATGATTGCCGCTCACCAGTTCGACTTAATCGTCAACATTCCTAAGAACCACTCTAAACGTGAGTTGACCAACGGTTACCGTATCCGCCGTGGCGCCATCGACCACAACATTCCGTTGATGACCAATGCCCGCCTTGCAAAAGCGTTTATCGAAGCCTTCTGTAAGATGAAGCAAGAAGACATCCAGATAAAGAGCTGGCAGGAATACAAATAATGTAATCCAGGGAACCAATATAAAAGTAAGGCAGACAGCAGAATAACATTAAAGCATTCACTGTCTGCCTTCTTTATTACAAATAAAGACTCTCACTATGATAGAAATCATAAGCATCATGTTTTTAGGTATCGGAACGGGATATTTATTTCGCAAACACCAACGCCCCAACACCCTCCGTACCATCATCAACGTGCTAATATGGACACTGCTGCTACTCCTTGGTATAGAAGCCGGAAGTAACCCTAAAATCATATCGTCAGTAAGCACACTCGGTATAGAGGCGCTGGTTATCACGCTGGCAGCCGTATTAGGGAGCTGCTTCACCGCAAGCCTATTATGGCACATGATTAGTAAGAACAGAAAACAAGAAAAAAAACCATGAAAGGTAGTCTCATCATAATAGCATTTTTTATTGTAGGGTGTATAGTCGGTGTTCTGCACATCATCCCCATCGACATAGCTAAATACGACGTCAGCCTTTACGCTCTGTATGCGCTGATGTTCTGCGTAGGATTCAGCATAGGTAACGACCCGCAAACCATCCAACGATTTCGTGCCATCAATCCCAGACTAGCGTTTCTGCCTATCATGACCATCATAGGCACACTGGCAGGCACCGCCGCCGTAAGTTTTCTGCTTCCGGAGCGTAGCGCAACCGACTGTATGGCTGTAGGTGCCGGATTCGGTTATTACTCTCTATCCAGTATTTTCATTACCGAATATAAAGGAGCGGAACTGGGAACCATCGCCTTGCTGTCTAACATATTACGCGAGATGATGACATTGCTATTCGCGCCACTCATGGTGCGCTGGTTCGGCAACTTGGCACCCATATCGGCAGGTGGAGCAACATCTATGGATACTACCCTACCCATCATAACCCGATACACAGGCAATGATTATGCCGTAGTGTCTATATTCCACGGTTTCCTCGTAGATTTCACGGTGCCATTCCTGGTTACATTCTTCTGCTCGATATAACGAGATAGTTTATAGTTTTTTTATAATATAGCGTAAGGCGCATCTGCATAAAATATTGTACTTTTGCACAAAACATCAATTATCATGGAAAAGAACAAAAAATTAATCATAGCCATTATAGTACTGATAGCCGCAATTGTTGGCGTATCGTTTTTAGCATTCTACCAGTTCCACAAGAATCAAGAGATGACCGAGCTGTTTGCCATCGATAAGCAGGAGATGGAAAACGAGTACAGTACATTCGCTACTCAGTACGATGAATTACAGGTGCAAATCAATAACGACTCACTGCGCGAGAAGTTGGAAAGCGAGAAGCTGAAGACTCAACGCCTGCTTGAAGAGTTGCGCTTGGTTAAGACAACCAACGCTGCAGAAATAATGCGCCTTAAGAAAGAACTGAAAACAGTACGTGCCGTATTGCGCAGCTACGTAATCCAGATAGACTCTCTGAACCGTCTGAACGAATCATTGATGGCCGAGAATAAAGAGGTGAAGAGCAAGTACACGGCTGCCACCGCTCAGATAAACAACCTATCGCAGGAAAAGAAGAACCTTAACGAAAAGGTTTCTTTGGCAGCGCAACTCGACGCTACTAACATCGTGGCTCAGCCTCTGAACAAGAGAGGAAGAAAAGCCAATAAGGTAAAAGACGTGAAGAAAATAGCTATCTCGTTCACGATAGTGAAGAATATCACGGCGCAAACCGGAAACCGCACGCTCTATGTTCGTATAGCTAAGCCCGACAACGAAATCTTGTCGAAGGGCAACACTACATTCGCATACGAAAATACTAATATCACCTACTCTATCAAGAAATACATTGAATATACCGGCGACGAGCAGAACGTAACCGTATATTGGGATGTAGAAGAATTCTTGCCGGGCGGAAGATACACCGTATATATCTTTGCCGACGGAAACATGATTGGCCAGAATTCATTCGAAATGAAATAAGGGCGCATCGCTACAGATAGAAACTTCTAATAATCGACAATGAAGCATTTCATGAGAAAATATACCTTATTATATATGATGGCATCGGCTGCCGCCTTGTTCATGACATCTTGCGGAGAAGACCGTTCGCACGAATATTACGAACTAATAAATCCGAAGATTTGGCTTTATGACACGATGGAAGAGAACTATCTGTTTTATGATGAATTGCCAGATCGTGAAAGCTTGGAGTCGAATAAGTCGTTCTTCAAGAAGCCAGATGAGTTTGTGCATGCTGTAGCGTCGCGAAAGGACCAGAAGAATGGGGTGTATTTCTCGCACGTTGACTCGGTATTCACATCGAGAACAAAAAGCGAAATACCTTCTTTCGGTTTTGAAGGAGTTGTAGTAAGAGACGGTAACACCGGCAAATATTTCATTCAAATTATTTATGTGCAGAAGGAATCGCCAGCAGCAGAAGTGGGCTTGCAGCGTGGTGACTGCATAACCGAAGCCAACGGATATAACATTACTTCGTCTAATTATACCAGATTCATCTTCCAACCAACTCAGGCGTATACTTATAAAGTAGCCAGATATAACGAGGCTACCCAAATGGCAGATACGTTAATGGTGGATATGCCTGCACCTACATACGTAGACGAGCCAAGCGTGTATCTCACTAAAACTATCAACGTAGGCGGTAAGAAGGTATTCTACCTAATGTACAACGCCTTTGAAGCGGAAGAAACCGAGTCACTGCAACAGGCATTGACACAAGGATTGGCTGAGTCGCCCGATGATGTTATATTAGACTTACGCTATAACCCTGGAGGTTCTGTATCAACAGCTATAACGCTCAACACGTTCTTAGCTCCGGCTTCGGCTATGAACCAGACTTGTGCAAAACTGATTTTCAACGATAAGATAAAAGAAGACGCTACTTATAAGTTCGACCCGTCATTACTTAACGGCGCTCAGAACGCATCGTTCAATCATCTGTATGTGCTGACTTCATCGAACACAGCATCGGCTTCTGAGTTGGTAATAAACTGCTTACGTCCGTACCTCGGCGAAAAGCTGTTGCAGGTGGGCGAAAATACATTCGGCAAGAATGTAGCACAAAGCAAAATAACCAACGAAGCGTATCCATTGATTGAGTTCTGGCTTACTACGGCATACGTAAGCAATGCGGAAGGAAACTACGACTACTACACCAACGGACTGCAAGCCGATTATAAAATATCGGAAAGCTACGGTTATCCGCTAGGCGAACTGGGAACAGCATCCGACCCGCTTACTGCCGCCGCCTTGTATCACATAGCAAACGGAGCGTTCCCAAAGACCGAAACCGAAGGAGAAACAACTCCCGAAAGTCGCTCCTCAAAGCACAATACGGTTCGCTTCAATTCTATCGCGGCCAAGCCTAAACTGACTAAAATTCAGTAAATTTCATAAAAAAGGCAAAAAACAAGTTGCACAAGCAATCTTTTAAGATGTTTTTTTTGCCATCTCAATAAGACTTAATACTTTTGTGCCGTTGCATAAGCAACCAAAGACACAAAACAAAGATTCTATTGTCAATGAAAGGTACATTAAGTTTAGTCTTATTATTTTTCGGACTGTCATCGGGTATACAAGCACAGCGTACGCTAAACCTCGACAGTTGCCGCACATTAGCTCTTTCGAACAATAAAGAGTTACGAATGTCGAAAGAGAAAGTCAATGCAGCACATTATCAGCAGAAGGCTGCATTCACCAACTTCCTTCCCAAGATTGACATGATGGGTACCTATATGCGTACTGAAAAGGAGATATCGCTTCTTAGCGATGACCAAAAGTCAGCTATCAGCAATATAGGAACAGCCGTTGCACCTATGGGACAGAAATTACAGCAGATTTTGAGCAGCGACCCTTCGCTGGCACCGTTGCTAACTCCTCTTCAGAGTGTAATGGGTACACTGCCTGGAGCCTTGAACCAAGTGGGACAAGGTATGGTAGATGCCCTGCGTACAGATACCCGAAATATGTTCGGTGGTATGGTTACGCTTACTCAGCCAATATTCATGGGCGGTAAAATCATTGCTTATAACAAGATTACGAAATTCGCAGAACAGTTAGCCGAATCGCAACACGCCACTGAGCTGCAAGACGTTATTCTGAATACCGACCAAGCTTATTGGCAAGTTATATCTTTGGTCAACAAGAAGAAATTGGCGGAGAGTTTCCTCGAACTGGTGACGAAATTAGATTCTGATGTCAGCAAGATGGTAGCCGAAGGTGTTGCCACTAAAGCCGACGAGCTAAGCGTAAAGGTAAAAGTAAACGAAGCCGAAATGACTCTGACAAAAGTAGAGAACGGACTGAGCCTTTCTAAAATGGTACTCTGCCAACTCTGCGGTATTCCGTTGGACACTCCTATTACATTGGCCGACGAGAGCATGGAGAACATCACCCTGCCCGATACCTACATAGAAGGTAATGTAAACACAGCACTCAGCAACCGCGAAGAGTTGAAGAGCTTGGAGTTGGCTTCTAAAATTTATCGTCAGAAAGTAAACGTTACACGCTCAGAGTTCCTTCCGTCCGTAGGACTTACCGCTACTTACCTCGTTACAAACCCGTCGTTAGTAAACGGATTCGAAAGAAAGATGCGCGGCATGTGGGGCGTAGGCATGATGGTAAAGATTCCGGTGTTCCACTGGGGCGAAGGAATATATAAGGTAAAAGCCGCAAAAGCCGAAGCCAACATAGCTCAATACAAGCTTGACGACGTGAAAGAAAAGGTGGAACTGCAAGTTACACAGGCTACCTACAAGGTAAACGAAGCCACTAAGAAACTGGCGATGGCAGAAAAGAACATGGCTAAAGCTGATGAGAACCTGCGATATGCCAACTTAGGATTCCAAGAAGGCGTAATACCTACCAGCAATGTGCTCGAAGCGCAAACCGCATGGTTATCAGCTCAATCGGGTAAAATAGACGCTCAGATTGACGTGAAGATGAGCGAAATATACTTAAACAAATCAATGGGTACTTTAAAATAATAAAAGATATGGCCGAAAAATCTCAGCGCAACAACATTTTACTGGCGTTTTTCACTATCACAGCGGTAGTGATAATAGTCAGCGTTATAGGGTTCTTTACTTTAGGAGAAGGACCGGAAATCATACAAGGACAGGCAGAAGCTACAGAATATCGTGTTTCGAGCAAGGTGCCTGGACGTATTCTTCATTTATTGGTAGAAGAAGGTGACAAGGTTAAGGTGGGCGATACGCTTGCCATATTAGAGGCACCTGATGTTATGGCGAAACTGACTCAGGCTCAGGCTGCCGAAAGCGCGGCTCAGGCAATGAACGAGAAAGCGATTCGCGGAACCCGACAGGAGCAATTGCAGACTGCATACGAAATGTGGCAGAAAGCTAAAGCTGGACTAGAAATAGCGGAAAAATCATACAATCGTATCAACCGCCTTTACGAACAAGGCGTAATGTCGGCACAGAAGCGCGATGAGGTAAAAGCTCAATACGACGCTATGGTTTCTACCGAGAAAGCCGCCAAAGCTCAGTACACTATGGCTAAGAACGGTGCTCAGCGCGAAGACAAAGCAATGGCAGCCGCACAGGTTGAGCGTGCCAAAGGTGCAGTGGCAGAAGTAAGTTCGTATATAAGCGAGACTTATCTTACAGCTGCGGCCGACGGAGAAGTGACCGAAATATTCCCCAAAATAGGCGAATTGGTAGGTACCGGCGCTCCTATCATGAACGTGGCTCGCATGGACGATATGTGGGTGACATTCAACGTAAGAGAAGATTTCCTGAAAGACTTCACCGTAGGACAATCTATCAAGGCATACGTCCCGGCACTCGAAAAAGATGTAGAGTTTAAAGTTACCTACATGAAAGACTTGGGTACATACGCCGCATGGAAAGCTACCAAAACCACCGGCCAGTTCGACCTGAAGACATTTGAAGTAAAAGCCAAACCCGTACAGGCAGTAGAGAATCTGCGTCCGGGCATGTCGGCAATCATCGAAAAAAAGTAATCCGCAATTATGTCATATACCGTTCAACAACGCCTGCTGCTGATAGTAAAAAGAGAAATCTACCGAATAGGTACCAAACCCATGTACCTGTTCTGTATGGTTATCGCTCCTATTTTTTGCTATCTGTTCTTCACTACGTTAATGGATAGTGGGCTTCCTACCAATATGCCGACAGGTGTGGTTGATATGGACAATACATCAACGACAAGAAGCATATTACGAAACTTGAACGCCTTTCAGAAAACTAACATAGTGGCTCACTATGCCAGCTTCGACGAGGCGCGACAAGCTATGCAGCGAAGAGAGATTTATTCATTCTACTACATACCTAAGGGCACTACCGAAGAGGCGCTTGCCAGCAGACAGCCCAAGGTATCGTTTTACCTGAATTACTCTTATCTGATAGCCGGCTCATTGTCGTATAAGGAAGA
>ULXH01067469.1_pt1 | contig 64216 bp, 41 predicted proteins | sample 1961101 | NCBI WGS metagenome assembly ULXH01 (sample SAMEA4835833, study PRJEB28245) | human gut metagenome | biome: gut microbiome; material: fecal sample | place: Denmark | collected 2008 | reverse complement strand
CAAGATGGAGAGAACGATTTCCATCGTTTCTCGTTCATCAGCGAGCCGCGAAAGCTGAAACAACTGCAGTGCTGGACTTGCTATACCAACGAAGAAGTGCACGAAGTATTGCGTAGCGGACTGGCAGACTCGCCGCTGTTCAACGGACAGATCCAAAGCATCGGCCCTCGTTACTGCCCCAGCATCGAGACTAAGATTGTTACCTTCCCCGACAAGCCACAACACCAGTTGTTCTTGGAACCCGAAGGAGAAACAACAAACGAATTATACTTGAACGGATTTTCTTCATCGCTCCCGATGGAGATACAATTCGCCGCACTTAAAAAGATTCCGTGTTTCAAGAATATCGTGGCATACCGCCCAGGCTACGCCATAGAATACGACTTCTTCGACCCTACCCAATTGAAACATTCGCTGGAGTCGAAGGTGATAAAGAACCTGTTCTTCGCCGGACAAGTAAACGGTACTACCGGATACGAAGAAGCCGGAGGACAAGGAATCATAGCAGGTATCAACGCCCACATAAATTGCCACGGAGGAGAACCGTTTATCTTAGGTAGAGACGAAGCTTACATAGGTGTATTGATAGACGACTTGGTAACAAAAGGCGTAGACGAACCCTACCGTATGTTCACCTCGCGCGCAGAATATCGCATCCTGTTAAGACAAGACGATGCCGATATGCGACTCACAGAACGAGCATATAAATTGGGGTTGGTAAAGCAAGACAGATACGACATGCTTCTAAGCAAACGCGAAGCTGTAAAACATATCATCGACTTCGCAAAAGGATACTCCATCAAGCCAGACAAGATAAACGATGCGCTTGAGAATTTAGGAACATCAAGACTGGTTCACGGATGTAAGTTGGTAGACATCTTGGCAAGACCTCAGGTGTCAATAGAAAACATCGCTCCGCACGTGTCGGCTCTTAAAGAAGAATTAGACAAGATAACCGACCCACGCAAAGATGAGATAATAGAAGCTGCCGAAGTGCTGATAAAGTACCAAGGATACATCGACCGGGAACGCACCATTGCCGACAAGATACACCGCTTAGAGAGCATCAAGATAAAGGGCAAGTTCGACTACGCAAGCCTTAACTCTCTATCGACCGAAGCACGTCAGAAGCTTGAAAAGATAAACCCCGAAACCCTGGCACAAGCAAGCCGCATACCGGGAGTATCGCCCAGCGATATCAACGTGCTGCTAGTCTTGTTAGGACGATAACCGGTGCGTGTTCCACGTGAAACAACAAGTTTAAGAAACAACCACAACATACTGAAAATGAATAAAGAGACTTTAAAGAAAAACCTTCGCGAGATACCCGATTTTCCGAAGCCTGGCATCTTGTTTTATGATGTAACAACCTTGTTCAAAAACCAAGAGTGCTTACAGAGCATCATAGACGAATTATACGAAATGTATAAAGACAAAGGCATCACCAAAGTAGTGGGAATAGAGTCGAGAGGCTTCATCCTTGGTGGAGCTTTAGCCGCACGTTTGGGTGCCGGTTTCGTTATGGCAAGAAAGCCGGGCAAGCTTCCGGCTGAGACAATAGAAGAGACTTATGCCAAGGAGTACGGCACAGACACTATCCAAATCCACAAGGATGCGATAGACGAAAACGACGTGGTGCTGCTGCACGACGATCTGCTTGCTACAGGTGGCACAATGGCTGCCGCATATCGTTTGGTCAAGAAGTGCGAAGCTAAGAATATCTTCGTAAACTTCGTCATCGAACTGAAGGGATTGAACGGTAGAAACGCCTTCACCAACGATGTTGAGGTAACTACATTATTGCCTTTATAATTGAATCAACATCCATCGTTCTTTAGCCTGACGTGCGACGAAGATGGAGTCTATACGGATTGAAAAAGCTGCAATCAGATTGGCTTATTCAATCCGTTTATTGTAGTAACAAAGCTAAGCAAACAAAACAGAAATGGAAGAGCTGAACGCAAACGAATACCTGCGCGGAATTGTATTGAACTTGCCCACCGGTCCCGGAATTTACCAATACCTGAATAAGGAGGGAACTATTATATATGTAGGGAAAGCCAAGAATCTGAAGAGACGAGTCTATTCTTATTTCTCGAAAGAGCATCAATCTGCCAAGACCCGCATCTTGGTATCGAAAATTGCCGACATCCGTTACATTGTGGTTAACACCGAAGAGGATGCGTTGCTACTTGAGAACAACCTTATCAAAAAATACAAGCCGAGGTATAACGTACTCTTGAAAGACGACAAGAGCTACCCTTCCATCTGCGTAACCAACGAGTATTTTCCACGGGTTTTCAAGACGAGAAAGATAGTAAGAAACGGCTCTACTTACTACGGTCCGTACAGTCACGTTCCGTCGATGATGGCGGTGTTAGAGTTGATCAAGAAACTGTATCCGCTGCGCACGTGCAATCTTGCTCTTACTCCGGAAAACATCCGAAACGGCAAGTTCAACGTTTGCTTGGAGTATCATATCAAGAACTGCAAGGCTCCGTGTATCGCCATGCAATCGCACGAGGAATATATGCAGAACATCGCCCAGATAAAGGAGATTCTGAAGGGGAATACTCAAATCATCAGCGAGGCATTAATGAACGAAATGATGAGTTTGGCAGCAGACATGAAGTTCGAAGAGGCGCAAAAGGTGAAAGAGAAATACGAGCTTATAGAAACCTACCGTTCAAAGAGCGAAGTGGTGAGTTCAGTGCTTCATAACATCGATGTGTTTTCTATCGAGACGGACGAGAATACGGCGTATATAAACTACCTTCACATTACCAACGGATGCATCAACCAGGCGTTCACTTTCGAGTATAAGATGCGCATGGATGAAACCAAAGAGGAGTTGCTTCAGCTTGGCATCATAGAAATGAGAGAGCGATATAAAAGCCGGTCGAAAGAGATTATCGTTCCGTTCGAACTCGATATGGAAATGGACGGAGTTACATTCACCATTCCGCAACGAGGCGACAAGAAGCATCTGCTTGAGTTGTCTATTCTGAACGTAAAACAATATAAGGTAGACCGACTGAAACAAGCGGAAAAGCTGAATCCGGAACAAAGAAGCGTGCGACTTTTAAAAGAGATTCAAGAGCAACTACACATGGAAAAGATGCCTATCCATATAGAGTGTTTCGATAACTCTAACATTCAAGGCAGCGATGCAGTAGCGGCATGCGTAGTGTTCAAGAAAGCCAAACCAAGTAAAAAGGATTACCGCAAATACATCATAAAAACCGTAGTTGGCCCCGACGATTACGCTTCAATGCAAGAGGTGGTGCGACGCAGATATTCGCGCATAATAGAAGAGCAAGGAGAGTTGCCCGACCTTATTCTTACTGATGGCGGAAAGGGACAAATGGAGGTAGTGCGTCAGGTAATAGAAGACGAGTTGCATCTTAACATCCCTATCGCCGGATTGGCAAAAGACAACCGCCACCGCACATCGGAAGTGTTATTCGGATTCCCGCCCATGACCATCGGAATAAAGCAAGGCACACCCCTATTTCATCTACTTGAAAACATACAGGATGAAGTGCACCGGTTCGCTATTACCTTCCATCGCGACAAGCGAAGCAAATCGCAAATCGCATCGGCACTCGACAACGTGAAAGGCATAGGAGAAAAACGAAAGACAGCTCTGCTGAAAGCGTTCAAGAGTGTGGCAAGAATCAAGAAAGCAAGCTTGGAGGAACTAGCGGAAGTGGTAGGCGAAAGCGCAGCGAAAAGCGTTAAGGAATCGCTGGGATAAACCACCGGGTAAATATTTGGCGTGAGACCGAAAGAAAAGGAATAAATACGTATATTTGTAAAAAAGATAAAATCATGAGAGTAGTGATACAGCGTGTAAAGCACGCTTCTGTTACAATTGAAGGTGTCTGCAAATCGGCCATACAGCAAGGCTTCCTGGTCTTGGTGGGAATAGAAGAAGCCGATACGGAAGAGGATGCCAACTGGCTTTGCAAAAAGATAGCAGGTCTAAGAGTTTTCGACGATGAAAACGGAACGATGAACAAATCGGTTATAGACATAAACGGAGAGGTACTCGTGGTAAGTCAATTCACGCTGATGGCCTCAACCAAGAAGGGCAATCGCCCATCGTATATCCGCGCAGCCGGCCATGCTCATGCTATACCTCTTTATGAGTATTTCTGCAACGAGATGAGCATCGCCATCGGAAAGCAGGTAGGTACTGGCGAATTTGGAGCGGACATGAAAGTGGAGCTTCTAAACGACGGACCGGTTACCATCTGCATGGATACTAAAAACAAGGAATAAAATACCGCGTAAAAACGATTCAATAATTGAAGCCATGACCATAGAAGAAGCACAAAAAACAGTCGACGAATGGATCAAAACATACGGGGTTCGCTATTTCAGCGAGCTAACCAATATGGCTGTGCTCACAGAAGAAGTGGGCGAAATGGCACGCGTAATGGCACGCCGATACGGAGACCAATCGTTCAAAGCCGGAGAGAAAGATAACCTGGCCGATGAGATGGCCGACGTATTATGGGTATTGCTTTGCATTGCCAACCAAACAGGAACAAACCTGACGGAGGCGTTTGAAAAGAACCTCCAGAAGAAGACTGAGAGAGACAAGAACAGACATAAAAATAACCCTAAATTATAAATCACATGATGTATAACGAAGAAGAATTAGGCACCGTTGCCAATAATAACCACAACAAGTATAATGAGGCTCTGAGCAAATATAACACTGCTCTGAAAGATGATGAAGTAGCTGCTGCAACAGCTAAGCTTATAGAAAAGCACTTGGAAGAGAACAACACCAAGGAAGTGAAGAAATTCTTGTTCCACTGCATCGACCTCACTACTTTGAAGTGTACCGACAGCGAACCGAGCGTAATGCAGTTTACTCAACGCGTAAACGATTTCGTTGATAAATACCCCGACTTGGATAACGTAGCCGCTATCTGCGTTTATCCTAATATGGCAGAAATAGTAAACGATACACTCGAAGCCGACAATGTAAACATAGCATGTGTATCGGGCGGATTCCCGTCATCGCAGACTTTCATAGAAGTGAAAGTAGCCGAAACAAGCTTGGCACTTCATGCGGGAGCAGACGAAATTGACATAGTCATTTCTGTAGGCAAATTCTTGAGCGGCGACTACGAAGGTATGTGCGACGAGATAGAAGAACTGAAAGACGTGTGTGGCGAAAAGCACCTGAAAGTTATCTTGGAAACCGGTGCTTTGGCTACTGCCGAAAACATAAAAAAGGCCTCTATCCTATCAATGTATTCGGGAGCTGATTTCATAAAGACTTCTACAGGAAAAGAGAAACCTGCCGCTACGCCGGAGGCTGCTTACGTAATGTGTCAGGCTATTAAAGAATACTTCCTCGAAACAGGCCGTAAGGTTGGATTTAAGCCCGCTGGTGGCATCAACACAGTAGAAGATGCACTGACTTATTATACTATCGTAAAAGAGGTTTTAGGCAAAGAATGGCTCAATAACGAATTGTTCCGTTTGGGCACAAGCCGTTTGGCTAACTTGCTTCTTTCTGACATTACTGGCGAAGAGACTAAATTCTTTTAATTTATCTACGCTACACCCTCTCTTACTAAAGTCGTCTTACTTCGACCGTCACGCATGCTCACATCGGTCGGACACGCATGTTCACATCGACCGTTATGAGCGTTCACATCGACCGATGTGAGACAACTTCAATAAGAGAAGTAATAGATTTAACAAGAATCTTATTAGTAAGGACAAAAAAAGAAGGTGCGAAAACACCTTCTTTTTTTATAATATAACCGAAACGGTTGTTTATTTGTCACGCTGTATCACATAATCCACATAAGCTGTCATCGATTCCTTTATAGCCTTGTCGCCCGAAGCAGGCAACAATTTTATCGCCTTATCGCGATATTTCATCATGGTCTCACGCGCGTACTCTATTCCACCATGCTCTTTTACGTACGATACAAAGTCGCTTATATCTTCCTTGGTCGCCTCAAGCGCACGTATGCGCAGAGCCGTTTCTTTTACGGAAGAATCAGTCGTTTTATTCAACACATACAAGGCAGGCAGTGTAAGCTTTCCTTCCAACATATCGTTTCCGGTAGGCTTCCCTATCGCATCGCTGTCGAAGTAATCGAATATATCGTCTTTAATCTGAAAAGCGATACCTATCAACTCACCGAAAAGAGTAGCGTCGGCTACATCCTTATCCGAAGCATCAACCGATATGGCTCCGCTTTCTGCACTGGCTGCAAAGAGCGCCGCTGTTTTCTTTCGGATAACATCGAAGTATATCTCTTCCGAGAACTCACGGTTTGATGTGTTCGCTAATTGGATAATCTCGCCTTCCGACAGATTTTGTCCCAATCGTGCCACTAATTTTACCAGTTCTATATGATTTGTCTTTGCTGCATGAGCCAGACTTGTGGCAAGCATGAAGTCGCCCACCAATACCGATACCTTATTATCATAAAGAGCGTTCACCGACGACTGTCCACGTCGTTTATCGCTTTCGTCTACTACATCATCGTGCACCAGGCTGGCCGTATGAAGCAACTCCAGCGACAGGGCAGCATGAAGAGTCGCTTCGCACACACTACCGTATAATTTTGCCATCAGCAACACCAATATAGGGCGCATCATTTTCCCATTGCGCTTTCTTATGTAAGAAAGAACATTGTCTAGCAACGGAGTGTCACTTTGCAATGACGCATCAAAAAGCGACTTGAATTCGGTCAGCTCCGATTCTACAGGTTTACGAATTAACTCTAAACTATTCATGAAGATCAATTTGAGCACAAAAGTAATAATAAAACAAGTAATACGGTATTTTTTTGTACTTTTACATTGGAAACTTAATATTTTTACACGAATGGATAAACTATTCCTACTCGATGCATACGCACTCATTTACAGAGCATATTACGCTTTCATAAAAAATCCAAGAATTAACTCTAAAGGCTTTAATACATCGGCCATCATGGGGTTTGTCAATACGCTTGAGGATGTTCTAAAGAAAGAGAACCCTACTCATATAGGTATTGCCTTCGACCCTGCGGGACCTACATTCCGCCATGAAATGTTCGAACAATATAAGGCGCAGCGCGAAGAAACTCCCGAAGCTATCCGTCTGTCTGTACCCATTATAAAAGATATTATCCGCGCTTACCGCATTCCTATTCTCGAAGTGGCAGGCTATGAAGCCGACGACGTAATCGGTACGTTGGCTACCGAGGCAGGGAAACAGGGCATAAAGACTTACATGATGACTCCCGATAAAGACTACGGTCAGCTGGTAACCGACAATGTCTTCATGTATAGACCCAAGTATGGCGACAAGGAGTTCGAGGTTATGGGCGTTGAAGAGATAAAGGCGAAATTCGATATCCAGTCTCCGGCGCAGGTAATAGATATGCTTGGACTGATGGGCGACTCGGCAGATAATATTCCGGGCTGTCCGGGAGTAGGCGAAAAAACCGCGCAGAAGTTAATCGCCCAATTCGGAAGCATAGAAAACTTGTTGGCGCATACCAACGAGCTGAAAGGTGCTATCAAGACTAAAGTGGAAAGTAACAAAGAGAAGATAGAATTCTCTAAATTCCTTGCCACCATCAAAGTTGATGTTCCCATCACTCTCAACATGGAAGAACTGAGCCGTAAGGAGCCGGACGAAGACGAACTGCGTAGACTGTTCGAGGAATTGGAGTTCCGTACATTGATAGACCGTGTGCTGAAGACTAACAAAACCACAGCGTCCCCCACTCCACAGGTTTCTCAACCCGATCTCTTTGGATTTTTTGCGGACAACGGTACAGATGATTCTAAAAATTCAAGTCTCAAAAGGCTTAATGACATAGATGTAGACTATCAACTTGTTGATACAGAAGCAAAAGAGGATGAATTATTACAATTAATCCTTACACGCGATAATTTTGCTCTAGATACAGAGACCACCGGAACCGACCCAATCAGCGCGGAACTGGTGGGAATGAGCTTTTCGTTCGCCGAAAACCAGGCTTTTTATGTTCCGGTGCCGAGCAATCGCGATGAAGCGCAAAAATTGGTCGACAAGTTCAAGCCTGCCTTCGAAAATGAGAATTCACTAAAAATCGGACAGAATATAAAATACGACATATTGGTGTTGGCAAATTATGGCGTAGAGGTGAAAGGTCCGATATTCGATACCATGGTAGCTCATTACGTGCTTCAGCCCGAACTGCATCATGGCATGGACTATCTGGCGGAAGTCTACCTTAAATATGACACCATCAAAATAGAAGAGCTTATAGGTACGAAAGGCAAGAACCAGAAAAACATGCGCGACCTCCCTGCGGAAGAGGTATATAAATATGCGTGCGAGGATGCCGACGTTACATTCAAGTTGAAGAACATTCTCGAAAAGGAATTATCAACAAGCGGTGTTGATAAACTCTTCTACGAAATAGAGATGCCACTTGTTCCGGTACTGGCGTACATGGAGCGCAACGGAGTGCGCATCGACACCGAGGCGCTGAAAGAGACATCGCGTCACTTCACCGCCCGCATGAAACAAATAGAAGAAGAAGTCCACCAGTTGGCAGGCGTAGAGTTTAATATCGCTTCGCCCAAGCAAGTAGGAGAAGTCCTCTTCGACCGACTCAAGATCATAGAAAAGCCAAAGAAGACAAAGACCGGACAGTACGTTACATCGGAAGAGGTAATGGAAAGCCTGAGAGGAAAGCACGAAATAGTAGGAAAGATATTAGAGCACCGCGGCTTGAAGAAGTTGCTGGGCACATACATCGATGCCTTGCCTCTGCTTATCAATCCACGCACTAATAGGATACACACTTCGTTCAACCAGACTATAACCGCTACCGGACGACTCAGCTCAAGTAACCCAAACTTGCAGAATATTCCTATCAGAAACGAGGATGGAAAAGAGATTAGAAAGGCTTTCATCCCCGATGATGAATGCGAGTTCTTCTCTGCCGACTATTCGCAAATAGAGTTGCGCATCATGGCTCATCTTAGCAATGACCCGCACATGGTAGAGGCGTTCAACGAAGGTCAGGATATCCATGCAGCCACTGCAGCCAAGATTTATAAAGAAGATATATCAAGCGTAACGCGCGAACAGCGCAGCAAAGCTAAGACCGCCAACTTCGGTATCATTTACGGCATATCCGTATTTGGTCTTGCAGAGCGTTTGGGTGTAGACCGCAAAGAGGCTAAAGAGCTGATAGACGGGTATTTCGAGAATTATCCACACGTAAAAGAATACATGGACGAGAGCATACGCATAGCCCGCGAAAAGGGTTATATAGAAACCATATTCAAGCGCAAACGCTACTTGCCGGATATCAATTCGCGTAATGCCGTAGTACGTGGTTATGCCGAACGAAACGCCATCAACGCTCCTATTCAGGGTAGTGCGGCAGATATCATTAAGGTTGCAATGATACGAATATATGAACGTTTCAAGAAAGAAAATATCCGTTCTAAAATGATTCTTCAAGTGCACGACGAACTTAACTTCAGCGTATTGCCCGAAGAGAAGGAACGAGTACAACAGATTGTGTTATCCGAAATGGAGAATGCTTATAAGATGAGAGTTCCTCTTCATGCGGATTGCGGATGGGGAAAGAATTGGCTTGAAGCGCATTAAAAATAAAATGGAGGCACCGCCCTTTGGCTTGCCTCCATTTTATTTTTATCTGTTTGCTTTTATTCTTTCTTTAGCTCTGGAAGTTTAACCTCAGCAACTTGCGCTTTACCTTCTTTTATAACAATGCGTATGTCACTGGCCCCCGACGGAGTGAATGTAACAGTCTCTGCTTGATTGGCTTTTACTGTACCGTTCTGTATCGGAAGAAATTGTCCACCGCCATTCGACAGCTGGATTTCGTATTTCGCACCATCCGAAGCGTCTTTCCATACTATGCCTATGCGGTCTATCATCTTCTTTCCGTCCAACTCGAAAGATATGTATTCTCCCTTGGTGCCTGTCCACGAAGTAGAGATGTCACCGTCTATAACATTAGGTACATTCCATGCATTCTTGCTGGCACTGATAAAGCGACTGCGGTTTTCTATCGTCTCCTCGTGCGATGAGGTTTGTCCGTAAGCCACTATTTCGAGTGCTTTCTTTAAGCGGATATCTTCGGATGAAGCACCAATCATGATATTGAACATACCGGGTTCTATCACCCAATGATTGTCTTTATTGAGCAATTGGAAATCGCGCGGAACAAGAACGAATGTAACTTCTTTTTCTTCTCCTGGTTCCAGATGTACACGCTCAAATCCACGCAGATTCTTCTCGTAAGTAGTTACCGAACTTACCAAATCGCGAGTATAGAGTTGCACAACTTCATCGCCTGCACGTTCTCCTGTATTCTTTACCTTACATGTCACCGTTAACGGCTGTTGGTCAGTTATTACAGAAGATGAAAGCTTTATATCCGAATACTGGAATGTAGTATAACTCAATCCGTAGCCAAACGGATAAAGCGGTCCGTTTATGCGCGACTGATTTCCCTTAGGTCCAGCAGTGCGACCACCATCAATCTGCGATGCTGGTTTGTACGGGAAATTAAACGGTATCTGTCCTACTGTCTTCGGGAAGGTAACGGTAAGTTTTCCACCCGGATTATAGTCACCGAATAGAACCTCAGCAATGGCTGTACCTCCATGCGCTCCCGGATACCATGCTTCTAAGATAGACGGAACATATTTATCTGCCCAATTAACGCTGAGCGGACGACCGTTGATAAGTACCAACACCACTGGTTTTCCGGTTTGCATCACAGCCTCAAGCAGTTGCTGCTGATGGCCCGGCAAATCTAAGCTCGTTCTCGACTTATTTTCACCGCACGTACGAACACCGCCGCCCAATACTACAACAGCCACATCGCTATTTTTCGCCGCCTCTACCGCCTCGGCTATCATCGCCTTTTCAGCATCGTCAAGCGGATAAGGCATTATCTCCGATTCGGGCCAGTGTGCATCTACTAAGTCGCATCCTTTGGCGTACACCACCTCGGTGCCGCTATCTACAGCCTTACGTATTCCGTTTAATACCGTAACCACCTCACCGGCTACAGGTCCGTAGTGAGTAAGCGCAAAAGAAGCTTCATCGGCATTAGGGCCACATACAGCTATACGTTTCAGCTTCGATTTGTCGAGTGGCAACAAGCTGCCTTCGTTCTTCAGCAATACCAAGCCCTCGCGTGAAGCTTGAAGCGCTATCGCCTGATTCTCTTTACTGTTTACCTCTTTATCTGCTGCCGCCAAGTCAGTCTGGTAAGGACGGTCGAACAAGCCCACAAGGAACTTCACTCTAAGAATATCGCGCACACGACTGTCGATTGTCTCCATGCTGAGACCTCCTTCTTTTACCAATTCACGCAGCGGCAATACATACGACTCTGGCGAACGGAATGTACAACGAACATTAAGACCAGCCTCAACGCTTTGGCGTACAGCCTCTTTCATATCCTTAGCCGTTTTATGCTTGCTATAAAGATACTCTACCGCATCGCTATCCGAAACCACGTATCCACGGAAGCCCATCGTTCCGCGAAGACGCTCGGTAAGCCAATAATGACTGCTCTGTATAGGGAAACCATCGTAATCGTTGTACGAGCTCATCACACCAAGCAAACCGGCTTCACGAATCACACGGGTAAATGTATAAGCGTGAACATTCTCCAACTCGCGCGGTGACATCTGCGGATCGACACGCGCCATGCCTTCTCGCCCGCCTTTATTGTTAGAGTAAGCTATGAAATGCTTCGATGTAGCGGCTACCTGCATATCTTTCTGCACTCCCTTAGCCATGGCAATACCTAATTCTGCCACCAGATACGGACTCTCACCGTACACTTCTTCATAGCGACCCCAACGCTGGTCTCGACCAACATCGAGTATGGGAGTATAAACATTGGTATATCCCAACAAGCGAGCCTCGCGTCCGGTGATATATCCCACCTTATTTATCAAATCACGATTCCAGCTATGACCCAACGCCAACTGAGTAGGGAAATTGGTAGCTATATAATTCTCTACCCCACGTATGCCTTCGTTGGTAAAATCTACCGGAATACCTAAGCGAGTATCTTCTACAAAGAAACGCTGCACCTCGTTCAACGCCCAAGCGTGATTAGAAGCCGGCCATACCAATTCGTTCTGCATAGGAGGTACTCCCCACCCTCTAAACGCATTCAGATGTTCGTCGATAGCTCCCATTCCATCCTTCCACAATTGGTTTTTCCACTCCGGTGTAGGCAATGAGTCTTTAAGCACACGCTGATATCCGTACAGCGTAACCATCTGACAGGTTTTCTCTTCGAGAGTCATCTGCGACAGCAAGTCCTCTATACGTGCGTCGATAGGAGCCTCCGGATCTTCATAGACATCCTTTTTGCCGTTCTTGTTAAAGTCTATCCATTCCTTATGGTAGATATTCTTTCCCGAAGGGACATACTTCTTCGGGACTACAATGCCCCCGGCACTGAGATTGCCAATAGAGGCACACGCCAACAAGCAACCATAAAATATTTTCCGTTTCATATTATTGATTTATAAATTGATAACAAAAGTAAAAAACAGATTGATACAAATATAATTCTTTTTTTCAAATGACAAACAAGCCGCAAACACTGAAAAAATGAGTACCTTTGTGCCCACGCAATAAAAATCAACGATTTAAATAAAAACTATATAATATATTATGGCTCTACAATGTGGAATCGTAGGTTTGCCTAACGTGGGTAAATCTACTCTTTTTAACTGTTTATCGAATGCAAAAGCCCAAGCGGCCAATTTCCCGTTCTGTACTATCGAACCCAACGTGGGAGTAATTACCGTGCCCGATGAACGCCTTACCAAATTGGCGGAACTTGTTCACCCGGGACGCATCGTTCCTACTACGGTAGAAATAGTAGATATCGCCGGATTGGTAAAAGGTGCCAGCAAGGGTGAAGGTCTTGGCAATAAATTCCTTGCCAATATCCGCGAAACAGATGCTATCATCCATGTGTTGCGTTGCTTCGACGATGAAAATGTAACCCACGTAGACGGTAGCGTAGACCCGGTTCGCGATAAAGAGATTATTGATACCGAGCTTCAGCTTAAAGACCTCGAAACCATAGAAAGCCGTATTCAGCGTGTTCAGAAACAGGCTCAGACTGGTGGCGACAAGGTAGCAAAACAGACTTACGATGTATTGGTGAAATATAAAGAGGCACTAGAACAAGGTAAATCGGCACGTACAGTGCAGTTCGACTCAAAAGACGAGCAGAAGATAGCGCACGATTTGTTCTTGCTTACTTCTAAGCCGGTAATGTATGTATGCAACGTAGACGAAGCCAGCGCAGTAACAGGCAACAAGTATGTAGAACAGGTTCGTGAGGCTGTAAAAGACGAAGGTGCAGAAATCTTGGTTGTAGCGGCAAAGACCGAGGCAGATATCGCCGAGCTTGATACTTACGAAGACCGTCAGATGTTCCTTCAAGAAGTAGGATTGGAAGAATCGGGTGTAAACCGTCTGATTAAGGCTGCCTACAAGATGCTGAACCTTGAAACATTTATCACCGCCGGTGAAATGGAAGTTAAGGCATGGACTTATCACAAGGGATGGAAAGCTCCGCAGTGTGCCGGCGTTATCCACACCGACTTTGAAAAAGGCTTTATCCGTGCCGAGGTTATCAAATACGATGACTATATTCAGTATGGTTCTGAAGCTGCCGTACGCGAAGCTGGTAAACTTAATGTGGAAGGAAAAGAATATGTTGTGCAGGATGGTGATATCATGCACTTCCGCTTTAATGTGTAATACATAATTCCATCGGATAAAACAAAAAGAGGTGCAATAGCTTGATAATTTGGCTATTGCACCTTTTTTATTTACCCTGATGTTAACTTATACTTTCCCGTTTAAATACTCACAGAGCTTTTCTACCGCACGGGCACGGTGGCTTATCTTATTCTTTTCAGCGTTACCCATTTCGGCAAAGGTTTCTTCATAACCTTCGGGCATGAATACGGGGTCGTAGCCGAAGCCGGAAGCACCACGCTTTTGTTCTATGATAGAACCTTTTACTATGCCTTCAAACAGATGCTCCTCCCCTTTCTCTATAAGACAGATGGCTGTGCGGAATTGCGCTTTTCTGTTCTGCTTGCCATCCAATTCTTGAAGCAACTTACGCATGTTGGCTTCCGAATCGTGTCCGTCGCCACCTGCATAACGGGCTGAATAGACTCCCGGAGCACCGCCTAAAGCCTCAACTTCGAGGCCGGTATCATCGGCAAAACAATCTAAGCCGTAATTCTTATAGATATACTCTGCCTTCAATGCCGCATTACCTTCAAGGGTATCTGCCGTTTCGGGAATATCGGCATCACAATTTATGTCTTTCAAACTGAGCACCTCTATCTTATCGCCCAGTATAGCACGAATCTCATCCAACTTATGGGCGTTGTTCGTGGCAAAAACTAATTTCTTAATCATATTCTAAAATGCTTTTATCGAGGCAAATATACTGATATTAATCCATATTTCGGGGCATAAGCGCACAACTGTAGTGTACTTTTACTAAGAGCCATAAACTGTTTTTTTGCTTATCAATAACTTTGGCCTATAGATTATTTTTCAAAATCGGCCTCAGAAGACCTTCTGAAGGGGGTTAAAAAACAATGCGAAAGAAGAAAAAAAGAATGCAATGAACTACTTGATTCATCGTATTCTTTCGCTTGACTCATCGCATTCTTTCAATAGAAACATCACATTCTTTTTACGGCATTTCAACAGAGATTTTTTGTGTATGCAATTTTTATCATATCTAAAAAACAGACTATTTTCCGAAAGTTAAAAACTGACTTTATCGCACCCTATTACTCTAACGTTTTTATAAAACAATTGTTAACAGTCGCCTCATAAAAAACGCAACAAAATTAATCGTTTCTTATTACAATCATCAACATCATAATGTCATTTTTCTACTTATATACCCCCTTATACCACAGACTTACAGGGGTTCGATATGAAAATGTCCGTGTTTGTACAATTTTCGACATTGTTTTGGACGATTATATCAACTCTATTAATATATATTAATATATATTTGCACATGGATAAATACTTTATAACACAACCTCTCTTAATCCAAAAAGAGAACGAAAAACGCATACAATAATCTAAGTTTAATTAATATTTTATGAATCAGCAGAAATCAGTTTTGACTCTATTGGTTGCACTCTTATGCTGTGTATTTAGTATCAAGGCACAAAATGCCGGACAAGTAACAGGAAAGGTAGTCGACACAATGGGTGAACTTTCAGGCGTGAGCATCGTCGTGAAAGGCAGCACAAACGGTACCGTCACAGATTTAGACGGACAGTTCACACTTAGCAATGTCAAGAGCTCGGATGTTCTTGTATTCTCATTTATCGGTTACAAAACTCAAGAAATCAAAATCGGAAACAAGAAGGTATTCAACGTTACCTTGGTAGAAGATGCACAGGCACTTGAAGAAGTTACTGTAGTAGCAGTAGGTTACGGTGACGTTAAAAAGGCCGACTTGACAGGTTCTATCGGTTCTGCCAACATTGGCGACTTGATGAAGACTCCGGTAAGCAACATTACCGAAAGCCTCGGTGGACGTATCGCCGGTGTTAAGGTATCGTCAAGCGATGGTGGTTTGGGCGATAACTACAGCATCATTATTCGTGGTGCAGGTTCACTTACAGGTAGTACAGCTCCGCTTTACGTAATCGACGGTTTCCCACAAGAGTCGTCTGGTTTGAGCTCGCTCGACCCTAACGATATCGAGTCTATCGACGTATTGAAAGATGCTTCGGCTACAGCTATCTACGGTGCTCGTGGTGCCAACGGTGTTGTTATCGTAACTACCAAGAAAGGTTTGGCTGGAAAACCCACCATCACTTATAACGGTAGCATGACTATAGGTAAGGTTAAGAATACTCCTGCCGTAATGAACGGATACGAATTCGTTGAATTGCAGAAAGAAATTATGCAGGATAGCGATGAATTCAAGTCGGCTTACTATACAGAGCTTTATCCTGACTTGGAAGCTTATCGTTCTGCTCCTTCTTACGACTGGCAAGACTATATCTACCGCACAGCCGTTACTCACAGCCACCATGTATCTCTTACAGGCGGTCAGGGCGACTTGAAATATTCTGCTTCTCTTTCTTATAACGACCAGCAGGGTGTTATTATCAACTCAGGATTGAAACGTTACCAGGGTAGATTCAGCATCAGCCAGAAGGTAAACAAGAGACTGAAATTAGACATGAACGGAAACTACGCAAGCAGCGTACAAGACGGTCCTACTCCTTCTACAGGTACTTCTGCAGTTTCTACTGCATATATGTATAGTGTATGGGCATTCCGTCCGGTATCTCCTAAGGGCACCGACTTGCTGAACACTATGTACGATGACGGCGTAAACATGGCCGAAGACTACCGATTCAACCCGGTATTGTCGGCACGCAACGAATATCGCCATAAAACAAACAACGTTCTGCAGTACAACGCCAGCGCAGAATATGAATTCATCAAAGGATTGAAGTTGAAAGTATCGGGCGGTTATAACGCTACAGACTACAAGAACGAAGAGTTCAACGGCTCACAGACAAGAACCGGTAACAGCCACCCGTCTAACACTCAGAGCAAGGGTATCAACGCTACTTTGTTGCAAAGAGAGAACAGAAACTACTTGAATGAAAATACCTTGAACTATAAGTTCGAGAACAAGCGCCATAAATTCGACGCATTGTTAGGTCTCTCGTTCCAGAAAGAAACTACATATTCTCATTCTATCACAACCGAACAGATTACCAACGAATCATTCGGTATGGCAGGATTGGACAAGGGTGCTAACCCTACAGTATCTTCATCGAAAGGTGAAAACACCATGATGTCTTACTTCGGACGTGTTAAATATAGCTACAAATCGCTTTACTACCTTACAGCAACAATGCGTGCCGACGGTTCTTCTAAGTTCGCAAAAGGCCACAAGTGGGGTTACTTCCCTTCTGGTTCATTTGCATGGGCATTCTCTCGCGAGAAATTCATCGAAGAAAAAACAAGCGAATGGTTGTCTAACGGTAAGTTGCGTCTCAGCTACGGTTTGACAGGTAACAACCGTATCGGTAACTACGACTACATGGCAAAACTCGTTACAAGCGATGACGTTTACAAATACCCATGGAACGGTGAATTCACTAACGGATACGTATTGGCAAGTATGCCTAACCCTCTGTTGAAGTGGGAAACTACCGAACAGTACGACTTCGGTGTTGACTTGGGCTTCTTGAACGGCCGCATCAACTTAACAATGGACTACTACGTTAAGACTACTAAAGACTTGTTGTTGAGCGCAGATATTTCAGCCAGCTCAGGCTTCTCTTCTGCAACACTTAACATCGGTAAGTTGCGTAATAAAGGTTTTGAAGTAACATTGGAAACAACCAACATCAAGAAGAAAGACTTCTCTTGGACTTCGAACATCAACATCGCATTCAACGACAATAAGATTCTTGCCTTGAACTCAGGTCAGGAATACATGACAAGCTATATCAGCTGGGACAACAAATATAAGAGCATGCCTGCTTACATCAGCAAGGTAGGCGAATCGGCTGGTAAGATGTACGGTTTTGTATATGAAGGTACTTATAAGTACGAAGACTTCGATACAAGTGTTGACGATAAAGGACAAACTGTCTACAAACTGAAAGCAGGCATTCCTTATTACACAGCCAACACTCAGCCGGGTGACCCGAAATATAAGAACATGGACGATAACCTGCAGATAAACGACGCTGATAAAGTAGCTATCGGTAACGGACAGCCTAAACACACTGGCGGTTTCACCAATAACTTCACTTATAAGAACTTCGATTTGAATATCTTCATGACTTGGAGCTACGGAAACGATATCCTGAACGCCAACCGTATGATATTCGAAAACCCATCGAGCAAGCAGAACACCAACATGTTCGCTACTTACGCAAACCGTTGGACTGAAAGCAACCCATACAGCGATATGCCACGTGCAAAAGCTCAAGGAGCTGGCGAATATAGCTCACTTTATGTTGAAGACGGATCGTTCTTAAAACTGAAGAACATTACTTTGGGATACAACTTTAAGCCTAAAACATTGCACCCGCTCCACATCAGTAGCGCAAGAGTTTATGTTTCTGCAGAAAACATAGCTACTATCAGCAGCTATTCTGGAAGCGACCCTGAAGTATCAACTCGTAACTCAGTACTTACACCGGGATTCGATTGGTCGGCATACCCACGTGCGTTCAATCTTTCACTCGGCTTAAATGTAACATTCTAAAAAAAGACGAACCTTTAATATGAAAACAATATTCAGAAACATACGTACCGCAAGTTTAGCATTGTGTGCGGCACTGACTGTAAGTTCTTGCGAAAGTTTCCTGGAAACAGATCCTTACGATTTCGTAGCTCCGGAAACATTCTATAGCAACGAAAAAGAATGCACTATGGCATTGGCTGGCGTTTATTGGACAATGGCTAGTGAAAATGTATACGGTAACAGATATTCTTGCATGATATCTAACATCGACGACTTGAGCTACTATCAGCGCAACGCTGGTGCATTGTCGAGCCAAGTATTCGGTAACGACCATAACCCAAGTAATACCGATATTTGGAACTGCTGGAAATCATTGTACAGCGGTATCAACAACGCCAACATCTTGATAGAAAAAGTAGACGACGCAAGCATGGATGATGACGTTAAAAAACGCATCAAAGGAGAAGCTAAGTTCCTCCGTGCTTACTACCACTTCTTGCTGGTACAGGGATGGTACGAAGTGCCATTGCGTAAGGAAGTATTCCAGGATGTGAACGACTCACCGTTGGAGGCAACTTCTCACCAAGAAGCTATCGACTGGATTATTCAGGAAATGGAAGAATGTGTAGACATGGTAGACGACACGCAATACACACTTTCACCATCGCACGTTAAGAAGAACACCGTAATGGGTATCTTGGCACGTGTATATTTATGGCGTGCAGGATATCCTATCAACGGAGGTACTGAAGACTACAAAAAAGCAGCGGAATGGGCAGGTAAAGTAGTTGCAACAAATCAGCACAGACTTAACCCAGACTTGTATGCTATGTGGAAGTGCATGGCTACTGATAAATACGACACTGAATACAACGAAAGTATGTGGGAGGTAGAATTTATTGGTAACCGTGAAGGCGACGGACAAGGTATCTATACTGACGGACGTATCGGTAATGTAATAGGTAACTTGCAGAAATGTACAGCTAACCCTGGTAAGGGATACAGCTACGCTTTCTATGCACCTACTTTGATTCTGTGGGACTTGTATAGCGATACAGACAAACGCCGCGACGTTTATATCGCTCCTTACCAAATCAACAATAAAGACGTTGAAGTAGCATGGAAAGACAATCAGATTGTACAGCGCTCTTGTGGTAAATTCCGCCGCGAATGGGAAACATCGTCTATGAAGCATAAGAACTATACTCCGGAGAACTACCCTGTATTGCGCTACTCTGACGTATTGCTGATGCAGGCAGAAGCTGAAAATGAAGCAAATAATGGACCTACAGATAAAGCATACAAAGCTATCAACACTGTACGCGAACGTGCAGGATTGGAAGCTCTTAAGAATCTGGACTATGCTACATTCCAGCAAGAAGTACGCGACGAACGTGCTCGCGAACTTTGCTTTGAATCATTGCGTAAGTACGACCTCGTTCGTTGGGGTATATATGTAGATGCTATCCACAATAAGTTGGGTGCTGCTACAGCTACCAAGCGCTGGGCTCCAGAAAATAACTTCCTCGGTGCAGCTGCATACGCTAACAACACTACAGACAAGCATCAGTTCTTGCCTATCCCGTCAAGAGAGCTTTCTGTAAACACTAAGTTGGAACAGAACAAATACTGGAAATAACTTATAAACGGCATTAGCCGATTATAAACAAATCATAAGAAAGAGGTAATTTGCCACTCGGCAAGTTGCCTCTTTCTTTTTTATAGCCTAAATTAGGGCCGACTTAAAAACCCTAAAAAAATATAACCGATAAATAAAAAAGGAATGAAAAAGATTCTATTACCTGCTCTTCTTGCCCTATTTACATGGCAAGGAGTAGCTGCGGAAACCAACTACGGCTATAAAACCGAAGTTAAAGACACCGTAGAGAAAAAGAAGGAGAAGCCATCCGCCTACGAAAAGCTGATAAAAGAAGGCGGAAGCGTGACAGAAGGTATGTGTACAGTGCGACACATAAAGAATAATTGGTACTTTGAAGTGCCCGACTCGCTGATGGGACGACTCATGCTGGCGGTAACACGCTTTCGTGCCGTGCCACAAGGATTCAAGAAACTAACCGGAGAACAGGTAAACAGCAGTATTGTTTACTGGGAACAGCATAACGAAAAGACTATCTTCTTACGCGAATATGTACAGTCGCAATTCGCTCCTGAAAAAGACAACATAGCAAAAGCGCTGAAACAGTCAACCGTAGACCCCATCATCTTCCGCTTCGATGTTATCGGACGAAACCCAGAAACCAAAGCACAACTCATAGATGTATCGAAAATAATCACAGCCGACAACAAGCTGTTCGGACTAACACAAGCCGACCGCTCACAACTGAGCGTTAGTTCATTAGCATCAGACCGCACATTTACTGATACCATAAAGACCTTCCCCATCAATATGGAGATAGTTACCATGCGCACCTATAACGCATCGGCTGGCAAAATCAGAGCTTCGCAAAGCGGCGCTGTAACAATAAAACTTAACACCAGCATCGTAATGCTTCCAAAAGAGCCAATGCGCCCTCGTTTTGCCGATGAACGCGTAGGTTATTTCCAAAACTCGATTACAGAATTTTCTGACGAACAACAAGTAACCAAGCAACGAGCCATAGTACAGCGTTATCGATTAGAGCCTAAAGACCCGGAACGCTATCGTAAAGGCCAACTGTGTGAACCTAAAAAACAAATTGTATACTACATAGACCCTGCTACCCCAAAGAAATGGGTGCCATACTTGATAGCCGGAATAAACGACTGGAACAAAGCGTTCGAAAAGGCAGGCTTTAAGAATGCCATCACCGCCAAAGAATGGCCCCAAGATACTGATATGGATATAGACGACGCACGCTACAGCGTAATACGCTATCTGCCATCGGAAACAGAAAACGCTTACGGACCACGCATAGTAGACCCACGCAGCGGCGAAATCATGGAAAGCCATGTATGCTGGTATCATAATGTGATGAACTTGCTTAAAAAGTGGTATATGGTGCAGTGCGGCCCTATGGATAAACGTGCACGTACCATGACTTTCAGCGACGAACTGATGGGCAACTTGATTCGCTTCGTTTCATCGCACGAGGTAGGTCATTCTATCGGCTTGCGCCATAATATGATAGCCAGCTCGGCTACTCCGGTAGAGAAACTGCGCGATAAAGCATGGGTAGAAGCCAACGGACACACTGTATCTATTATGGACTATGCTCGCTTTAATTATGTAGCACAACCCGAAGACGGAATCTCGCAGAAAGGGCTATTCCCACGCATAGGCGACTATGATAAATGGGCTATTCACTGGGGATATCAGTATCGCCCGGACTTTAAAGACGAGTTCAAAGAACAAGAAGCACTGCGCACAGAAGTATCGCAACGCCTGAAGGCAGACCACAGACTGATGTATGTAGGCGACGAAGGCAGAGGACTGGACCCACGCAGTCAAAGCGAGGATTTAGGCGACAATAACATGAAAGCCAACGAATATGGCATAAAGAACCTGAAGCGTGTGATGGAAAACATACTGACTTGGACAGCACAACCCGACTATCAGTACGACGACCTTACGTCTATATATGGAGCAGTACGCCAGCAGTATCAACGATATACTATGCACGTGCAGAAAAACATTGGCGGACGCTATAAGAACACCATACCCGGAATGCGCCCGACAGACGCAGTGCCACGCAGCCTGCAAAAAGAAGCGATAGAATGGTTAGGACGCAACGTATTCGACGCTCCGCTATGGCTATATCCTGAAAACGTGACCGAAAAGACAGGTGTACGTGCTGTAGAAGATATACGTAACCGACAAAATGCTACTTTATCGGTACTGCTTAATCCTGTAATGCTCTATAATATCTGTTCTTCGGCTCAGGATGCTTCCGAACCTTACGCCCTTGACGAATACCTTAACGATGTATTCGCCGCCGTGTGGAAGCCTATAAACGGCTCTGACACAAAGAACGATTATTTCCGCCGTCAGCAGGAACGCAATTACATTTCTCTGCTAGAAAAAGCACTGAAACCCGACGAAAAGAGCAAACTACTGCCTATAGGAGATACGGTACTTCGCTCAGACGTTCCGCTATACGTAGAAATGCATCTTGAAAAGATACGCCAATACGTAGAAAGCCATATCACTACAGATAAGGCGAACAATGTAAACGCACAGCACTACATCCATCTGAAGAAGATGCTGGGTAATATTGAGAAAACGAAATAACATACCATTAAAAACAAGAAGAGGGTACAACGCAAATGTCGTACCCTCTTCTTGTTTTTAATAATATAGCTCTTTATTATTTCACTTTCAGCTTGTCGAATCCTTCGCCATACACACCTACTACATTACTCTGCGAGATGAAAGCATCTGGGTCGATGTCTTTTATCAAACGGAATATATCTTCCGACTGACGCTTCTTAGCCAACACAACTACAACCTTGATGTCTTGTTTGCTGTACCAACCTTTTCCGTCGAGCAAGGTAACGCCACGATCTATCTTCGTTGAGATACCTTCGGCGATATCGTTATACTTTCGCGAGAAAATAAGGAACTGCACAGACTGTCGGTTGGTGTTGATAACATGGTCTATTACGATACTCATGATAAACAGCACAACAAAACCAAACAGCACACGGCGCCAATCGTGGAAAATGAAGTAACATGACGAAATAATGATAATATCAAGATACATCATCATACGTCCCAACGATACGTCGCGATACTTATTTATAATCCAAGCGATTATATCTGTACCTCCTGTACTTCCGTTAGCCGAGAATACCAATCCGATACCCATACCAATCATGCCGGCACCAATGACACACGCCATAAAGTCCTGTCCCGGACCGAGCAATTGCGGCAAATTACCAGCATCGTCTTTCAGCAAAAACTGGAACAGCCATAACACGAATGTCAGCATGAATATGGCATAAACAGTCTTAACACTAAAACGAGGACCTAGTATCTTCAACGCAAATCCCAAAAAGACAGCATTGATGGCAAAGTATGAAATCTGAATTTCAATACCTGTGGCATAATATATGATGGCAGCAATACCAGTAACACCACCAGTGGTAATCTGATAAGGCAGTAAGAACATGGCCCATGCCAACGCATAAATGCACAATCCCAAAGTAATGTTAAGGTAGTCTTTCGCTTCCCTTCCCAATTTTTTTTTCAACAGTTTCTCCATAACTTAACAAGCGTATTCAGAAAAGATTAAAGAACTACGTTTACAATCTTACGCGGAACAATAATCACTTTCTTCGGCGTTTTACCTTCTATCCATTTCTGGCTCTGTTCATCGGCCATTACCGCTGCTTCTATAGTAGCGTTGTCGGCATCGGCAGGGAATTCGAGAGTGAAACGTGCCTTTCCGTTGAAAGAAATGGTGTACTTAACAGTGTCTTCTTTCAGATAATCTTCATTGAATACAGGCCATTTAGCGTCGCACACTGTTGTAGCGTTTCCTAAAGCCTCCCACAATTCCTCAGCAATATGCGGAGCGAACGGAGCTATAAGAACTACCAATGATGACAGAACCTCACGGTTGCGGCATTTAAGCTGTGTAAGCTCGTTTACGCAAATCATAAACGCACTGACAGAAGTATTGTAAGAGAAGGTTTCGATATCGCCTGTTACCTTCTTAATCAACTTATGGATAGATTTCAATTCTTCCTTAGAAGCAACGCCTTCGGTAGGCAAGAACTGTCCGTCGCGGCTATAGAACAAGTTCCACATCTTCTTCAAGAAACGATGTACACCGTCTATACCGTTGGTATCCCATGGCTTAGACAACTCAACAGGGCCGAGGAACATTTCGTACATACGCAATGTATCAGCACCGAAGCGGTCTACAATCATATCGGGGTTAACCACGTTATACATAGACTTACTCATCTTTTCGATAGCCCATCCGCAAACGTATTTTCCGTCTTCCAATATGAATTCGGCTGTGTTATATTCAGGACGCCAGTTCTTGAATGCCTCAACATCGAGTACATCGTTCTGCACAATGTTTACATCTACGTGGATAGGAGTAACATCGTACTGGTCTTTCAAGCCAAGCGAAACAAATGTATTGGTATCTTTAATACGATAAACAAAGTTACTGCGACCTTGAATCATACCCTGGTTAACCAATTTCTGGAAAGGCTCTTCTTTTACGCTTGTGCCCATATCGAACAAGAACTTATTCCAGAAGCGAGAGTAGATAAGATGTCCGGTAGCGTGTTCTGTACCACCTACATACAAATCGACATTCTGCCAATAGTTATCTGCCTGCTCTGATACAAGTGCCTTATCGTTATGCGGATCCATATAGCGCAAATAGTAAGCACTCGATCCGGCGAAGCCCGGCATTGTATTCAGTTCGAGAGGGAATACGGTTTCGTTATCTATCTTAGAGTTTTCTACAACCTGACCGTTCTGTACATCCCATGCCCACTTGGTAGCGTGACCCAATGGAGGTTCTCCGCTTTCGGTAGGAAGGAATTTAGCTACTTCAGGAAGTTCCAAAGGCAACTTGCTTTCGTCAATCATGTAAGGCATACCGTCTTTGTAGTATACTGGGAACGGCTCACCCCAATAACGCTGACGTGAGAAGATGGCATCGCGCAAGCGGTAGTTAACCTTAACACGACCCAAGTTATGAGCTTTTACATATTCTTTAGTAGCAGCGATAGCTTCTTTAATAGTCTTGCCATTAAGTACAAGGTCGCAATACGGAGTAACTCCAGCCTTAGGCGAATTGCAAACGATACCTTCTTTAGCGTCGAAGCTTTCTTCTGTTACATCGCAACCTTCTACCAACGGTACGATAGGCAAGTTGAAATGACGAGCGAATGCGTAGTCGCGGCTATCGTGTGCAGGCACCGCCATGATGGCTCCTGTACCATATCCAGCCAATACATAATCGCTAATCCAGATAGGAACTGCTTCGCCGGTAAACGGATTAACACCATAGCTTCCGCTGAATACACCTGTTACACGACGGTCGGCAATACGTTCGCGCTCTGTACGTTTCTTGGTACGTTCCAAGTAAGCCTCAACTTCAGCTTTCTGAGCTTCGGTAGTAAGTTGTGCCACCAATTCGCTTTCTGGAGCCAAAACCATGAAAGTAACGCCGAACATTGTATCGGCACGAGTTGTAAATATAGTGAATTCTACATCGCTGTCTTTAACTTTAAAGCGAACTTCGGTACCTTCTGAGCGGCCAATCCAGTTACGCTGAGTCTCTTTCAACGAATCTGTCCAATCTACAGTATCAAGTCCGTCGAGCAAACGCTGTGCGTATGCCGATACACGCAGACACCACTGACGCATCTTCTTCTGAACTACAGGATAACCGCCACGCTCTGATACACCGTCTACAACTTCGTCGTTAGCAAGAACGGTACCCAGCTGCGGACACCAGTTAACCATTGTTTCGCCCAAATAAGCGATACGATAGTTCATCAATGTTTGCTGCTGCTCTTTTTCGCTCATGGCATTCCATTCGTCGGCAGTAAAATTCAGTTCTTCGCTGCAAGCTACATCAAGTCCTTCTGAACCTTTCTTGGCAAAACGCTCTACCAGCTTCTCAATAGGCATAGCCTTACCGCAAGCGTTGCAATAAAAACTATTGAACATCTTCTGGAAAGCCCACTGAGTCCAGTGATAATATTGGGGGTCGCAAGTACGCACCTCACGGTCCCAGTCGAATGAGAATCCAATCTTATCGAGCTGCTCACGATAGCGGTTGATATTGTTTACGGTAGTAATAGCCGGATGCTGTCCTGTCTGGATAGCATACTGTTCTGCCGGAAGACCATAAGCGTCGTATCCCATAGGATTCAACACGTTAAAGCCCTGCAAGCGTTTATATCGAGCGTAAATATCGCTGGCAATATACCCCAGCGGATGTCCTACATGCAAGCCTGCTCCCGATGGATAAGGGAACATATTAAGAACATAGAATTTCTTCTTCGATTCATCTTCTACAACCTTGTAAGTCTTGTTATCGACCCACTTCTGTTGCCATTTCTTTTCGATTTCTCTGAAATTATATTCCATAAGTTATAATTATTGATTTATTATTCTGTAAAGATTGCGCACAAAGATAGTGAAAATCATGTTGGTATGCGTTGACTCTCTACAAAAAATGGCTATTTATCTCCTAATAAAGACAATACGGATAGCTTGTCGCACTTTAATTGTTCTACAAGCAATTCTAATGAATCAAACTTTTGCTCGGCACGGATAAAACGCACAAACTCTATGCGCATGGAATGATGGTATAGATTATCTGAAAAATCGAATATATTCACTTCGATACTTATTTCCGTGCCGTTAGACAACGTAGGGCGATGACCGATATTAAGCATACCTACATGACGCTTCCCTTCTACATATACATAAACTGCATATACTCCGGTACTTGGTATCAACTTGTCGCTACAAGAAGGCTTCAGGTTGGCTGTGGGGAAACCCAATTTTCTACCTACCTTAAATCCGTCTACCACCGTTCCGTCCAAATAATAATTATATCCCAGATAATGATTTGCCTTTTCCACCTCTCCTTTTTTCAGCAAGCCACGTATTAACGACGAGCTGATGGAAACCCCGTCTTCTATCAATCCGGTGGCATGTATAATCTCCATGCCCAACTCCTCACCATATCGGCAGTAGTCTTCAAAACCCTCGCTGCGATTATGCCCGAAACGATGGTCGTATCCTATAACCAACGCACACACATTATAACGCTCATGCAAAAGCTGCATAAACTCACGGGCAGAAAGCATGGAAAGCTCATGAGTAAACGGCAAAAGGATACATAAATCGGCATCCAATGTCTGTATTAAAGCCTGTTTCTGAGGCAGACAGGTAAGCCACTGCGGACAATAGTCGCTCTGCATTACCTGACGGGGATGAACAGGAAAAGTAATCAAGGCACTCTGCATATTCCTTTTTCGCGCTTCCGTACAAACCTGCTCCACCAAATAACGATGCCCCCTGTGTACCCCATCGAAACAACCGATAGTAGCCACACAAGGAGAAAGAGACAAATGCGAAGTATCCGTGATTATTGTCATATGCGAAAGTGTATGATATTACATGAACAGATCTTTAAGATCGGTTCCGATTTCATAATGTGCCGAATGCAAACCGGCAGAAACAGCCGCAGCGCAGTTTACCTTAGAGTCATCAATGAACAGCGTTTCTTCGCCCACGAGTCCGGCTTTTTTCAATACTTGCTTGAATATCTCCGGATCGGGCTTCGCCAAATGCATATCGTACGATACGAACATGCGCTCGAAGTACTTGGTCATGTCCTTTCCGTCGCAATCGAAAGCGTACGACATGGCATGATTCCAATGCAATTCATTAGTGTTGCTAAGAATGAACAAACGATACTTACCGCTCAGCTCTTCTATCAACTTAAACTTTTCTTGCGGAATGCTCTTCAGCTCGCTATTCCAGATGCGGTCAATCTCGGCATCGCTCAACTCGCTACCTATATAATGACGAATATTTTCGCGAAACTGAGGTGTAGAAATAGCTCCACACTCATAATCCTTGAAGAAACCCAGTTCGTTGGTTCCGGTTACATACTGGCGGATGTCCTTAGCGCCTGCCTGCTCAAAAGCAGACAGACAGTCTTCTACATCCAAATCTATTAATACTCCACCAAAATCGAATATGATGTTTTTTATGTTTTTATCCATGTCTTTTACTTATCAGTCGCTTAACCGCTCTCGAAGCCTCTCCTATCCAAAGGACAAACGATGTGCCTCCTACAATATAAAGCCATTCGGCAACAGAAAGCGGCTCTGTACGAAATACTTTTCCGCCAAAAGTAACTATAATTATCTGTCCTACCAAGATAATTGCGGCTACACTAAGCATTCCCTTTGCATGGTTAGCGTCTTTAAACACCGAATGATTGGTACCAAACACGCTGGCGTTGAACAGATTCCAGAACTGAAGCATGACGAATAACGTGAAGAACATTGTCAAGTGATGAGTATTCATTCCACCGGGCAAATTATTGAAATAAGCCAACGCACCCATAAGCAATACCAAGAAAGCTAAACCGATACCGAAAATATGATTTCGCATAGTGGGAGTAATAATGAAATCAGAGCGGCGACGCGGCTTTTCGTTCATTACATCAGCACTCGGGGCGATAGACGCCAACGCCATAGCAGCGAATGTATCCATAATAAGATTTACCCACAACATCTGAGTAACGGTAAGCGGCAATTCGCTTCCGAAGAAGGCTCCAAGCAAAACGCTGAGCAAAGCCACCACATTAATGGTAAGCTGGAATACAATGAAACGCTGGATGTTCTTATACAGAGAACGTCCCCACATAACAGCCGTAGCGATGCTATTAAACGAGTCGTCGAGCAAAGTAATATCGCTCGCCTCTTTAGCTACAGAAGTACCGGTACCCATAGACAATCCCACCTGTGCATGATTCAGCGCAGGGGCATCGTTAGTACCATCGCCAGTTACTGCCACTACAGCACCTTTCTGCTGAAGCAACTGAACCAATCTCTGCTTATCCATAGGACGGGCACGACTCATAACCTTTAAATCGAGAACTCTATCGAGGGCTTCCTCATCGGTTAAAGCTGCGAACTCTACTCCAGTAATGCGATTACGCTCGGTATCTTCGGGTTTCCACAAACCTATCTGACGCGCAATCTCGGTAGCAGTGCCCGGAGTATCGCCGGTAACAATCTTTATGCTGATGCCAGCCGACTGACATCTCTCTACAGCAGCGGGAACATCAGGACGGATAGGGTCGCTAATGGCGAATATGCCCAAAAAGGTCAATCCTCCTTCGGCAACCAAAGTAGCGCAATCGGTTTCAGCCTCATCCGAAACAATACGATAAGCCAAGCCCAAGGTACGCATCGCCTTGTTCTGATATTCCAAAAGTTGGCGGTTGTTGGCTTCTATCTGCTCTGCCGGCAAGTTGCATTTGCCCATCACAATCTCAGGAGCACCCTTTACGTACAACACACGTTTTCCTATTACCGGCGACTCTACCAATGTAGCCATATACTTGCGCTCGGTAGAGAAAGTAAGCTGATTTACTACCTTAGCCGCTTCGCGCAACGACATATAATCTTTTCCTTTACCGTTAAGCCACAGCAACAAAGCTATTTCCGTAGGATTTCCCACTCCGTTTGGCTTACCGTCTTTCTCTTCAAGAAACGCTGTAGAGTTGGCAGAAATGCCTTCCGCTATCACGTCGGAACGGCTCTCGTCTAACTTGGCATCGTACACCTGCATCAGGTTCTGCGTCAAAGTACCAGTCTTATCGGTACATATAACAGTAATGGCTCCCATCGTTTCGCACGCATGCATCTTTCTTACCAGATTATTCGTCTTCAGCATACGACGCATATTCAACGCCAGACTGAGGCTTACACTCATAGGCAATCCTTCTGGTACAGCCACTACAATAAGCGTAACAGCCATCATGAAATACTTCAATACGATGCGAGCGATATCTAACCACTGATGCCAATCGGTTACCGCAGTAACGCTAAGATACTCATACAAATCTTTCGATGTGAATATAATAAACGTAAGGATGGCGATAGTAAAACCAGCCTTGCCAATCAGACTTGCCAATCTTGACAACTGGATATTAAGAGGGGTCTGTTCCTGGCTCTGCTCTGTAGCCTGACGCGCCACCTTACCAATTTCTGTAGCATCGCCCACACGCTCTACACGCATAATGCCATGACCATCGGTTATAGTGGTACCACGCATCACCTCGTCCGACGGATAAGTAGCTTCTTTATCAAAATGAGCCTCATCTGTAGATTTAGCAACCATCAACTCGCCCGTCAGCGTAGATTCATTTACCTGCAACGACACCGCCTCAAGCAATTTACCATCGGCTGGAACTTCTTCTCCAGTATTAAGGATAACGATATCCCCTACCACAATTTCCTTGCGGGGAATCTCGCGAATCTTTCCGTTACGTATCACCGTAACGGGAATCTCTTCGCCCACCGCATTCAGCAAGTCGAACTTCTTATTAGCATCATATTCAAAGTAAAAGCCGATGCCTGTAGCCAGAAATATAGCAAAGAAAATACCGATAGTCTCAGCATATTCATTTTCGAATACCGAGATAGCTAAAGAAAAAACAGCAGCTACCAAAAGTATTCTAATTACCGGATCTTGGAATTTCTCCCAATAAAGCTTCCACATAGAAGGGCGCTTAGGAGGAGTAAGTAAATTGATACCATTCTTATTACGACTTTCTATTACCTCTTGATCGGATAATCCATTCAAAGTCTGTTTTTCTTGAATCTGTGACATTTCGCCTAATAATTAGTAAGTTATGTTGTGGCAAAAATACAACATATATATTACAAAGCTATTACAGAGATACTTTTTTATAAAAAAATATGGTGATTAGTTGGAAGTTTCAAGTCAAAGACTTACTTTTGCACCGTAATTAAGAACGTAACTTAATTCTCGGACTTGTAGCTCAGTTGGTTAGAGCAACAGACTCATAATCTGGAGGTCCCTGGTTCAAGCCCAGGCTGGTCCACAAACGATATCAGGCATTTACAAACAATTGTAGATGCCTGATTTTTTTATGCTTGCAATAGCCATTTCCAAACAGGAATGATTTTAATCTGTTTATTTTCGACTATTAAATCTCCTTCTTCCTCTTTGGTAATGATGTAAAGATGGTCACATCCTGTTTGTTTTGATGCCTCTAATAAACCATCAATTTCTCGTTTACGAGTATCGGAATCCGACATACTCCAAGTAACCTGATATAATGAAACGACCGCTTCGTCACGCTGTACAACAAAGTCACATTCACCATTTCCTAAGTAATACGTAATCTTTTCATCAGGCTCTTTCTTCCTATTCAATTGCATAAACACGGTGTTCTCCAGATATTTTCCCATATCGTTACTTTGAGGCAGAAGAACAGCATTACGCATACCGTTGTCTATAAAGTAATATTTATACAAAGAATTATGCTCCTTAACTAATGAACGCTCATATTTGGGGATTCTCAAGAACATAAAAATATCGCATATATAGTTTGCCCATTGGTATAGGTCGTTTTTCGTTACTTTCAGTCCCTGCGAGCGTATATCATTATAAATTGAATTTATTGAAGTCGGCTTGGTCAAGTTAGCCATAATCCTTTTCACAAAATACCTCACAACTTCCGTATTGGATATCTTATAATGCTCTGCCAAGTCTTTCAACAACATGGTATCAAAATAGCCGTGAAGTAGCTTTAGCTTATCAGATTGTATATCTGTTAATACAACCTCAGGAAAAGCACTCGACTGATTATACTCAACAAAGGCATTTCTAAGTTTTGCCTTATCTTGTTCCAGATACGTATTTACCTTAATTCCCTTGAAACGACAATATTCATTGAATGACAAAGGATAGGTCTCATACTCCAACGGATACCCTCTTAAAGCAGAACTCAGTTCAGTAGAAAGCATTGTGGCATTACTACCACAAACATAAATATTCTTGCAGTAAGACTTGTATATTCTCAGAACGAAGTATTCCCATTTAGGTATGAGCTGTAATTCATCGAAAAACATATATACCTCTTGTATGGGAATATTAGGATACATTTCCATATAAGAAACTAACACTGTATCTAAGTCTTCGGCAGACAGATTAACGAGACGTTCGTCATCAAATCCAAGCCAAAGAATTCTTTCTGGTGAAACCCCACTTTCTATTAGGTTGTTAATGGCAATCATCATTAAAGTTGATTTACCACATCGACGAACACCTGGTATAGTTATAATCTTCTTCCTATTAATAGGCAACTCGATATCTCTATCGATAACATCGAAAGGAATTTCACTCTGCTTAATGGCAATTAGCGATTTTATTACGTCTTTCAGCATATCTTTCTTTTTTATAGATACAAATATAACAGATTCTTTCCTTAAAAAAGAGAAAGAATCTGTTATTTATATCTATTTCCGTACAACTATACCTTTTTTGCTCCTATAACCACCTTACTTCCGATTATTCAAGAAATAAACCGGATAGTTTCTTTCGCCCTCTTTTCTTAGCACGCCTATTTCCGTGAAGTGCCTCAGCCATTTAAGCGCAGTACTCTGCCGTAAATTAAAGAGCGTTTCCATAGCACGGCGGTTGATATAGCTATTAGCAGAAAGATACTCCTTTATCTTCTCTAACATCTCCTCTTCTGTAAATACCTTTGATTTTGTAGAGAACTGCGCACGCTCAAAGCGTGCTTTTATTTTCACTTCCTGCAGCAGAGAGAAATCGGGACGAAACTTGATGTTTCGCACGCTGATATAGTCACCACGCGCTTTGTCAACCGATTTACCATCGGGCATGTCCAAGTCTACCGATAACGAAAAGTAGCCAATATTAGGAATATAGAAACGGTTGCCTTGCGACAATTCAATAAGCATTTGTTCTCTCAATGCCGACAACGCAGCCTCTACATCGCCTTTAGTTAGCGAGCAAGAAGATTCGATACTGTTTTCTAGTTGACTGGCCGACATGGGTGCGCCTTCATAAATACGAGCAAAATGTCGTTCTTCACCAGTACTTTGTGAGTTTTTTATAGACTGGATTTCGTATTTGATACTCATAGTTTTAGATTATAGGTGTTTAATACACAAATATACAATTATTAAACTGAAAAACGAGAGTATCGCATGAAAATACGAATAAAATAACTGAAAGCTTTATCAAAGTGTGCAAATAATACGGCAAAGTCGTCTCACTTCGACCGATACGAACGTTCACAACGACCGATACGAACGTTCACATCGGTCGATACGAACGCTAACATCGACCGTTGTGAGACGACTTCGTTAAAGATTTTCATGACCTACATGCCAAACTTCAGCCTTGCCTTCATGCTACTAATCTCCAAAATATTGGTAATGACACTCACTATGCCAAGACAAATTATCAATAGAAGCATTATCACGGCTATCATTCTGGAATATTGCTCTATAAACATCAATATGCCGGTAGTGGCATTGATGGAAAACAAGGGTATATCGATAGGCGTGGAGAGAAGATAAGCCATTACGCCACCGCCGCACAATATTCCGAGTACAAATGTGGCTACCATAGCGTATCTATAACGGCGCAAGGTGGCTTCTTCATGCTGTTTTATATATTCTACAGCATCGAGTCGACGAGTGAGCGACTTCATGAATCTGTCTTTATCGTCGAATTTTGGTTTTGCGGCAAGGAATAAATCCTCAAGTTGTTTATCTTTCGTCATACTTTAGTCGTTCTTTTAGTTTATCGCGTCCTCGCGAGAGTTGTTTCTTTATGGCATCTTCAGAGTCGGCTGTGATGGCCGAAATATCCTTGATGCTGTATCCATTCAGATAGAAAAGCGTTACCGCAGACCTTTCTTTTGGCGGCAAGGTACGCAGTGCAAGATAAAGGTCTTGGTAAGCGAATGTTGAGTCTGTATAAGTATCGGCAGCCAATTGGCGTGCTTCTTCTATATCGCTTGTCACCACACAACTTGCCTTGTGGTTAAGAAATGTATTATGAGCAATCTTAAAAAGCCACGACCTGAATCGGCCTCTTTCCTGATAACCCGAAGACGAAAGATAAGCCTTGACTAGAGCATCTTGTGCTATGTCGTCGGCATCGTCGCGGTTGCCACAGCACAAGGCAAGCAGGAAAGCTCGTAGCGCTTCCTGCTCACTCTCAACTAAACTTATAAATTGCTCTCTTGTCATAGTTCCGTTATGACTGACGCAAGTTCTGTTCTTCGGCTTCCATCTCTTTTGCAAGCATCTTTTTGCCCATTAGATAAGTAAAAAGCAGCGAAACACCGATGGCTAACAAAACAACACTCCCAATGACATACAACTTTAATTCACCAGCATCACCTACAAAGATGGCATATATGAAAAGGCCGATGCTAAGAACAATTGTCATTAGTCCCCACTGAAGTTTTTTAAGCAACTTCTCCTTTAGAAGTTTGTCTGGAGCACTCGTTTTCTTTACAAGTTCTTCAATGTTTACATCCGCATTCTTTTCAAGGGCTGCCAGAATGATTTCTTTTTTGTTGTTCTCTGATATGATTTTTCTTTTCAAAATCAGATAAACTATACTAATAGGAAGAGCAACACATACTCCTATAGGGACTAATAATTCAGTTAAATCTTCAAAATTCATAATCTTTATTTTTTAGCTTGTTAAACTTACTATTATTTTCTGAACCGATTCATCATAATAACAGATAAAACAACCGAAAGGTGACGTCGGTCTATTGTTTTTTTAGGAATTTCCCTCTCAACTTATAGGGATTCATACCTATGAGTTCTAAATGAATGGACTACCTTTGCTAAAACAAAAACTAACAACAACCTTCAAAAACAGAATGAATTATGAAAAGATGGATGTCTATTTTAGCCACTTTGATATTTGCTGTATGCCTATCGGCATCGGCCAAAGATAACAAGAAGAACGTAGAGCGCGGAATGAGCCAACAAGAGGTTATCAATATTCTGGGCGAGCCCAAGTTGCGCAGCTTCGACGAGTATGGCGATAAATGGGAGTTTTATAAAACCAGTATCATAGCTGACGACAAGTATATCGTTGTAAGATTCGACAGAACCGGAAAGGTGGTGAGTTATAATTCAAGATTTATAGAACCAATCGCGAATAATGCAGGCGGTCGTCCTCAATGCCCTACTCCTCCGGCATACGAAGAAGTGCCATTGCCTATTGACCCGATGTATCCCGTATATTGCCTTGACGATGCATCTTTCTCTAAACTATACAATAAAGTAAAGACAGCTAGTTTCGACGACACTAAGTTCGACCTACTGGAAGTAGCCAGCCTCGGTTGTTACTATTCGTGTGCCCAGACAGTTCGCATGATGAAAATGTTCTCGTTTGGCGACGAACAACTGAAAGTTCTCAGAATGATGGCTCCGCGCATTATCGACCCACAGAACGCCACCGATATCTACAAAGTATTCTCGTTCGACAGCGAAAAAGAAAAGGCTGGAGAGATAATGAGAAGAAGCAGATAACCTTAACTTAACATTTTAATTATCACTTTATTAATTTTTATATTATCTTTGTCGGTTACAATAAGTACTATTTTAGTTAACCTAACGAAGTTTTTATGACAAATTTAAAGAATCTCATAATGTGTGCTGCGGCCTTTTCGCCTTCTGTCTTAGGAGCGAAAGAACTGCCTAATATCATTTATATAGTAACCGACCAACAGACAGCTTCGGCAATGAGCTGCATGGGAAATACTGACGTGCAGACCCCTAATATGGACCGTTTGGCACAAGCTGGAGTATTGTTTAGAAACGCTTATTGTTCGGCACCTTTGAGTGGCCCTTCAAGAGCGTCTATGTTTACGGGACACATGTCTCACGAAATAGGCCTTGCCCGAAACAACGTGCCTATGGCCGATTCTTTGCGTACATCAAGCTTGGGATGGCTGGTACAACGCGCAGGATACGATTGTATATATGCCGGCAAATGGCATGTGCACACCGCTTCAATGCCCGATAAAGAATTCGGTTTTTCTGTAATCCATCCGCATAATGATAATGGATTGGCAGAGTCGGCAGTCGCTTTCCTAGAACAGAAGCATTCTAAACCTTTCTTCTTGGTTGTAGGATTCGACAATCCTCATAATATATGCGAATATGCACGTAGCCAAAACCTTCCTTTCGGAAATCAGCCTGAGCTGCCGCAGGACGAATGGCCGGGACTGCCGCAGAACTTTGCCCGCAATCCGTACGACGCTGATGTGATAGACTATGAGCAAACGCAGAATTATTCGGCTTATCCTACACGTCATTTTACTCCCGACGACTGGAGACGCTACCGTAGCCTCTATTTCCGCTTGGTAAAGAAGGTGGATGCCGAAATCGGTAAGATTGTAGACGCCATAGATAAACAGAACCTATGGAAAAATACTGTTATTATCTTTACCAGCGACCACGGAGACGGTGTGGGAGCGCATCACTGGAATCAGAAATCAGCACTTTATGAAGAAGTTGTGAATGTTCCTCTGATTGTAACTCTTCCGGGAAAGAAGAATGCGGGCAAAGAATTGCCTCAGTTGGTTAACGAAGGCGTTGACTTCTTCGCTTCTGTTTGCGACTGGGCAGGCGTTGCTCTTCCCGAAGGCTTGCATGGAGTATCATTCAAATCATTGGTAGAGAATGCCGACCCTAAACAGGCGCATCAACCGTATGTGGTTACAGAAACTACTTTCGACAAGGGCGTTGCACGCGGCTGGGCTTTACGCACCGATCATTACAAGTATGTGCTGTACGACAAAGGCCTCTATCGCGAACAACTCTATGACATGGACAACGACCGCGGAGAAATGCGCAATTTGGCTATAGAGAAAAAATACCGCGAAGTATTGTTGCAGCATCGCGCCTATCTGAACGAATGGATGAAGTTACACCGCATACCTCAGATACGTCCCGAAGTACACTTGATTCCGGATATGTAATAATAGAAACCTATAAATATGGAAAAGGTTGTGTCACAAAACTATGGCGCAACCTTTTTATTTTATATAGCAATAAGTTGAGAATGATTTTATCACCTTTTTTGTACAATCTTCGTTTTTTATGAATTAAATATCTCTTACTTTTGTATATATAATTATTAACAACCTTATTTTAACCTGTACCTATGCCTAAAAAGATTTTCCAACTGCTATTTGGTTTACTTTTTCTTAGCTCTACTGCTTTTGCGCAATTCGTAGGTTTCGAAGAAGGAATACCGCAGAACTTCGAGAGTTCGAAGAAAAAAGAATTAGCTTTATCAACCTCGTTCTATAAAGAAGGAAGCAAGAGTTTGGAATGGAAGTTCGCCCCAAACAGTGTATTGAACGTTCCATCCGAATCGACCTTCACATTAAAAGACGATAACGGTATCTATTTGTGGATATATAACGAAAAGCCTCAGCAAGACTCTCTGCGCTTTGAGTTCTACGCTCCTAACGGACAAGTTTCTTATCACTTCGGATTCCGACTCTATTCTGCCGGATGGCGTGCCTGCTGGATAGGCTTCAAGCATATGCAAGGAGATAAGCAGAATAAGAAAATAGCCGGCTACCGCATCGTTGCCCCAAACCGTAAGGGACGAGTATTCATAGACCGAATTACATTCCCTATGAAAAAGGTAAACGACCGTACTACTCCCGACATGCAGATGCCTACAAACAACTCGCTTACATACCGCGACTTGTGGCACTGGTGCCGCGTTTGGCAATGGGAACAATATAAATACGACTTGCCTTTGAGCAACTCACTGACAGCCGACGAAAAGAATGAACTGAATACCGTAGAATCCAGACTTACAGCGGCTCTCGACATTAAAAAAGCACCTAAGAAGGAGGTTGTAAAAGCCTATAACACATTCAAGGCTGCCAACATCCGTCCTTCGGGCAACGGATTTACCGGTGCTCCTGTTGTTGCTCCCGATGAACTTGACCGCAAGAAAGGCGAAATGTCATGGAATAATCTGGAAGAAATGCTCGCCGGATTTGCCTATGACGCATACTATAACCACTCGGAACAAGCCAAAAAGAACTACTTCCTCGTTTGGGACTATGCCATAGACCAAGGCTTCGCTTTCGGTAGCGGCATGGGAACAAACCACCACTACGGTTATCAGGTACGAAAAATATATACCACAGCATGGCTGATGCGCGATGCTATCTGGAAAGCCCCTAACCGTGACAATATTCTTTCGGCACTTATTTTCTGGTCGGCACTACAGGAAACCAGAATTTCTTTCCAGTACGGACGAGACGAGTTGCTTGATAGTTGGCATACATTGCTGATGGCAAAAACAGTAGCGGCACTCTTGTTTGTAGACGAAAGAGAAAGAGCACGCGCCCTTGCCGGACTCTCAAGATGGCTGAGCGGGTCATTGCAATACAGCCCAGGAACCATTGGAGGTATAAAGGTAGACGGAACCACTTTCCATCACGGGGGATTCTATCCTGCATATACCACCGGAGTACTTGCTATGGCAGGACAATATATAGCGCTTACTAACAATACACGATATGTACCTACCGTAGAAGCACGCCAAGTGCTGAAATCGGCATTCATTTCTATGCGTAACTACTGTAATCTATATGATTGGGGTATCGGTATCGGTGGAAGACACCCATTCGGATTCGGCATGAAAGAAGACGATGTTGCTTCATTCGCATATATCGCCCTCGCCGGAGACTTGTCGGGAGAAGGAAATACATTCGACCACCACTTGGCAGCAGATTATCTTCGTCTTTGCGATAAGGATACTCCCGAAGCCGCATACTTCAAAAAAGAAGGAATCACCCCGGCTAAGGCGCCGCAAGGCTTCTTTGTATACAACTACGGTTCGGCAGGTATCTTCCGCCGAAGCGACTGGATGGTTACCTTGAAAGGTTATACTACCGATGTTTGGGGCTCTGAAATTTATAAGAAAGATAACCGCTACGGACGCTATCAAAGCTATGGTTCGGTTCAAATTATGGGATATCCTAACCGCAAAGACAGCGGTTTCGATGAAAACGGATGGGACTGGAACCGCCTGCCGGGTACCACTACCATACATTTGCCGTACGAGTTGCTCGATAGTCCGCTGCCTGGTACCACAATGGCGCACTCTACAGAAAACTTCTCCGGAAGTAGCTCTCTGGAAGGCAAAAACGGTATGTTTGCCATGAAGCTCATGGAACGTAAATTTAAAAACTTTACGCCCGACTTCGTTGCCCGTAAATCAGTGTTCTGTTTTGATAACCGTATGGTTTGTCTGGGTACAGGCATCAACAACAGCAATGCTTCTTACCCTACTGAAACTACCCTCTTCCAAAGTACTTTCCAGAAAGGTAAGAGCGACATATATGTAGACGGCTATCAGAAAGACGCACCTTTCCATCAGGAATTGAAAGACGGAAAGAGACATTGCATTCAAGACGGATACAACAATTACTACCTGATAAACGGTGACAACGTACAGGTACAAATTGCCGACCAAGAGTCTCGTCATGAGAAAACCCGTGCCAAGACGCAAGGTACTTTTGCTTCTGCCTATATCAATCACGGAACAGCACCTAAGAATGCCGCATACGAGTATATGGTATTGATTCAGCCTACCAATGAAGAACTGAATGCAGCATGTCAGAAAGCTCCTTATCAGGTAATACAGAAAGACAATACCGCCCATGTAGTAGCCGATAAGCAGACAGGCATCACAGCATACGCCGCTTTCGATACTTATCAACCTAAAAATGATGAGTTGTTCGTTTCCATACCTGCCGAAACGATGGTAATGCGTAAACAGTCGGGTACCAACGTATTGATGAGCGTATGCGACCCGAACCTTAATATCGCAGAAAAGACCTACACCACCAAAGAGCCAAGCCGACCCATAGAAAAGAAGCTTACTCTGAAAGGTAAATGGAAAATGGCTACACAGAATGAGAAAGTAAACGTAAGCTCTAACCAATCAGAAACGATTGTAACCGTAACTTGCCAGCACGGACAACCGGTAGAATTTACGTTAGCACAAGAATAATAGAACTCTAAAATAAACAAACGAGGAAGTAACGGCTGAAATAAACAGAGCCATACTTCCTCGTTTTTATTATATCTATACACGAGACAATATCAAGTCGGCTAATAAAACAGCCGTTTCAGCCTCTCCTTTAGGAGAATCTTTAGGCTTCCAAGCCACAATAAATCGCACAGAAGCCGATTTTACCTCATATCCTTTCTCCTTCCAATCAGACAAAGCTGTCTGCATTGTAGATGAGAGTCTAGCTACAGGCTTATTATTCGATGTCTCAAACAAAAAATAGTCTTTATACGTTAAACTATCACCACCCCTTAAAGACAGTATGTCCATTTTACGGTTTTTAAAGAAATCAAGATAGACATCTTTATGAGATAACTGCAAAACAACCTCTTCGGGCATAGGATACTGATGCTTATCAACAGCATATTTATCTACGCTCAGCCCATCGAATATATCTCCATCAGTATGAATAAACAAGCGCTGTTTTGCCCGAGTTATGCCTACATAATATCGCCGCCACAACTCGTCGTTGCGTATGAAATTTCCGGATATAAACATGTATATGTTATCAAACTCCCTACCTTTAGCTTTATGAATGGTAGAAACAATTACATCCGCACCAGATATATCACAGAAATCCTCCGTTGACGATTCAAATACGTACTCCTTAAAATCGGTACAGTATTTAACCTTATTAGTCTGTTCAAACAACTCGATACAACGCTTTACATACTGTAAGCTTGAGCTATCTTTATAATAACTATAAACCGACTTTTTGGCTTCTTCCCATAATTCATCATTGATAAGAGGTGAATGAACCCTTTTATCTATATACTTCAAGAAATACCTCATTTCCGCCAAATTCCAAAAACGGAAACCTTCTATAGACTGTACTAATTTGCTGTTAATTCCATATTTGCGCAACATTGCCACAAATATTACAGCCTCCTCGTTTGTCTGAGTCAAGATACATGATGTTCCACCTTCACTATGATGATGAATCAAATCTTTTACCACAGGTAAATACATATATTTTGAAGCATAACGAGTAACACCTACCCATCCGGAATCACCTTTCATTGACACAATAGGCGTGCTCTTCATTCTTCCACCGATAGACTTCACAAAACTATTCGCGAAATTAACCACATGTTCCGAACTACGGTAATTCTGAGTCATTTCTATAAACTTGCCTCCAGTTACCTTAGATAACTGATACATATAGCAAGAGCTTGAACCTCTAAATTCATAAATATTCTGATCGTCATCACCAACGGCTATCACACGCATATCCTCATTATTGTCCATCAAAGCCTTTACCAAGGCATAATCGTCTTTACTCATATCTTGAGCCTCATCAATAACCAATACCGTCTTGCCTATCTTATTTGGCTCAACTTCGCCTTGACTTATCATTTCAGCCGCCTTAGCCACTACATCTTTTACCTCTTCAAGATTACCTATCCTTCCCAAAAGATCAAAACAATACGAATGAAAGGTTTTAATCTCTACAAAATGAGCAGCGTTTCCTATCAAATCCATTAAACGCTGCTTAAATTCAGTAGCAGCCGCTCTTGAAAAGGTCAACATTAAAAGTTGCTCATGCTTAACGTCTTCAAGCAACAACAACGAAGCTAATTTATGAACCAATACACGTGTTTTTCCACTGCCCGGTCCTGCAGCTACAACTATGCAACGAGACTCTTTATCTGAAATAATCTCCATTTGTCGCTTAGACAACTGACCAAACAGTTGATGATACTTCTCTGGAGTAAGGTTACGTTGTATTTCATTCACCCTCTCTCCTTTAAAATACTTTGCCACGAACTTCTTATAATCCATCTGAAAATAGTCCTGTACATACTGTAAGGCGGCATTGTAATCTCTCACCATCAAATTGGCGTACTCTCCCACAATATGAACCTGCTGTATCTTTTGTTTATAGAACTCATTGAGCAATCTATAATCTTCTTGTTTATACCTTAATTTATTATCTTTCAACCTGCGAATATCCATCGCATTATAAAGGATTAAAAATCCGCCTTCCAATTTAAGAGCACCTATCTTCGACAAATATAAAAGAGCCTCTTCCACGTCCTCCAACTGGATATTCTGGGCGTTACAGAAAATAGAATGCAGATTAGATTTTATTTGATTCAAGAGTTCAATGACGGAAAACTTAATAGCATTATTATCGTCAGTATCCGGTTTTGCTTCTACCGCCTGCTGATATAGCCATTCTACTGTAAAACGACATATTTCCAAGCGTTTTTCAAAACGACTCATAATAGATTCAATATCAGACAGACAAACTAACTCTATATTATGAGCAGCATCTTCTCTTTTGCGGATATATCCTTTTACGGTGAGAAAATACAGCAATGTCCTGATATCTTTTTCTCTTGACGTAACTATACCGTCATTAATCGCCTTATCGTTTAACTGCTTACACGATACACATGAAGAGCTGTCCGAAATATGTTCAAGTATATACTGTTCAAGTTTGGCAAAACGTTCAAAAAGGTTCTTAGATTTACGTTCTGAGTCGCCTATATCTTGTAAATAAGCAGAAATATCCTTACTATCGGCCAATATACCTTCTTGACGCATTCTTTCTACCGCTGAAACTACCTCAGCCTTTTTTATACCCAATATATCAGCTAAATAATCAACCCTCGATTCACCCTCAGAGTCATTTGCCTTCGAAATATACTTCTGAGAAATCAGCGATTTGATAATACTTATAGCTTTTTCTATTTCGTTACTATCAAAAAGAGTAGATTCTGATATACGCTTTCTGGCTTCATCTATATTTTTCACGGTAATACCTGTAGCGTACACATGAGGCACATTATTTCCTCTCTCTAAATATCCACCTTGCTCTAGGGTTGCCAATGCAGTCCGCACACGAGTCTCAATATCCGAAACCGAGTCATCCCATCCTGCCTGCCTAGCTATTTCCAAAGCAGAGCAAGACACACGCATACGCTGGCGAGTAAGGTCTTTTACCGCTTTCCACACTTGCTGTATCTCGCTTATACTAAGTTTAGTTTGATTTAGTAGTATGAAATGCTTGTCTAAGTCGTTATCACTATAAAGCACAAAGCACCGCGCATTTAGATGCGGATCGCGCCCTGCTCTACCTGCTTCTTGAACGTAATTCTCTAAAGAATCAGAAATATCATAATGCACTACAAGTCCCACGTCTTTCTTGTCGACTCCCATACCAAAAGCCGAAGTCGCTACAATAATACGTACCTTATCATTCATAAATGCGTTCTGGTTGGCTACTTTTTCATCAGCCTCCATTCTTCCGTTAAAAGGAAGAGCTTTATAACCATCACGAGTCAGTTTACTAGCTAAATCTTTAGTACGCTTAGTACGTGAAACATAAATTATAGTAGGGCATCCAGATGATTCTGCCACTAATTCTCTTAATTTTAAATATTTATCATCATCGGTATCTGCGTGTATTACAGAATAATGCAGATTTGTTCTCGAAGCTGTAGAAGCGAAAAGAGACAAATCGATATCTAATGTATGTTTGAAATAATCGCAGATATCTTGTACTACTTTCTGCTTTGCAGTAGCAGTAAAACAAGATACGGCTATAGAATTCTTACATCCTTTTTTCTTTTGATAGTCTCTGATAAACTTACCTATATAAAGGTAGTCAACTCTGAAATCTTGTCCCCATGAAGAAAAACAATGAGCTTCGTCTATTACAAACCTTACTACATGACGCGCCAACAAAATCTTTTCGATAGTTTTAGAACGCAACATTTCTGGAGCTATATACAAAAGTGACGCATCACCGTCTTGTACTCGCTTTATAGCCAATGCTCTAGAAATAGGATCTAGAAGACCGTTAATGGTAACAGCATCAGTTATTCCTCTGTCTACCAAATTATCCACCTGATCTTTCATCAATGATTGCAAAGGCGAAATAACAACTGTAAGTCCATGAACCGAACGCCCCTCCATTAATGCCGGAAGCTGAAAAGTCAAAGACTTGCCACCACCTGTAGGGAATATAGCCAACAAAGACTTCCCTTCTACAGCCGCACGAGCCGCTTTCTCCTGAAGAGGCTCGCCTTCATAGGTTCTAAATTCATCGTAACCGAAGAAATATTTTAAATTGCTATGTATATCCAAGCCTGCATTACAATAAGGACATCCAGTACTACATGGCGTATTACGAAGCAATTTTACAACAAATTCTACAGACGGATAATTAAGAAGCACCCATCCGGGAGTAACGGAACGATAATCTGTAGTATCAATCAATGCCAACGCATAAGCCAGCTCACAGGGATATTTCGCAACCAACATGGCTACATCAGCATTACTACATATTTTACCATGATAAGTGCGTTTTATAAAATCGGCCAGATTATCTTCATAACTATCCGCACCAACAATACTAAGAAAGCCTTTAAATTCTTTCTTGTTTCTCAATAAAGAAGCAAACAACGTGCGTTTCTCTTCAGGTAGAGATTGCCAACGCGCTATCTCATCCATCAATAAATCCCTCGCCTTTTCACAATCGTTTACCGGATTGTTAATTTGCTCGTTCATAAGCTTGTCATCTTTCACAAGCTTATGATAAGGACGCTCAGGAAATAATAAAGGAGACATATAAAGAGTATCTACCAAAAGCCAATTATACGATTTGTCTCCAAATAAGTATTTAGCATCGTGGTTTATTATATTATGTCCACAAACGTAATGCACATCTTTAAGAAAATCGAATAACTCTCCTTTTGAAGCCTTATGGAAAAAAGCCCCGTCGTAACGTACGGCACCTATATCATGAATTTTGTGATCTTTCAATCCTACTTCTACATCTACAAAAGCTAAACGAGAAGCATCATACGATGGAACTACTGGTTCATTATTTTCACCAAGAGCAACCCGAGTGCTCTCGTTATTTTTTTCCCCTATGAACCAACTCCATATTGACATATCGTATAATTTAGGTTTTTCGTTTTAGTTTACTACTAATCAATAATTTAAGGATAATACATGTATGATTCTGACAAATTTATAAAAATAATACAACTTACAACATGAACAATGAATAGAATTTATGTCATCATGAAAATACAGCATAAAAAAGGTTGCCACACTGACTAAAACAGCGGGCAACCTTTTTTCGTAAATTATAAATTAATAAGCAATTGCTTACCAGTTACGTGTAGGATACAAGTCATTCCACCATGATGCATCGTCTTGCAGCCAGCGAGCAAACCAAGCCATAGCGGTATTATGCCACAATACACGCTTAGCGTAATCGGCAATGAAATGATCTTCGCCGTCTACTGTTACATATTCTACCGTCTTGCCCAAAATCTTCATGGCATTATACATCTGAATGCTTTCGCCAATAGGTACATTGGTATCTTTAGTTCCCTGAAGAAGAAGCAACGGGGTCTTTATCTTATCAGCATTGAACAAAGCTCCGCGCTGGAACAGTTCTGGTTTACTCCACGGATAACTTCCGGAAGCGGCAACAGTATTGTATGAATACCCCCAATAACCTTCTCCCCAATAGCTGGTTACATCACTGATACCGGCATGAGATACGGCAGCGGCAAACATATCGGTCTTGGTCTGCAGATACATTGTCATGAAGCCTCCGTAAGATGCACCTATACAACCAATCTTCTTATCGTTGACAAACGGATGAGCCTCACAGAATTTCTTTGTTCCTTCTATAATGTTATCGGCAGTATAATCGCCCCAAGCATTGACGTGACGAGCCGAAAACTCTTGTCCGAAGCCGATGGCTCCACTGGGCTGAATAACATACACCACATAATTACGAGAAGCGAAAAGCTGCGGAGTATAAGGAGATGTCATGCCTCGTGTAGTAGGAGTTGTACCACCGTAATAGTATACGATAAGAGGATATTTCTTCTCAGGATCGAAATCAGGAGGAAGACACATGGTTCCTTTTATCAGCGTACCATCAGCAGCTGTAAAGCTCCAGTCCTCCATCTTGCCGAATGTTATCTGGTCGAGTTCTTCTTTCTTCGGATTAGCAATCAGCGTAGAAGCTTTCTTCTTCATATCATAGGTATATGCTGCTCCATTGCTGGTATATCCGCCACCTACATATGCGGCAATAGATGGATTTTGGTCGGCCAAAGAGAAAGAACTGATATTATCTTCTTCTAACTGAAGCAATTCGAATTTCTTGGTCTTAGGATTGTAGCAATAAACATGAACACAATCCTCATCATCTGTTCTGAAGTAAATGCAACCGTTGGCTTTGTTCCAATCGGCTTCCTTTATAGAAGGATTGAAATCGCGTGTAATAGGCTCTATTTTACGTGTAGCAATATCCATGATGAATGCCTGCACGTCGAAATCGTTTGCTATTGGGTGATTTCCGCAGTTCTTGCCTATGCTTCCGTAAGCCTCCGGACCTCCGGTAAGCAAAATCTGCTTTCCGTCGGGAGAATAAAAACCGCCATTGCCATACGGCTGCCAACCTATCAAGGTATCGGCTTTCATAGTTGTAAGGTCTATCTCGAACAGCGTGTTCAGATTAAAAGGAACTTTGCTGAAATCGGGCTTAGATGAAGAACAGAGCAAGCGTTTTCCGTCGGAAGATATATCGTCGAGGTATACGCTATGGCTACCGTAAGTAAGGCGTTCCGACAATCCGGTAGACGGATCGTATTTCACTAAATAATTTCTGCTTCTTGAACCGGGAATACGGTCGTTAGGGTGCTGATAGTGCTTGATAGGACCTTGCACAGCTTCTCCCTTATCCGACATGCTATATACAAGGAAATCTTCTGTAGGCGATAATGTAAAGCTACCTTCTGGAATGTTTTTCATTACCACTTCCTCGCGCATTGTAACCGGGTCGAACACGATAAGGTCTTTTCCCTTACTTCCTACTACCGTATAATACAACTTGCTGCTACGCGGCATCCATTTCATGCTGGTATTAACCTCGGGCATTACAACACGTCCGGTCTTGGTTTCAGTAAGCACCTGATAAGCATGAGAACGCTTATCGGCATAATTATCCCAATAATACGTAAGCAGATATTTTCCATCGGGCGAAAGAGATGCCTTATACACACGCTTACCATAATTAGTATTATACAGAGTTAAATGCTTTTTCAAATCGACACCAGCCTGATACGGTGTAGCGGCAAAAGCCTTGTCTTTCTCGAACTCACACTTCAGCATGGGTTGCGATTTATCATCGGCAGAAGAAAGAAGTTTCACTACGATTTCATAATCCATTTCGGGCTCCATGCGCAAAGCTACCGTTTGCGCACTCACGTTTTTCAAACTATCCTCGGTAGTGTTTTTTACACACTTTGAAACACCGTTAACAAAGACTTCAAAACGTACCGGAGAAGAGATTTTGAGCGACGCTTTCATAAAACGCTCGGCACGCAAATGAGTGGAAAACAAATATACAAGATTGTCTTTCTGAGCTTTATCTACCTTTACGTATCCATCGGATTCGGCAGAAAGCACATTGCACGGACGATTGTTGAAATCGATATCAATATTCGTTTTCAACAGGTTGTTAACAGTGAATTTATTTCCCGTAAAGTTGATACTGTCGCCAGGAAGAGGCATTCTCAACGTAACGGCAGGACGAACTTTATATTCGGTCAACTTATCTTGCGCCTGAGCCATCATGGTCGACAAGCACAATACACCGCCTACTAAAAGAAGAGTATTTTTCATCGTTTCGTTTTATAGAATTAGTTTGAAACAAAAGTAATGCTTTTCTTCATTCATTACAATATTCTTCAACTAGATATCTATAAAACGATAACATTTTATCAGCTGAATGTTTTATTTTGATATAAACTTAAGACATACAGGCTTGCTTACGGCCACCTTACCCACTTCGGTAAGTGCTCCGGTTATCACATTTCTACTAAATATCTGTATGCAATTGCTATCGCGACAAGCTACCAACAAGAAGCGTCCGTTAGGAGTAATAATGAAATTACGCGGATGAACGCCAGTCAGTTGATATCCTACTCTTGAAAGAGTTCCGTTCTTATCATCTACTTTGAAAATGGCGATACCGTCGGCTTTCAAACGATTTGAAGAATATACAAACTTACCGTCGGGCGACACGTGAATATCGCCGCTGCCTCTTCCGTACACTGTATCAGACTGAATGTATTGGATAGGATTAAGCAGTTCTTTCTTATATGACAATACAGTCACTGCTCCAGATAGTTCGTTGATAAGATAAGCGAATTTCCCATCCGGACGGAAACATATATGACGTGGTCCTGAGCCTGACTCTAACTTGATGTCTTTTTTATTATTAGTTTTTATAAAATTAGACTGAGTAACCTTCGGACCATTGCCAGCAACCGGATACTTATGAATACAGTCCAGTCCTAAATCATTTGCTACAAGATGCTTACCGTCGGGAGTAAACTCAACACAATGCAAATGAGGCTGTTCCTGACGCTGACTATCTTGTCCATGTCCCTTATAACGAATAGTATAAGGACGGTCTCCAATCTTACCGTCTTTTTCTATAGGAAATACAGATATACTGCCTCCCATATAATTAGCTGTCAATAAGAAATGTCCATTGGGGCTAACACGAATATAACAAGGAGCACCCTCGCCTACAAGCTGTGAATTAAGCAGAGTGAGTTTGCCTTTTTCCTTATCCAACTGAATGGCATTGACTGTAGCCAAATCTTCGTCATCCTCTCCTACCGAATAAATATAATTTCCATCGTTTGATACATTTTGATACGAAGGATTTGAAATGCCTTTCACCCCATCTACATAAGACATTGCACACGTTTCTTCATTGAAACGGAATAATTTTATACCTTCAGCTTCTGCAGAAGAATAGCTTCCCACTAACAAAAACAGATCATTCTTATTAACTTTAGTTTCACTAGAATCCTCCGTTTTTTCTTTCTTTGTCCCACATCCAAATATTGTAATGCAGCTCAAACACAACAATATTATTTTATTCATAATCTTCATACTAACTATTTGAAGTTACCAATATACGATTTTTTTCTTTAAGCAAAATAATAATATGCGCGTAAGCCTAAATATTTATTTTCCCCGCACTATTTTCTTTATGTCATTCAGCTTATTCAAAGCCTCGATAGGAGTAAGTCGGTCTACATCAAGATGAAGAATCTCATCGCGTATCTGACAAAGCACCGGGTCGTCAAGCTGAAAGAAACTCAACTGTACACCATCTTGCTGTTGGCGCTGAGCCTTTCCGCCCGAAGTATTTCCTACAGATATACCCTCTTGTCTGTTTTCTTTCTCTAACTGACGAAGAATTTCACTGGCACGCTTCACTATACTTTTTGGCATACCAGCCATCTTGGCCACATGAATACCGAAAGAGTGTTCGCTGCCTCCACGCTCTAACTTGCGCAAGAATATCACCTTATTATCTATCTCCTTAACGGAAACATTATAGTTCTTGATGCGCGGATATATCTCCTCCATATCATTAAGCTCATGATAATGAGTTGCGAAAAGCGTGCGCGCACGTGCTCGCTTATGCTCGTGGATATGCTCTACTATAGCCCAAGCTATACTTATACCGTCGTAAGTAGATGTTCCTCTACCTAATTCATCAAATAGTACAAGGCTTCGTTGCGAGAGGTTATTCAGAATATCGGCGGCTTCGTTCATCTCTACCATAAACGTAGACTCTCCTACCGATATGTTATCGCTGGCGCCGACACGCGTAAACACCTTGTCTACCAATCCTACATGAGCGCTTTCAGCCGGAACAAAACATCCTATCTGCGCCATTATGGTAATAAGCGCAGTCTGACGAAGCAAAGCCGATTTACCTGCCATATTCGGTCCGGTAATAATTATAATCTGCTGAGTTTCAGTATCGAGAAAAACATCATTGGCAATGTATTTTTCGCCGGCAGGCAATTGCTTTTCGATAACCGGATGGCGGCCCTGCTTTATATCAAGCACATCATCGTCGGCTACCACCGGACGAATGTATCTGTTTTGTCGGGCTACATTGGCAAACGAAAGCAGACAGTCTAACCTAGCTATCTGGTTAGCGTCTATCTGAATGGCGGGAATAAACTCTGCAAGCTCTGCCACAAGTTCATTATACAAACGAGTCTCTAACGCCAATATCTTATCTTCGGCACCTAAAATCTTTTCTTCGTACTCCTTTAGCTCTTGAGTTATGTATCGTTCTGCATTTACCAATGTCTGCTTACGTATCCATTCTGCGGGAACCTTGTCTTTATGCGCATTGCGCACTTCTATATAATAACCGAAAACATTATTATAAGCTACCTTTAAGCTTGGTATGCCCGTAATTTCACTCTCACGCTGCTGAATATGAAGCAGATAGTCTTTTCCGGAATACGCTATTTGGCGCAGTTCGTCCAACTCCTTATTTACTCCGTCGGCTATTACCCCACCTTTATTCACAAGCAAAGGAGGATCAGCGGCTATTTCCTTAGCTATTTTATCGCGTATTGAAACACACAGATTAAGCTGCTCTCCTATCCTATGCAGACTGTCATTATCGGCATTAAGACAAGCGTTCTTTATGGGTTCTATAGCCTGAAGCGCAACTTTGAGCTGCACCATCTCACGAGGAGAAATACGTCCTACCGCCGCTTTAGATATAATACGCTCCAAATCGCCTATAAAATGCAGTTTCTCTTCTATGAAGTCTTTGAAATCGGGTTCGCGGAAAAAATATTCCACCACGTCCAAGCGTTCGTTGATAGGCTTTACATCTTTAAGAGGAAATACCACCCAACGCTTAAGCAATCGTGCCCCCATCGGACAAATGGTATGGTCGATAACATCCAGCAAGCTGGTTCCTCCATCGTTCATACTGCCCAACAATTCCAAGCTACGAACAGTAAACTTATCAAGACGTACATATCTGTCGGCTTCTATACGGGCCAACGAAGTGATATGACTTATCTGATAATGCTGAGTCATATCAAGATACTGAAGTATAGCACCCGAAGCGATTATTCCGTTCTTGAGATGCTCTACACCAAAGCCTTTAAGGTTTTTAGTCTCAAAATGTTTCAGCAGACGCTCGCGGGCAGACACTTCGGTAAAGACCCAGTCGTCTAGCTCGAACGTACAGAACTTATTTCCGAAGTTGCCTTCAAACATCGGCTTCTTTCCACGCTCGAACAACACTTCTTTCGGCGCGAAATTATTAAGCAACTTATCTATGTAATCTGTCTGACCTTCGGCAGTAAGAAACTCACCGGTAGAAATATCGAGAAAAGCTATACCACAAGCGTTTTTTCCGAAATGAACTGCGGCAAGAAAGTTATTTTCCTTATAAGAAAGTACATTGTCGTTTATAGCCACACCGGGGGTAACCAACTCTGTAATACCTCGCTTAACCAATTTCTTGGTAGCTTTAGGATCTTCCAATTGGTCGCAAATAGCAACTCGCCTTCCGGCGCGAATCAATTTAGGCAAATAAGTGTCGAGCGCATGGTGAGGAAATCCAGCCATCTCCACCGTTTTACCTTGTCCGTTAGCCCTTTTAGTAAGTGTGATACCCAATATTTCAGAAGCTGTTACGGCATCTTCCGAATATGTTTCATAAAAGTCTCCACACCGAAACAGCATTATAGCATCAGGGTGTTTCGCCTTCAGTTCAAAATACTGTTTCATCATTGGGGTAAGTATCACCTCATTATCTTTAGCCACGGTCTAGTCCTTTCTTTTTTATTCTGTTTATAACTGAAATAAGGAACAAAAATACTACTTTTTTATAACATTAATATGATGCACCAGCACATATGCCTTCTTTTTCTAGCATAGACACTATGCGGTCTAGCTCTTCGTGAGTGGCTTTCTGCAATGAATAATCGGGCGTTTCACGGTCTATGGTGTAAATCATAACCTTACTTGGGGCTATCTGCTTAACGGCTTCTATCCACGGAAGTACGAACTTATCGGATGTGTTATCAACATCTTCACCATCATCGGTCTTGCCTTTCATAAACATGGTCTGGATTATCAGCTTTCCATGAAAAGCTTTCATACCTTCTATTATATCATTTACAGAATAATGACACGATGGGCGATCTACCTTATTTATATAGTCTATATCAACCGTATCGAGCTTTAATATATTATTGTCTACCTTACACAATGCCTTAAAGACATCGGGCTTGTTGATAAAAGTAGAATTACTTAATACACTGACTTTTGCGTCTGGAAAATATTCATCGCGCAAAGCGATGGTATCGTCTATAATTCCGCTGAACTCAGGATGAGCAGTCGGCTCTCCGTTGCCGGCAAACGTCAAGACATCGGGATGCGGACCATTCTGCTTCATATCTTTAAGGCGTGCTTCGAGTGCAGCCCTAACCTCTTGGCGAGTAGGCAATTTAAGATGAGGGTGATGGTCTTTATTATAACCGCATTCACAATAAATACAGTCGAACGTGCAGAACTTGCCATCGCCAGGCAAAAGATTGATACCTAACGATATACCTAAACGACGACTGTGAATAGGTCCAAAAATTGGAGACGGATAAATAACAGTAGACATAAGCCTTTTAGTTTCATTGTTCAACATGCAAATGTACGCAATTATCTCTATTAACGTACTTCGGTCTTTTAAAAAAAGTCCGATGCCATACGAATAAAAAGTTAGCTGCTTAACAGAAAATCTCTATACTTAACTTAAGTATATAAAAACTTAGGCTGAGTATATATATACTTAGGTTAAGTTTATAAAAACTCAGCCTAAGAATAGAGAATTGAATAAGATGAAACTGACTTTATATTATAACATTTCCAGTTTTACCATATCACTCTCAGCTGAAGCTGAATATCCGCCTTATTATTACCTTGAATTTCTTCGGTTCCTGTACCTATCTTATCTCGGTCTGTATAATGAGTCCACCCCCACTTTGCCTGAAAACTAACATACCTCTTTATATTATATTGAATACCGGCAGCCGTTCTGCTTCCTCTTCCGTAGAATGATTGCATAGAAAAAGAATACAGTAATCCGGGTTCGTACATATAGATGCGAGAATCATAACTATCCGTTTTAAACCATGCTCCGCTAACAAATAGCTTCATAGGATTTATATCGAATTTAGCCGTGCCATTCAGCAATATACCCTCCGACATTTGTCGCCTCATAAAACCGCTACGAACATATTCTACACCTGTTTTCAACATACATTGTTCAAATGGTGAATAAACCACTTGCCCCGAAATACGGTTTCTGCCGTTAGTCAATACATATTTGCTTTTATCGGTGGAAGTGTAGTTTTTATCTCTGCTTTTATATCCATACTTTATTAACACAGACAGTTTATCAAGCGGTGAATAGCTTGTTTGAAACAGAACATCACTACCCATAGAGTTTTTCTTGTCGACCTGATATTTATAATGGAAGAACTTGAAGATATCAACATATCCGCTTAGTTTTAACTTACTACCTAACATATTGGTATTCATGCCTAAATACCATCCTAATTCGTTTTGTAGATAAGTATTGTCAGAGAAAGAAGAATTAGCTGAAAGCGACTCATAGCGTTTGTCGAAATATCTGTTGATAAACAAGAAAGAGGTATAAACAGTCGGTGAATAAGATAGCATGTTAAGCGTAGCTACTCGCCCACCTTTATCGAGAGCAGTTTCTCCCGAAAAAGTCAACTTTCGGAAATGATACTTATAATATATGCTTCCGTTGAAGAATTCATTTCCGCGAGGATAATATTCGTTATAAGGTTTCACTTCAGGATTCAACACTTTGTTTAATCTATTATAAACAGCGGTTAATCCTATCTGAAAACGTTTTCCTCTATAAAACAAATCGCTACCTATCAAAGCGTTAGATACAGTATTTTTCTTTTCATAATCTCCTTTAGTACGATGTAACCCATCTTTTTTAAACGACATTATAAACGTGTTATCAACACGTGCGTCTAACTTACGAAACGAGCTATATGCTGATATTTCCCACCTCTTCCATATACGGTACGTAATACCGCCTCCTTGAAGATAATCGTTTTCTGACGTGGAAGAATGCTTGGAAAATCCTTTTCCAAATCGGGTTCCAACAGAAGTACCAAGCAATTTTCCAAAACTAAACATACCTGTATTAACAACCAACCCATATCCGAACGAGGCTTTATAGTTTCCTAAAGCCAATGCCTTTAGTCTTCCTATATCTTTTAGCAAAACGTACCCCCCATAATAGTCGTATCCTTTCTTATTGAACTTAGAAAAGAAAGGCTCTCCGGCATCTTTCTCGGCTGTAAGTCCAAACAGAATCTGATTTCGGTAATTAAAGTTATATCGCAGGTTGTTATAAACAGAACTTCCATAGTATTTTCTGTTGGGATACTTCTCTATAGTCTCGGCATCGTGTGCTGCATATCCAGACTTTTGATAAAGAGGAATATCAACACGTGTAAACAGCTCCTGTTTGTTATATCTTAATATATTATTTATCAGTAGTTTATCTTGTTTATTTATAGACTGTCCTATGTAAATAAACTCCTGGAGGAAGTGTCGTGTCTGCCTATCCATACCTTCTATTCCCAACAGTTCATTCTTAGTAAGCAAAGGACCGTATTTATAAACGTAATAAAGAATATTCTCAATCATAGCATCCGAAAGAAACGGAAGTTGCTCTAGTTGCTCTTTCGTTATGGAGTTGATATTAAACGGATGCTCGGCTAAGTAGGTCAAATCTTCATACTTCTCTTGCCAAGATATTAAATCATCATCCGATGAAACGTCTGGCTCCCAACCTCGTATCACAACTTGTGCTCCAGCGGTTGTTATAAAATAAGCTATTGACACACAGAATATTAATAAACTTTTCAACATATAACTAACTGTTTATAAACAATGCTATATTCGTTAAATAATGGTATAACGCAACAATGCTTTATTATTATTTCTATTTTTGCCATTATGAAAAAGTGTCTTTTATTATTAGTCTTACTATTAGCCTGTATAGCAATAAAGGCTCAGCAACCTCTGCTATCGCCTACCGGATCTATATATTATAAAGTGCCGGTATGTATTTATAAAGGAGACACTATACCTTATATAACGCTGAAAAACGTTTTTGTCTATCCTCAATTAACATTTAAAAACAAAAAACAGCAGAAATACTATAATAAACTGGTAAGAGACGTGAAAAAGACGCTTCCGCTGGCTAAAGAAATAAACAGAGCGGTTATAGAGACGTATGAATACTTGGAGACCTTGCCTAACACAAAAGCTAAGAATCAACATATTAAAATGGTGGAAAAGGGATTAAAACAACAATATACACCCAGAATGAAGAAACTAACATTTTCACAGGGTAAATTGTTGATAAAGCTTGTTGATAGAGAGTGTAATCAATCTTCTTATCAATTGGTAAAAGCGTTCATGGGACCGTTTAAAGCGACTTTCTATCAGGCATTTGCAGCTTTATTCGGAGCAAGTTTAAAAAAAGAATACCATCCTGAAGATGACGACAGGATGGTAGAAAGAGTTGTTATACTTGTTGAAAACGGGCAATTATAACTGCAGTTCACGCATCTTATTAGCAAATTCCCATAATACTATACCGGCTGTAACAGAAACATTCAATGAATGCTTGGTGCCATACTGCGGAATCTCAATACATCCGTCGCACATATCAACAACTTCTTGCTGCACGCCTTTAACTTCATTTCCCATAACGATGGCGTACTTCTTATCGCTTTCGATCTTTAAATCAGAAAGCGACGTACTGCCTTCGCACTGCTCTATAGCCATAACGGTATACCCATCTTTATGAAGTTCATTAACAGCGTCTTGCGTATTCTTATAATACTTCCAATCTACAGTAAGTTCTGCACCTAAAGCCGTTTTATGCATTTCCGGATGAGGTGGAGTAGCCGTAATACCACACAAACAAATGCGGTTGACTAAAAAAGCGTCGGATGTACGGAACACCGCACCTATATTATGGAGACTGCGTACTTGGTCGAGCACTACTACAAGCGGCAGCTTACGTGCCTCTTTAAATTCTTCCACCGTAAGGCGGTTCATCTCTGTAATCTTCAGTTTTCTTAAATCAGACATCTTATATTTGTTTTAAATGCCACAAAGATAACGTAAACCCAAAAAGAAAGCAAAACTATATTCATAACCCTGTTCAAATCGGTTGAAAAGGTGTAAATAAACGATGCGAAGAAATTCAAAAATAAAACTTGCATAATTAAAATGAAGCCTTATACCACCGCCTAAACAAACAATGCAAAAAAGTTAGCAAAAACTTTGCCATATTGTTTTCACTTAAAAATTAGTGCCTTTTCAATAGTAAATAAAGAGAAAGTTTTTAACTTTGCCGAATATCAACATATAGTTAATATATAGAGTAATATAGCTATTAATCAGATAGTAACATTGTTTATCCGTTATTAATATCTCTCGCCACGCTATTCATAACGGAAAAAGCAAGAAAGTAGTGGCTATTTTTACTAACACTATTAACCAAGTATTATTATTACCATATATTTCTTTTAAAAAGAAGAAATAATATAAGATTATATATGAATAAAGAGGAATGGTTGAAAAAGGGGTATGTAGATGAACCCGTCGACGAATTTACTGATTTGAAAAAAGAAATCGATAAATTGCTAAAAGGAAAAAATGCGGTTATTCTTGGACACTACTACCAGGCCGATGAAATTCAGGAAATAGCCGATTTCGTTGGAGACAGTTTGGCGCTGGCACAGTGGGCTGCAAAAACAGATGCTGACATCATCGTGATGTGCGGCGTGCATTTCATGGGTGAAACAGCCAAGATTTTGTGTCCCGACAAGAAAGTGCTTATTCCAGACTTGAATGCAGGTTGTTCGTTGGCCGATAGTTGCCCGGCGGATAAATTCGCTGCTTTCGTGAAAGAGCATCCCGATCATACCGTAATTTCGTATGTTAACACAAGTGCTGCCGTTAAGGCGGTAACCGATGTGGTTGTTACTTCTACTAATGCAAAGCAGATTGTAGAGAGTTTCCCTGCCGACGAAAAAATCATTTTCGGTCCCGATAAAAACTTGGGTAACTATATCAACTCTATAACAGGCCGTAACATGTTATTGTGGAACGGAGCTTGTCATGTACACGAAAAATTCTCGGTAGAAAAGATATTGGAGCTGAAAAAACAATATCCCGACGCAGCTATTCTTGTTCATCCCGAATGTAAGGGAGCGGTGGCAAAGCTGGCAGATAAGGTAGCTTCTACAGCCGGATTGCTGAAATATGCTATAGCAAGCGACAAGAAAGACTTCATTGTAGCTACAGAAAGCGGTATTTTATACGAGATGCGTAATAAGTGTCCTGAAAAGAACTTTATTCCTGCACCTCCAGAAGATAGTACTTGTGCTTGCAATGAATGTGGATACATGCGTCTTAATACATTGCAGAAACTGTATAATACTCTAAAATATGAATGGCCAGAAGTAAAGGTAGAGCCAGAAATAGCCGAAAAAGCTATTAAGCCTATTAAAAAGATGCTTGAAATTTCAGCTAAGTTGGGATTATAAGCATAGCTTTTTTGTTAATGGACTTTTAGATATTGCGTGTATCTATTAAAACATGTTATAGAACATAAGTTCTTAGTTGTTTTATTTGGCAGATATGTAGAAGTCCGTATCTTTGCACTGTGTTTTTCATAGTATTAGATTTAAGGTTAACAAAGGTTGGAGTACAGCGGTACTCCTTTTTTTATGCCCATACCTCTGATATTAAAGAGTTCTTTAAGAGAAGATATCTGAAAATGTGCTATTTTTGCCAGCTAGAGAGACGCAAGTTATCGAAAAAATGGAAGTCGAATTTAGAAGAACTGATCGACAGTCTAAGACTGACTCTGAAGCAGATTTACTTGAAGGATTGAAGCGAGGAGATAATAAAGCCTATAAAAGCCTTTATGAAAAGCATTTTGTCATATTGTGTGGCATAGCTTATCAGTATTTAGGAGATAGGTTTTTGGCTAAGTCTATTGTGTCGGATGTGATTTTACACTTATGGGAGATTCGCGACCGTCTTTCTGTAGATGGCTCTTTGCGTAAATATCTGGTTTCTTCAGTCAGAAACAAATGTCTTGATTATCTAAAGTCGGAACGTTTTCAGAAAGAAGTGTCTTTCTCGGCCGAAGAATGTGAAAATAAGGTGTGGGAGTCTGATAATTATCCGTTAGGAAGATTGTTGGAGAACGAGTTGGAAGAGAAAATAAATACGGCTCTCAATAATTTGCCTATCGAATGCAAAAGGGTTTTCTTCAAGAGTAGATTCGAAAACAAAAAATATGAGATTATATCTAAGGAGTTAGGTATATCAGTTGCTACTGTAAAATATCACATGAAAAATGCTGTTCAGTTATTATATAAAGAGTTAGGAAAGTATCTATTGTTCTTATTTTAAGCATTTCAAGATAGACTAGGAGTATGTCTTAATGGGTTTTCGTGCATATAGCATAGAAATTTTCTTATTCAAATGAAATTTTTCTGTTTTTACACTATACTTTTTTTTATGGCTATCGTCTTCTAATTGTAAACAGGTTAAAATTACGATTATGAATAAAGAAGATATAGATGATTTAATAATCCGTTTTTTGTCCGACCAGGCAACGGCCGAAGAGGTTGACTGGTTGAGTGGATGGCGAAAAGAAAACACTGATAACGAGACTTATTTTAGAAACATAGAAGAAATATGGTTTTCGTCGTTGGCCAAAGATGCACAAAAACTATTCACTCGTACTGATGTAAACGAAGCATATCAGCAATTCTGCCGTAATACTAAGTCGAACAGATATTTTAGTCTGCGCAGTCTGATAAAATATGCGGCAGCCGTAGTTGTTGTTTTACTTATGATGTTCGGAACTTATAAGGTAGGAGAGAACAGATTGCTTATCGAAGAGCAATTTGTACGGATAGAGGCTCCTTCAGGGGCGAAGACTAATGTTACACTTCCTGATGGTACTAAGGTTTGCCTTAATGCTGGTTCGTACATTAGCTATTCTCCTCGTTTCGGAATTAAAGAAAGAGAAGTAAGTATTTGCGGTGAAGCATATTTTGACGTAGCTCACAATGAGAATGTACCGTTTCTGGTAAAATCGGAAGCTATGCAAGTAAAAGTACTCGGTACCAAGTTTGATTTTCGAGATTATCCATCCGATGAGAATGCTATGGTTACTTTGTCTGAAGGAAAGGTGAACTTTACTAACTTGTTGGCAGAAGGTGATTCGTTTATCATGCTGCCTTCCGATCAGGTTATACTTAATAAGGAGGAAAAGAGCGTTCTGAAAAAGAGAGTCGTATCACAAGAGGCGATTCAGTGGAAAGAAAACTGTCTTCATTTTGATGAAGAACCTATGAGAGATGTATTGAACGCTATAGAAAGAAGTTATAATGTAGATATAGTATTGCAGACCAATAGTCTTGATACTCTTAAATTTTATGGGTCGTTTAAGACTGATGAGCAAACTATAGACGATGTAATGGAAGTATTGTCGACAACACAAAAAATGAAATATAACATAGAGGGGCGTAAAGTCACCATAAATTGATAGCTGAATAGAAGTATAACTATAATGACAATATAAAGCCTATGAAAATGAAATGATTAAGTGGCGAAAAAAAGCAGAAAGACGGGGAAGGTCTTTCTGCTAACCAAAACAATTTTCGCATTAAATGGAGATAATCTGTTTTAGGGAAAACAAAGATATATAGATATATTTTTTCCATAGAACAGGTGAATGAACTTTTATTAAACTTTAAATTATTCAATTATGATGAATGCGTGGAAAAAATGTGTCTTTGGGGCAATAGTTTTATCCGGACTGAGTCTTAATGTTTTTGCTCAGAGCGTATCTGTAAATCTGAAAAACGTAACGGTAAAAGATGCCATTAAGTATGTACAGAAAGAAAGTGGTTATTCGTTTGTGTACATATCAACCGACTTGAATACTAAGAATAAGGTAGATGTAAAGGCTACTACACTGAAAGAGGCTGTCGACCAGATTTTACATGGTCAACCTGTTTCGTACGAGATAAAGGGAAAGAATGTAGTAGTGCATAAGCTGACTAACAAATCGGATAGTACAGCTCCTAAGCGCAAAGTAAAAGGTGTAGTAAAAGATGAGACTGGAGCACCGGTAGTAGGAGCCACAGTTAGAGAGAGTGGTACTTCTAACGGAACAATCACCGACCTTGACGGTATGTTTACTATCGAAATGTCTGATAAATCGGTTTGTGAAGTTTCTTATATAGGATTTACAGACGAAAATGGAGTATATAAGATAGAACCAGGAGCATTTGAGTTAATGCTGGGCGATGCTTCCGACAATATTCTGCTGAGAGATACTATTACTATAGGCGATGCAGCGAATGATATAACAGAAAAATCATCGGCTGAGCATGTGGCGATAGAAAAAAATATAAAAGTACAAGGTACTGTACGCGATATGCAGGCAACTTTGATGCCCGGCGTGGAGATTTATTCTACATTATTGAAAAAATATGTAGGAACAACCAATGCCAAAGGGGAATATATATTGAATGTTCCGTCTAATGATATATTGTTGTTCAGAAGAAAAGGATATATAGAAGAACGTGTAAAAGTAGACGGATTATCGCAAATACAGGTAAAGATGAGATATGGATTATAAAAAAGTTTTTCAGATAGATATTTTTTTATTATTCTTGAAGACGCATTGCTAATGTTTACAAGTAATATGAAAAATATGTTCAAAATGAAAAAGACCTTATTGACTTTAATGCTCTGTTTCCTCAGTTTTGGTTGGACATGGGCACAGTATGCTAAATCCGTTTCTATTTTAGGAGACTCGTATTCAACTTTTCAGGGTTATGTACAGCCCGAAGCGAATGCTATTTGGTATTTTGATCCGGTAAATACATCCAGTACCGATGTAGCTTCCGTGCGCCAGACTTGGTGGCATCAGTTCATTAAGAATAATGGATATAGGCTATGTATGAACAACTCTTATTCTGGTTCTACCATCTGTAACTCTGGGTATAAACGAGATAAACCCGACTTTGCTGATTATTCAGACCGCTCTTTCGTAACCCGTATGAATAATTTGGGATGTCCGGATATTATTTTCATCTTCGGAGCTACAAACGATGCTTGGGCTGGTTCGCCAATCGGTGAGTATAAATATGAGGGTTGGACTAAAAAAGATTTGTTTTCTTTCCGTCCGGCTATGGCAAATATGCTTGCATTCATGACAAACAGATATCCTAACGTAGAAATATATTTTATCCTGAACAGTGATTTGCAGGAAGAAATCAACGAATCGGTTAAGACTATTTGCAAACATTATCAGGTGCCGTGTATCGTATTAAAAGGGATAGATAAAGCCAACGGACATCCTACTATAAAGGGTATGAACCAAATATGCCAACAAGTACAATCTTTCATTTCTAATAAGTAAAAGTATGAAAATACTGAAATTATTATTTGCAATAACTATTTGTTTGGCATATAACGCTTGTCTTTATTCACAGACTGTGTGGAGAAATCCTACATCAGAAGCTTTCCAAACAGTTCACGGACAAGCATGGAATAACGAACTTAAAGGCAGTTATCACAGACTTCCTCAGCGTGCAGAGAGTATAGTAAGAAAACCACTTTGGGATTTATCTACAAATAGCGCAGGATTATCTATAGTATTCCGTACAAATGCTACCGATATTAGAGTGCGTTATCAAATAAATGGCGATTTTAGTATGCCTCACATGCCGGCTACGGGCAAATCGGGTGTAGACCTATATGCTACCGATGGTAATGGTTGTCAGCGTTGGTGCGCTGCCAGATACGCTTTCGGTGATACTATCAGATACAATTATTCTAATATATCGTATGTCACTAATCCAGAATATGGCTACGAATATCAACTCTTCTTGCCTCCGTATAGTGAGTTGAAATGGTTAGAGATAGGAGTACCCGAAGGAAGTGATTTCTCTTTTGAGCCTGTTTCGAAAGAAAAGCCAATCGTAATTTACGGTACTTCTATCGCTCAAGGTGCGTGTGCTTCTCGCCCCGGAATGGTATGGGGAAACATTATTAACCGTAAAATGCAGCATCCGGTTATAAACCTCGGTTTCTCTGGAAATGGACGACTGGAATCTGAACTTTTCGACCTTCTTACAGAAATAGACGCTAAACTCTTCATCATAGATAATATGCCGAATATGACTAACGACCGTACATCTCTTATTTATGAACGGGCTATTGCCGGCATTCGTAAACTTCGTGAAAAGAGCGATGCTCCTATTCTGTTGGTTGAACATAATGGATATGGCAATGAACTTTCTTCGCTCGAAGCCGAGAGCTCTTACCGAAAAACAAACATCGAACTGCGCAAGGCATATAAAGACTTGCAGGCAGAAGGAATTAAAAATCTTTATTACTTGACTAAAGAAGAGATAGGTTTTCATCAAGATGCAATGGTAGAAGGAGTTCATCCCAGCGACCTTGGTATGCAGATTTATGCCGATGCCTATATATCTAAAATAAAGGAGATTCTGAAGGAAGATTGCGAAAAACGTACTGTTTTTGTTCCTTGTACTCAGAACCGCGATCCGTACAACTGGAAACAGCGTCACGAAAAAGTATTGAAACTGAATAAGGAAAAAGCTCCTCAGATTCTGATGATAGGTAATTCCATTACTCATTATTGGGGAGGTGAACCTACAGCACGTCTTGTAAGAGATGAAAATAGCTGGAAGAAACTATTTAAAGGAAAGACGGTGCGAAATCTTGGATTTGGTTATGACCGTATAGAGAATGCCTTATGGCGTATTTATCATGAAGAACTAGATGGCTATGAGGCGGAGAAGGTTTTCTTGCTCATGGGAACTAATAATCTGGAAAAGAATTCGGATGACGAAATCATAGATGGAATCAATGAATTGGTGCGTGCCGTACGCCATCGTCAACCAAAAGCTAAAATCTATGTGGTAGGTATTTTGCCACGCGCATGGCAAGAACTTCGTGTTTCTACACTCAATAAAGTATTGCGAACACGGTTATTAACAGACGAGGCAACCTTTGTTGACTTATCTGCAGAACTTACCTTGCCGAATGGAAATATTATAAATGAATTATTTTCTGATGGTTTGCATCCCAACAAGGAAGGTTATCAACGTATAGCCAAAGCATTGGAAAAGGTGATTAAAGAATAATCTATAGAATTTCTAAAGAAAGAAAAAATGAATATCAAGAGTATTTTGCTGTTTTCTGCGTTTATTTTGTCCCTATTTTCTTGTACAGACAATCAGGCTATCAAGTTCGGTGTAATTACAGACTTGCATTATGCAGACCGGGAGACAGTAGGAACCCGCTATTATTCGCAATCCATAATTAAGATGGAAGAAGCTTTTTCGGTTTTCAAGAAGTCGAAAGTAGATTTCATAATTGAGCTTGGCGACTTTAAAGATATGGGCGTAACTCCCGACAAGGATAAAACCCTTTCGTTTCTGAAAAGCGTGGAGTCTGTATTTCAGAGTGCCGGCGTGCCAGCCTATCATGTGCTTGGAAATCATGATATGGATAATATTTCAAAGGATGATTTTCTTTCGAATACAAGTAATCCTGGAGAAGCTAACGCAAAGGCATATTACAGCTTTACTGTAAAGGGCGTGAAATGTATAGTACTTGACGCCAATTATAACGAAGATGGCAGCCATTACGACTGTGGCAATTTTGACTGGACCTATGCTATGGTACCAAAAGAAGAGATAGCATGGCTGAAAAAGGAGTTGAACGAGGGCAATGAAGATATAATAGTATTTATTCACCAACTATTAAGCAAAAGTGCACCTTCGTGCGTATGCGTTCAGAATGCTTCTGAAATTAGAAGTCTGTTTGAAAGCAATTCCAGAGTCAAAGTAGTATTCCAAGGTCATCATCATGAGGGCCATTACGAAGAAATAAATGGTATTCACTATATCACAATCCCTGGAATGATAGAAGGCGAATCTCCTGAAAACAATACTTATGCCGTAGTTGAGTTAGATAAAAATGGCAGGATACTGGTAGATGGATACAGAAAATGCCCGGACAGAATACTCGAAACAAGAAAATAGAATCATATTATAGCACACAAAAGAGGGTATATCGTGATAAGCGGTATGCCCTTTTTTATGTAGTATGTTAGGCATTAAAGCCGACACAATGTAAACTGAAAGTCGATAACCTCACATTGAAAAACTACTCCTATTACCATAAAAGTTCTATACTTAGGCTAAGTATATAAAAACTC
>ULXH01078332.1_pt1 | contig 73555 bp, 62 predicted proteins | sample 1961101 | NCBI WGS metagenome assembly ULXH01 (sample SAMEA4835833, study PRJEB28245) | human gut metagenome | biome: gut microbiome; material: fecal sample | place: Denmark | collected 2008 | reverse complement strand
CCGCGGATGGTCAGGCCTTCCGTGGTGCTGCCGTTCCAGGTGCTCCTGGCTCCGTTGATGATCTTATAAGGTTCTTCTGAACTGTCATTGCTTGCTGCCGGCGCACTGGTTTCCGATCCATTGTTTTCCGACTCATTGGTTTCCTTCTTCGCCGCTGTTCCCTCTACAACAATGGTTCCGGATCCGTTATCATCTAATTGATATTTATACCCATACAATGTAGAACTGTCCTTAGGCATTGGCACTAACAGAGTATCGTTCCAGCTGACCTTGGGTTCTTCTGTAAAATAATATCCATCATCTGGCTCTACATAAAGGAAAAGATGCGTTTTATGGGATTCCTCAGCGCTTCCGCTTAAACCATATCCCTTAGCTATATGACCATTTTGTAATTTATCTCTATTGATCGTCCAGTCATTCCACTTTTCCCATGTTATTTCAGTATTGGTATTGCCGGGATTGGATGGCTGTGCGTCACCGGTTGTAAATAAGTACCAGCCTATGATTTCATTTGAAGTATAATCAATTACCTGAAAATAATTGTCTGGATAAACGTTCACCGGCTTCTTAAACGCATAACCAGATTCAGGAATCAATGCTATCGTTCCAGAATATTCCGTATTCGGTTCCGCAATGCCTGTTACTTCCTCATCCGTTGTTGGCACTGACCATCGTAACGTCCCTGTTACGCCCTCCGTATTAATTTTCCATTCCGTAGGGAATGGTTGTCCGGCCACCGGTTCTGAGACCGTTATACTTACTTCTTTGATTTCTTTAGCAAGGGGGTGCTGATTAAATACTATTATGACATAGGATTTATTACTTGAACTAGGCAGATTAGATTTATCTATGCAATACCTGTAATAATATCCTTCCTTTTTTTCCGGATTAGTAAGGCTTATCGCATCATCATCGAAATTCTCGGGCCTAATATTCACTGTGGGCTCAACTTCAAAAAGATAACCTTCTACCGGATATACATCAATATAATACATATCAGAGTCTTTGAATATATTTAACTTGCTTACATCAATTTTATCTTTCTGATCCCCTGTACACGAAAAACCAAAACTATAGTTTTCCTCATCTGCCGCTTTCGCATCCATTCCCTGCCAGCCCCACAGCAGCAGCACCGCCGCTGCCAGCAGTCCGATTCTCTGTAATATCTTTTTCATCTGTTTTCTCCAATCCGTATTCTTGTAAAATCAGGTTTACAGTCCCAACAGCTGTTTCTTCTTGGCTTCGAATTCCTCTGCCGTAATGACACCTGCATCCATCAACGCCTTATACTTGGGCAGTGCCACGGTAGGATCCTCTGTCTGTACCGGTGCAGCCTGCGATGTACTCTGGGTGTTCTGGCTCTGTGTGGAGGCATGGGGATCGATTACCTTTTCCTGTGCCTGCGGATCGATGATCTGCATCAGATTCTGTGCCAGTGCATGCAGTCCTTCTGTCTTCTGGGTATAATCATCCAGATAGTCGATGGTGCTGGGCTGATTGGAATCGAACTTCGGTGCTCCTGTCTCTTTGTAGAAACTCTTCCAGTAAGGATGATCCAGTGTGATCTCCACAGCGAATTTCTCCACCGGATTCGGAATATTAAAGTCCGGCTCGTTTACACGATCTCTGTAATCTCTGTGATCCAGATCTTCTCTTCTGTCATCTCTCCGGTTGTTCTCATCCATACTGCGACGCATTTCCTCCATCATCTCATACTGATGACGCAGCATTCTGTATTCGTCGATCCTGGGCTTTAACTCATTTAAACGTTCCTTGATATCACTCTTGCAGCTCCGGAAGTTCCCCTTTTCTCCTTCGTACAATACCTCGCCGTCCTCCAGAATACGGAAGGACTTAATGTCGGAGGGCTCCAATGCAAATGCCGTGTCAACGACTCCCAGCCGCAGCAGCTGATGATCCATATCCAGCAGCAGACTGCCCTTGAAAAAGCCGAAGTCATAACGGTAAGTCTCCGTGAAACTGTCACGCAGAGGCTTATTGGCATCATAACAGTTGATATATTCCCGAAATTCATCCAGCGTCATGGAATTCAACACACCATCCGGCAGATCGATCTTGGCTGCACATTCCTTACAGAGATTCTGCCCCTCCACCGCGGATGCCAGCAGTCTCGGTGTCGGACTTCCGCAGATTGGACATAACTTTTTGTTGTTTGTAAATAATCCCATCGTTTTACCCTCCTTAAGAATATATGGATTACATGATCTCAATTAACTTTTTCCGGTGAAATCCGCAGATTCCCGCTGCGATACGATCCGGTATTCTGTGAAGCATACTATTGTAGTTTTCCACGGAATCGTTATAAATCAGTCCACTGGTCTCCACCATATGTTCATAGCTTTTTGCTGCTTTCCAGTACTTCTGATAAGTCTCCTGTGCCTGCAAAAGCGGCATGCTTTCCGAGATCTCTGCAATTTTTTTCTGTACTCTCAATAATTCTCTCTGTTGTTCTGCCACCCATTCCGGCAGTCCGGCCTCCCCGGCAGTCTGTGCACTCTCCAGCGAATGTTTCATTCTCCGGAAAGTCTCCGCATCCATGGTCTGTCCGAGAAACTCCGCCAATCCTTCCAGTGCCTCCCGCTCTGCGGAGAGCTGTACCAGAGTCTGGTACATGGCATTCCGGATATTTTCTTCCTGTGTCTCCAGCTTACGCCGCACCGACAATAGCCAGACACCAAAAAGGGAGGCAAGCAGCAACACGATAATCACAATTTCCATCGTTAACTCTCCCTCCCCTTTTCGTCTTTTTTAGATCTTTTCAAACTATCTTACTGTACAAAATAAAGTCCGTCATAACCATTCATATCAGACATAGCGATCAGTGTTACAGTATCTCCCACCTCAGACAAAAATCCGGCATAGGTAACCTCTGTTCCACCAAAATCAAGTGTCATCTTGATAGCTGTGTTGTCATCGGAATACTCATAAGTACCTTCTGCATTTCCGCCGCCCTGTACCATGGTAACTGCACCGTCTTCACCAAATACAAGCTGTAAGGTACCGCCATAAGTCTCCAGTGTTGCGTTCAGATCCTCTTCCTCCATCTCAACACCATCGATCATACCGCCGGCAAAGTTCCATTCTGTACCACTCAGATCCGGGATTTCCATAACTGCCACCTGTAACAGGGGACCGCCCTCTGCTTCTGTACCTGTCTCTGCTACAGTCTCTGTGGGAGCTTCTGCCACTTCCTGGGTCTGTACTTCCTGGGTCTGTACTTCCTGGGTCACTTCTTCGTTGGTGTTCTCCACAATTACCTCTTCCTCACCGCAGGCTGTCAAAGACAATGCCAGTACCAGTCCCATTGCGCATGCAAAATATTTTTTCTTCATAATGGTTTCCTCCTTCTTACAACAGTTCTCTGTTGTCTGAAGATAGTGTACCTTATTTTTTCCATTTATGACCGTTTTTGACACCAATCGACCCAAATATGACATGAAACGACCGGAGAAAAAATTCTCCGGTCGTTTTATGCTAAAAATGTCTGGTTTTTACGAAAGAAATAGGAAAAAAATTTGTCTTTCAGTTCCGAATATTTTCCATGCGGAATCGGGATCTGGGTACCGTCCGACAGGATCACTGCTTTGTTAGATATGCTCTTTACATAATCCATATTGATCATATATGACCTGTGGCAACGGACAAAGCATTCATAATCCTTCAACTGTTCGCACAAATCGTCCAGTTTACCAACGCTGTCCAGTACTTCTCCGTCCTCTTTGTGAAGCAGCAGATTCCTCCCCGTTACCTCGCAATACTTCAGTTTGTCCAGTTCCAGCCTTGTGATTCCCGTCTTACATCGCAGGATCAGACTGTTCTTTTCATTCTTGAGGCACTCCCTGAGTACCGAATCCATCAATCGGTAGAAGCTCTCCTGCCAGATAGGCTTCAACTGATAAAAATAGGCCCCCACTTCATAGGAATCCACAGCGTATTCCGAAGAGGATGTCAGATAAATGATCTTCACCGAAGTATCATACTTACGGATCTCTCTGGCGGCACTGATTCCATCCTGTCCCGGCATCAGAACATCCAGAAATATAATATCCAGCCGGGTCCCCCGCTCTACTTCCGACAGCAATTCCAGCGGACTGTGAAATGCTGCATAAGTAATATCCTGATTCCGTTCTACCCGATATCTGTCCATCAGAACGCTTAATTCCTTAAGTACTGACAGATCGTCATCACAAAAAGCTACTTTTATCATGATTCTTCCTTTGCCGCACAAACCGATGCAGCTCATTCGTTTTATCGTATGTGTCTTGACATGTTTTTCTACGCTTATTACAATAATTATATCCGTACATCGATGTACGATGCAAGGATAATTTTGAGAAAGGCATATTTTTGATGTCATCAAACGAAGAAAACGGAAAAAGTGAAAAAAGACTGATGTCCATCGGAGAAGTCTCCAAAGCGATCGGCATCACCAGAAGAATCATATTGAACTACGAAGCCAAAGGTCTCCTGCTTCCGGATAAAAAAGAAGGAACTGCCGGGAATCGCTATTATACCCCGGATTCCATCTCCCTGATCCGCTCCATCCGGGTACTGCAGAATTTAGGGCTGTCCCTGGATGAGATCTCCTCCTATTATAATGGATCCACGGATCTGGAACCATTGATCGAACGTCTGGAAGCCTTACGAGACGACCTGACGCAGAGTATTGAGAAGTTAAAGCAACGTACTGCGTCCCCGGCTGCTTCCGTGATACAGTTTCTTACCCTCCCCGCCCAGACGGTGTACTGCCGCAAGGGGGCTTTTAACGGAGTGGAAGAACGCAAAGAATTCCTGCGGGAGGTCTTCATGGAAGCCATTCATCTGTACGGCTCCGACAGCAGTATGCGGATGTTTTTCATTGAGTACAATCTGGAACATCCTGAAGAATTCACCTGTTGTATCTCCGTACCTCCTGCCAGCAAGGGAGAACATGTGGTGCATCTGCCGGAGCAGAAAGCTCTCGGCATCTTCTATCACGGCTGTTACGAATCACTCCCGGATGCCCGTAGAGAACTGTCTGCCTACGCAGCTGCGCAGAATCTGTCTCTGTCAGGCACGGTACGGCATACTTATCTGGAAGGTCCTCCCCAGCATAAGGATCCGGCGAATTTTATCACTCAGGTGGCTCTTGTTTTACAATGATTCAGTCAAACAGGATTTCCTCCACCGTTACGAACTGAAAGCCTCTTTTCTGCAGAATATCCACTACTTCCAGTGCTGCGGTGACAGAAGTCTCATAATAATCATGCATCAGAATAATATCGCCGTCCCCCGCCTTCTCCACCACTTTGGACGCAATACAGTCTGCATTGTGGGAACACCAGTCCAGAGGATCGATATTCCACAGAACCGGGAACATATTCAGTTCTTTCTCAAAGCTTTTGTCCCAACTGCCGTAAGGCGGCCGGACAAAGCTTATTTTCTCCCCTGTGATTTCTTCGAGAATTTCATTGGTCTGCACCAGCTCCTCCCGAAAGGTCTCCCGGTTGCGGGAAGTGAGCTGGATGTGACTATAGGTATGGTTCCCGATCAGATGTCCTTCGTCCTGTTCTCTCCGGATAATGTCCGGGTAATTCTCCGCATTCTCTCCCGTCACGAAAAAAGTAGCTACCACTCCCCGCTCCTTCAATCCATCCAGAAGCTGTTCCGTATACTTCGGATGCGGCCCGTCGTCAAAGGTCAGCGCGATCTTTTTCGGTTCTCCTGATGTCCCGCACACGCCGGTGTCTGTTTCTATATAGGTTCCATATGACTTCTGCTCTGCGTATCGTTCCGTTCCCACTGACAGACACAAGATTCCCAGAAGCATGTCAAAGATCAGAATTCCCGCCAGTACTTTTTTCATTTCAAGCCGTCCGTTTCACGCTTTCACAGAAAATATATGCATTCTCAAAAGTGACCATTCCTGCTGCCGCAATAAAACATGCTTGCAAAAAAGGAGACCCGAGACTCTCATCTCCCGGATCTCCTCTGTATGTTACTTTTTTATTTATACTCAGATCTTGAATACGGAAATCTCATTCTTAAGTCCTTCCATATTCTCATCCAGTACACTTGCAGTAGTGCTCAGCTTCTCCACATGGTTCAGAAGCTTATTGGCCACATCGTTGACGGTCTCGGCACTGCCTGCGGTCTCTTCAATGATATCGGAGATATTCTTCACGGCTGCCACAGCAGCGCTACGCTCACCGTCTGCCTTCTCCGTGCTTACCACGATATCTTTCAGTCCCTCGATCAGCTGGCCCATACGCTCCTGCATCTCGCGGAATACTGCGATCACTTCTTCCACAGCTTTGGTCTGGAGTTCTACCATTGCTTTCGCCTGGCTTGCACTCTCCACGCTGTTCTGGGTCTGGGCTGTAATGTTGGCCACATTGTTGCGGATCTCGCCGGCTGCCTTTGCAGAATCATCTGCCAGCTTGCGGATCTCTTCTGCTACTACAGCGAAGCCTCGTCCAGCCTCTCCCGCTCTGGCTGCCTCGATAGAAGCATTCAATGACAGCAGGTTGGTCTGCTCTGTGATCTCTGTGATCGTAGCTACGAAACTGTTGATGATCTCAGATTCCTTGCGAAGAGATTCGATACTCTCACTCACTTTCACAGTCATCTGTGTTGTCTCGCCAGCACGATCACCCAGTACCTGTACGATCTCCATTCCCTTGTTGATCATGCCTTCCGTCTCGCCTACCAGCTTCTCCACACGTTCTACCACATGGCTGACTTCCTGGATCTCATTGGAGAGGATATCGGTCTTCTCCACGCACTCCTGTGCATGTCTGGACTGTTCTTCCATACCTTCGTTGATCTCACCGATGGCACGGGTAATATCCTGTGAATACTCATGAATCAGTTCAGAAGCCTGTCCCACGTTCTGTGCAGACACTTCCAGCTCTCCGGTAGCATTGCTTACCTGATTGACCAGCTTCTTCGTATTCGTGATCATGTTGGTAGCCGAGCCTGCCAGATCCTGGAACTCATCATGTCCCTTGGCAGATACGGTAACCGTCAGATCACCCTTCGCCACATCACCGAACTTTCTGGAAATGCGTCTCATGTTATTCTCAATACCTGCAGTGATAAAGATACCTACGATCACTACGATCACACATGCCAGGATCACCAGACCGATGGTCATGTTGCGGATCTCGGTAGCCTGACTGGTCACTACTCTCATAGGTACCAGTGCACAGGTGGTAAAGCCGATATCTGCACTGTGGCTGTAAATGAAAAGATACTTCTCACCCTGGAAATCTACCTCCGCAGTACCTGCATCCGCTACTGCCTCACCCATGACAGCTGTATAATACTCCTGTCCGGAGAATACATTTCCCTCTTCCGGAAGGACACTTTCTTTTCCTTCTTCTACATTCTCAACAACCAGTTCTCTGCCTCCGGGAGTTACAAATCCGATGATACTGCCGTCTCCGATATCGATTTCTTCCATGAAATCCGTAATAGCAGAAGGCTTGATATCGATGACAACGCAGGCATTGTTCGACTGGCTCATCATTTCGAAGGCCATAATATAATCTTTTTCGGTCTCCGTTACCTTTTCATCCAGTACAGGATGACTGTCGATCCACTGCGGGATACTTCTTCTGCCTTCTCCGCTTGCCACGTCTTCCTTGTACTCATCCAGGAAACCGTCCACACCGGATGAAAGCTTAGTGGACAGAAGGTTTACTCCCTTCTTGGGAATAATGTGCATGTGGCTGATGAACGGGTTGGAGGTCTGCACCGACAGAAGGTTGGACTTCGTAGATGTCAGGAAATTCAACTTATCCACGGGATTATCTTCGAACATTCCCAGGAAATATTTCCGCAGATCATCATCGTAAGCATATTTCAGACCCTCTGAGCGGATAAAATCACAGCTCATATTCAGATTTTCCGTGGCCATACGCATCGTCTGTAATGTGGAATCGGTGAATTTCTCGCTTAATCCTTCTGCGGATTTCTGGTATGCTGACACACCGATGATCACCATAAACACAATAGGCACCAGGAAACATACAACGATCTTGTTGCGGATGCTGAGCAGTTTCGAGCTCTTTCCACTCTTTTTCTGCTTCGGAGCCTTTTGCTTCTTCTCCGCAGATGCCTTCTTTCCCTTCACTGCTTTTTCAGGCTTCGGCTTCTTTTCGGAAGTCGTCTCTTTTTTCACCGTAAAAAGAGATTTCTTTGGTTTTTCAACATTCGTACTCATTTAATACCCTCCGGTACTTGTTATACATATTTAGAATTATAGCATAATAATTACCAGAATGGAACAACATTTTCTGTCATTTGTTACGCTTTTTGTATATTTTTAGTTAAAATTTATCTTCGTCAGAAAGGTCTCAGGGAACTTCTCTTCCTCCGCCAGATTTAGGATACGTATCTGCAATTCCTGCCGTTTTCGAAGGTCATCCCCACCATCTGGCAATGTTCCTTCCGCCGTTTGCTTTCCACCTGCTGTAAGGATCCGACTGCCCACCATGGCTGCACCGCTCAGTGCCGTATTGCCGCCGGTCACCGTGCAATCTGCCAGTTCTTCCGGAAGCAGCCCGATAGCCACAGCCGCCTTCGGATCCAGATAATAACCGAATCCTCCCGCCAGCACCACTTTCGAAATGTCCGAAAATCTTATGCCATAGCTGTCCGCCAGAATCTCAATGCCTGCGGCAATGGCTCCTTTTGCCAGCTGCACTGCACGCACGGACTCCTTCGTCACCAACACATCGCCGATACGGACTCCTTTCGTAAAATAAGGTTCCTTCAAAAGACCCTGTCCGTCCATCAGCCCCTCTTCCAGAAGTTTTTGTAACAGTCTCACCATATCCGCGCCCCAGATGCCCCGGTTGGCTCCGCCTTCGAAAGCAGGGCCAGCCGCCGTGGCACAGGCATGTAATCTGTGCCGGTTTCCCAGTGCCATCTCCCCGTTGGTTCCAAGATCGATGAGCAGGGTGGAGGCCTCCTGTTCCAGCATTCCACTGGCCAATATTCCGGCAGTGATATCGCCGCCTACAAAGGCTGACAATCCCGGTATGATATGACAGGCCACTCCTGCAATTTCTGTCTCCACTGCGCCGCTATGACTGACTGTAAAAGGTGCTTTGCCCAGTTCCTCCGGATTCCAGCCCATGAACAGATAGGTCATGGTGGTATTTGCCGCAACGACCATCTGCAGAGTCTCCTGCGGCTGCAGCTTTTTGGAAAAACGCTGCACTCCTTTTTCCATGAGGTCACGGACTTTTTTCTGCATATCTGCCGCTTTTCCCGGATCCTTTGCTGCCTCTATCCGTGAGAGCACATCGGCACCATAGCTGACCTGGGGATTCACACTGGGAAAGCTGTCCACCACTTTACCGGTCATGTCATACAACTGCATGGCAATGGTAGTGGTACCAATATCCACAGTCATCAGCCGTTTACCGTCCGGATTTTGTAATGTTAACGGAGGAAGTTCCAGCTTTTCCGTCACCACCTGCATCCCCCGGATCACTCCTGGACATCTGCCACAACCGGTACAGATCAGGCATCTGGTTCCCTTTTTTCCTGTGGGATTGGTACTGCTCGTATTATACAAACTGATTCCTCTCTTCATCGTAATGATAGTCAATAGCTGCCAGTTTATCTGTGATCTCCTGTTCCTTCACATCCAGATCATCGCAGAGCTGTTTCAGGCTTCCGTAGAAATCACGGAGTTTTAAATTTATAAAGCTTAATAACATTACGGGATCCTGTGGTATCATAACGTTTTCCTCTCTTTTCCTGTTTTTGACAGAGTTATATTGTAAACGAAAGGAGCAAAAATGACAAGTATCATCATCTTTGCTCCTGTTTTATTTTACAGATTATTGATTTTTCGATCCTTTTTCGCACTTGGCGGCCAATTGATCATTCTCCACGGTAATGACAATGGTATCACCTTCTTCTACCTGATCTGCCAGGATCATCTTGGCTGCCAGGGTCTCCACGTACTTCTGGATATAACGCTTCAAAGGCCGTGCACCGTAGACCGGATCATAAGCATTGTCCACGATATACTGCATAGCTTCCTCCGACAGACGGATGGTCAGCTGCTTATCCTCCAGACGTCTGTTCAGATCGGCAATGATCAGATGAATGATGCCGCCGATATTGTCCTTGGTCAGAGGCTTGAACAGGATTGTCTCATCCAGACGGTTCAAAAACTCCGGACGGAAATGTGCACGCAGGTCGTTCATGACTGCTGCCTCTGCCTCCGGCTTGATGGTGCCGTCTTCGTTGATGCCGTCCAGCAGATAGCTTGCGCCGATGTTGGAGGTCATGATCAGGATGGTATTCTTGAAGTCCACCGTACGTCCCTGAGAATCCGTGATACGGCCGTCATCCAGTACCTGTAACAGTACATTAAATACATCGGGATGTGCCTTCTCGATCTCATCGAACAGTACCACGCTGTAAGGTTTTCTCCGGACAGCTTCGGTCAGCTGACCACCTTCCTCATATCCTACATATCCGGGAGGCGCTCCGATCAGACGAGAGACAGAATACTTCTCCATGTACTCACTCATATCGATACGTACCATATTATTCTCATCGTCGAACAGTGCTGCCGCCAGACTCTTGGCCAGCTCCGTCTTACCGACACCGGTAGGTCCCAGGAACAGGAAGGAGCCGATGGGCTTGCTGGGATCCTTGATCCCGGCTTTGGAACGGATGATGGCTTCGGTGACTTTGGTCACACCCTCGTCCTGACCCACCACACGTTTGTGCAGTTCTTCGTCCAGATGGAGGGTCTTGTTACGCTCACTCTCGGTCAGTTTGGCTACCGGAATGCCGGTCCAGCGGGAAATAATCCTTGCGATCTCTTCCTCCGATACTTTTTCATGTACCAGAGACAGATCGGATTCTCCTACCTTATCCTCTTCCTGTGCCAGCTGCTTCTCCAGTGCGGGCAGTTCGCTGTATTTTAATCTGCCGGCCTTTTCATAGTCTCCTTCCCGCTCTGCGATCTGGATCTCATTATTCATGCGGTCTCTCTCTTCCCGCAGTTTGGAAAGTTTATCCACGGATGCCTTCTCGTTATCCCACTGTGCCTTTTTAGTGTTGAACTGATCCTTTAACTCTGCCAGTTCCTTCTGCAGATCTGCCAGACGTTCCTTACTGATCCGGTCATCCTCTTTTTTCAGAGCGGTCTCCTCGATCTCCAGCTGTGTCACCTTACGCTGCAGTTCATCCAGCTCCGTAGGCATACTGTCCATCTCGGTCTTGATCAGGGCGCAGGCCTCATCCACCAGGTCAATGGCCTTATCCGGCAGAAATCTGTCGGTGATATAACGGTTGGAAAGCACGGCTGCACTTACCAGTGCGTTATCCATGATCTTGACACCGTGATATACTTCGTAACGATCCTTCAGTCCACGCAGGATAGAGATCGTATCCTCCACGGTGGGTTCTTCTACCATAACCGGCTGGAAACGACGTTCCAGGGCGGCGTCTTTTTCAATATACTGTCTGTATTCATCCAGTGTGGTGGCACCGATACAGTGCAGTTCACCACGGGCCAGCATGGGCTTCAACATATTGCCCGCATCCAATGCGCCGTCGGTCTTGCCGGCACCGACAATGGTATGCAGTTCATCGATGAACAGAATGATCTGTCCGTCACTGTTCTTCACATCATCCAGTACGGCCTTCAGACGTTCCTCGAATTCACCTCTGTATTTGGCACCGGCTACCAGTGCGCCCATATCCAGTGCGAAGATCTTCTTATCCTTCAATCCCTGAGGGACATCGCCCTTGACGATACGCTGTGCCAGACCCTCCACCACGGCGGTCTTACCGACACCGGGTTCACCGATCAGCACGGGGTTATTCTTTGTCTTACGGGACAGGATACGTACCACATTACGGATCTCGCTGTCACGTCCGATGACGGGATCCAGCTTCTGGTTCCTTGCTTTCTCCACCAGATCCTGCCCGTATTTTTCCAATGTATCATAGGTTGCTTCCGGGTTGTCACTGGTGACTCTCTGGTTGCCTCTTACGGTAGACAATGCCTGCAGGAAACGTTCTCTGGTAATGCCGTATTCCTTCCAGATCTCGGCGATCTCCTTGTTGGGATTCTTGATCATGGCAAGGAACAGATGCTCTACGGAGACATATTCGTCACCCATCTGTTTTGCTTCGTCCGATGCGCTGACCAGTACCTTGTTCAGATACTGACCGACATAAGGCTGACCGCCCTGCACCTTTACTCTCTTCTCCAAAGCCTGTTTTGCACGGTTTACAAAATGATCCTTCTGGATCTCCATCTTTTCCACAAGCTTTAAGATCAGACTGTCATCCAGCGTCAGCAGACTGTACAGCAGATGTTCCTGTTCGATCTCCTGATTGCCATATTCCATGGCGAGCTTTTCACAGCCATTGACTGCTTCTATGGATTTCTGTGTAAATTTATCAATATTCATAATCGTTCGCCTCCTCACATAAGGTTATGCAATTTGCAACTATTCAGAGCCATTAAATATTGCCTGAGCTTTGTTGATTGCCTGTATTCATAAAAAGCTTTGGCAATATTTATTTGGCATAGAACAGACTCATAGGCTTTCTGTTTCATCTGTTCTATTGTTACTATAACACTTATTCAAAGAAAATCAATTAAGAAATTATAAACTTTATATAGAATCTTTGGAAAATTATTTTTTTTCTTTTTCCACTGGAAACAGCTGACACCATTCTATTCTGCATGGGTCTATACAGAAAAAAATGACGCTCAGATACTTTTTCTGTCATAAAATCATACAAAATGTTTCCCTTTGGGTCTATAGAGAAAAATTTACTTTCCAGATACTCATTTTCCATGATTTAAGTACCCAGACGACATTTTTTCTATATAGACCCATATGCCGCAAAAATTCCTGAAATACAGTAGTGAAAAGTACCTGTGGATCACTTTTTCCTCTATAGACCCAAAACGGTGCTGTCCAGTGTCATGTCTGTAAACATAACATCTGGTCAGCGCCATTTCTCCTTTTACGTTGGTAAAAGCTGACGGTAAAACCTTATCTTGCGGTAATTCCCTTCACTTCATATCCTGCGTCCACCACAGCCTTGGTCAATACCTCATCTGACACATCGGAAGCCAGTTCCACGGTAGCGTTTTTCTGCTCCAGGCTCATGGTAACGGCTTTCACGCCTTCTACTGCCTCCAGTGCCTTCTGTACGGTTCCGGTGCAGTGGTTGCACATCATTCCTTCGATACTGATTACTTTTGTCATTGTGTTTGTCCTCTCTTTCTCCTGCTTTACATCTTGTCTGTTATTTTGCTCTGCGGGGGTCTTCAGTATGCACTGTTCTCCCTCCGCAGCTGCATGCGTTATCTCGATTTCCTTACGGGTTACTTCCGGTGCTTCCTTTTTCAGCGGGGTGAATCCGCTCTTAAAGCCTCTCAGCCGCAGGGCATTTCCCACGACAAAGATACTGCTTAAACTCATGGCTGCCGCGCCAAACATGGGATTCAGCCGGATCTGGAACGCCGGATACAACACACCGGCTGCCAGAGGGATGCCGATGCAGTTGTAGAAAAATGCCCAAAACAGGTTTTCCTTAATATTGCGGATCACGGCACGGCTCAGCTTCATGGCAGTCACCGCATCCCGAAGATCGTTTTTCATCAGGATAATGTCGGCACTCTCCATGGCGACATCGGTACCTGCGCCAATGGCCATACCCACATCTGCTGCCGCCAGTGCGGGAGCATCGTTGATACCGTCACCGATCATTGCCACCTTGTGTCCCTGACGCTTTAACTCACTGACCTTTTTCTCCTTATCCTGCGGCAGTACCTCTGCCACGACTTCGGAGATCCCCAGCTTCTGCCGTACAGCTTCCGCGGTGCGGCGGTTGTCTCCGGTCAGCATAATGACCCTGACTCCCATTTTCTCCCATGCATTGATTGCTTCATAGGAGGTGGCTTTGACCGTATCTGATACACCGATGATGCCTAAGAATTTTCCTTCCTGAGCCACCAGAAGCGGTGTCATGCCTTCGTCTGCCATCCGGTTCAGACCTTCTGCGGCTCCCTGCGGCAGTGTGATATTCTTCTCCTGTAAAAATGCAAGATTGCCTACATAGAATTTTGTGCCTGCCGGGAATGTCACACTGTCTGCATCTGATCTTGCAATTCCGGTTGCCGGATTCTGTTCTGCGATCTTGCCTGAATTTTCCGGTACATCCGCAGTACTATCCCTTTTCCCTGCATAAAATACCGCCGTAGGGCCGTCATTTTTTGCTGCTTCCACTGCCAGGAAATCCGCTGCCAGCGCACCTTCCACGCCACGGCCGAAGGTTGCCTTGAAATCCACGATCTCGGGAATTGCCAGACCGAACTGCTCTGCCCATTCCACTACAGCTTCCGCTAGCGGATGCTCACTTTTTTTCTCAAGAGCTGCTGCGATCTGCATCATGGCATCCATCGGGAAGTCGCTCTGATAACCGCCTGCTTCTTCTACCTTTAACTTACCGCTGGTGATGGTTCCGGTCTTGTCCAGTACCACAGTGTCAATCTCTTTGGCCTGCTGCAGGGCCTCACCTGTCTTGATCAGGATACCATTGCTGGCACCTACGCCGGTTCCCACCATGATAGCCACGGGTGTTGCCAGTCCCAACGCACAGGGGCAGGAAATTACCAATACGGCAATGGCTGTGGAAATGGCAAATTCCGCGGTAGCACCGCTTATCAGCCACACGATCAGGGTGATCAGGGAAATGGTCATGACCGTCGGCACGAATACACCGGCCACCTTATCTGCCAGCTGTGCAATGGGAGCCTTGCTGGCACTGGCCTCTTCCACCAGACGGATGATCTGTGCCAGTGTTGTGTCATCGCCAACACGATCCGCACGACATTTTAAGAAGCCCGCCTTGTTCACGGTAGCGGAGACCACATGGTCACCTGCCTGTTTCTCCACCGGAACACTTTCACCAGTGATGGCCGCTTCATCCACACTGGAGTTGCCTTCTAACACGATACCGTCCACCGGTACCAGGCTTCCGGGCTTTACCAGAAAAATATCGCCTTTCTGCAGGCTCTCCGTGGACACTTCCTTTTCCTGTCCGTCCCCGGTCACAAGAATTGCCACCTTGGGAGCCAGATTCATCAGCTTGGTGATGGCTTCACTGGTCTTTCCCTTGGAACGGCTCTCCAGATATTTTCCAACGGTGATCAGAGTCAGGATCGTACCGGAGGATTCAAAATACAGATCGTGGGCATAATGCTCTACCACTGCCATGTCACCATAACCCAGGCCGCAGCTGATCCGGTACATGGCGAAAATGCCGTACACCAGTGCCGCACCGGATCCCAGAGCGATCAGGCTGTCCATGTTCGGACTGCGGTGCGCCAATGTTTTGAATCCTACAGAGAAAAACTTCCGGTTCACATACAGAATCGGCAATAACAGTAAAAACTGCGTCAATGCAAAATTCATGGCATTGGCATTGCCGTGCATCGTGTTTACGATAAATGCCGGAACCGGAATTCCGAACCATTCTTTCAGCATATGGTGCATAGACACATACATTAACGGGATCAGGAATCCAATGGAGATTCCCAGACGCCATTTCATGGCTCTTGCGTCTGCATCCAGCTTCTGCTGTAGCTCCTGTTTGCCATCGGCTGTGGACTTTCCTGTACTTCCCGCATTCCCGGAAGTGCTCTGTCCGCCTGCACCTGCCACACTGCCTTCGGTCATTACCGAAGCACCGTAGCCTGCTTTCACCACAGCATCGATAATTTCCGCCGAAGTAATCTTCGTCTCGTCATAGGTCACATCCATAGTCTCCGTCAGCAGATTTACGGATGCTTTTTCCACATTTTCCAGCTTGTTTACTGCCTTTTCCACATGGGAAGAACATGCGGAACAGGACATTCCTGTAACATGATATCTTTCCTTCATAATACCCTTGCCTTTCCATGACCTGCAAAGTCTCCGGTGCTTTCAATGCACCGCAGTAGCACAAATTTACAGGTTTATCTGCGACCATTCCGCCGCTTATTTCAATTTCTTCACAAGTTCCACTGCCTCATCTACTATAGCAGTATTCCCCTTTCGGATCTCTTCCACCACACAGGTCTCCATATGTTCCTTCAGGATTGCATAGCCAAAGGCCTGTAAAGCACTCTCCACGGCAGCTACCTGTGTGAGAATATCACCGCAGTAACGGTTCTCTTCCAGCATCCGGCTGATACCGTTTAACTGTCCGCTCATACGGCTTAAACGGTTCTGTAATTGTTTTCTTTCTTTTTCGGAGCGGGGCGTTGCCTTCTGGTGACAATGACAACATTCCATACCCTTCTCTTCTAATTTCTCTTCTATTTGTTCTGCCATACTTTCTCCCATTCTGAAGCCGTTTCCTGCTATTTTTTCTAAATGCCCACATATTCTTTATTGTCCTCCGATCACATAACAGCGTTCAATATATGCAGAAGGACTAATTGTTGCAACTATGCAAAATACCCCGTAGGGGTATATCTTGTCTTTCCTACAGGATATACCCCTACAGGGTATTTGTCAAGAGGTACTTTCTAATTCCCGCCAGTTCACCTCTGACCAAAACAGATCCTTACGATCTGCATCTTCATGATTCTGTCGCCGGTTCTGGCGAGGAAGCGGAATAATCCGCTGACGGAAGGGTCTCGAAGATCATTATAGCCCAGCATATAGCCACGGCTTGTGACCTGTAATCTGCTGTCCCACGGGGAAATCTCACTTTTCGCATCCGAAACCGCGAAATACGCGCCCACATCCTGAATTTTAGCGCTCCTTAGCCATGTCTTTGCTATCATCTTAACCGCTGTCCGGTTCGCCGCGTCAAATACCAGCACACCACCGGGAAAACTGTCAGCCATTGCCTGTACCAGCGTCCTGACTTGCTCCGTCAAAAAATAATAGAATACTCCGGAGGCAAAAAATATTGCCCCTTCGGACGCGTCGATTTTGGTAAACCATTCCGTATCATTCAAATTGCAGGGAATATTTTCCTCACGGTCTCCGGCGGGCAGTAATTGATTGCGTACGGCGATAACATCCGGAAAATCCAGATTGTAAATTTTACAGCTGCCATTGTCACAGGCTCTGCCGGTACCGTCAAGTCCACAGCCCAAATTGACCACCGCCGCATCAGGATGATCTGCCAGGTAATTTTGTACCTCCCATGCAAGGTCATTCTGCCGCATGGCAACCTCCAGCGAACCGAAACGCTGCATCAAGCTGTGAGATTTTTTCTCCACCTGTGAAAAGTCATAGTCGATCTGGTCGATCAGGTGTACCGCCATCTCGTCCCGATATAGGTTCGGATACAACTCCGAGCATAGCTTTCGGGAATAAAGGGGGATGATCAGTGTCTCCTGTACGGTGTTCTTCTCAATCTTGTATTTCATTGGTATCTCTCACTTTCGCACATTATGATCATTTCTTTTGACGTTAGTTTTCCCTAACTGTCGCATGTAGCTATATGGTTAGCTTGCGCTAACTTATGTGTCTTAGAAAAGCCGCATTACTGCGGCCTTTCGGCTGACTGTTTTTGATTTTCGTTCCTATTATACTGAACTTATTTCTGTTTTGCAAGGTAGATTTCCACCAATAGATATTTCTTGTCTTCTTCCCAGTTATAGTAGAACTGAATCAGTCCGATGCGGCTCCTGGTGCCGGTCTTCTCATTCAACGCAGAAAACATGCCGCTAGAGCAGCGCACGGGAGACAAATAAGGCTGTCGGCGATCACCGGCACCGACAAGAAAAATCCCACTGCCTTGAACGCAGTGGGATTCCCGGTTTTGCTTTTCCATAATAGAAAACAGCTAATGAAAGCATGGTCTCTCCTTAAACAGACTGGAAACCGCCTTCCAGGTCTTCAATAATATCATCGATATTCTCTGTACCGATGGACAGACGAATGGTATTGCTGTAAATACCCTGTTCGTTCAGTTCTTCCTCAGACAACTGTGCATGCGTGGTGGAAGCCGGATGGATGACCAGAGACTTCACATCTGCCACGTTTGCCAGCAGTGAGAACAGCTCCAGATTGTCGCAGAACTTTTTCGCTGTCTCCTTGCCGCCCTTGATCTCGAAGGTGAAGATGGAACCGCCTCCGTTCGGGAAATATTTTTTATACAACTCCTGCTGCTCCGGATCGGTGGATACGGAAGGATGATGCACACGCTCTACCTGAGGATGATTGTTCAGATACTGTACCACCTTCAGTGCATTCTCCACATGACGCTCCACACGCAGAGACAGTGTCTCCAGTCCCTGTAAGAAAATAAAAGCATGAACAGGGGAAATGCAGCCGCCCATATCACGCAGGAGCATTGCACGGATAGCGGTCACAAAAGCCGCGCCCGGTGCTGCCTTGGTGAAAGTCACACCATGATAGCTGGGATTCGGAGTGCACAGATGAGGGAACTTGCCGCTGCCCTCCCAGTCAAATTTACCATTTTCCACGATCACACCGCCTAAGCTGGTGCCGTGTCCGCCGATGAACTTCGTAGCAGAATGTACCACGATATCTGCACCGTACTCAAAAGGACGTACCAGATAAGGGGTTGCAAAAGTATTGTCTACTACCAGAGGCACCTTGTGTGCATGGGCGATCTGTGCCAGACGCTCGATGTCTACCACATCCGAGTTGGGGTTGCCCAGAGTCTCGATGTAGAGAGCCTTGGTGTTCTCCTGAAAGCTTGCTTCGATCCTGTCATAATCGGAAGGAGCCACGAAAGTAGTGGTCACACCGTAGTCCACCAGAGTATGCGCCAACAGATTGTAGGTGCCGCCGTAAATATTATTTGCAGAAATGATATGATCTCCCTGTTTTGCCAGGTTCTGGATCGTGTAGCAGATAGCTGCTGCGCCACTGGCTACCGCCAGAGCTGCGGTACCACCTTCCAGTGCTGCAATACGCTGCTCGAAGACGCCCTGTGTCGGGTTGCCCAGACGACCGTAGATCTCACCCGGATCTTCCAGTCCGAAACGGGCTGCTGCGTGATCGCAGTTGCGGAATACATAAGAAGATGTCTGATAAATGGGAACGGCTCTCGCACCGGTCACGGGATCGGGCTGCTCCTGTCCCACATGTAACTGTAATGTCTCGAATTTCAGATTACGCTCTGCATAGGGCTTTTTGCTCATGTTCTGCCTCATTTCCGCACTTTGATGTGCTATGTATTATTGCGTAACGATCCTGGCGGAACCGTTACAATTTCTATAAAAACATGCTAAAACACATTGCAAAATCTGTCAATGTAAAACTTTAGCGCAGCAGATATTTTTGTCCACTGCGCCTCTATTCCTCTCCAGATTGCATTATATTACTTTACTTCACCAGCCGGTCCTTATACTTCAGCCATTTTCCCGTACGTACCCTGTTAGTGAACAAAAATGCCCGTACGACCCAGTCCATGGTCATAGCGATCCAGACGCCGATGACGCCAAGTCCCAGACCCTGTCCCAGGATATATGCCATGCCCACACGGCAGAGCCACATGGAAGCGATCGCCACGATCATGGTAAATCTCACATCTCCCGCAGCGCGAAGTGCATTGGACTGTGCAAAGGACAACGGATGCACCAGCATACAACATACACAGCTGTAACATAACAGAAAAACAGTTATTTTCATTGTCTCCGGACTCAGATGATAGATTCCGCAGATCGGCCTTGCAAAAATAATCATGGGAATTCCCAACAGGACCATGCAGGCATACGCCGCCTTCATCATTTTTTTCAGATAATATAATGCCTGCTCTGTCTCTCCTGCACCGATGCACTGTCCGATCACAGTAATCATTGCTACACCGATGGCGTTGGCAGGGATCTGCTGAAAGCTGGCAATACTGCCTGTTACGGCATTTGCCGTCGTAGCAGCCATTCCAAAACCGGCGATCAGACTGGTGGTCAGAAGCTTACCGATCTGGAAAATACTGTTTTCCAGTCCATTGGGAACACCGATATACAGAATCTTTCCCAAGATTTTCGTATCGACCCTCCAGTGATTGCTCACTATGATCTTGTCACTTTTTCCAAGCAGCACTATGATCATCACAGCCGACAATATTCTGGAAAACAGCGTGGACAACGCAGCACCGGCAGCACCGATCCTTGCACCATAGATCAGGATCGCATTTCCGGCAATATTTACCAGATTTGCCACCAATGACACTTTCATGGACACCTTGGAATCTCCCACCGCACGGAACAGAGCCGCACCACCGTTATAAATTCCCAGAAAAGGAAAGGACACCGCCACAATATAAAAATAAATTCTTGCGGCATTCATGACATCCGCCTCCACATTTCCGTAAAGCAGTGCCAGCAATCCCCGGTTCCAGATCAGTGCTATCATCATAAACAAAAGTGCCACACCTCCAACCGCTAAAAAAAGCTGATTGGAGGCCCGGCCTACCATTTCCTTATCTCCGTGTCCCATATATTGCGCCGCCACGACCGCACCGCCGCTGGCCATGGCCGTGAACAGACCGATCAATAACACACAGATACTGTCCACCAGGGAGATTCCGGATACCACGGCTTCTCCACAGCTGGCCGCCATCACCGTGTCCGCCATTCCCATTGCGATTGCCAAAAACTGCTCTATGATCAGCGGCCACAATAATTTTTTCAGTGCATCCTGTGAAAATAACATTTTTTTCTCTTCCGTCATATCTTACATCGTTCCTTTATCATCACATTAACAACTGCCAAAATATCACATTGTCATTGCATTGTAAATAGAAATGTAATTTTATGATTCAGTAACTATTCAGCACCACATTCGCAAAACCGCCTCTACGAGGCTTTCCTGAATAACATGCTTGCATGTTATTTGCTCATAGTGGTTACTTCGCCCTATAAATAGTATCAAATGCTCTTACGAATGCAAGCATTCGACGCGCATTCAATACTATTTACATGGCTCTGAATAGTTACAGCTCCTGATATACGAAATAGTCCGCAGCGACCAGGCCGCCTTCCATACCTTGCTCATTGATGGCAAACAGTCCGTCCTTGACACCGACCCAGCGGCCCGGAGTTGCTTCCACCATCTGTCCCACAGGCTGTAAATTTTCTTCTGCGGTTCCTACATAAAATGTACGGTAAATCTCCTTCTCCACCTTCATCTGGATATAAATGACATCACTGTTCCATTCGCCCAGACCGGTGCGCACTTCATCGTCCTTCGTCCAGTTGCCGGTGCGCTGCTGCAGGCTCATTTTACCGTGTATTTTCTGAACTGCAAGTGCTGTATAACATCCGCCCAGCGATACCAGTCCTGCCACATCCCCGTCTTTCATCTCTTCCAGATGCAGACAGGTGGTAATAGAAAATTCCGGTGCCGGCCATTTCTGCAATAACAGGTTACTGATATCGCACAGCTGCGTCTTCGGGTCTGCGGCCTGGGCATGAAGAATGAGCTGGCCGTTTTCCAGATCATACCATTCCTTTTTATAATTGGCATTCCACTGCCACTGTAATCCCAAATTTTCCCCTTCGAAGAAATCACTGTCCTCCGGTGCATCGATTGGGTACGTCGCTCCTACTTCCGGCTTTTTATAGCGCAGTACCGGCTCACCGCATCCGTCCACTTCGTTCACGCCGATCACCGGCCAGTCGTTTTCCCAGTGCATGGGCTGTAAATGTACGATACGTCCCGCATTGCCTACATCCTGGAAATGCAGGAACCAATCCTGTCCGTCCGGGGTATCCACCCAGGCACCCTGGTGAGGTCCGTTGACAGGAGAATTCCCCTGATGCAGGACGATTTTCTCTTCCCAGGGACCGTAAATATTTTTCGACCGCAGTACGGTCTGCCAGCCGGGCTTCACGCCCCCTGCCGGAGCGAAGATATAGTAATAGCCGTTTCTCTTGTACAGCTTCGGTCCCTCGATGGTGGGCTGGGTCGCATGGCCATCATAGATGAACTGACCGTCATCCAGCACTCCGGAGCAGTCCGGTTCGATGGGAGACATATACAGCATGCTCTTGAAGCCGATACGGCTTCTGGCGAAAGCCGTTACCATGTAAGCCTTGCCGTCTTCATCCCAGAAAGGACAGGGATCGATCCATCCCACGACCTTACGCACATAAGCCGGCTCGCTCCACTTGCCGAAAGGATCCGTGGTCTTGCACATCATGATGCCCTCGTCCGGCATGGGGATAAATACGTAATAAGTTCCCTCATGATAACGGATGGCCGGTGCCCAGGTACCACAGCCGTGTACCGGCTTGTCATAATAGTCAAAGGGAAGCTTGTCAATGATGTAATTGATGACCTTCCAGTTCACCAGATCCTTCGAATGCAGCAGAGGCACTGCAGGGGTGTTACAGAAGCTGGAAGCGATCATAAAATAATCCTCTCCCACACGAATGGCATCCGGGTCCGAATAATCGGTATACAGGATCGGGTTGGTATAGGTGCCGTCGCCCTGATCAGCGATCCACATTTTATGTATCTTGGTCTTGTCCATAATTTCTCCATTCCGCAGCCTTTGCCGCCTTTTATTTACAAATGCAGGTGTTCAACACTCATTTGATAATAGTTACCTGTTTCTGAACAATTTCAGTATAACAGATGTTCCCTTGTATCGCGTGCCATTTTCCCATTAGTTTGTGTCAAATCTTGCATTTAGCAACTATAAATGTCATAATAGTGACAAAAGTTGCAGGAGGGAATCCCATTGAGTTTCTTTTACCAGAACCGTCAGGAACAGCTTTATTTATATTTATCCAAAAACAACCCCTATGCCGTCCATCTTCACAGACAGTTGGAGTTGATCTATGTATTGAGCGGTTCCACCACCGTCACCGTGGAACAGCAAGATTTTTTACTTACCCCCGGTCAGGGTGTTCTGGTTTTTCCGAACCAGATGCATGGCCTGAAGCATGTGGAACCCGGTCAGAATCTGCTCTGTATCTTCGAGCCGGATTTCTGCCACTCTTTCCGCCAGTTTTTCCAGAACAAAAAGCCTGCCCGCAATGACTTTACCGTCTCCTCCCTGTCAGAGCACAGCCGTATTGCCCTGCAGGGACTTAAAACACTGGCCGCTGCCATGGAAAAGGATCGTCCCACACCTTCCGATGTACAAGTCTATGCGGAAGGGTATCTCACACTCCTGCTGGCAGACCTGCTGCCATCGTTGCCTCTGCAAGTGCGTAAAAACACAGATGACCTGGAATTGGAGCAAAGACTGCTTCTCTATCTGGATGCCCACTATACCGAAGAATTGTCCCTGGAAAGTCTCTCGAAAGAATTCGGTGTCAGCCGCTTTGTCCTGTCCCGGATCTTCACTGAGAAACTCCACACCACTTTTCCTGATTACGTGAACTCCCGAAGGCTGGACTATGCCAGAGATCTTCTATTGTCCACGGAGCTCTCCGTGACGCAGATTGCGCTGGATGTGGGATTCGGAAGCTCCCGCACCTTTTTCCGGGCCTTTCATTCCGCTTATCACACCACTCCCGGAGCTTACCGCAGGCAGAAAGAGTCTTCCTGATTCCTTCCCTTACGCTGTATCCACAGAAGTTCCTCTCCCGCCCGGATATAATCTTTCCAGGTACCGACGATCTGTCCCCGCTCCGGGATCTGGCACATTTCCACCGTCACCGCCGTATCCACGCCTTCCCTTGCCAGGCCCTCCTGATCAAATTCCATCAGCAGTTTTCCTTTGCGCACGATCTCGTTTTGCAGGACATTGCAATGATAATAGGCGCTGTGCAGTTCTTCCCTGTCTCTGCAGATATTCAACAGCAGTTCCAGTCCGCTGTCCGTGCGGAATCGGATCCGGTTTCCCATGGGATAGAGTTTCAATACCTTTCCTGCCGTGGGCGCATATACCTTTCCATCCTCTGGCACGATGCTGATACAGCCAGTTCCGGCATCAGCGGTCTCTTCAGAGGTCTCTTCCATGCGCTTACGGATCTCTCCGTTCACCGGGCTGCCTATAGTGACACCTTCCCTCACCAGTTGCCTGGCTGCTGTATTTTTTCTCTCTTCCCTGTCTTCCCCTGTCTCTTCTGTTTCTTCCATTTTCCACCGGATACTCCTGCCAGACCAGAAGCCGACCAACAGTCCCAGCACTCCCGTTGCCACGATGTCATACATCTGCATGTTTCTACCTTCCTTTTTCCATGATAAGGTTCCCGCTCCTTATTCTGTCTCATTTTCGGGAAAACATGCCATTTTTTCATTCATAACTTCCAAAAGAAGTGCCGCCACGATTCCTGCCGCCATGCAGAACAGATTCCGGGATGCGGTCTCCGGAGATGTGGCAAAACTGTTCCATGGAACCGTCATCACTGTAGCTGCACTGATGATCCCGAAGATCCCGTGGAACATCCCCGCATACTGTTTTTCAAGCAGGCGGTTTACCAGCCTGGCCAGACACACAAAAGTCACCACGCAGCCGGTCATTCCGGGAATCAACACCTCCGGCCGAAGATGAGCGATCCCCTCTACGAACGGTGTATACAGCCCTAAGGGCATAAGTAGTGTAGAAAAACTCATCCCCGGAGCGATCACCGACAGAGCAAGGGCAAATCCACAGAACAGATACGCTCCGAGTCCCGGCTCCACTGCAGTCTTGGAAGTCTGCAACGAAAACAGCAAAAAAATCATTGCCGCAAACGTCACTCCGGAGACGATCCTGTTTCCTCCGGTCCTGCCCTGCTCTCCCGCTTCCCGCCACAGGGACGGCAGCATTCCGCCGATCAGCCCCACAAATACACAGACCGATTGCTCCGGATAGGTCTCCAACACATAAGAAAGCAGATTCGCCACACCTAAAAATCCCGCCGCAGAACCGATCATATACGGGAGCAATTGCGGCAGATGGGTCCGCCACTTATGTACCGGATCCGACAGCAGCTCCATGATCGGTCGATAGACTCCGAACACTACACTTAAAACGCCGCCGGATATCCCCGGGAGTACCGCTCCCAGACCGATCAGCGCCCCTTGTAATACTTTTCCCAAAAATCTAAGATCCATCGTCATTCTCCGCATCCTGTTGCTCTTAAAATCATATGCTTTTTCCATAAGAAAATAGGTCTAAAAATCAAAGATAATTATTGACATTTCGATCAGGGCAATGGTATACTCTAACCGTATTCTAAATGAAAGTCATTGATCTCACATATTTTTGTAAGACATTGTTACTTTTACGGATGCTTTACAAAAATATGTGATTTTTTTGTCCTACGTTTTAGAATCATCAAAAGGATCAGGCAAAGCCTGAATTATTAAAGGAGGTACCAATAATGAATAACGGTACAGTTAAGTGGTTTAACGCTCAGAAGGGTTACGGTTTCATCACCAACGATGCTAACGGCGAGGAAGTATTCGTACACTTTTCCGCAATCAACGCTGATGGTTTCAAGTCTCTGGAAGAGGGCCAGAAGGTAACTTTCGATACCGAGTGCGATCCTCAGAACAGCAGCAAGATCCGTGCTACCAACGTTACTGTTGTAGCTTAATAGCAAGACAAACCAAAAGGATCAGTCCCACGGGACTGATCCTTTTTCATGCCCGGAATCCTCTCCACCGCTCTGCAGAAATCTCCGGTTTCGTCACAAGACATTCCGGATCCGGTGCCAGCACATGCCGTACCACCCGGAACACTTTCTGCGCATCACACAGCAGACACTTCGCATCTCCGAACATCACCTCTTCCACTGCTCCACAATCCAGAAACGCCTGGTTCAATTTCACAAAATCTTCCGAGATATGGGGCTGGTCGGGATTATAGTGTTTTCTCATATATACTTCCTTTTCTCTTCCGTCCGGCAGGACCGTTGTCAATAACATGGGCTCCGCCGCCAGACGATTCGGAACATTCAGCACCTCTTCCACACTGTGGATGTAAGTATTGCGTTCATGTCCAACGCCAACCAGCAGAATCTTACCACCGCAGTCTTTCAGCCGGTCGTAGGCTCCTCCCGGGGTACATGGAGTGTTACGTTCTTCCTCTCCTGCCAGATATTCGGCAGCATTTTTTCCGTACCCCGCTAAAGAATGGGTGGGATGCAGGGAGCGCACCACACCCTCTCTCTGCCGGAACAGATTGGTCAGCAGTCCCACGCAGGATGGGGTATTACGATAGTCATACACCGGGTGCTGTGCGTTCACATTGGCCCAGGTATGAGTCGGCAATAGCAGAAGGCCTTCCGCAAAATATTCCATCCAGGCATCCAGCACGATATCCGCACCGCCCTCCACTTCTCCGATGGCCTTCATGGAAGAATGGATCAGGATCGTCTCTTTTCCCGTAAGTCCCACATTCCGTAACTGCTGTTTCAATTCTTCTTTGGTATACATATTTTTTCCTCGCATATCGCATATAGTAAAAGGCCGGTTTCCTGGGGAGCATGGAACCGACCTTTTTATGCTGTTTTCTCTACTTTCCCGCTTCCGGTACAAAACTGTCGAAGATGAAAATATCGAAATGTTTTCTCGCTTCGTCCAGTTCCTTCTGGCTCTTGATGGTCCATGCGGCTGCAGTATTATGGTACAAACCTCTGCAAAGCTTCCGGGACAGGATTTCAGGATAATGATGATTGTATGCCACAAAATCCGGCTTGGTCACGAAGTTCAGCAGCAGATTCTGCAATACAAAATATAATATCCCGACATACTCTCCTTCTTTCAGAAAAGCATCGGACAACTGGCCTCGCACCAGATCCGGATGTTTCTTCCGATACCACCACACACCCAGAGGGTTGAAGGACTCCATGCAGTACATTCCCTTGTAGGCCCTCAGCATTTTATCTGCAAGGGGACACAAAGACAGGTCGGTGCGCTCGATCTTGAACTCCACGATCAAAGGCACTTTTCCGTCTACCATCTTCAATACATCCTCAAACTTCGGAATCTTCTCCACAGAATCGCACAGGTGAAACTGCTGCAATTCCTCGTAGGTATAATCACTGATCTTGCCTTCGCCGCCGCAGACTCTTTTTAATGTAAAATCATGGAACACCACGGGGATCTTGTCCTTCGTCAGCTGAATGTCCAGTTCAATACCGAAGCCCGCATCCGCAGCCTTACGGAATGCCGCCATGGAGTTCTCCGGTGCTTCCGTTGCATTATCGTGCAGGCCTCTGTGGGCGTAGAGCCATTCTGTAAAAGGGGCCGTATCGGGCTTATGGATCATCCGGGGCATGATCATAAGGAAGTAAAGAATCGCCAGCACTACAATGACGATCAGTATGATTGCTAAAACTTTCATTCTCAATTCAACCTTCTATCTTATGTTTTGATTCACATACATCTTTTCTGCGCCCTCTTAGTCTCCGCGAAAAGCTGCTGCATCTTACTTTAATCCACTGCCCCGCAATTTTCAAGTAGCTATTTCTAAAGATTTTCTAACGATTTATTGTCTATTTTATTAATCGTCCACGTCAAAGTTCTCCAGAATACTCTCCTTCTTCTGGGGCTTCACATCGCCGTGGCGTACCTGGGTCATGGTCAGGAATGCCATCAGGGAGAAGAACAGCGCATAGGGGAACAGAGTGTTATAGGACACCTTCTCCAGCAAAAATCCGGACAATACCGGGGTCAGGATCTGCGCCGCCATGGAAAAGGTGTAATAGGTTCCGGTGAATTTACCCACATCGCTGCCACTGCTCATGGCCACGATCATGGGATAGGAATTCACGTTGATCGCTGCCCATGCCACACCGATCAGGGCAAAGGCCACATTGACGATGGGGTGATATTCTCTGGCGAAAATAGCCGCTCCGTAGCAGGCTGCCATCAGCAGGACACCGCCCATGATGGTCTTTTTACGGCCGATCTTCGCTGAAATACCTCCGATAGGGATATAACTGAAAATGGCTGCCACGGTAGCCACCATCAGACAGTTGGCGAAGCTTCCGCCCTCCATCTTCCATACTACTTTCGTATAACGGGAAAATGCTGTGGTCACGGCATTATAAGCGGTGAACCATAAGAAGATGGACGCCAGCATGAAGTACATACTGCGCTTCACATCCTTCGGCATGTCCTTGGTGCTTTCGGTCTTTGCCGTCTGCTGTTTTTCCTCGAAAGCTTTTGCCTCTCCGGTGTCTCCCACTGCCTCGATCTCTCCGGCAGCTTCCACGCCTTCGGCCATCGCTTTTTCTTCTATGGTGTCTGCGTTTGCGGCTTCTGCCTTTTCCACTTCTTCCCGCAGCTTATTTTCCCGGATGGTGATCACGAGGATTCCCACTGCAATAGCCATGACTGCAGCAATGCTGGCAAACAGCGGCAAGTAATCCGGTGTTTCCCCTTTGCCCACCAGTACCTTGATCATGATCAGGGCATAGACACCGCCTACGGCTCCCATAAGGTTGATCACCGCATTGGCGCGGCTGCGCAGATGGTTCGGCGTCACATCCGGCATCAGTGCTACCGCCGGAGAACGGTACAGTCCCATGGACACCAGCGTGAGGAACAGCACCCCTAAAAAGAACACCTGGTTACTGAAGGACCCTCCGGTGGCCCATCTTGCCTTCTCCGCATTATCGATCATCGGCAACATCATCATGAAGATCACTGCCAGGATCGTCCCCACCACGATAAATGGCATTCTTCTGCCAAGCTTCGTATGTACCTTGTCTGACAGCATACCGCACACCGGCAGCAGGAAGATGGCCAGCACATTGTCCAGTGCCATGACCGCTCCCGTCATAGTCTCTCCCAGGTGATAGGTGTTCTGCAGGATCAGCGGGATAATGTTGTCATACATCTGCCAGAAAGAACAGATGCTAAGAAAAGCCAGTCCGATCAGAAACGTTCTTTTGTAATTTAATTTTGTCTCCATAAGAAAACCTCCCAAGTTGATAGTTCTATTCTATCAAAGGGGAATGCTTCTCGCAATCTTCGGGGGTAAAATTGAGGTAAATTTTCTTTCCGGAACTGCTTTTGCATTGGGTGCCTGTTTCGAAGCATCAGCCACCACGAAGTGACGGAAGTCGTTCCAGCGTGGCACACTGGTTGGTCCACCGCCCGAGAAAACGCTGAAATATTACACTTTCTCCTTGAAATATGTGGGCTTTTATGTATAATGGAAGAAGTGACTTTGTAACGCATATAAATAAGAAGAGGTTTTTAGAATGATCAGTGCAAACAACGTAACTTACCGTGTGGGTAAGAAAGCATTATTCGAAGATGTCAACATCAAGTTTACCGAGGGCAACTGCTACGGACTCATCGGAGCCAACGGTGCCGGTAAATCCACCTTTTTAAAGATTCTGTCCGGTCAGCTGGACACTACCAAAGGTGATATCGTCATCACCCCCGGTCAACGTCTCTCCGTGTTGGAACAGGATCATTTCAAATACGATGACAACGTGGTTATGGATACCGTTATCATGGGTAACGAACGTCTCTTCCAGATCATGAAGGAAAAGGATGCCATCTATGCCAAGGAAGATTTCAGTGACGAGGACGGTATCCGTGCCAGCGAACTGGAAGCTGAATTCGCCGAGATGGACGGTTGGGAAGCAGAGTCCAATGCCGCCATGCTGTTAAACGGTCTGGGCATCGGTACCGAGTTCCACTACTCTCTCATGAAGGATCTGGACGGCAGCCTGAAGGTGAAGGTCCTGTTGGCCAAGGCACTGTTCGGTAATCCCGACATTCTGCTGCTGGATGAGCCGACCAACCATCTGGATCTGGATGCGATCGCATGGTTGGAAGATTTCCTGATTGATTTCGAGAATACCGTTATCGTAGTATCCCATGACCGTTACTTCCTGAACAAGGTATGTACCCAGATCGCCGACATCGACTACGGCAAGATCCAGCTGTATGCCGGTAACTACGACTTCTGGTACGAGTCCAGCCAGCTGCTGATCAAGCAGATGAAGGAAGCCAACAAGAAAAAGGAAGAAAAGATCAAGGAACTGCAGGAGTTTATCTCCCGTTTCTCCGCAAATGCTTCCAAGTCCAAGCAGGCTACTTCCAGAAAACGTGCACTGGAAAAAATTGAACTGGATGATATTAAGCCTTCCAGCAGAAAATATCCTTATATTGACTTCCGTCCCGAGCGTGAGATCGGTAACGAGGTACTGGCTGTGGAGCATCTGTCCAAGACCATCAACGGTGAAAAGGTGCTGGATGACATTTCCTTCACTCTGGGCCGTGAAGACAAGGTGGCTTTCGTAGGTAGCTGCGAGCTGGCGAAGACTACTCTGTTCCAGATCCTGGCCGGGGAAATGGAGCCGGACGAGGGAACCTACAAGTGGGGTGTTACCACTTCCCAGTCCTACTTTCCGAAGGACAATACCGCAGAGTTCGACAACGATATGACCATCGCCGACTGGCTGACCGGTTACTCTCCCGTGAAGGATGCCACTTATGTACGTGGTTTCCTGGGACGTATGCTGTTCGCCGGTGAAGACGGTGTGAAGAAGGTTCGTATTCTCTCCGGTGGTGAGAAGGTGCGCTGCCTGCTGTCCAAGATGATGATCAGCGGTGCCAACTGCCTGATCCTGGATGAGCCCACGAACCATCTGGACATGGAGTCCATCACCGCACTGAACAACGGTCTGATCAAGTTCCCCGGTGTGGCACTGTTCTCCTGCCATGACCACCAGTTCGTACAGACCACCGCCAACCGTATCATCGAGATCCTGCCAAACGGCAGCCTGGTAGACAAGATCACTACCTACGATGAGTATCTGGCAAGCGATGAAATGGCAAGAAAGCGTACTGTATTCACTGCACAGACCGAGGACGACGAGAACTAAGACAAATAAAATGGATGCCGGTAATGCCGACATCCATTTTTTGAAAGGAGCTTTACTATTATGGTAGATTTACACGTACACTCCACCTGCTCTGATGGCACTTTCACCCCGGAGGAATTAGTCGATTACGCGATGGAAAAGGGACTGCGTGCCTTCGCCCTCACAGATCATGATACCGTAAACGGATTGGACCGGGCGATCCGGTATGCGGAAGGATCCCCGGCTGACGCTCCCTCGCCTCAGGTGCCGGAAGTCATCCCCGGTATAGAACTTTCCACAGAATACCAGGGAAAAGATATCCACATGGTGGGACTTTTCATTGATTACCACCAGCCGGATTTTGCTCATTACCTGGCGGATTTCATCCATTCCCGGGAGAACCGCAACGAGAAAATGTGCGCACTACTTCGAGAACATGACATTGATATCACCTATGAAGCGCTTCTGGCAGAATTCCCCGGTGCAGTTATCACCAGGGCGCATTTTGCAAGGTATCTGCTCTCCCACGGCTATATCCAGAGCATGAAGGAAGCATTTGACCGCTATGTGGGCGACCACTGTCCCTGTTTCGTTCCGAGAGAAAAGGTGACGCCTGCCCAGGCTGTGGAACTGATCCTCGGTGCCGGCGGCGTACCGGTGCTGGCACATCCGATCCTCTATCACATGAGCGATGATCGTCTGGACAGGCTTGTAGCGGAATTAAAAAAGATAGGCCTCGTGGGCATTGAAGCCATTTACAGCACCTACAATACCGCCGAGGAACGCCAGATCCGCGGACTTGCCTCCAAATATGATCTGAAGATCAGCGGCGGCTCCGACTTCCACGGTGCCAATAAGCCCAAGATCGACCTCGGCACCGGCTGGGGCAAGCTGTATGTGCCAGATGAAGTGCTGGAAAATCTGCGCCCGGGCCGGAAATAACTAGAAAGTTAGCATAGCTACGAGCCATGCAAAAATAGAGTGGAACACCTCGATGGGCGCTTGCGCATGATTCGCTGTCTTCACTATGCCTATGCGCGGCTCATTGCTCGCGTAACTTTCCATTTAGTTACCGCACTCTACGCTGATGCGGTTGAAGATCGCCATGATCTCCTCGGTGTTGATGGTCTTCTTCTCTTCTCCGGCTTTGTCGAGGATGGCTTTTCCTTCGTGCATCATGATCAGGCGGTTACCGTATTCCACGGCATAGCGCAGATTGTGGGTGACCATAATAGTGGTCACTTTCTTCTCCTTTACGACCTGATCGGTGAGCTCCATGATGATCTCCGCAGTCTTGGGATCCAGCGCAGCGGTATGCTCATCCAGAATGAGGAAATCAATCGGTGTCATAGTAGCCATGAGCAACGCCAGTGCCTGTCTCTGTCCTCCGGAGAGGGAGCCGACCTGCACACCCATCTTATCTTCCAGTCCCAGATTTAAGGGACGTAACATCTCGCGATACTCTTCCAGCTTTGCTTTATTCACACCACGTCCCAGGTTATAAGGCTTGCCCTTATTCTCCGCAATGGACATGTTCTCTAAAATCGTCATGCCGGGGCAGGTTCCCTTGGAAGGATCCTGATAGACTCTGCCGATCCGACGCTGGCGAATATAATCCTTCTGTCTCGTAATATCTTCTCCGTGGATCAGGATCTTGCCGCTGTCCACCGCAATGCTTCCACAGATGATGTTCAGCATGGAAGTCTTACCGGAACCGTTGCTTCCTACAACGGATACGAATTCTCCGTCCTTTACCGTAAGGTTGAAATCCCTGAACAGGCACAGCTCGTTGACCGAACCGGGATTGTAATTCTTGTTGATATTGATAAGTTCTAGCATGCTTTCACCTTCTTTCTGTCCATGCTGACCACCAGAATGATCAGGAACAGGACTGCTGTGATCAGCTTGATGGCATTAGGGCTGATACCTGCGAACATGGCTACTGCCACACATGCCTTATACAGAATGGATCCCACCACAACACTGCTGGTCACACGGAAAAATGTTACCTTCTTGAACAGGCTGGTGCCGATGATAACGCTGGCCAGACCGATGACTACCGCACCGGTTCCGATGGAAATCTCAAAACTTCTCTGCTGCTGTGCATAGATACAACCGCTTAAGGATACCAGACCATTGGCAATGGACAGTCCCACAATCTTCACCATTCCTTTATCCACACCGAGGCTGGTAACGATAGTATCATTGTCACCTACGGCACGCAGCAGGAATCCGGACTTGGTACTCATGTACCAGTCTAAAAGATATTTTGCCACCATGGTGATCAGGAAAATAATGATCACATTTTTGAAATTCGACAAAAAAGAGGGGGTAATGCTGTTCACAAAGCTGTTGTTGAAAATATTTTCCTTATCAAAAATAGCTACATAGCCGGAGCCTGCCACCCACAGATTGATGGTATACAGACCGGTCATCATAATGATACCGGAAAGCAGGTCTCTTACTTTCAACTTCACATGGATCAATCCGGTACAGATTCCCACCAGTGCTCCGCCTAAGAATGCAATGGGAAGGGTGAGGATTGCCGGGACGCCGAAACCGTTGATCAGACGCACAGTGATGGCAGCCCCAAAGGGGAAGCTGCCATCGACCGTAAGATCCGGGAAATCCAGTATTTTATAGGTAATGTAGACACCCAGTGCCAGGATGCCGTAGATCATTCCTTGTTCCAGTACGCTTAATAATAACGCCATATTTTTCTCCATTCTTAAAATCCTGTATATCCGGATTACTCTATTATTTTCTGCCTGTCGGCAGCTATTTCCTGATTACTGTACTACGATCTCATCAAAGGACTGGTAAGCATCGGTCTTGTAATTCTCGGGAAGTTCCAGGTTGATCTTCTCTGCTGCTGCAAAGTTCACATACAGGCTGGGCTCGGAGATCACTTCGAAATTCAGTTCGGAAGCTTCTGCCTCTCCCTTCAGGACTCTTGCTGCCATCTTACCGGTCTGCTTGCCGAGTTCGATGTATTCCAGACCCATGGATGCCACGCAGCCAGCCTTAACCTGCTCTACTTCGGAACCAAATACGGGGATGCCTGCCTTGCCAGCCTCATCCAATACCGTCTGCAGTGCGCTTACTACGGTGTTGTCGGTCAGGTTGGTAATGCAGTCTACCTTGGATGCGATATCCGCTGCTGCCAGAGCTACCTCAGACATTGCGGTAACACCGCTGTCCACGATCTCGAATCCGTAGTTGCCTGCCAGAGCCTTGTACTCTGCGATGGTACTGATGGAGTTTGCTTCGCTGGTGGTGTAGATGATACCGATGGTCTTCGCTTCAGGAAGTACCTCACGGATCATTTTCAACTGTGCATCTACTGCCAGTGCATCGGAAGTACCGGTGATGTTGCCTACGGGAGTACCATCCTCATTGGCCAGACCTGCTTCCACAGGATCAGATACTGCAGTGTAGATCACGGGAATATCTGTATTCATTGTAGCATTGTATGCTGCCATAGCGCAAGGAGTTGCGATAGCACAGATCATATCTACTTTCTTACTTACGAAGTTGCTGGCGGTCATGGCGGAAGTTCCGTTGTCTGCCTGTGCATTGACATATTCGATCGTCAGGTTCTCACCCTCTACAATACCTTCCTCTGCCAGCCCCTGAATAAATCCTTCACGACAGTTGTCCAGGGAACCATGTACGGCGTACTGCATGATACCAATGGTGTAATTGTCCTTGCCTGCGGTGCTGCCACATCCGGTGAGGGCACCCATTGCCATAACTGCGGTTAATACTGCTGCCAAAATTCTCTTCTTCATAATCTTATTCCTCGCTTTCTGTACGTCCTGCGTACCATGATATGCAGCGCATACCATAAAATAGTTTGCTCATAAGATTACTGAACCTTTCACTGTCATGAAAGCCAGATGCTTTCGCATCTGTACCCACATTCGTATTTGCATACAAGCGTCATGTGGATTGAAAGACTTTCATAACAAAAAACCGCCTCAAATGTATATTGCTATACACTTGAGACGGTAATAAGCTCTTGCTCATCATCGTGGTGCCACTCAATTTGACAATTCCTGCGAATTGTGTCCACTCTCTCTGGATACTATCATATCCATCGGCTTGATAACGGGTCCGAATCCCGCTGACGCCTAAAACTGATCTGTTCTCGGGCCAGCCTCGGAAGTCCATTCGGCGAAAGTTCCTTTACCGTGATCCCACCATCCACGGCTCTCTGTAAAATTCCCTAAGGCTTACTACTCTTCCTCACAGGTTTGGTAAACTTATGAATGTTGTTTATGTGTCTTAGAATAATCTCTATTTTCTATTTTGTCAATACTATTTTTAGAAAATTTACAAATCTTATCCGTACTGTCACATACTTACATTCGTAAACCCAATGAATCCAACGAACAACTGTTACTCTGTCTCTGGCAGAGTGATCACCACCTTGAACAGGTCGCCGTCCGTGACAATCTGCATATCACCATTCTGCAGTTCCGTCAGGCTCTTGGCTATGGATAATCCCAGACCGTTGCCCTCCATGTGGCGGGATTTGTCTCCTCTGGTGAACCGCTCTTCCAGTTCCTCCGGTGACATCTCCAGCGGGAAGGCTGACATATTCCGGAAAATGATTCTCACATCCTGACCGTCATGCTCCACGTTCAGGTAGACGCGGCTGCCTGCCTGGGCATATTTGTAAATATTATTCAGCAGATTGTCAAACACTCTCCACAGATGCCTGCCGTCCGCCATGACCTTTACGGTCTCTTCCGGCTGTTTTACGATAGTTTCCAGCTTCTTGTCAGAGAATCGCTGCTCGTATTCCCCCGCCGCCTGTGACAACAGTACCGATACATCGCAGACTTCCGGGTGTACTTCCAGATTGCCTGTGGTGGCTTTGGAGGCCTCCAGCAGATCATCCAACAGTTTTTTCAGCTTTCTGGACTGGCGCAGCAGTACTTCCGCATACTCCGACAGACGCTGTTCCTTTTCGGAATCCGTCTCCGTCGTCAGACCATTCTCTGTTGCTGTATTCTCTTCCACTTCCTTCCCGATGAGATCCGCATAATTAATAATGGAAGTCAGTGGTGTCTTAATGTCATGGGAGACATTGGTAATGAGCTCCGTCTTTAAATGTTCGCTTTTCATCCTCTGTTCCACGGCTGCGGAAATTCCCTCGCCGATGCGGTTCAGATTCTCTCCGTGCTCCTTGAAGGACAATACCATATGGGAGGTATCCAGCTTATAATTCAGATCTCCGTCCGCCAATGCTTCACTGCCCTCCTGCAGTTCTTTGCACATCAATGCCACAAAAGTAATCGCACCGCACAGAATAAATTTCTCTATGGCCCAGAAAAAGAGTAATACATCTGTATCATTATAAAACAGCATTAAACCGAAAAACTCTACCACGCAGACTGCAAGGCACAAAAGTGCTGTTCTCCATACCATAGGAATCCCACGGATCAATTTCACAATACCGTGGAAAACTCTCTTGCAGAATCTTCCGAAGAACCGGAACACTCTATACAGGATCGTATTCTGCCACCATTTTCCCATTTTCAGGCGAATAGCCAACTCCATGCAGTACAGGGTGCACCATATCACCTCTGCGGCAAACAGTACCACCAGAACGATCAGATTGATCATACTTGAGTTCATACCGATCCATCCAAAAGCCAGGTACAGACCGGTAAAAGCTCCAACGGCAACGACCACTGTATACACATCCAGGTGGATCTCATGGATCGCACTGGGAGTAATACCCTCCCTGCCATTCTTATGTCCGGCACTGCACAACAGGAAGATAAAGCATAATAATGCCAGTATCGTTCCCGTACAGCATACCACAGGGATCACATTTCGGTTATCATAAAACTGCTCTGCCTGATGATAGATCAGGGCATATTCGTCTTCCTTCGGCAGGCTGGGATTCACTGTCAGGGTAACCACAATACGCTTGTTACGCTCTGCTAATGCTTCCTCTGCAGCCTCTTCCTGCTGCCGTTCTGTCTCACTTAAGGCATCCTTGATCATCCATTTTGCATATTGTTCCGCCCGTTCAACCGGCACATAAATCTCTCCACCTAAGGATACGCTGTCCCCCAGATCCAGATATTTCTCCAGATTGCCGGAGGAAAGGGCTTCCTGCTCCGCTGCCGTTATGCTTTCCACATCAGACCCGGTATTGACAGATGGTTCAAGCTCCATGATATCAGAGCTTTCAGAGCTTCCGTAACTTTCATAGCTATCAGAGGCAGAGGAAGTTTCTGTGTTGATATAGGTGTTATCATTCCTATGCTGCACCTGGGACTCCAGCCGGTAAGTCAGATCATTTGTCTTGTCTACATAATCCTCGTTCTTCCATTCTCCCAGGAATTCATCCGTATCCAGATCGTAGCTCTCCACCTTTACCCAGATGTTCCGCTGCCTGCAATAAGCTTCCATGGTCTGCAAGCTCTCATTCTCATACCAGTCGCGTATCCGATACAGATCCTGATTGACCTGCCGGTACAACAGCTGATCATGGATAAACATCCTTTCACCGGAGGAATACGCTCCACTGTCTGCAAGCATACAGGTACCATAGAGTCCCAACACCCCCACAATTGCGGCTGCGATCATCAGAACAAATGCCACAACCTTTGCCATTGTGCTGCCCAACAGGCTGTTTCCCTGTGCCGGTGCATTCTTTTTTTTCTCTGCTTTTTCTCTTTTTTTCCGTTCCCTTTTATTCTCTGACAATGCTGGTTCTACCGTCGTACTCACTGTTTCTTCCACCGGATTTGCCACTCTGTCCTGTTCTGTGCTCCTGCTGTTTTCTTCCCTGTTATCCATATTCCTGTCTCCTTATTTCCTCAAGCTGCTCCGCTCACCTGCCTGCTCTTATCCCTGCTTCTCACATTTGTATCCCTGGCCCCAGACTACTTTTAAGTATCTGGGTTCTGCCGGATTGATTTCCAACTTTTCCCGTAAATGCCGGATATGTACCGCCACGGTATTCTCGCTGCCCAGGGGCAGGTCGTTCCAGATTCTGGTATAGATCTCCTTCGGGGAAAATACCTGTCCCGGATTCTGGATCAGAAGCTTTAAGATCTCATACTCCGTGGGCGTCAGTGCTACCAGCTCGCCGTCCAGCATCACCCTTTTCTCCTTGTCATCCAGTTCGATACCACCGACTCTTATCACATCCGGTCGGACAGTACCTCCACCCAGCTGCATATAGCGACGCAGTTGGGATTTGACTCTGGCGGATACTTCGATGGGGTTAAAAGGCTTCGTGATATAATCGTCCGCTCCCACGGTAAGTCCCAGCACCTTGTCGGAATCCTCGCCCTTGGCAGTCAGCAGGATCACCGGGACATTACTCTTCTCCCGGATCCTGATCATCGCCTGTATGCCGTCCAGCTTCGGCATCATAATATCCATCAGTACCAGATGCACCTCATTCGTCTCTACCATATGTACGGCTTCTTCACCGTCAAAAGCCTCCAGAAAATGATAATTGGTGTCATTTAAGTATATCTTTAACGCGTTTACGATATCCTTCTCATCATCACAGATCAATATATTGTACATACTCTCCCTCATTTCCATACCGGCCATTGCCGCCCGGCACCTTTTCCGCAAGGGCTTCCCTTACGCTAAAATCATTGTAACAGAATCCAGATTAATAAAAAACAGGAAAAACCTTTAAAACTTTATTAAGATGACTTTACATAAAAACACCCTCTGCCATTCCCAGAAGAGCAAAGGCAAAGGGTGTGGACAACACATGTTGAAAAGTGAACAGTGAGCAGATCAAATAGCCGGTGAGGCCGAGGAAAACTGCAAGTGCCCGGGGATCCCTGGTTGCGGAGATTCGAAGGTTCCGGAATGCGGTGAGGAAGATTCCACCGTAGGCAATGACTCCCAGAATTCCCTGCTGTACCAGGAGGGTCAGCCATTCGTTGTGGGCATTGGAATAGATATTGTTGTCCAGAAGTCCCCGGTTGATCCAGTCCATGGCATCACTGCCCCATTGATAGAGCGCATAATAGAAGCTGTCAGGGCCCATACCGAATATCTGAAACAGGAGTCCCTCTTTTCCGTAAGTAAGAATCGTGACCTTCCACAGTGCCAGCCGGCCGTTGGCAACTTCCGACACTTTATCACTGCCGGGCAGATATCCCGCCACCAGCAGACAGCCAAGAAGCAGTGCCGCCAGCGTCACCGCAACCGCAAGCCCCACAAAGGTCCGAAAAACCCGGCCGCTCTCCAGCCGGTCACTTCTCTCCTGTCTCTCCCGCAGTTGCAAAATCAGATATACCGCCACTTCCACAACAAACACCACATACCAGGCCGGGGTAAAAAAGAGTTTTTTTTCGGCATCCCCTGCCAGCACCAGGCCGGTCAGATGTAACAGCAAAAACATCCTGACCATAAATACCGAAAGCGGTAAAAGCATCAGGATCTCCAACGCCCGCAGCAGCCGGCCTCTCTTCCGCAGAGAAAGCAACAGTAACAGCAGGCTTAATCCGCAGGCTGCCAGTATAGCTGTAGTACTGTTGGAAGTAATGGCCGATGCAAAAAACACAAAGCTCCCAATCATCCCCAGTACTCTGACCTGCCGTTTTCCCATAAAAGCAGCTGCCAGAGAGATACCTGCCGTCACACTGATATAGCCTGCATACCAGTTGTTGTTACCGATGGTGGACAACAGCTGGGTCCGGTTCCATTCTCCGTTTTCCATTCCGCGGAAAGTTCCCAGCACATCAATGTCCAGACGGTTCAACAGTCCGATCAGTGTCACGATTCCCGCTGTGATCCCGGCGATCCACCAGATACTTCTGCTGCCGTCATAATACCGGGATACCGCAAAATAGATCCCCACCAGCAATCCCTGGGTCACCAGCCCCATATACCAGCCGGGATACCCTAAAAGGACATCCTCCCTGCAGGGACTGATTCCATAAGAAAAGATTGCAGACACCAGATACAACAGCATAAACACATCCGTTTTCTTCCACATCCGTTTCGTTGTCCATTCTCCCCGGATCCTCTGCCACAGCACAGCCAGCACCACAAAAGCCCCCAGCACCAGCGTAGTATTCCGGAAAAACAAATATTTTGCATTTCCGATCATCACCAGCTTGTTCTGCATATACAGCGGTAAACCGGCAAAAAGAATCACCAGATACCCATAAACCAGCATACTCACGGTCTCTTTTGTATTTTGTTCCTGTTTCTTCATAGCTTACATTATCCTTCAGACTGAAAAACAAGGCACCCCTCATTGACTGAAGAGTGCCTTATATTTCCCGGTTATTTTATTTCCTTACGGTTACTTATTTGCCGTAACGCATCTGCAGGTACAGAGGACCATACCATTCAATAGCATTGTCTTCTGCCTTACCGGCAGGGATGGTTACCGTATACTCATTGCCTTCGAAGGTGTACTCCAGCTCCAGAGCTACAGTCTGCTTCTTGTACAGAGCCTGCATGATATCGTTGGGCAGAGCATTGATATTCTTGTCTCTGCTGATCTTGACAGTAGCACCGTCCTTGGCATTAGCGATCTCGCTTGCCACATTGTCACGATATCTTCCAAATGCGTTGTCAGTACCTTCTGCTGTTGCGGTATTATTAGCTTCTGCAATAGCAAAAGTGGAGAAGTGATTTACAGTAAAGGTCAAAGTGTTTGCGGAAGCATTGTAAATAGGCTTGATTTCTTCCAGTCCACCATTTACAAAGTGGAAAATCACTGCCTTATTACCATCTACACCTGCAGGAGTCTCAATGGTAACTGCTACGGGAATAGGCAGAGATTCAACTGAATAAGTACCAGCCTTCAGGCTGATTTCTACATATACGGGAGTAGAAGTTACTGCGTATGTAGAAGAAGTAATCTCAGGTGTAGCCGCCGGTGCTTCTACACTCAGTGTTGTGTCAGGAGCAACAAATGCTGCACCAACAATGCCTACAGCCTTTACAGCGCCGGAGTTAGCAAGAGTAGTATCCTTAATTCCCTTTGCCTTTTTGTATGCTGCTTCGATGGCTGCAACATCATTAACAGTATCCTGTCCTGCATTCATTGCTTCCTTCAGATCCTGAGAACCGATCTTTATCAAAGCAACTGCCGCATTATCTGCAGATGCCGCATCAGTAATCTTGGATGCATCAATAGCATCTACCGCATTCTTTACCTCTTCTACCGGTTTGGTGCTCGGTGCAGGGGTCGGTGTAACCACCGTATTATTCTCACTTGCTACAGATACGGTTGACAGTGCACTGCTGCCGTAAGGAATTGCAAATACTGCGAATGCAATGGCTGCGGCAATGATTAATTTCTTTTTCATTATCTCATTCCTCCTAAGTATAATGTTATGGATTTTATTTTTACCGCTATTTAGTATACCCCCCCCGTTATATTGTCAATCCTATTTCTTCCTATTTTTTCCTTTTTTTCTCATTTTCCATGTGCAAAAAAAGCATGCCTTTCCGCCCCCCTAAAAACGGGCATCACAGACATGCTTTTTCTGCTTTTTATTCATTTTTCTTATTGGAGTGCTCTTTCAGTTCTTCCAGAGCTTCCTTGAACTTCTCGGAACTCATGGTTGGATTGGAACGGATCATGTCACGCTGGAAGAAATCTCTTAAGCTGCTGACATTCTCTCTGTCTGCCACGCTTCTGGTGTACTTCTGCCGCAACTCGGCGACCTCGTTCTTCACGCTCTCCAAATACTGATTGGGAGATTTCTGTGCGGAAGTGCGGAAGCTCTCCAGCTTGCCCTCAATGTTGGACTTCAGGTCCTCCACTCTGGTGGTAATACTTGCAGTAAAGTCTTCCTTCTTCTGTGCCAGGCTATCACTGAAGCCTTCCCTGCGGTTCTCCAGATCTTCACTGGTCACAGCAATAATGACATCCAGCCGTTTCTGGATCCGCAGCATATCTTCTTTTGCCTTCTCCATCTTCTCCAGTACATCCCGCAGATCCAGGGCTGCTTTGAAGGATAATGCGAAATCCGCACCGATCAGCGCCGTCAACACCAGTGTCACAGGAGTGAGGATGCTGTCCGGAATGGACAATACCAGATGTTCAATGGGCTTATGGATAAACTCTGTCATCAGGATCGTCAGACCACCCCATGCCAGCGAGGACCCCAGGCAGATATGTCCCTGGAAATTGAACTTATTCTTGGAATAGTCCCAGTATCTGACTTTAAATAATGCCTCCATAGTCACGCCTGTGACATACTCCAGCACCGTGGCCCCAATACATCCGGCGATGTAGACCATCACCAGATTATCCTGGAACGGCATGGACACCACTAACATCATGATGGCGCCGCTGCCGTACAGCGGCAGGAACGGTCCGCGGCAGAAACCACGGTTGACCAGCTTCCTGCTTTTCAGGGATACATAGGTGGATTCAAAACACCAGCCGAAAAAGCAATAAAAATAAAAGAAAAATAGCCATTGGATCGCAGTATAATGATACACTGTTTAACCTCCTTCACGTCTTCGTTTTTTCCTTACGAGCAAGGTAACTGTCATCTCATGACCGAACCGCTACGGATATACCTCTGCCTCTATGGCAAGCTTCCCCTTCCTCGTGGCATGGGGTTCTCCACTTATGCGGAATTTACCGTAGCCTCTGGCATTTACCACATCCCCCGCCTCCAGGGGCTTGGAATTATTTTCACACAGCCTGCCGTTCACATATACCTTTCCCGCCCGGAACAACTCCAGGCAGTCGCTTCTGGATTTATTATATACCTTGGAAATGACAGCATCAACACGTGGACTTGCCACCTGAATGACCTGACGCACCGGTTCTTCCCGCGGTACTTCTGCCGCCGCATCCACCACCTCACACTTCACGTGGGTGTGGCGGATCTGCTCCAGATTGTCACAGACGAATTCCGCGATGGTATCCAGACAGAATAAAAATGCTTCGCCCTCTCCCGGCAGGATATCACCGATGGTGCTCCGTTCAATACCCAGGTTCATCAGTGCCCCCAGATAATCCCTGTGGGACAGCTTGTCTGCAAATTTTGCCGACAGAGGACGGATCCGGATACAGCAGATGGGAAAAGGCTGTTCATAGCCCAGCTCCGCCTCACTGCCGAAGCGAAGGAGCTTCCGCTCTGCCTCTTCCCTGCCGCCGTATAAGGTGATCCCTGCGAACTTCACTTCCCGTTCCACCTGCCACAGGGCATCCTGCTCCGCCAGTCCTAAGAATCCGGTAAATGTGTACTGGTTCTGGTTGTAGGATTTGTCTGCCAGTTCACGGATCCGGTTTTTCAGCTGTTGTATTTCTTTTTCATTTTCCACGGACATTCCCGTACATCCTTCCTGCTGTTCTCACTTTGCTTTTGCAAATATTACACTGTACACATTATCCCAGTGCCACATCCAACATCATCATCAACGCAAAACCAATCGCAAAGGCAATGGTTCCCAGGTTGGAATGCTCTCCCTCACTGGCTTCCGGAATCAGTTCCTCCACGACCACATAGATCATGGCTCCGGCTGCAAAAGCCAGCATATAGGGTAAAATAGGTGTCACAATGCTTGCCAGTGCAATGGCCAGGATTGCTCCCACCGGTTCCACTGCTCCCGACAATACGCCTAAGGCAAAGGACTTTCCTCTCTTATTTCCTTCACTCCGAAGAGGCAGGGAAATAATGGCTCCCTCCGGGAAATTCTGAATGGCGATACCGATGGCCAGCGTCAGGGCTCCCGCCATCGTAACAGTTCCGTCCCCGTTTAACACTCCGGCGAAAATAGCACCACACGCCGCACCTTCAGGGAAATTGTGAATGGTCACCGCCAGCATCAGCATGGCTGTGCGGTTCAGACTGCTCTTATGGCCTTCCGGTGCATCGCTTCCCACATGCAGATGGGGTACCATGCTATCGATGAACAACAAAAAAACAATACCGATCAGGAATCCGATCACTGCGGGAAGAAATGCAAGCTTCCCCATCTCTTCGCACATATCCATGGCCGGTATCAGCAAAGACCACACCGAAGCTGCCACCATGACACCGGCAGCGAATCCGGTAAATATTCTCTGAATATTGCCGCCAATCTGGTTTTTCAGGAAAAACACGCAGGCTGCCCCTGCAGTCGTTCCCAGAAACGGAATCAGAAGACCGGCTACAATGCTTAAATTCATGAAACACTCTCCTTTCTTTTATTATTTTATGTAACTCGCAGCAAGATGGTATCTTGTCTGCCTTTTCAAATCATTTTTACTAAAATCCCGCCAGATCGTTGCCCAGGACGGCATACATCAGGAAATTCACACCACACACCAGATGGTAGCAGAATACCGCGATCTCGCCCACGACGAAGATCACCTTCCAGCTCTTCCACCACTCCCTGATATTCCGCACCATGACGATCAACGTCATCAGGAAGACAAAGAACATACCGTGCATATAGCCCCAGGAAAAGTTGGCATGCATCATGCGGAATCCTTTTTCATAGAAGATCAGGAACATTACTGTACCCATAAGATAATTCAGCCATGCAAACCAGTAATATCTGTTGGACTTTATATTTTTGAAATCAAATACCAGATTCAGGAAAAGTACGCCGATGGGCAATGCCATTCCCATGATAATACTTAAAGGAATGCTTTTGGAATAATTGCTCCATACTTTGGCAAAGCCGATGGCGATGCCTGTCTCCTCTCCCATGGCATTCGTCCCGGTGAAAATTCCGGAAAACTGGTACAGCAGGGCAATTCCCGTGGGGATCATGGTCACACACAGGCAGAAGGCATTGCGAAAACTTTTTCCTCTGCTTACGATCAGCTGGATCAGGAGGATCAGACCGATCAGAGGCACCACTACCATCGTATAGCTTGGTTTGGTCATGGTGGTCAGCAGAAGGCTGACTGCGAAGAGAACGCAGTTCTTCCACTGAAAATCCTTCTGATATTCCGACAGCACCTTCACCGTCTCAAAAAAGCTGATAATCGCAAAAGGTCTGGTGGCCAGATAAGTGGCATTCCAGAAAGGATTCGGCGTATAAATCCCCATACAGCGATACGCATAATCAAAGCCGAAAAAAGCTGTATTCTTGGGAGAATACAGGTTAGAAAGCAAAAATAGCGAAAAGACAAGCAGGGTCACAAGAATGTCCGTCATAGCCTGTCTTCCCTGAGTTAAGTCATCATAATGACTTACTTTCCGGATCTCCCGGTTCATATAATATTTTGTGATCACTACCGCTGCCAGATTGAACAGTGCGGTGGTGATGGCCATGGCCGCTTTCGCTCCGATCAGCCAGGCGGAAAGTCTGGCTGTCCAGAACAGGATCGGATAGGGAAACTCATAATTTCCCGCAATACCTGCCACCTTATTCACATAGTCCGGCATATCCGACTGAAAGCCCGGCACCTGATAGCACTCCATCCAAAACAGATATAACATAACCCCGGTATACAAAAACAGCAGGAAAAGAAATGTCACTTTTCCTGCCATTGTCTCCCGCAGGCCGCTCTTTATGGGATTCTTTTTCATAGAGCCGATCCTTTCTAGTTGAAACTGATCACGGGATCTTTGGGAGCCTTTGCCTTCTCCACACTGATGGCATGGAGTACAGGGCCCTCTCCCTTATAGTCTGCGAAGTATTCTCTGGCAACCTTCGCTGTCACTTTGACCCATTCCTTCTGCTTCAGGTCTTTCGTGCCTGCAAACTCACAGGCATAGCCCAGAAATGCCATATCTTCCGCACAGCAGGTCATTGCCATGCGTCCCGGTACGAAATAGCCATCGGGATATTCCTCGGGCTTCAGTACCATGGCCAGAAACTGGATATTTTTGCCTTCATAGCGCTCCAGATGATCCATGGAATCCAGATACCAGATGCCGTAGCCCTGGTTGTCCAGTACGATAGGATCCTGATTCAGATCGTAGGGCAGATCCTCCTCGAAGATCTCATCGATCTCACCGTTGGAATCCTCGAAGATCACATCTGCGGAAGGATTCACCGCTTTGATGTTGCGCTTGTATACATTCAGATCCTTGATACCGTCGCAACGGTTGAAAATGATCATCTCGGACTTACGGATCATCTCTGCCAGCAGAGATTTCATATTTGTGTAGTACATAGGGAAGGTGGAGCCGTCAATGGTCGTGATCTGCTGCTCTACTTTCCAGTACCAGGGAAGCGTCATGTTCTTACAATTCCACATACCGTTATACTCGATGATGATACGGGCGGGCTTGTACTGCTTCTCCAGCTCGATCAGATGATTCGGAGTAAACTCCTCTTCCTCTTCGATCAATACGACATCCGTACGACTCTTTTTTAATAAAGCGGGATCGTATTCATTCTCGCCCTCTTCACAGAGGATGAGCAGTGTCTTTCCTTTGATCTGGAAATACGGCTGTCCCAGTGTAAATGTGATAAATTCTGTCTTACCGCTCTCCAGAAAACCATTTATGATATAGACTGGTTTCGTCATAATTCATACCTTTCTCTTTCTTATCCTGCTGCCTGTAAAATCCGTTCCGGCAATTTATTTATGGAACAGTTCTGCCAGCTTGTCCTCGTCCAGTTTGGAACCGATGACACAGATCTTACCGGTAACTTCCGGCTTACCACTTCTGATGTCATGCTCTTCGGGAACATAATCATAATATACCCAGGTTCCGTCGGGAGCGGGTACCATACCCTTGGCACGCAGGATTGCACCGTACTCTCCGCTGTCCAGAGCAGTAAGGATCTTCTCGATGTCCTCTGCGCTGTAGGTGTTGGGTGTCTCGATACCCCAACTGGTGAATACTTCGTCTGCGTGATGGTGATGATGGTGGTGGTCATGATCATGATCGTGGCAGCCGCAGGTGCAGTTCTCGTCATGGTCGTGATGGTGATGATGCTCATGCTCGTCTTCATCATCGTCGTCATCGTGGTGATGTCCACAGCAGCACTCATGGTCGTGGTCATCCTCGTCATGGTCGTGATGGTGATGATGCTCATGGTCACAGCACTCATCCTCATCGTGATCGTCATGGATATGCTCCAGCATTTCCTTCATCATATCTTCCAGCTTGTCAGCGCCTTCGATGGTCTTCAGTACTTCCCTGCCATCCAGCTGATCAAGAGGAGTGGTGATAATGGTAGCCTTGTCGTTATGCTCACGGATCATCTCCACGCAGGCATTCAGCTTTGCCTGATCCACTTTGTCGGTTCTGCTTAAGATAATGGTTCCGGCGTACTCGATCTGGTTGCTGAAGAATTCGCCGAAGTTCTTCATATACATCTTGCACTTGGATGCATCTACTACTGCTACCGCACTGTTGATCTCCACATCCAGATCTCCTGCCACGTTCTCCACAGCCTTCAGGACATCGGACAGCTTGCCGACACCGGAGGGCTCGATCAGAATACGCTCGGGAGCATAAGTGCTGATAACTTCCTTCAGGGAAGTACCGAAATCACCTACCAGAGAGCAGCAGATACAGCCGGAGTTCATCTCTTTGATCTCGATACCGGCCTCTTTTAAGAAACCGCCGTCGATACCGATCTCACCAAACTCATTCTCGATCAGAACGGTCTTGCTGCCGTCCAGAGCTTCTTTTAACAGCTTCTTGATCAGGGTGGTCTTACCGGCACCCAGGAATCCGGATACTACATCTATTTTCGTCATTGTTTTTTCCTCCAATCTGAGTCTAAGACCCATCCTTTTTATTTTCTATCATATTTACAGTATTGTCAATAAAACGATTATTAAATTTTTATCAACTAAGCCATAATGTTCGTCAGACACTGTGCGGATGCTCGCATACGCAACTGTGCTACGGTCTCTCCGTCTCGATCATGCTGTAAGGCACCACGGCCACTTTTCCCTCTTCATCACCGCCACACAGGATTCCTGCGAACACACCGTCCTCCGTAAAGGCTCCGCCTCCTGACATTCCGGGAGCGATCAGTCCCTGCAGCAGAAGCATATACTGGTCAAAATCCTCCACATAGATCCAGGGATCCACCACGAAAGCATAGACCGGCAGCCCACTCTCCCCTCCGTACATCCATACATCGTCATATTCCTTCAGTGCATCGAATACTTCCCGATCCGTCTGCACCGGCAGACAGCCCTTCCATGCTTCCTCTGACAGTTCCGCCTTGTCCACCCACAGGAAAGCCAGGTCGCAGCTGTCCACTGTCTCCACGCCGGTGGCAGCCACCTGTGTTCCGTCCGGAAATGTCACCCGGGCCTCTCCGGTATCGTCCGCCAGTACGTGCCCTGCCGTTGCGATCAGAATCCTGTTTTCCTCTTCATCATAGATCACACCGCTGCCCTGCCGCTCTCCCGTCTGAATTCCCACCAGGGATTTCATTACCTTAAAATCATTCTCCGTCAGTTTCTGCTCTGTCTGCACCGGCAGTTCCACAAATTCCATTCCTGCGTCAGCCTGTCCCATGCCACTGTTTTCTTCCGAAACCTTCTGGCCTGCGGTCTCCGTGGAGACATTTTCCTCACTCCCACCGTTTTCCCCGCAGCCGGCGAAAAGTAACAGGCAGCTCAGTATCATAGTGATCCCTTTTATCCGCATTCTCTCTTTTTTCTCCATGACTTCTCCATAGTTTCTCCGTGAAACATGCTCTGCATTGCAGTCGCTTATAACAGAAAACGGACCGCATCCGCAGTCCGCATTTTTCTCAAAAGGTGTAAGCAAAAAATAAGCCGAGTTCTGTATATGACGATCATCTATCTAGTACGACTGTCACCAGCCGCATCAAGCGACCTACCTGAAAGCAGACCGGGCCGGTCTATAGCTCTCTGTTTGGTCTTGCTTCGGATGGGGTTTACATGGCTCCGTCTGTTACCAGCCGGACGGTAGTCTCTTACACTGCCTTTCCACCCTTACCGGCCAAAAGCCGGCGGTATATCTCTGTTGCACTAGCCTTGGAGTCACCTCCACCAGACGTTATCTGGCATCCTGCCCTGTGAAGCCCGGACTTTCCTCACCTGCATAAAGCAGCCGCGATCATCTATCTTACTTACACCTGTTCGATTATATCTTTTTCTTCCGGAAAAAGCAATATTTTTCTGCCAGACGTATGATTTCCCCATATCCCAGCGCTGCCAGCGGGAACATCATCATGTAATAGGCATACATATACCTGGCCTTTGCTTCCCAGAAAATACTGAACAAAAAGCCCCCGATCACAGCCACTGCCAACAGATGCTGTGTGATCTCACTGTCTTTTCGGACACAGAAGATAAAGTAAAACAGACACCCCAGATAGATAATGAACTGTAAACGATCTGCCATCCTCACCACACTGTCAAACAGATCTCCACTCAGCCGGTCTTCCAGTGCCGCCAGTTTCTCATGGTACACATCCCCGTGGTTAAAGTTGAAATACAGTGACTGATAGGTCGGGACATTCCACTGGGACAGAAGTTTTCCCTGATAAAAACCTCTCAGATACCCCGGCTGTGCTTTCATGGCCTGCATGCGCTCCTGCATCATCTCCCGGTAGATCTGATCGCTCTGCTCTGTATTACAGCCCGCTGCATAATATTGTGCCCAGCAATCGCTGTAATACCAGCCGTACCGGCCACCGATCTCTTCCATTCCCAGATACAGGTAAGCCGATGTGGGCAATCCCCGGGAATGCTCCATTCCGGATCTCATCTCATACATTTTGTAGATTCCCTGATAGCACAAGAGTGGCAGTGCCAACGCCAGCACCAGTGAAATCAACAGGCGTCTGTCCCATTTTGAGAATATCCGTACCGCGCCGACCATGCAATATGCCACCACCAGGACCAGTGTGTTCTTACGCAGCAGAGTTCCCAGTGTAAGAGCTGTCACAATGCCCACCAGTGATCCCGCTTTTCCATATTTGATATATCGGACCAGCATCCATGCGGAAAACAGGGAACAGAATACCCAGGGAATCTCTCCGTAGACCCAGCTGGTATAAAAGACAGATGCCATACAGCTGCCCGCAAGCAGTGTCCCCATGACCACCACCGCAAGTCTGCCGGAAACTTCCTTCAGAATGCCGTAAATGCAATAGATACCCGCCACGTTCAGAAGTACGAACACTATCTGGATCACATGATAATCCGCCTCTCCAAGAATCCGGAACAGCATCTCTTCCATGGCCGCCGGTCCCAACTGATGAGCATACAGACCGCAATAATGATCCGGAGCCAGCGTCCCATAGTCACCCTGTATAAAATCTATGGCCGCACTAACAACCGATGCCTGATCTGCACTCGGCACTCTGTCTGCCGCCAGAACCCAGCACAATCCTGCGATTCCCTGCCAAAGCATGCCGAGCGTTACGGCAATTCTTTTGCACCAGATAACGATTTTGTCACCGGCCTTTTTTTCCACTGCCGTCAGAGCTGCATACAATAGCAATATCAGCGCTGCTGCCGCCAGATTCCGTATTACGGAATCCGGAATCTCCACCAGATCTTCATGACCTGCCACCGGAAGCATATACTGCAGGGTACGCATGGCATACCATACAAGGAACAGAAGGATCAGGCTGCCCATGATCCGGATCACCCAGTTTGCTGTCTGCTTTACTATCGATTTTATCTTTGGTAAACGACTCTCCACAGGTATTCTCCTTTTCTTACTGTAGAGTAAACTATTCAGAACCATGCATGTAAACTATTCAGCACCACATTCGCAAAATCGCATCTCCGAGGCTTCCTTTTTGCTCATGTGGTTACTTCGTCGCATCAATTCTGCCGCACAGTCTTACGAATGCGAGCATTCGACGCCTGTCAGCAGAATTGCGCTACTCTGAATAGTTTACACGTTGAAGCAGCTTCCACCCACAAATTCCCTGCACAGAGAATTATTGGGAAGGCTTTCACTGGTCACACCCAGGAAATACTCCAGGAATTTTAACAGTCTCTTGGCCTCGTAATATTCCGGTTCTCCCTTATCGATCTGGAACAATAACGGCTCTGCGAACTGCTTTAACACTGCCAGTTCATAGATCAGGACGGAATTAAACATGGCATCCGCATCCTCCTGGAACGGGAAAATATTCTGTTCCTCACCCCGCCGTACAGAAGCCCACATATCGATGGTGCGTCTCGCATCCGCACCTCTGGTCCTCGCATCTCTGACCATACGGCGGAGAAGTCTTCCGTCCGTAGTCGGGATCCGGTTATGCTCATCAATATTGATATTGGTCAATGCACTGATATAAATCTTGTATTTACTCTCCTCGGGAAGTGCATAAGATGTCTTCTCATTCAGACCGTGGATACCTTCGATCACCAGAATATCATCCGGTCCCAGTTGTTTGAAATTGCCCTTATATTCCCGCTTTCCGGTCTTGAAGTTAAAGGAAGGCAGCTCCACACGTTCACCGGCTAACAATCTGCACATGTCGTCATTGAACTGCTTTACATCAATCGCTTCCAGACATTCGAAATTGTAATCACCGTTCTCATCCCTTGGCGTGAATTCTCTGTTCACGAAATAGTCATCCAGTGCAATGGGATGCGGTGTTTTCCCCAGGGTCTTCAACTGAATGGATAATCTGTGGGAAAAACTGGTCTTGCCGGAAGATGACGGGCCTGCGATCATGACAAACTTCACGCCGCCTCTGCCCACAATATCCTTGGCGATCTCACCGATCTTGCGCTCCTGCTCCGCCTCCTGTACCAGGATCAGCTCACTCAGCGACCCACGGCAGATCTGATCATTCAGATCACCTACGGTCTCAATACCGATCTCCTTTCCCCATTCCTCAGATTCTTTCAACGTCCGGAATAACAGCTTTCTCTCTTGAAACGGCTTAACATGTGTAGGATCTTTTTTATCCGGCAGCAGCAGCATAAATCCATCCTCATACGCTATGACATCGAACCACTTTACATAGCCGGCATTGGGCAGCATGTAGCCGTAATAATAATCGTAATAACCGTCCATTTCATAAATATTTACGAAAGAGCCTCTGCGGTAGCGGAACAGTTTTTCCTTATCCTCCATACCTTCCTTATGGAACAGCTCCATGGCATTGTCCAGGGAATAGGATCTTTTTAAAAACGGTGTCTTTGCCTCTACCAGTTCCCGCATCCTGTCACGGATCTTCGCTGCATTATCCTCTGTCGCGGCGATCTGTCCTCTGGGAGAAATGTAGGAGCCGTTGCCGATGGCAAATTCCACACGACAGCTCTGGGCCGCCTCTCTGCCGTAGACATCAAATACCGCTTTCAAAAACAGCATTGTGGCAGAACGCACATAAGTCTTGTTGCCCACATCATCCTTCAAGGTAAAAAAGGTAACCTCGCAATCCCTTGTCAGTTTCTTGAACAATTCTCTGATCTTGCCGTCTCTGGCTGCCAGTGCAATCAGATTCTCATACTCCTGCTGATAATCGTTGGCCACATCCTCGTAAGTGGCTCCCTGAGGATATTGTCTCTCTTCCCCGTTTATCTTCACTGTGATCATTTTTCTCACCCTGTCCTTCTGTAATCTGCTTTTACAGGTCTTATTTTTCAAACGCAATCCGGTTCCTTGCCATTATCATACCAATCCAGTGCACGGGTAATCAGGGTGATCTCGTCTGCGATCTCCTGTCTGCGGCATATGGTTCTGGGATTGTCCGCATCTGCCTTTTGCTCCATGCGTCCCACAATCTGCCTTCGCTCGGTCAGCATCCATTCCAGATACTCCCGAAGTATCCGGTCTCTGCGGGATAAAAGCAGCGGGCCGAACTTTTCCGCCAGTCCGGGATCCAGACCTTCCGTCTTCCAGGAGTCCCCGACCTTCTGCCGTACCGCATCGTCCGTCATCGCACCCAGCCAGCGCACCTTCATCATAAAATAATATTTTCCTTCTTCGTAGATGATATTCTCATCCAGCAGAAGATATCCCTCATCCATCAGGAATGTCCGAAAATGCGGAATCTCCGACTGTGGCTGCAGGATCAGCTCTGCAAATCCCTGTGCCTGTTCTCTTCCTTCGGTAAGAATCTTCTCCATGAGAGGTCCGCCCATGCCGGCACAGATCATCCCGTTCGCCTCTCCGGTCTTCAGGCCGTGCAGACCGTCGGAAAGTCTGGTCTCTATCCTGTCCTGCAGACCATATTCCCGGATATGCTCTCTGGCACGCTCCAGGGGCCCTGACCGCACATCCATGGCGATCACCCGTGGGGAGAGCCCCCTCTGCACGAGATAGACCGATACAAAACCATGGTCACACCCCACATCTGTTATCACAGTGCCGGGAGTGACCATGTCTGTTAAAGCCTGCATTCGATTGGATAATATAACTTCCGCCATTAATCCAGATAATCCTTCAGCTTGCGGCTGCGGCTGGGATGACGCAGTTTGCGCAATGCCTTTGCTTCGATCTGACGGATACGTTCACGGGTAACGTTGAATTCCTTACCTACTTCCTCCAGAGTACGGGCCCGTCCGTCATCCAGACCGAAACGGAGTCTCAGTACTTTCTGTTCTCTCTCTGTCAGAGTACCCAGCACTTCCACCAGCTGTTCTTTCAGCAGGGTAAATGCTGCAGCATCGGAAGGAACCGGTACATTATCATCCTGAATAAAGTCGCCTAAATGGCTGTCTTCCTCTTCACCGATAGGAGTCTCCAGGGATACGGGCTCCTGGCTGATCTTTAAGATCTCACGCACTCTGTCTACCGGCATGTTCATCTCTTCCGCGATCTCTTCGGGGGTCGGTTCTCTTCCCAGCTCCTGCAGCAGCTGTCTGCTCACGCGGATCAGTTTGTTGATGGTCTCTACCATATGCACCGGGATACGGATGGTTCTTGCCTGATCGGCGATCGCTCTGGTGATGGCCTGACGGATCCACCAGGTCGCATAGGTGGAGAACTTATATCCTTTACGATAATCGAATTTCTCTACAGCTTTGATCAGACCCAGGTTACCTTCCTGGATCAGGTCTAAGAACAGCATTCCACGGCCTACATATCTCTTGGCAATGCTGACTACCAGACGTAAGTTGGCCTCTGCCAGACGCTTTTTCGCTTCCTGGTCGCCCTCTTCCATTCTCTGGGCCAGTTCGATCTCTTCCTCAGCACTTAACAGGGGCACCTTGCCGATCTCCTTTAAGTACATACGGACAGGATCCTCAATGCTGACGCCTTCCGGTACGGACAGGTCGATGTTCTCCACATCCACTTCGTCCTCATCGGTCAGAATGATCTCTTCGTCATCCACATCATCGTCATCGGTAATACGCAGCACATCTACGTTGTTCTGGTCCAGATACTCCAGAACCTTCTCCATCTGTTCCTCTTCCAGAGGCATGTCCGCAAAGAAGTCACTGATTTCCTGATACTCCAGCACATTCTTTTTCTTTTTCGCCATATTCAGGAGCTCTTTTATCTTCTCCGCAAATTTTGCCTGTGTGTTTTCATCCATTTTCGTGGTTCCATCCTTTCATTGCCATTATTTATAGCCATATTTCGTATTTTTTATAACTGTCCCGAGCCGCAAGCCCTATTATTCCAGAGAAATGCGGGCTCTTTGTAATTCTTCCAGTGCTTTTTTGCCTTCCACCGCTTTTTTGACCGCGTTGACATCCGTACCCAGCTGCGCCATATAGTACTGGTAGCTGTTGCGTTTGACTGACACCAGAATGTCATGGAAAGCTCTTTCTCTCTCCTGCTTCGTGGACAATTCGGGGAGCGTTGTATGGAACAGCTCCGCTGCCTGCCTCTGCTCCTCTTCATCCTCAAACATGCTGATGATCCCCGCCGGCTGAAACTGTCCGTTGTCCAGCTCTGCAAACATCTTCTCCGCCACCTTGCGATACAATTCCTCCGTGAAATCCTCCAGAGAAATGTACTTACGTACAATCGTATACAGAGAAGGATCATCTCCGATCCAGGTGATCAGCAGTCTCTGAGACTTCCGTCCGCTCTCCGAAGGATCGCTCTTGTTCTGCACTCCGCTGCGGGGACGGGGAATCGGTCTGGCGATTCCCGTCTGGGAAGCATATCCTATGACCATTTTGCGCAGATCATCGGGACGGATCATATATTTTTCGGCAATGGCCTGCAAATAATTCTCCCGCTCCAGATCTTCCGAAAATCCGCACAGTTTCTGTGCGATCTCCCGGTGGAACTTCGTCCGCTGTTCCGGATCACTCTGATCGTATTGTTCACTCAGGATACGGATCTCGAAGTAGAAACTGTTCTCCGCCTGATCGATTCTCTCCTGAAAAGCCTCTTTCCCCAGATGCTTGATAAATTCATCCGGGTCCTTATAAGGACGCATATTGATGACTTTACCGGTAAGCCCGGCCTCCCTGAGAATACCGATGCCCCGTAGTGCCGCCTTGGTTCCGGCACCGTCGCTGTCGTAGGCCAGCAGGATGTTTTCCGCATAACGGTGTAAAAGGTTAGCCTGTTCCACTGTAAATGCCGTTCCCAGGGATGCCACCGCCTGGGTAAATCCCGCCTGATGCATGGCTATGACATCCATGTAGCCCTCGCACAGGATAATATTGCCCGTCCGGGCAGTCCTTGCGAAATTCAGTCCATAAAGATTCCTTCTCTTATCGAAGATCATGGTCTCCGGTGAATTCAGGTATTTCGGTTCCCCGTCTCCCATGACTCTGCCGCCGAAGCCGATGACCCGGTGGTTGATATCCTGTATGGGGAACATGACACGATTCCAGAACTGGCTTCGCAGTCCCCGCTGTTCAGAAAACATTGCCAGTCCGGAGTCTTTGATCTCTTCGTCCGTAAAGCCCTTTTTCCGCAGGTACTGTACCACCTGCTCGCCGTTTTTCCCGGCATAACCCAGTCCGAAATGATGCATGGTCTCATCGGTCAGCTTCCGCCCCGTCAGATACCGCATTCCCACTTCGCCGCGGGGATCCCGCAGCATATAATAAAAATATTTTGCCGCTTCCTTATTGACTTCCAGCAGCCGCATACGTTTGCCGGCTTTTTTCTTCTGTTCCGGTGTCTCCTCCACTTCGGGAAGCTTTACCCCGGCGCGGTCCGCCAGGATCTTAATAGCCTCCGGGAAGGTATCGTTTTCATATTTCATAAGAAACGTATATACATTTCCGCTGGCATGGCATCCGAAGCAATAATACATCTGTTTGTTCGAAGACACCGAAAAGGAAGGTGTTTTTTCGTTATGAAAAGGACAGCAGCCCCAATAGTTGCTTCCCTTTTTTTTCAATGAGACATAGCCCGATATCACATCCACGATGTCATTTCTGGCTCTGACTTCTTCTACCAGTTCTTCGGGATAATACACGTTTTTTAACTCCTATTTTATCTTGTACCTATCTCTGCCAGGATTTCGGTATGTAAATATCCTCGTATACCGCTATGGCAAACCGATCCGTCATCGCTCCCACATAGTCGCAGACGACCTTCTCTCTCGGTTCTCCCACGGAAAGAAGATTGAGATATTCTTCCGGCAGATCATCCAGATGCTTCAGGAAATGCTGGTACAATGTCTCCATCAGCATCTCTGCTTTCCCCTCTTCGCTCTTCGCTACCGGGTTCTTGTAAACTCTCTCAAACATGAACTGTCGTATCTTCGTCATGGCTTCCGCCACCGGCTCCGACATCAGGATGTCTCCCTTGTCCATGCTGTTGGTCACGATGTCATGAATGAAATGATCCAGTCTCTCGGTAGGACTGCTGCCGATCACCTCACAGATGTCCTTCGGCACATCCGCTTCCGTGAGGATTCCTCCGCGGATGGCGTCATCCATATCGTGATGAATATAGGCAATTTTATCGGAAAGTCTGACGATCTTGCCCTCCAGGGTGTGGGGCTTTCCAATGGTCTGGTGGTTTCTTATACCGTCTCGCACCTCGTAGGTCAGATTCAGCCCCTTGCCATCCTTCTCCAGAATGTCCACGGTGCGGACGCTCTGTTCGGCATGTTCGAAGCCAAAAGGGCATACTCTGTTCAGCGCACGCTCTCCGGCATGTCCGAAAGGCGTGTGTCCCAGATCGTGTCCCAGCGCAATGGCTTCCACCAGATCCTCGTTCAGCTTTAATGCCTTGGCTATGGTTCTGGCCGTCTGGGATACCTCCAGCGTATGTGTCAGTCTGGTACGGTAATGGTCACCCTCAGGTGTCAGAAATACCTGGGTCTTATCCTTTAGCCTTCGAAAGGCCTTGCAATGGATAATACGGTCTCTGTCTCTCTGAAACACCGGCCGGATATCACATTGTTCTTCCGGTCGCAGACGTCCTTTGGAGTTCACACTCAAGGATGCGTACGGACTTAAATAATCCTTTTCCCACTGTTCCAAGTTTTCTCTGATCGTCATAGTTCCTCCTGCCCCTACTTCTAATATTCTGTGCCTGTCTTAAAAATCCTTTTCTTTCTTTTGAAAAAAATAGTCATTTTTTCTGATTTAAATTATCTGCACACAGAATAGATGAATTCCGCATTCTTATCCATGGCCTCACTGGCCTTTTTGAAGGGTGACATCTGAAAAACATGCCACATTCCGGGGAATCGGTCGATATGGGCAGCGACCCCGGCTTTGATCAGATTTTTATATAGCCGCAGAGAATCGTCCAACAGGATTTCATTCTCTCCCACCTGAATATAGACGGGCGGGAAACCATGAAAGTTTCCAAACAGCGGAGAAATATAAGGATCCGTCAGATCTCTGTCCGGGGCATAGGCCCTGGTCATACGGTCGATGTACTCTTTATCCAGTACCGGATCCAGTTCCGCCTTGGTCTGGAAAGTCTTGCCCTCGCCGGTAAGATCCGTCCAGGGAGACATCAGCACGATTCCTCTGGGAAACAAGCGCTCCTGCTCTTTCAATTTCAACACCAGTGAAAGCGCCAGATTACCTCCGGCCGAATCTCCGGTAATGATCACATCTCTTGCTCCGTAGCCCAAAAGCATCAGATAGTTCCAGGCTTTCATGGCATCCTCCGCAGCTGCCGGATACGGATGCTCCGGTGCCAGTCTGTAATCAAAGCACAGCACATCCATGGAAGTACCCGCCGCCAGCTTCGATGTCAGGGTTCTGGCATAGATACTGCTGCCGGTGGAATATCCGCCACCGTGGCAATGCAGGATCACATACTTTTTCATATGAGCCCGGTTCACACTGACCCACTCCGCATCCATGCCATCGATGTCCACGGGACGGTACTGGATCTCTTTACTGTTGCCAAGCAGCTCGCCGATGTGATCCTGGGATTGTCTGTGCTTCTCCAGATCCGGATTCTCCACAAGTCCATGGGCCCTGCGGATGAGCTGCATCAGATTCTGGTTGTTCTTCTCACTGTTTTTTCCTACCAGTGCCATAAGTTCCTCCTGTTCACCAAGTTTTCTCGTAACTATTCAGCGCCTCATTCGCAAAATCGCATCTCCGATGCTTTCCTGAACAACAAGTTCACTTGTTGTTTGCTCATCTGAGGCTGCTTCGCCAAAGAAATATTGTCCAGCCGTCTTACGAATGCGAGCATTCGACGAGGCTTTGCCAATATTTCATGGCTCTGAATAGTGATCAAAAGTGCAATCTTCTGCGCACTGCATTGCGCAGTCTCCTCCGGGATAAAAGGGTGGCGATGGTGATATCGACGATCACGCAGATCGTCAGCACGATAGCCGACCATCCCAGTGCGATCTCCTGTCTCAGGAACCGGTCGATCAGAAGTTCCAGTCCCACGCACAAAACAGCGATTCCCGAGATCAGGTACAGGGCTCCTGTCAGGAAGGACATGGGGAGCTTGCGGATACAGAACATCACCGCTTCCACCACTGCCGTCACCAGCAATACGATCGGCAGTCCCAGTCCATAGAACCAGCTGTTATGTCCCGTCAGATAAGTCAGCAGATACAGATACACGATCACTGCCACTCCATCCAGCAGGATCGACAGATAAATGGGCTGTCTCGTATAGATGACCACAGGGATCATAATAACCCACAATACCAGGACTACGCCGATCACCGCCAGAGACCACAGACTGCTGCGGAACACAAAAGCGTTTAACAGCCCACAGGTCACTGCCGTGGCCAGTACAATAACCGTCAACAGTACTCCCAGGTCTTTTCTTTTTACCACTTCCACCTGTCCCTTTTCCCTCGGGAACGGGGAGGGCTGCTTCTCCGGTTCCGGTGCCTTGGGATTATAGACCGGTGTGTCGCACAGAGGGCACTTCGTTGCCGAAGCATCCAGTTCCACACCGCAGTTCACACAATATGACATAAGCATTTCCTTTCTAACCGGAGGATCTACCGGTTACTCTCGATCTTCACATGAATACCGTCCTGTACCAGCTTGCGGAAAAACAGTCGTTCCACATCCGTTTCCGCAATACTGCTGGCAAAATTGATGGTCAGAATATCTTCAAAGCTGGCAATGGCACAGTTGGTTCTCGTAGAGAACGGCTGTCCCATATAGATATCAAAACGTTCGATATAGGGCTTCATGGTCTCCGGCACTTTCAAAGCTCCCATGTTGGTCAGTCCCGCCGAAGAGTTTTTGTCCTGGATCTTCGTATAGAACTGGCGAACCACCAGATCCTTGATAAACAGCGGTACCACACGGATAAACGGGTTCCTCTGGGTCTCTGCGTTGGTGGTGATATCGCCCCGCAACAGCTTTTCATTCAGATAATACCGCATGTAATTGTGCACCTGGGTCACGATCTCTTCAAAAGTGTATTCTCCCAGTCTTGGGTCGATCCCCGGATAGATCATGGTGATAAAATTCCGCAGAGTCTTCGATGGGAAAAAGCGCCGCAGATTCACCGGCATGGCAATCTTTACCGGACGTAATTTTAAATGCCACTCACTCTCCTGCTTCTGCATCAGTGCATAGAGCAGAACCGCATTGAGATATTCCGTAATGGTGGCATTATAGCTTTTTGCCACCTTCATGACCTCTGCCACCGACATAATACCGTCTATGATGTTCAGGGTATAAAAGGGCTCCTTGGTTCCCCGGACACGGTAAGTCTTCTCCCCCGGTCTGGGCGGGCACACCTTGGCATTGGCATATTTCATGTAGGCATCTTCCAGTTCTACCGGATCCGGTGTCTCTAAAATATCCAGCACAAAACCGCCGTTCTCGATCTCCGTATGCCCCTTCAGGCGCAGATAAGTGGCCGTCAGAGTCTGCAATACGCACATGCCTCCGGTACCGTCTCCCAGACTGTGATGGGCCTCCAGGGCGATCCGGTTCCGGTAATAATAGATTCTTACCAGATACCGGTTATTGGCCTTGAAATACATGGGCTGACAGGGATTTTTCACGTCCTCCTGCACAAATGGGCCGGGGCGGTCATTGGGCTCCAGGTATCTCCAGAAGACACCCTTGCGGATAGCCGCCTTATACGTCGGAAAACGAGGCATTGTCAGATTCACCGCCCGCTGCAGCATCTCGGGATTGATCTCCTCCTTTAAAAGAACGGACAAACGATAAACGGAAGAAAAATCTCTTCTCTGTAAGGTCGGGTATACAATGGCCGACAGATCCAGTTTGTACCAGTCCTTGTGTACTTTCGATGTCCTGTCTGTCTTCGTTTTGTCTCTTCTATTAATTGCCACGGTTTTCGCCCCTTTCCCGGTTTTGTATTATATTTTTCAGAAACGACAAAGGCGGCAACCTTTCGGTCACCGCCATGTGATGCAGAAAGAGGGACTTGAACCCTCATGGTATCACTACCACACGGACCTGAACCGTGCGCGTCTGCCAATTCCGCCATTTCTGCGAACAAAATATATCTTACAGTATTTAATTAAAAATGTCAACACTTTTTTCAAATTACTTTAAGTCACTTGAAAAAGTGATGCAGAAAGAGGGACTTGAACCCTCATGGTATCACTACCACACGGACCTGAACCGTGCGCGTCTGCCAATTCCGCCATTTCTGCGAACAAATGTATATTACAACAACCGGCTCCAAATGTCAACACTATTTTTCGAATTATTTAAACTGTATGCAAAATAATTACGATTTCTGCGTTCTTCGGCCTTGTAACTATTCAGACCCCATTCGCAAAATCGCCTCTACGAGGCTTCCTTTTTGCTCATGAGGTTACTTCGCCATGTAAAACTGCTTATCTGCCTGAATGCAAGCATTCGCAGAACACAGTTTTGCATGGCTCTGAATAGTTACCAATTATTTTACATTTACATGTAGGAACTGAACAGATTGCCTGCATTGTAAGTGCCGATATATCCTGCTGTTCCGGTGTACAGACTGCTTCTGGTGGAAGCATGGTCTGCTGCAAAATTGATCATGGAACTCTGTGCGGATACACGATAACCATAGGAACCGTTCCCCTGGAACAGGTTCTTCACAGTATTCATATCGGCTTTCATAAAGGTATCCTTGTCCAGAGACAGGGTGCCGTCATTTTTCATAGTGATACCGATCTTCGCCAGCTGCTTACTGTTAGCAATGGTGGTATTCCCCAGCGATTCCGTGCGGTTGTTCACTGTGGTATCGCTCACATCATCCACAGCAGCCATCACGCTGTTGTAATTCTTCACAAAGCTGTTCACCGCATTGTAGATGGCACTGGTATCATAGCCCTTGGTCGTGGTCTCTATACCATTCTCATCCTTGGTGGTGATATCCTTTTGTGCGAACAGATCATTTTTACCGGCAGCCAGTAATGTATCTGCAGATTCCTTCAAAGCATCAGTGGCGGTCTCTACCTTGGCCAGTGCTTTCTTCGCGGTCTCCTTCGTGGTGTCTTTCTTCGTTATGTCGGAAGCTGCGGTTTTGGATGCGGTGTTCTCCTTGCCATAATAAGCCTTCATCAGCTTGGCATAGCTGCCGTTCTTAATACTTGCATAATCTGCCAGCCAGTTGCTGCTTGCCGCATTGGATGCCGTAGAGCTCAAACCGGAAAACAGAAATGAATAATTGGTCTTTGCCTGAATATTAATACTCATCACAGTCACCTCCGTGTCAACTGTTTTGAATCGGCCTTTCAGCCATTAGTCCTTTTATATCAGTTACAGTATACTACTTATTTCGGATTTTTCCAAGGTTTGTTAACTGTTTTTTGAAAAAATCCCTTTAATTGAGTATTTTTTCCAGCATGGCCACCCGGTTGAAGGGAAAGGAGAAATAATAGCCGTCCGCAAAATCCTCCGTCATGACGATCACTTCCTTTGCCAGCTGCACACCGGCCTGCTCTCCCTCTTCTCTGGTCATGTCCGCCCGGTATCTTGCCAGTACTTCGTCCGTCACGTCGATGCCTGCCATCTCGTTCTTCATAAAGGTGGCATTTTTAAGACTCACGAAAGGCATGATCCCGCAGAGAATCCTTGCTCCGGTCTCCTCTTTGATCCGGCGCACTCTGTCGGCACTCTCCTGTGTGGAAATGGGCTGTGTCAGAAAAAAGGTGGCTCCCGCCGCCATTTTCTTCTTCACTCTGCCGATCTCCACCTCAAGATTACGCCTGCCCTGATTGATGGCTCCGCCGTAGCTGGCCGGAGCCTGCGTGAACTGCTCCTCGTTCATATCCGCCAGAATCTGCATCAGTCCCACAGAATCAAAGTTGAACACACTCTTCACCGTGGTCCGCACCATGGAAGGAATGGGGTCTCCCGTGATCACCAGGAAATTCTGAATACCATTGATATAGGCTCCCAGCAGCTGGGAACGCATGGCAATGGCATTTTTATCCCGGCAACAGATATGGGGCATGACACACATACCGGTCTCTCTTGCCACCTTCTCCGCCATGAGAATGGAATCTGCTCTGGTACGTCCTGAAGGAGAATCCGGGAAAGTCAGCACATCCACTCCGCTCTTCTGTAGCAGATGTGCCGCATCCATCAGTTTTTCGTCATCGATTCCCATGGGAGGTGCCAGTTCCACGGCGATCAGCTTTCGGTTCCTGCCCTCCGCCTCTTTGGTATGATAAAAAGAACGGTCTTCCTTCGGTGCCTGCTGTTTCTCCGGTTCTGTGTCTTTTTTTGCCTGTGGGTACTGGGTCAGATCCAGCTTTCCGGCAAGCTCCGCGATATATTCCGGTGTCGTACCGCAGCAGCCGCCTGCCATATCCACTCCAAGGGCAGTCATCTGCTGCATTCTGTCCACAAAATAGTCTTTGTTATCCCCGGTGAAGAGCATACGGCCGGTGACCATCTGAGGATACCCCGCATTGGGAAGGGCTGTGAGAAGTTTTCCTTCCGGTTTTTCCAGTATCTGCAGGATCCGGTGCATATGGGACGGACCCACACCGCAGTTAAAGCCCACGGCATCGATTTCCTTTGCCTCACCCGCTCTCTGTAAAAGCTTTCTGGCACTTAATCCTGCATTGCTGTAGCCGAACTGGTTTACAGAGAATTGTACCGTAATAAATGCCTGTTCCCCGATCATTTTGATCGCAGGCAGGAGCTCTTCCATCTCGGAAAAAGTTTCAAAGACAAAAAAGTCCGCTCCCTCTTCCAGAAAAATATTACAAATTTCTTCATATTCTCTGCTTAAAGCATCTTTCTGTGCCATGGCCTCCCCTGGAATCTGGCCAATGTCCGCCGCTATGTAGATCTCTTTCGTCTCTCCGGTGGTCTCTCTCCACTCTGCCACTGCTTCCCTTGCCAGTCGAAGCCCACTGCGCAGTGTCTCTCCGATCTGTTCCCGGGGTATATCCATGCAGAAGCTGTTAGCAGCAAAGGTATTGGTTCGTAAAATCTGTGCTCCTGCTTCCAGATACTCTCTGTGGATCTCCTTTACCCGCTCCGGAGCCTCCAGATTCGCCAGCTCCGGCAGCTGCCTCGTGTCGTATTTTCCTCCGTAATAAGTGCCGAAAGCTCCGTCAAACAGAATCTTTTTCTGTTGGATTCTTTCACGGATCTGTTCTTTGGTGTATTTTGTATTGTTCATATCTGTATCCTTTTTTGTTTTATTTTTAACGATGCCTGTTTACCAAAACGAGCAGGTCTGCATCTGCAAACCTGCTCGTTAACTAGAATAGCATATATTTTTCTAAAAAAACAGTAGCAAATTTAATCACATTGCCGGTTCTTTTTGAGGCGAGAGAACGGATACGAACTCAAAATAATTCTCCTCTCATGGTTATTTTCTTACTTTCACTTTCCATCTTTTGTCACGTCACTTTCCTTGCTGTTATAATTATAAAATTCAAAACAGAAATCATTATAGTTCCGTAACTTTATTTTTTCAATCCATAATTTGTATAAAAATATGCGAAAAAAGCCTCCCGAAATTTCTCCCGGGAGGCTTAAAATATCTACAGTACAAGTCAATGATTACATCAACTTTCTAAACAGCTCGGTCAGATCCTCGATGCTTGCATCCTTGGGGTTACCGGGTGCGCAGGCATCTGCATGAGCGGATTCTGCCAGGAAAGGAAGATCCTCTTCCTTCAGTGCTTCCAGCTTGGAAGGAATTCCTACATCCTCGGACAGCTTGCGAACGGCATCTACAGCAGCCTTACGATAGGTTGCCTGATCCATCTGGTCTACACCTTCCACTCCCATAGCACGAGCGATCTCACGATACTTTTCACCGGTGCAGTCAGCATTGTACTCCATAACGATGGGGAGCATCATTGCGCAGGCTACACCATGAGGGGTATCATAGACAGCACCCAGAGTATGTGCCATGGAATGGGCAATACCAAGACCTACGTTGGAGAAGCCCATACCTGCAATGTACTGGCCCAGAGCCATGCCTTCACGGCCTTCCTTGGTATTGGCTACCGCACCGCGCAGGGACTTGGAAATGATCTCGATTGCCTTCAGGTGGAACATATCGGTCATCTCCCATGCCGCCTTGGTGGTGTAACCTTCGATAGCGTGGGTCAGAGCATCCATACCGGTAGAAGCGGTCAGTCCCTTGGGCATAGAAGACATCATCTCGGGATCTACCACAGCGATGATGGGCATGTCATGAGGATCTACACAGACGAATTTACGCTTGCGCTCTACATCGGTGATAACGTAGTTGATCGTAACCTCAGCTGCGGTACCGGCTGTGGTGGGTACTGCGATGATGGGTACACAGGGTTTCCTGGTAGGTGCTACGCCTTCCAGGCTGCGTACATCTTCGAATTCCGGGTTGGCAATGATGATACCGATGGCTTTGGAGGTATCCATGGAAGAACCACCACCGATGGCGATGATATAATCTGCACCGGATGCCTTGAAAGCAGCCACACCGTTTTTCACATTGTCAATAGTAGGATTAGCCTTAATATCGGAATAAATTTCATAAGCAAGACCTTCCTTGTCAAGCAGTCCGGTTACTTTTCCGGTCACACCGAACTTGATCAGGTCGGGATCGGAACATACGAATGCCTTCTGAAAAGCATGAGCCTTTGCTTCGGTTACGATTTCTGCAATTGCTCCTGCACCGTGATAAGAGGTCTGGTTGAGCATAATTCTGTTTGCCATGATACATAATCTCCTTTCGACATAAAAACGATCTTATTGATAATTTTATTCTAACTGCAAACATCGCATAAAGAAAGTGACAGTTTGCCCCGACTGTCACTTTTTACAGAAAGTTCACAATGTGTACATCTATTTTAGTAATTTTTCACAAATATTTTTGGTGATTTTTTCACTACCGCAATACACCCAACTGCTGAAATAATTCTGTCACCGGCATAGGAAGTGCACTTACCAACAGCGCCGCCATCTGCTCCGGCGTTCTCTCCCTCGGAGCGAAAATCCATTCCACAGTCATATCAATAGATCCTCTGCAATAAAGCTGCAAGGGAAATAAAAGGTTCTCTTCAAGCTGTCGGCCGGTCTTACGCCTGATCAGCTGTGTATAGAAATTCAGGATCAGCTCGTAGTCATGTTCCTTTAGAGAATTATGATCATCCGATCGGAATGCCCCAGCAAAAAAGACTCTCTCATTTTGAATGAATTCAAACTTTCTGGTCAGTCCTTCGTATACAGTAAGTCCGTCTCCCATCTGGGCAAAAGATTCCAGTAAGAGCTTATCAAAATACCAGTTGATCAGGTCATATTTGTCCTGAAAGTTCCGGTAAAAAGTCTGCCTCGTCACGCCGCAGGTCTGCACGATCTGCGTCACGGTCATGGCATCGGTGCCGGAAGCTGCCATACACTTTTTCGCCGCTTCCGCCAGGCGGTATTTTGTTTTATCCGCTGAAGTTTCTTTTGTACTCATGCTGTCACACCTCTATGGTACTACCGGTTTCGACTTTCCATAGCTTTCCGGTAATTCTGCTTCCAGTAAAGCCGCTGCATCTCTGACGCAGTCGATGCATTCTCTCTTTACAATGCCATCGTTGATGCCTTTTAATTCCTTACAGATCACGGTTCCGTTCTGCTCCTTGAAGCTCTGAATTATCCTTCTGGACCCTTGCATGGTCTTCTGCGGATTTTTATTGATCAGTCCCAGTACATTGACCGCCCCGATGACAGCTCCGCAGGTAGCTTCCATGCTGCCGCCGATACCTGCCGCAAATCCCTGAGTAAGATTCCTAGCCGTCTCTTCATCAATTCCCGCCAGATCACAATACGTGCATGCCACTGCCTGCGCACAATTGTAGCCACACATTTTTCTTTCTGCTGCTTTTTCTACTCTTGATTCCATAACTGTTGTTCCTTCTTCTGTTTATATTTTTCCAATAATCATCTGTAGTGTATTTTCTGTTATGTATTATATCAGAAATAAATCTAAGACGCCATCGTCATAATTTTCTATCTTTACATTTCTCCCAAACTGTTCTAAGTGTATAAATAATTCCTACAAATTTCAAAATCATGTTGACATTGCTGTGGGAAGATGTTATTATCATTCTTGCGTGATGCGAGATAGTAATTATTTTGTGTCGCTATGCGGAAGTGTCGGAATTGGCAGACGAGCAAGACTAAGGATCTTGTGGTAGCAATACCGTGTGGGTTCAAGTCCCATCTTCCGCATTATTTTTTTACTTTAAAAAGTTCAGGAATAGGGTGTTCCTGAGCTTTTTTCATTTGTAAAAATAATGATATTAGGGTGAGACTCTTTCAAGCTGCCTTCTCTCTGTGAATAATCTACCAAGGATCTGTGTCGGCCCTTCAGCATTTTCAGTTAAGTTCAATCTTCTGACCAATACTTCATTGAAATAGGTTCTATTACAACTGCAATTATATTATTATTTTGATCTACTCTAAATCTAAATGCATAAAAGTAGTCTTTGGTTGAATCAATTTTTAAGAAATAATTATATGCTCCGGAGTCCTTTAACCCATCATGTGAGAATACATCTTTAATATCTGCGGAACGCTGCTTTGTATCTCCATATAATTCAATTACTTTGTCTATACTGTCTCCAAGTTTGATGCCTCTTACTGTACTTTCTATTACATTACCATCATCTGTAAATTCACCTGATACTATCATGTTTGCATTATCGGCAAGCATGTATGCAGCCTCATCATTTCCCGCCTCTACATATTCATTATATGTATCATATCCCAAAAAACTAAATGCAAGGTCTTTTTCTGAAAGTGGCTCTGCTTCTTCTATGTTGGTTACTTCTGTGGTCTTTTCTGTCTCTGTTGATTCGTCTTTCGCTTCTGCTTCACTTGTGTTATCTTCTACTACCTCAGTGCTTTCTATTGTCTCCGTGGTTGTTTCTGTAAGTTCTACTTGTGCAGATTCAACAGCAGTGGGAATGGGTTCTGCTGTCGCTGTAGTTTCCTGTTTTCCGCAGGAAGCAAACGATAAAATACATATTGTCATCAGTGCTAAAATAATTTTTCTTTTCTTAGTCTGTTCCTCGCTCTATAAAATCAATTACTCTTCTATACCACCGCACTACTCACTTTCTTCAATTACATCAGGCGATTTTTCCAGCCTTTTAAGCCATTTGGTTATCGATCCGTTCTGAAGGACCCCTTCCAGTGCTCCACTGCAGAATCTTTCCGCCCTAACCGCCCCATAATCAAATCCAGTACAGCCTGTCCATTCAGTTCATCTATGTTGGCATTAGACATCTCAGTATTCCTTCGCAATCTCTTCCTCAATTCCATACATCGTCTTAAATGTCTCAAGATCCTCTGCCCTACGGATCAGCATGACTTCTTCGAATTTTCCCGTGTGGATATCCTTGAATCCCGCCACCTGTTCGCCGTTGCAGATGCTGGCTTTGATGACAGGTTTTTGATTGCTCCGGTCGTAAGTCTTCTTTTCGCTTTTCTTTGAAAAAAGTATCATTCTGATTCCTCCAGTGCTGCTTTTACCATCCGTTCAAAGGATTGTGCAAATCTCTCGTCATCCTCTTCTGTCCGTTTCTTCGGGCCTTTGAAATGATTTTTCTGAGAAGCACGTCTTGCCTTTTTATTCAGATGTCTTTCCATGAGCATCTGATCAATATTCTCATCCGTGTACCATTTGCCGGACTGGTGGATTGCGTAGGCTCCCTTACCAAGTGCCATAGCTGCCACGCCATAATCCTGAGATACCACGATATCTCCCCTGTGGCAGAGACTGATCAGCTTATAATCCACTGCATCTGCCCCGGCTCCTACGACCACTACCTCGCTGTAACCGGAAGTCAGTATATGATTGGTATCGCACAGAAGTGTCACCGGAATCTGATACTTCCGTGCTGTTTTTTCCACTATGTCCACCACCGGACAGGCATCCGCATCCACATAAATCTCCATAAGTAAATTCTCCACCGCCTTTCTTATACTTAAAATTATAGCGGCTTTATCCTATGTTTACAAGTTACTTTCCTGTGGGAATCGACTGTAGAACACCAGTCACACGATATGCGAAATTGTACGCAAAAAACTTCTATGCTTAGTATTCACTTTAGTATAGAAGTTCTTTGGCTGCAATAACTATATGTTTTAAATATTTGTTGCAATATATTCTTTTTGCATATATTATTTTATATATAATTATATATATCCTTTTTGCATATTCCTTATAGTTATATCTTTTTTCACCGCTTTCATTTATGATGAGCACAAGGGAGGTAATTCATATGTTTCATACTGCGACGAATGAAAAAATCGGCAGCCATCTTGCTGATTTGATAAAACAAAGTAACTATAATAGTGACCGTCAATTCGGGATAGCTTACTTCAAACAACGCTATAATTTTGATCCCTCTCCTGAGGAAATTCAAAAAATCCAAAACCGTATCTGTCAGATCAAAAAAGGCAATAAGGGCATACAAATCGAAGATCTTCCTATTTTTTCGGAACTTCTTCAGGTATCTATTGAGGATATTCTAAGTGCCGGAGCTGTTCTGGCACCTATTTCCAACAGAACTACCAATTACTCTATTGCCTGTTCCAAGGATCCCTCTGAATGGAAAGCATACCTCCAACGGGAGGACAAACCCGTCTTAAATCCTGACGAATTCAATAAAACCATCATTGATTATGCCTTAGAGGTTGGTAATTATTCTTTTTTGAAATATCTCATGGATAACCACTACATTTGGTTTGTTGGAAACGATCCGAACGAATATTACATTGGTTTTGGTGCCGGAACCAGCATAGAAAGAAGGAAAATCGGATTTACTGATATTCTTGACAGTACATTAAAAGAATCTGACAATCTCCGTTTTAAAATGATTACTCTCGCTATAAAAAACAACGATTTTGATGTGCTGGATCAGTTGCATGCCAGAGAACTTCCGATGCTTTATACATTAGGTTGTATGCATAGTTTTCATCCGCACAGCGATGAACTTCCAAGTTCTCAAAACATAGATAATATGATACAATGTATTGCTTCCAGTTCCAAAGGAACTCTTAATTACTTTTTTGAAAATTTTGAAATTACCCCTTCTCGTCCACGGCAAGAAAGTAGTTCCTTTATTTTTCCGTATTCAGGAGCTGTTCTTGATATCATGATTCGACAAAAAAGCAGGAACGTTTCTTATATTTTGGAAAAAGTAATTACATACAATAAATCCATATTAAAAAAATTATTACAGTTAACGAATAACAGTATAAAAAACCTCACGGCCTTTTACGAAAGTGCTAACGGTTCTTTCTATAGCAATTCCCATTATATATATGAGGCATGGAAAAATTATTATTTTTATCCTCAAACAGGGTTCGTGGCTTATACAACTCCTGTATATTTAGAACCATACCACGGATTCATCACCAATGTAGTTCATGTTACGGCAAAGTCATCCGATTCAGAAATACAATTTCTTATTGATGAATTGAATGAAACCTATGACACATTTAACCAATATTTTAATAAAAAGGAGAATCCACAAGATGCGTAACTCTATTTTTAATTATGACGACGGCAATTTTATCTATCCTACTTCCGACAACATGGGGGTTGATTCAGAGGGGAATCTTCATATGCGTATGGGTGACAATATGTCTATGAATCTGGAAACCGGTGAACTTCACATAACTTCCGGTTGGAATGACAATGCTGAAGAGGATGATTTCTGATATATACTTTTTTTCCTGGTCCTATTACCGCCTCAAAATCCAATGCAATAATTTCGGCGGTAATAATCTAACAAATATAGAAAATTGCAAGGAACGTACCGCTTGCACAGACACTGTTGCCAGTCAGGCGGTATTATGTTGAAAAAGAGGTGTGCCGGTTAGGGCACATCTCTTTTTTAAGGGCGGAGCGCTACTCCGCCAGATACATCTTCAGGCTTCCTTCCACCGCATCCATGGCTTCCTCCACACTCGCCTGCCCGTTTAGGTATGTCTGTAGGCTCTCAGTCAGGGAAGTCTCGATCTGAGTGTCTTCCTTGAGGCACAGGGTTGCAGTCTTGCATAGATCCATCAGCTGTTTTGCGGTCTCCTCAGAGTAGGCTTTGATAGCGAACTCTGCGGTACTGCCGTCGATATCATAGGTGGTATAGGCTTCCGCCATGCTGCGGTCTGCTGCAGCCTGTGTCTCCAGCGCTTTGGCATTGACGGGGAATCCCTCATAGGTATCCACGCTCTGCAATTCTTCGGACAGAGCAAACCGTAGGAAATCCTTTGCGATCTCCACGTGTTCACTCCGGCTGTTGATTCCAATGACCATCTTCGGATAAAATGCATTTTCCACGGATACCACATTGGCATTCAACAGTTCTGCCACAGCATAGGGTGTCATTGCCTGATTAAAGCCGTCAGTCTCCTGAAGTACCAGTTTCACATCAGATCCCAGATCCCAGATATTCGCTGCACGGCCTTCTTTTCTGGAAGGCAGGATACCGCAGTTATCCGCAATCTTCTTCAAATCTTCCAGCCATGGGCGTAAGGTATCACGATTTACCTGACGGTTCTGTAAAATATCATCCACAATCAGGGGATAGAACTCTTCCACCAGTTCGCCGCAGGTACGGTCTCCCATATAACTCTCCGTCTTTCCGGATACCGCCTTTGCAATAGCGTCCATGCTGCTCATTTCCTCCGGCTGCACATCCCTGCCGACAGCTAACAATAATCCGAATTGCAACGGCACCGCATACCGTCTTCCATCCGCCTCTTCATAGGCTGTTGTGATGTTGGAAAGCAGGGTTCCGTCCTCTTCCATGGGCTGCAATATCTCTTGCAGATTAAACAGCAAGCCCTTAGAGGCATATGTGTCCAGTTTCAGATGATCCATCACCATGAGATCCGGTCCGTTGCCGGAGGTCAGGGAAGTGTTAAGATCCTGATAGATCTGCTGATAATCCGCATTTCCGCTGTATTTATCCGTCATGGAGATTGCCGCATCCACATGGATCAGTATCTCCGGATGCTGCTTATGATACTGCACCGCAGCCTGCTGTAAAAAGAAGCTCTCCTCTACGGTATACAGTGTCAGTTCTTCGGTCACCTCTGTCACCGCATCGGGATCGTAGCGGTAAATCATTATTTTATCCCCGCTCTCGCTTCCAAACCACGCGTATACACTGCCGTCCGACAGCGCCACAATATCCCTGCACCACTGATCCGACAGAGAAAAACCGGTATCGATTCCCTGAAGTAGCTTCTGCCAGTTGGTATCTCCTGCGTCGCAGCGGAAGAATCCGTCTGCATCCGCCGCATAGACTGTGCCGTCTTCCAGCACACTGAAATAAGCAGAGCTGTAGCTGTCCTGGGAAAAAGGAATCTCTCCCTGAGATTTTGCCCCATTGTTTCCGTCCAGCTGCATCTGCAACAGACCGTTCACGTTTCCCTGTTCATCCGCCTGTGCCAGATACAACGTATCTCCCACAGCACTGACCCACTTATTATCCGCCAGACTGCCGCTGTCTGTCAGGCTGTCACTCTCCTGGCTGCTCACCAGGCTCCCATCCTGTGCCAATACAACATCCAATGAAAAATAAGACAAGCCCACTAACAATCCGTCCTCTGTCAGTGCCACATACTGCGGTGTATCATAGAACCGATAGCCATCCATATCCATAGGCTCCAGCCACTTCTGTGGTGTAATATCCAGCGCACTGCCGTCCGCTTCCTTCCACAGATGTGCGGAAGAGCTCTCCTCGTCCCGGTAACAGTTGCCATACAGGTACTGATTCCCCTCCGCATCCTGCAACAGTGTAAAACTGTCACTGCTCTCCAGACTCTCTCCCTCTGGAAGCGCCTTCAGCCAGTCCTTCGTCACTTCCGTCAGAGTATCTCCTTCTTCCAGCTTCCATTCCTCTAAAGAGACCTGACCTTCTGCGCCTCCTGCCACAAGAAAATGTAATTCATCACCTGAACGGAAGATCTGGCTGATATTTTTGTCCTTCCATTCCTCCGGAAGTGAGAGTTCAGTCTCTACATATCGTCCTTTCTGCACTTCATCAGGTGACGATGCGATCTGCTGATCGTTCTTATTCCCACACCCGGTGAACAGTCCCATGACGATCGCCATACAGGTTGCCAGTGCGATTCCTTTTTGCATGTTATTGTTGTTAAAGTAGTTTCTGTTTCGCATCTTAATATCCAGTCCCTTCCCGTAATCTGTAAATTTGCCATTCCACAGCTTTTTCTTACAGGAAAAGTATAGTGGTTTCTTTTTTAAGATAACAGTAGGCATAGTTTAAGATGCCATTAGCACCTCTTTAAGATTTGTTTAATTTGCTCACACAAAAACGGAACCGGCACAAACGCCGATTCCGTCTTCTCCGGGAACCCTATTAGGAATTCAATATCTTCATAAATTCTTCTCCGGTAATGGTCTCTTTTTCATATAAATACTGAGATAGTTCATCCAGTTTAGCACGATTTTCCAACAGGATCTGCCCTGCCTTCTCATGCTGCTTCTTCACCAGCTCCACAACTTCTCTGTCGATGGCAGTCTGTGTCTCCATGGAACAGGTCAGGGAAGCATCCCCACCCAGATACTGGTTCGTCACGGTCTCCATGGCTACCATGTCAAAATCTTTGCTCATACCGTAGCGGGTGATCATACCTCTGGCAAGCTTGGTAGCCTGTTCGATATCATTGGAAGCTCCTGTGGTCACAGACCCGAAGGCGATCTCTTCCGCGGCACGTCCACCGGCCAATGTAGCGATCTTGTTCTCCATCTCTTCCTTGCTCATCAGATAATGATTGCCTTCCTCTTCCACCTGCATGGTATAACCCAGTGCACCGGAGGTACGGGGCACAATAGTGATCTTCTGTACCGGTGCGGAATTGGTCTGCTTCGCTGCCACCAGTGCGTGTCCGATCTCATGGTATGCCACGATCCGCTTTTCCTTATCTGTAAGGATAGCATTCTTTTTCTGATAACCGGCAATGACTACTTCAATACTCTCTTCTAAGTCTGCCTGGGTTGCGAACTTACGTCCATCTCTGACTGCCCGAAGAGCTGCCTCATTGACGATATTGGCAAGCTCTGCACCGGAGGCTCCGGAAGCCATACGGGCGATTTTATTGAAATCTACATTATCTGCGACTTTGATCTTACGGGCATGCACTTTCAGGATTTC
>ULXH01018988.1_pt1 | contig 76378 bp, 88 predicted proteins | sample 1961101 | NCBI WGS metagenome assembly ULXH01 (sample SAMEA4835833, study PRJEB28245) | human gut metagenome | biome: gut microbiome; material: fecal sample | place: Denmark | collected 2008 | reverse complement strand
AATAGAAAAGACTTCAAAATGCCCCCGCACGTTGTGATTGTTCACAATTGATGTAGGATTAAATATTATAAAACCGCATAATGTTCAGCAAAAAACAGATCGTTTACGCTGTCAAGATAGCCTGTTTTTGAATTATAGTTATATGTATCGGATTGTCCGTCCTGATCATACAGTTTATCCAAAAATCTTCCATTTTTAGTATAAGCCAAATTTGATTTTAATGCAAGCTTTTTATCCGAACTGTTTGCTGTAAGTTCCGCTGCCTGATTGTATAAAAATAAATATTTTTCGCTTATAATTTTATGATATTATACCTTATAATAATATCAAATAATTTTTTAAATTCTTCATTTGCAAATTTTTTATCATTATCTTTCTTATATAATATATAAATCTTTTTTAAATTAATCCTTTCATCAGCTTTCTTTGAGTAATTAAAATCATATTCTTTGATTTTAAAGCTTGAATAATCATCAACAAACAAATTTAAATTTTCTACACAATCAATATCAGCTTCTATTTCTTTTTTCTTATTAATACCTGTACCTGTAAAAAAATTTCCGCGTAAATTAATTAAATATTTTAAAACATATTGCTGAGTAAACAATAAATTTTCATCTTCGCATTTCATATCACATTTATTGTAAATGCTTTCAATGGCTTTATCTAACAATTTAAATTCATACTCATTTACAAATTTTTTATATGATTTAAATTCTTTCTTTTCACCGTATCTTAAACATATAATATAAAAAAAGTATAAAATTAGAGGAATAATATACACAAATATTAATCTAAAATCTTTTAATATAGGATGATTTATTATAAATTGATTTATTGTTGAGTCATTCAAGAACAACGAAAATACTATGGTTGAAAAGCCACCCAAAGCCCAGCCAATAAGCTCTGAAGAAAAATTTATGTTATTATTTAAAAAATCTTTTCTGACATATAAGTCAGCTAAATTTCCTTCATCTATTAACTTTCCAACAGGACCGTCTTTTGAATAACAATAATTAATATACGAAATCTGTCTTTTATAATTATTGCTTTTATCATTATTCCAAAAACTTTTAAGTGCATCAATCTTTTCAAAGCATTCTATACCACAATGTTTTATATTATAAAACGAATATTTAATTTTTACTATTATTTTTACTGCAAGTACAAAAAAGTTAACAGCAAAGGCAATAATCGATATCCAAATAAAAATTGAGTATAAAACAGGTAATTGAATACTAAAACACGCCAGAATAAAACTGACACACAAAACTACAAATAAAAATTTAAATATCTTTTGAGAATATTTGTCAATAAATTTAATCATATCAATACTCCTTATTGTCTTTTATGGTTTATATTATATCACAATTAAATTTTAATTCAAAATTATTATAAAAACTCAAATCACTTATATTATTACCTAATAAATCTTTTAACTTCTCAATCCCCCGTACAATACTTAACAACCTTAGCAGGCACACCGGCTGCTACTGCGCAGGATGGGACATCGTTTGTTACTACAGCGCCTGCGGCTATGATTGCACCGTCGTCGATTGCTACGCCGTCAAGAATTATTGCGGTCGTACTTGCCGTTGCTGTATTTGCAGCTGCAACAGCCGCCTTGTTTTCTTAAATTTTTAGCGGCAGTTTTATTTGACTGCCGCTTTTCTTTTGATAAAATACATCTGAATTATTATTTTAAAAGCACTGCTGATTGACTGCCCATCTGATTGTAACGGGTTTGCGCAACGGATTTTTCATGACGAACCAATCCGTTGCTTTTGTACGGGTCAAGCAGATAATATCCGCTGTCGTCCTCACCGACAAGTACCATACAGTGCTCGCCTGCAGTCCAAACAAAAACTTCTCCGTTTTCCAAATACCAACTGTCCCCCTTATTAGGCTCTCTCATATTTATTGTAACCCATATAAGAACAGGTATGTTATTTGAAACATATTTTTGCATTAAATAATCAAGGCTTTCTCCGCTTGTATTTTTGCAATGGTAATCAGTGCTTTTTACCGCTTTATTTACGGCATTAACGATTACAGGTGCGTAACAGCCGTAACTGTCATAATCGTTCGGATTTCCTATAAAGTATTCGTAAGGAGATGCGTTGTGCATCTTGCCTTTATCGTCATAAACAATTTCTTTTTTATCAAGATAATTATTTGCAAAATCAGTCAGTTCAATATCAAAACCGTTATATTGCAGTACCATTACTGCACAAGCAGATTCGCAGCCTGTCGGAAGTACATTTTCCTGGGTGACATACGGCACATTATTGATTATACATTCCGTGTCATCGTCAGCTAAAAATACATAATAATGCGTTTTGGTTTCACTTATCAATATAATCGAAAGAATAAGTACAAAAGCCGTTATAATTATAAAAACAACTTTAGCGGTAAATCTTTTATTTTTCAATAACATAAAATCACATCCAAAATAAGCCGTTTCCTTTGTTATTAAAATAATAGCAAAAGAATACGGCTTATTTTCTTCATAGATGTATTTAATTTGTATATTTTACTCCGCTATTTCTTCTGATTCATCTCGGTAATTTCCAAATTTAAAAACAATGCTGATTTCGGAACAATTTGTATTAAAACTTACCAAACATTCGGCATCAATATCATTGTCAAACGAATAATAAAAAAACAGTTCGTTAAAGTTAACATTATCGTAAAAATCAGCATTTATATTTTTTGCATCAAAATACTTTCCGAGCCCTTTAGCAAAACTGTCGCTGATATTGTCGTTTTTATTAAACAACGCTTTTGAATTTACAGAGCTTATATTTAAATTAAATATCATATGCGACTCATCGTCCATAACAAAACTGATCATCCAATCATCGCTTTCCAAATTAACATTCCAAAATATAGCGTAATATGACGGGTCATCATAATATGAAAGAATGTTCGGATTGCAGTTTTTGTATATAATGTCATTTTTATTTACATTGAAAGTCAAACCAACATCTTCACTGATTTTATTTAATTCTTCAAAGAATTCCTGCACAACGGTATCACCGTCCAAAAGTGCGCTTTCTCTGCTGATTGATGTTGTGGTAACTTTGGAAGTATCAGAAGTATCATTAGTAGAATCAATATAAAGTTTAAGTTTTTGAGAAACGGTAAGCGTTTTTTTTGAAATATTTAAGGGTGAAATCTTATTTACTTCTTCATATTTTAAGGCGTTATCCGTCTGAATTTGCGATACGGTAAACTGAGACACAAGACAAGCAAAAATAATAAGACAGGCAAAACAAATTACAATAATATATCTTCGTTTCATTCGTTTTCCCCCTTTATCAAAAATTCCACTCTTGTACCTTCGTTGAGTTTACTTTTAATTGTCAGTTTTCCGCCGTGCATTTCTACTATTTTTGAGCATAAGGCAAGTCCCATTCCGGCACCGCCCTGTTTTCTAGCTCTTGATTTATCAACCATATAAAATTCTTCTGCCACCCTCGGCAAATCTTCTTCACTAATACCTACACCGTAATCTTTTACGGCAAACATATATCCGTTATATACGGAATTTCCTATCAATTCAACGGAACTGCCGCTTTGGCTCGCCTTTCTTGCGTTGTCTATAAGGTTAATGAGTACGGTTTTAATTAAATCAAAATCAATATTTATTATGCACTCGTCTACATTAACATAAAGAGTTATACCGCTGTCGTCAAGCAAAAGTTTTACGGAATCTTCTACGCTTTCGGCAAGATATGTTGCGCTGACGGGCTTTAAATCGAGCTTATCAAGTTTTAAAACCATTATTTCCATAAGTTTTTTAGAGAGAGCCTCAAGTCGCTTGCCCTCCTTAAAAATATAATCCGCATAAATAAATTGCTCGTCCGTGCTGAGTTTTTTGGAGCGCAGCATATCGGAGTAACCGATAATTGAAGTCAAAGGAGTTTTCAGTTCGTGTGCAAAATTTCCCGTAAAATCTTCCTGCCGCTTTACTGCGTCTTTTAATTCTTTTATATTGTCCTCAATCTTGTCTGCCATAAAATTGAAGTTTTCCGACAACTTGCTTACCTCGTCATTGCCCTTGATTTCAACTCGCTTAGAAAAATCACCTTGAGCAAATTCCATTTCCGTTGACGAAAGTTTCTTGATTGGGTCGGTAATCAATTTTGAAAAAATAAAAATCATACCTCCGATTACCAATGTCATACTCGGCAACAGTATTTGCAAAACCGAGTAAAGCCTGTCTTTTTGTTCAAATACATTTGTAATTTTAGCATAATTTTCTAAAAAAAGTTTCTTGCCGTCAATGGTTGTTTTTACAATCGTAACGGAATAATAATTATCACTGTCGCAATACACAGTAGTCAATTGTGATTCATTTTCAAGGCTCATAACTCTGTCTTCGTCAAGCATTACAACATTATCACTGCAGCCAATCAGCTCATAATTTTCATCACGCAAAGCAAATTGCAAATCGCCGTACGAAGTTGAAACCTTAATGTTTGAAGTTACTTTCTTTAAATCGGAAAGCGAGATATCTCCGTTGTGCGGTTGATTATATACTGCAGTAGCAAGCGCACTTCTCAACGATAAATTTTCGGTTTTTGATTTTTCAAATTCATTGTTAAGATTGCTGTGAAATTCCGAGTCAATAATTATATGACCGCAAACAGAGAATGAAAGCACAGTTACGGTTACAACGCTTAAAAATATTTTTAAAAATACTGACATCAGTCGCCCTCCAATCGGTAACCGATTTTATAAACCGCAACTATTTTCTTTTCCCAGCCGAGTTTTTTTCGCAGGCGCTGAATATGTAAATCTATGGTTCGGCTGTCGCCTATATATGTTTCGTCCCATACACGCTCAAATATTTTTTCTCTGAACAATGCTATGTTTTTGTTTTGAACAAGCATTAAAAGCAAATCGAATTCTTTTACCGTAAGAGGAATTGCAGTTCCGTTCTTTTTTACGATATGAGAATTAATATCTATTACAACATCGCCCTCTGTGATTATTGATGAATTTTTATTGTATCTTCTAAGTACGGTTTCAACTCTTGCGAGCAATTCTATGATTTCAAAGGGTTTGGTTAAATAATCATCGGCACCGAGTTTCAATCCCATAACTTTGTCATAAGTTTCTGATTTTGCGGAAATAAAAATTACGGGTATTTCAAGCGGTTTTATGTATTCCATAAGTTCATAACCGTTTATTTTCGGCAGCATTATATCAAGCAAAATCAAGTCAAAGCGTTCGTTTTCAATTAAATCTGCCGCCTCCATACCGTCAAATGCGCAAATGCAGCTGTAACCTGCGTCTGTAAGATTTATTCGTATGAGGTCTGAAATACTTTTCTCGTCCTCTACAATTAAAATTCTTATCAAAAAATCCCCTCCGTTCTGTTTGCTTTTATTATACATCAGCATTGTATCTTAATTGTATATAAAAATCAACAGCAGTCATCAAAAAAGATAACTGCCGTAATTATTACTGATATTTATTTTCGTTCTTTTCAGGAGTTGGAAAAATTATTATTTAGCAAATTGATTTGCCAATCAATTATAAAAGTTTGGTCACCTTTTCAAAGGTCGTGGGTGTGGGCAAAGCCCACAAATACTTTCCGTTTATGCAATCTAACGATAGTCAAACAGCTTGCTGTTTGTGCCTTATAAATTGTATATTGAAAGATTTTATGGGCGCTGCCCAAACCTGCAATTTTTGAAAAAATTGAGTAAACTTTTTTTGTGTTTTGGAGAATAATTTAGCGTTAGCTGAATTTCAATGCCCGACCGACACCCCGCTAAGCCATAATTTAATATTTTTTAAAATTTATTTCTTACCTACAAGCAAGGTTGAACCGCAAAGTTGTAAATATTTTGCCTCTTTTTTTGTCATAAACATACCGTTTGCAGTATCAATCAATTCTACTTTTTCATATCCCATATCAAGCAGTTTTTGCTTGAATTTTTCCATATCACCGTATCTTGCCTTTGACATTAAGTCGTGAATTGCAAATGTGCCGCCTTTCTTAAGCACTCGCAATGTTTCAAGCAACAATTCCTGTTTATCTGCGCCGGTAATATTGTGATAAACATAATTACTTGTAACCGCATCAAAAGTTTCATCGGAAAAAACAAGTTTGCAGGCATCGCCTTTTACAAATTTCACATTGCTTACACCCTCTGCTTTTGCGTTTTTACAGCACAACATATTGCTGAAATTAGAATACTCCTTTCCCCATCGGTCAAGACCGACAATTTCGGCTTTCGGATTTCTTTTTGCGCACGCAATTGTCAACGCACCGCTGCCGCAGCCGACATCAAGGCATTTACCGCCGTTTGGTATATTTATGTAATTTGCGGTTCCCTCAATAATCTGCTTTGAAAGTTGGCGGGTTCCGTCATACGAAAATGCTTTGTAAGCCATAACGCTCCATTTTAAGAACATACCTATGCCAATCAAGGTAATCAGCAGCGCAGCGAATATTATCCACCTTAACACTCCGCTAAGTCCTAACCCGATTACACCGAAAATTACAAATAAAACCGCAAAAACAATTGTGCCTGCAATAAGTCCGTTTACCATATATTTCGGTACCCAATTTTTATAATCAGTTTTCATCTGTATTTTGTCCTTTTCATATAGTTAGCTTTAACTAACTTTTTTTTATTTTTATTATAACATATAATTTATAAAACGCAATACCAAAAGTACAAGCCTATGATTATAAATACAATAATTAAATAGACAATAAGCTTTATATTTTATAAATATACCATAAATTTAAACAGCATAATATATTTTATATGTAAATATTGCAATAATATAAATTAAATGCTATAATATCAAAAGTAATCATAAAGGAGGAGAATATGAAAAAATCATTCAAATGTATATCATTAATGCTTTCTTCATTGTTCATTCTCGGCTGCGGTTCTACTGCGTTTTCTGCCGCCACTGTTGAAGATAACGAATCCGTTAAAGCTATTTACGAAAAGATTGAGGAAGGCAGAACCGTTTTATACGACGAAAACAACAACGAAATTCCTGTTGAAAAACTTAATAACGATACTGAAAATATAAGCAAAAAACTTCCGCAAAAATATGACTTGCGAGATTACGGCAGAGTATCTAAGGTTAAAAATCAGGGTTCCGATGGATATTGCTGGGCATTTGCATCAGTAGCATCAATGGAATCGAGTATTCTCTCGCAAAATGACCTAAAAAGCAAGCTCGGAGAAAATCCGCAAGACACTATAGACTTATCTGAGGCAGGACAAACCTGGTACATACATTCAGGCATAGTTGACAAGTCATCTCCTTTTTACGGCGATTACATAAACGATTCGTCAAAAGGCAGTAACGGAGGCACTTCCGATACTCTTGCCATCTCACTTAACTCGGGGTTTGGTACATATCCGCAAAGTCTTTGCCCTTACAATGAAGTGAAGAAAGGCTTTTCAGAAACCCTTAGATATTATTCAGACTACAGACTCAAGGACTACAGTGAAATAAGCAATAACAAAGATACTTTAAAATCAAAGATTGTGTCAAACGGTGCCGTTACCGTTTACTATCCAAGCATTACCGACTGCTATTCTTCCGACTACGCTAACTATTACAGCGATAATACCTGCATCGGAATCGGAGATGCGCATTTAATAGTCGTTGTCGGCTGGGACGATAATTACAGCAAAGATAATTTTACCGGTAAAGTCAAGCCTTCAAATGACGGTGCATGGCTGTGCAAAAACAGTTGGGGCGAGCTTTACGGCAATGATGGTTATATTTGGATTTCTTACGATACAACCAATCTTGCTTTTTCTCAATATATAATGCAAGACAACAATGCTTATGACAACGAATATCAGAACTGCTTTGTCACTCAAGGGTACGGTTACAATTATGAAGGTGCAGCAAATGTATTTACCGCCCAATCCGACGAACAGTTAAAACAAATCAGTTTCAAAACCTTGGGTGCTTATGATTATACCGCCTCTGTTTATGCACTTAATGCTGATTTTGATAACCCAAAAGACGGCAGACTTCTCACTGCTTTCAGCGGGAAAATTGAGAATAACGGCGTACATTACATAGATGTAAAAGATGAAGTTTACCTTACATCGGGTGAAAAATTTTCGGTTGTAATTGAGTCAAACAACGATTCAAGCTATATGTCTTTTTCGAGTTCTTTACTTACAAATCAGAATTGCAAAGAAAATAATTCCTATATACTTAGCCATAACCAATGGAGTGATGCATATAATCAGCCTGATATTTCAAGGGCATATGCCTCTATAAAAGCTTTTACTTCCGATTTAGATAACAGTGAAGTTACAGAAAATCTAAAAAAGGCCGTTTCAGATGCCGAAAACATAGATAAAAGCAAAATCTCCTCCGAGAAATACGCAAATCTTCTGAATAATCAGATTGAAGCGTCAAAATCCCTTTTAAGCAATTCATCTTGCTCTGTTCAAGATATGAACAATGCTGTTATCCTTTTAAAATACTATGAAGAAAAAGCCGTTGACGCTCCTTATGAAATAAGCAGTATTGACGATTACTTTACGCTTATTGAAATTTGCAATAATTACGGCTATATTCCGGAAAAAATAAATCTAAATACCGACCTTGATTTCGCCGATTATGATAAAGAAGTACCACCGCTATGCAACAGCGACGGTTATTTCAGTTCTGTATTTTACGGAAATAATCATACAATCAAAAACATTAAAATCGGTTCAACACAAAATGAATTGAACAATATCAGCGGATTCTTCGGTTCTTTGCAAGGTGCAAAAATATATTATTTAACAATAGAAAACGCAAATGTCGCACCTGCAAATGTTAGCGGTGTGCTCAGTGCTTACGCTAAATATGCCGCTATTTTAAACTGCACTGTAAAAAACAGCACTGTAAATTACAACTACTTTTCCGATACTCAATCATCGGGAGCAATATGCGGTGAAGCGTGGTACTCAAGCGTTTCATACTGCAATGTTGAGGGCAATACAATATACGGCAAATACGCAAGTGAATTTGCTTTTTCCGTACAATCAATTTACGGTTACTGCACTCAAAAAAGCAACAAAGTTTATGCAACAAAATCATTGTCTGTATTTGATGAGGCAAACTCAAAGATGAGTAACCTCTCCTTTATTCCTGCTCCGGCAAACAGTGATATTTTTATTGAAATGCGGGACAATTATGTACGAGTTTCGTCATTACTGCATAGCGTAACAAGCTGCAGTTCAGATACGGTCAGCGTAAAAAAATCAGGTGATTATTATTACATTGATAAAAGCACTCTCAACGATGACGATTTTGTACTTGTGAACATCGATTATAAAGACAGTAACAATGATTACAATTATACGGTTGACCTAAGTGACAAGTCATTGATTCTTATTTCAATTAATTATACAGTGTCAGAAACTCTTGAAATCCCTTCCACCTATCTTGGACGACAGGTGAAAAATTTATCCTCATCTATATTTGTAACAACAGATACAAGCAATGTTAAAACCCTTATTTTACCCGATAGCCTTACAACTCTCGATAATACAAATATTAAACCGATTTACACTCTTGAAAATCTTGTGATCGGAAACGGAATTACAGAAATCCCCGACAGTTTTGCAAACTATATGAATAATCTTGAAAATGTAAAACTCGGTAACAATGTAACCAAAATCGGCAAAGATGCATTCTGTGGATGCGCAAGACTGACAGAGATAAAAGTTCCCGACAGTGTAAAATACATAGACGATTATGCATTCATCGGTTGTTCTTTTAATAAAGTATTAATCGGCAAAAATGTTGAATACATAGGTGATGAAGCGTTTGGATATTTCGATTATATTTTATCAAACAAAGGAAATTCAAATATATTGAACCCATATTATGTAATCAACGGTTATTCCTCTACCGCAGCCGAAAAATACGCAAAAGAAAACGGAATTAAGTTTATAGACCTTAATAATCAACCCGCTGATACAGAACAAACTTATACATATATAAGCGACCTTGTTGCAGGGGACATCAATCTTGACAATAAGGTTGATGTAAACGATGTTACTCTTTTGCAAAACTATTCAGCCGGCAATGTTGAATTCAACGATTTTCAGTACAAAAATTCAGCTGTTACCCGCTACATCACATCAATTACAATTAATAATGTAACCGAAATTCAGCGTTACCTTTCAGGATATATTGATACTCTTGAAATTTACAGCGTAGGTTAATTAAAAAATATATGCACCTGTAAGCCGCATGATTTACAGGTGCATTTTTTTACAATTAAGTAATACAATAAATTTCCGTAAAATACAAAACAGACCGCTGGCAAACGGTCTGTTCTGTATTGTGTGTTTTATGAAAATGAAGCCCGTTCGTAACAGGCACATTTCAACAATGTTACAGTAACTATATATAGTCACTACTTTAATATTATACCGAAAATCGCCATAAAATCAAGTGTTATTTGCTGTATTTGTAGGAATCGTAAGCCAAAAAGGCAAATTGCACATAATTTGCGAGTAAAGTTTGTTTATTAATTTTCGAGGTTTTTTTAAAATTTGACCAAAACAAACAAATATTCTTTGATTTATGTCGGAGTTTTTAGATTTTTAAAAACTGTACTTACAAAAGCAAAATAAAAAGCACCGTATAAAAACGGTGCTTAAAATACTGATTATAGATTAGTCAGCTGTGTATGGGAGCAAAGCAAGGTGTCTTGCACGCTTAATTGCAACTGTAATTTCACGCTGATGTCTTGCACAAGTACCTGTTACACGGCGAGGAAGGATCTTACCTCTCTCTGACATATAACGACGAAGACGAGCGATGTCCTTATAATCAATGTGTTCAACCTTATCAACGCAGAAACCGCAAACCTTCTTGCGAGCTTTTCTACCACGGTTAATTGGTCTGTCAGCCATTGTGAGAACTCCTTTCAATGAATTATATTATAATTCAGTTAAATTTAAAATGGTAAATCATCATCAAGCGGCATATCCTGAAAATCTGAATTTGAACCGCTCTGATATGACTCAGCAGGAGCCTGTGCCTGCTGGTATGGAGCCGAGCCGTAAGACTGGTTAGAGCCATAAGACTGTGCGCCATATGATTGATTGTTGCCGTAAGACTGATTATTGTATCCGTTAGCATTACTGTCACGGCGTTCGCCTGTGAAGCTAACATTGTCTGCAACAATCTCTACTACATAACGGTTAGAACCGTCTTTTGCCTGGAACGAACGGCTCTGGAGCTGTCCGTCAACAGCAATCATAGAACCCTTGCTGAAATATCTGCAAACAAATTCAGCAGTCTGACGCCAGCAAACAATATTGAAAAAATCCGCCTTGCGTTCTTCGCCGCTCTTTACATATGAACGGTCAACCGCAATACTGAAAGATGTTACGCTGACACCGTTAGGGGTTGTCTTAAGTTCCGGATCGGCAGTTAATCTGCCCATTAAAACCACTCTGTTAAGCATTTTTAAGTTCCTTTCGTGTTCGAGGAATAACCCCTACAAAGGTTCATTCGTAAATTATTCTTCTTCTTTTTTGATGATGATTGAACGCATTACACCGTCTGTAATCTTGTAGATACGGTCGAGCTCTGCAGGGAACTCTGCTGTGCTTTCAAAATCAAAGAGAACATAGTAACCTTCGCTCTCCTTGTTGATAAGGTAAGCAAGCTTTCTCTTGCCCCATTCGTCAACATTCTTTAAAGTGGCATTGTTTTCGATAAGAGCCTTGAATTTCTCTACTACTTTCTGAACGTTCTCTTCGCCGTTCTTAAGAGAAACTACCATTACTGTCTCGTAATTAGCTGTTACTGCCATTATATTGCACCTCCTTCTGGACATTATGGCGGCTTTCGCCGCAAGGATGTTATACTCTTTATATTGCATAACAAAATTATTATACCATTATTTTTGCTTTTGTCAATATTTGAAATCAAAAAATTCGGAAAAAATCCGCAATTTTTCTTTGATTATTGACATTTCACCTCCTTATGGTAACATATTATTAAAGTACAGGAGGCAAGTATGACAAAAGTAAAAATTTGCGGACTTAAAAATCCGACCGATATAAAATGTATTAATACACTCTCCCCCGATTTTGCAGGGTTTGTAATGTTCTTTGAGAAAAGTCACAGGAATATTTCTGTCCAAACGGCGCAGGAATTGCTCGCTTTGCTTGACAAAAATATAAAGAGCGTTGCCGTTACCGTATCACCAACCGAAGAACAGCTTGAACAGATACACACCCTCGGCTTTGACTATGTGCAAATTCATGGCAAAATCAGCGAAAAGCTTTTGAGCGAGAGCAAAACCCCCGTTATTCGGGCAATTAATGTGAGCGGAATTGAAAGCATTGGCGATATTGAAAATCTTGACAATGTAAAAGGCATTTTATTTGATTCCGCCGTACCAGGAAGCGGACAAGGTTTTGACTGGACACTGCTTAAAAAACTCCCTAAAACCGACAAAATGCTCTTTCTTGCAGGCGGACTCACCGCCGATAATGTAGCAGCCGCTATCTGTCAGGTACATCCGTATGCAGTAGATGTAAGTTCGGGCGTAGAGCTTTCCGACAAATCGGGCAAAGATTATCAACTTGTACAAGCGTTTATCAAAAATGCGAAGTCAGCATTCATTCATTAAAGTATAAATACAACTGCAAGTTTTTTGTCTATTTTTACTAAATACAACAATATATTTTCATTTAATATCATTATTGATAAATTTTAAAAATATTGATATAATTTAAACAGTAAATTTATAAGAAAGGAAACTGATTGTAATTAATTGCAATCTGATGCATATGAAGATAACAAACAAAATAACAAGTTTACTGTTGGCGGGCGTAATAACACTTTTCGGTACTGCAACAGCTTTTGCCGCAGAATCGGAACCGCTTTTGGGCGATGTCAATTCAGACTCAACAATTTCTATTTCGGATGCCACTTTACTGCAAAAGTATATCGCAAACTTAGTAGATTTATCTGATGAACAATTAAAAGCCGCTGACTTTGACCAAGACGGCACGGTAAATATTTCTGATGTTACCGCCATTCAAACATATCTTGTATCAGTACAGACACCAACCAAGCCTATCAATCCCGATGATGCATTATACAACAATGATTATGCATCGGAAGTTCTTACTATATTAAATCAAGAAAGAACCAAAGGGGGTTTGGAACCGTTAAAGGGCAATGATACACTAAACGAAGTGGCAAAGCTAAGAGCGAAAGAGATTACCGAAAAGTTTTCCCATACAAGACCCGACGGCTCCGACTGTTTTACAGCCATCAACGGATTTGACCTTAATTATAAAATGCTCGGAGAAAACATAGCTTACGGTTATCAAAATCCGACCGATGTTATGGACGGTTGGATGAATTCACCCGGACACCGTGAAAATATTTTAAAAGAGGACTATGATTCTGTCGGCATAGCCTGCTATAATTACAACGGTGTTCTGTATTGGGTACAGTTCTTTATGAAAGAAAACAGTATAAGCAATAAGGAAGAATATATTGATAAGTATTCAACCGAAGTACTTTCTCTTATAAATCAGGTAAGAGTTGACGCAGGCTTAGAGGCACTGAACACCGACGACAATTTGTACGAAGTTTCAAAACTGCGAGCAAAAGAGCTTACAACCTCTTTTTCTATCTCCAGACCTGACGGTTCGTCTATCTCTACCGCTTTAGACGAATATAATGTTCAGTCAAGATACTGCGTAGAATTTATTGCGTACGGTTACGAAACACCGAAAGATATAGTAAGCGCATGGACAAATTCGGAATCAAACCGCAATTTGATTTTGGATAAAAATTTCAAAGCCGCAAGCGTCGGCTGCTATAACAACAGCGGTACTTTGTATTGGGAACTTATTTTTATCGCATAAATTATATGACAATTTGAATTACATACAGAAACACAACATAAGGCAGTGGCTGTAAAACCACTGCCTTTAGTCTTAGTTAAAATAAAATCTGATAAATTTTATATTATAGAAATCGCAGGTTGTAAGGTCGTTTGTGTCAAGCTCGTTTATAAGAATATAGTTTGCCGCAACGCCGAGCAAATATCCTGATTTTGTGACAATTGTATTTGAACCCACAAGAAAATCAATGGATACTCTTCTTCCGATTTGAGTGCGTATAAAACCGTTTAGATATTGCACACTTTCGGCTGTTACCTCATACGGATTTTTTATGTCGGTCAAAAGGCTTGCCGTCGACATTGCAGTCTGATTGTTTTGCATATTTTGCATATTCTGTTCGTTTATCATTGCGGGGGTCGGCAATGCTTCGGGATTGTACGGCTGGGTTGAATCTATGTTCTGAATTTCACGAACCGCCAAATCATTTGCAACTTCGTTATTTTGACTTTCGGCAGGGATTGTCTGTGTAAGTTGATTTATCGACTGCCCCGACGCAGGATTTCTTCTATTCAGTGCCTGTTGATCAGGACTGAAACTTTGATAATTCGGACTTGTGGGGCTAACCAATGTAGCCAGGTCAAGTATGGATGGAATTTCGTAACCGTATTGCTGTATGGTATTTGGAATCTGGTTGTTTATACAATTATAATTATTGCAGGCTGAGGGATTGGTGTCGAGATTATACAGAGTATTTGGGTTGAGCTGCTGCGCCTTTTTATTGTTGATGTAATTTACCAAAACAAATCACTCCTATGTGTTTTTGTAAGCCTGTGTCGGAGAATAAAAACAATGTTTACCGATACGATTGTAAATCACGCCGATATTGGTAGGAAAATAGTTTGGACAGGTTGAGGAATAAGGATTAAAATAGAATAAAGAATTGCCGACCGAGCTGTCGGTATTGCCTGCAAGTGCCCAATCTGCAATTTCGTAGTGTATATCTTCAGGTACAATATTATACACATTTTGCGAATTGTACTGACCCCCTACGGAAGTCTTTAAGCAGGTAAACTGATTTGGCTGTGTAATGATTGCCCGCACATCTCCACCGTTGCTTATCCGTGCAAATTCCCCGTAAGGAACAGTTGACCTGTTGATAATCACAGAGGCAACCGCACGCATACCTTCAATCCCCTCTCCTCCGCTTTCGCATTTTAACAACCGAGCAAACAATTCTCTTGTGTCAAAAGCCATAAAATCACCCGCCTTACGAAAAATAATTCGGTATTGCTTATTCATTTCATTTTATGATAAAATAATAATTTAGTTACAGGTATTGACAATTTTTAATTGAACCGTTATAATAGTTGAGTACGATAATTTAATATGGAGATGTACCCAAGTGGCTGAAGGGTCTGGCTTCGAACACCAGTAGGTCGGTAACTCCGACGCGAGAGTTCAAATCTCTCCATCTCCGCCAAAAGCACTCGAGCAATCGGGTGCTTATTTTTTGTGATAAACACTGAAAAATCGGCTTATTTGCTATGTTTTTCAATCAATCAGCCTTTGCTTTTTAAGTTAATTTCGGTATCAAACAATATCAGCTAAAATCAATAAAGTTACACAGTAAATTATGTCATAGAGAGATTTTTGTACTATCCGAACAAGTCAGTTTACTTAAATAATACTCATCCGGTTCATATTTTGAAACTGTATCAAGAACATAATCAGCAGAAACAATCATAAAATGAATTGATTTATCATCCTCCATAAAACCACCTGCTTGTTCTTTAATCCATTTTATATATGGTGAATCAATAACTTTAAAAAAAGACTGATTTGGAAATTCTTTTCAGACTTGTTGCCATTCACCTGCAATAAATTTAAAACGCATTTCTTCCGTTGAACGGCAATAACTTTTCACATCCGCCCATCTGATTGAAAACAATTCCATTTCATTATTTTCAAGAATAACTGTTAAACCGTCAAAATCATCACTTACAGATTTTATATTTAAACCGTAACTGTTTATACTTTTTTAAATATCCCATTATTTGTCTGTTAATTTTATAGTAATAAACTTTATAATTACGTAGCTTAAATAATATGCCGGACCATAATTTAAGTATCCGTACTAAACAAATGTATTTACTTCTGTTCGCCTGCATTGCGGACAACGGGCATTTTATTAAAATCATAGTATGAGAGTTCGTCTATTCCGTTTAAAAATGCGTGACAGCCGTTTACTATCATAAGATTGGTCTGCTCAATATGATAGCAGCACACTATTACTTTTTTGCCTGTCGCATAGGCATATCCGCACTCCCACGCAGTTCCGCTGTCGGAGTACATTCCGCCGTAAAGCAAAACAACCGCATCGCAATCGTCAATTCCGCCTTTGTCAATTTTAAAAATTTCCTCTGCCCATTCTGCATTGGTAAGGCTTTCCCTGTTCTCAACATCGTGCTCCATAGGTACAAAAACTTCGTGACCTTTTGCTTTAAGAATTTCAGCCGCACGGTGAATATTTGCAATTTCGTTATCGTTAAAAAACGGCGATGCAAGGTAAATCTTCATATTAAAATTTCCTAAAAAATATTAAAAACATTATCGGTATGGTAATCGCCGCCATTGCCTGCGACACAAGAGCAAGGCTTGCGCCTGTTTGCGGACTTTCTCCGTATGCCGATGAAATTATAACGGTGTTAAGTCCTAACGGCATTGCATTTGCACAGAGTGCGGCAAAAACTATTTCGTTATCCGTATTCAAAAGCCTTAACGCAGTCACAAAAATTGTAGGAAAAACTATCAGCCTAAGCACCGCAACAATATAAGTCTGCTTTACCTTGAGCAGGCTTTTTATTTCATATCCCGCTATTACAAACCCAGTCAAAATCATTGCAACAGGTGCCATACAGGCGGCACAATCGGTAAGAATTGTACTTACAAGCCGCACCCTCGGTATTTGCAAAAGTCCGAGAATTGCGCCGATAAACAGCGACACAAATATCGGATTCAGCAATGACTTCAAAGAAAATCCGCCCTTATCCGACGGCACAAGCCACGCAATTCCGATTGAGTAAGTAAACATATTCAGCGGCAAGGTGAATATTAAATAATCGAAAAGTTCAATGCTGTCAGCGCCGTATATGCCCTGAACAAGCGCAGTTCCGACAAATCCGAAATTTGATACCGAAAGCGAATATCTGTACACTTTACGCAAATACTCGTCTTTGGTAAGAAATTTTGAGATAATAAAAGCAAGCGCAACTGCAGCAATCAAAAGCGCAGTACTGTAAACAAGGAAAATCCATTTTCGGCTTATATTTTCCACCGTACAATTATTCCAAAATGTATTGATTACGACCGCAGGCATAAATATTCCGTTTTCAAGGCGTGACAAAGTCCTGCCGCTGCCGTCAGATAAAATATTTTTCTTTTTAAGAACAAAGCCGATAAGAATAAAAGAAAAAAGCACGGCTATGTGATTAAGCGTAGATGAAAGTATTTCCATACGATATTTCCTTTATATTATAATACAAATTTCAGCATAAAACAATAACCGCAGGTCGAGCTGACCTGCGGCTGACAATATTATTATTAATTTTTTGTAAAATTGTATTCATTTGTTTTCTTCATCTTTTGAGCATTTATCGTCACACTCTGCCTGTTCTTCCTTTTTTTCAAGGTTCATAACCGCTGAAAGTCCTGCCGAAACCGAAGAAACCAAAAGTCCGCAGACTGCGCTTTTCCACATTTCTGCATTTGCAAAATCCGTTCCCGTCAGAAACAACGCAAGATTAGCGAGAATATATCCGAGTGCCGTCTGTAGGAATGTACGCAATGCTCTTTTAAGGCAGTTTTTAGTAAAACACATCTTCATATTACATAATATTCCGATGCCTTAAAAATGTACTTATTTATTATCGGATATTTCGGGCAATCCCGCAATACTTGTAAGCAACGAAAGAATACCCGAAAGCACGCTTGCGGAAGCAACCGCTATCCAATTCACATCACTTAGCACCGCAGACACGCCGATAACCGAAATCGCTGTTTGAGCCACGGTTTTTGCCGCACGGATACCCGCAGCTTTTGCCCATATTTTAAAACCGTTTTTCATAATTTCACCCCCTGTAATGCATTTTAATTTAAAAGTTCAATATAAATTTCTGCCCATAAAAGCGATATTAGCTTATTTCTTTTCACTATTTATATGCTCAAGGTCAGCAATTCTATGATTTACAACTCTTATTTCTTCGTCCGTAACGGCTGACATTCGCTCAAGTTTGAAAACACGCTCTTGCAGATGATTATATTTATCCTGCTTATGTTCAAGCTGATCTAACCGATACACAATCAATGATTTGGTCTTTTCGTTTTCGCTTTCCTGTCGCTTACGGTTTGACGCATTTATCAGCAATTGACAAATAATACTTCCGCCCGCAACAATCAGCGCAGTCACAATTTCCGTACTCATATCACACCCCCTTTACCTATGCGTAAAATATTATTAAAAATTGCAGTAATTAGGCTAATTTTATTAAAAAAGAATTAAAAAGGCACAAAAAAGCACCCTGCCGTGAGTCGCCCCAAAAAGTTAGACTAAAAATCTAACGATTTGGGGGCGGTTCAAAGCAAGGTGCAATTTTGAAATACAGGTATAAAAATGTAACTTGTTAATTAAAGAATGTCGATATGCTCGCCGTTGAGAGCCTTGTTCATACTTCTTACTGCGCAGAATTTACCGCACATTGAGCAAGTATCTTCGTGCTCAGGCTTGCGGTCATCACGAATTTTTCTTGCGGTTTCGGGATCAATGGCACATTCCCACTGAGCCTCCCAATCGAGCTTTCTTCTTGCGTCTGCCATTTTGTCGTCAATCTCTCTTGCGCCACGCACACCTTTTGCAATATCGGCTGCGTGCGCCGCAATTTTAGAGGCAATAATTCCCTGCTTTACATCGTCAACATTCGGTAAAGCCAAATGCTCGGCAGGAGTTACATAACAAAGGAATGCGGCACCCGAAGCAGCGGCAATAGCACCGCCGATTGCGGAAGTAATATGGTCATAACCCGGGGCAATATCTGTCACCAACGGACCTAAAACATAGAACGGAGCACCGCAGCAGATTGTCTGCTGAATCTTCATATTAGCCTCTATCTGGTCCATCGGCATATGACCCGGACCCTCTACCATTACCTGAACATCTTTTGCCCATGCTCTTTTTGTAAGCTCGCCAAGGCGCACAAGCTCCTCAATCTGACAAACATCGGAAGCGTCTGCAAGGCAGCCCGGACGGCAAGCGTCACCGAGAGAAATTGTTACATCGTACTCACGACAGATGTCGAGGATTTCATCGTAATACTCATAAAACGGGTTTTCGTTGCCTGTCATACACATCCAGGCAAACACAAGTGAACCGCCACGGGAAACTATGTTCATCTTTCTCTTATGCTTTTTAATCTGCTCAATAGTCTTTCTCGTAATACCGCAGTGGAGTGTTACAAAGTCCACACCGTCCTGTGCGTGAAGTCTTACAACATCAATAAAATCTTGTGCTGTAAGTGTATCAAGGTCACGCTGATAATGAATAACTGAATCGTAAACAGGTACAGTACCAATCATTGCCGGACATTCGCTTGTGAGCTTTCTGCGGAAAGGAATTGTGTTGCCGTGCGACGAAAGGTCCATAATTGCGTGAGCGCCCATATTTACAGCCTGCATAACCTTTTCCATTTCAATATCATAATCTTTGCAATCTCTTGAAATACCGAGGTTTACATTTATTTTTGTTTTTAGCATTGAGCCTACGCCCTCGGGGTCAATGCACTTATGGTTTTTATTTGCGCAAATTGCCACCTTGCCCTCTGCTACGAGCGGCATAAGTTCTTCTACTGTCATTCTTTCTTTTTTAGCTACGATTTCAAGTTCCTTTGTTACAATTCCCTTTCTTGCAGCCTCCATCTGTGTTGAATATTCTCTCATATTTCATCTGCCTTTTCATTTAAAATTTTGTAAAATATAGTTATGCATCAGCGGTCCTCTGCCTTTGCCGAGGTCAAGTTTTACGCTGATTGCTTTTGTTACATACGCCTTTGCATTCTCAACGGCTTGAGGAATTTCAAAGCCTTTCGCAAGATTGCTTGCTATTGCGCTTGAAAGCGTACATCCGGTGCCGTGAGTATTGGGATTGTCAATTCTTACCGAGGGGTAAGTATAAAACTCGCCGTCGGAGTAAAGCAAATCATCACTGCAATCCTCTAAATGACCGCCCTTACAGAGTACGGCACAGCCGTATTTATCGGAAATTATTTTAGCGGCATTTTTCATATCCTGTAAATTTTTGATATTAATTCCGCTCAAAATTTCAGCCTCGGGTACATTCGGAGTGGCAAGTGCGGAAATCGTCAAAAGGTATTTTTTCAGATTTTCAAGTCCCTGCTCACTTATGAGCCTGCTGCCGCTGGTAGATACCATTACAGGGTCGGTCACAATATTTTTTGCTTTGTAAAAATTGAGCTTGTCAGCAATTACTTTTGCGGAATTATTGCCGTAAACCATACCTATTTTTACTGCGTCGGGAAAAATATCGGTAAACACACAGTCAAGCTGATTTGCTATAAACTCGTCGCTCGTCTGCTCAATACCGTATACTCCCGTTGTGTTTTGCGCCGTAAGGGCGGTAATGACGCTCATTGCATAGCAATAGTGCATTGTTATTGTTTTTATATCAGCCTGTATTCCCGCTCCTCCCGAGCAGTCGCTGCCGGCTATTGTCAATACAGTTTTCAAACTAACCTCCGTAAATTACGCTGTCTGCAAGTTTTCTTAATTTTTGTGCGGCGGAACAGATATTGTCAGCGCCAAAAATCGCACTCACCACGGCAATGCCGCTTATACCGCAATTTTCAAGCTGCGGTATATTATCTGCGCTTACACCGCCGATTGCCACAACAGGAATACCGACAGCGCCGCATATTTTCTTAAGATTTTCTGTACCGAGGTATTTTGCGTCTGCCTTTGTAAGTGTGCCGAACACCGCACCGCTGCCTATGTAATCCGCTCCGCTCTGCTCTGCTTTTTTTGCAAGTTCAATTGTGCGTGCCGAGCCGCCGATTATTTTATCTTTACCGAGGATTTCTCTCGCCTTGGCAAGCTCCATATCGTTCTGACCGAGGTGCACACCGTCAGCACCTGTCTTTATTACAACATCTGCGTTATCGTTAATGATCAACGGTGCGTTATACTTTTGGCAAATTTTAAGCAGACTGTCTGCCTCTTTACAGAGTGTATCAAAATCGACTTCCTTATCTCTTAACTGAATCATTGTTGCGCCGCCCGATAAAGCCTGCTCAACGCTGTACTCAAGTCCACGGTCGCCTATGCATTTTCTGTCTGTAATCGCATATAACGCAAGCATATTTTTGTCAAATTTCACGCTGTATCACCCCAATTCACGCTTAATTTTCATAACTTCGTCATTTATATTTTCACTCTGCATAAGAAGTGACATAACGCATACACCGGCAAAATTCTTTCTGTTTAGGGATTTTAATTCTTTTGCGGTATCGGCATTTATGCCGCCTATTGCATAGACGGGAATATTTACACTGTCACACACATTCCGCAAAAAATGCACCCCTTTACCCTTTAGTCCTTTTTTGCAGTCGGTTTCAAAAATATTACCTGCTGTAATGTAATCCGCTCCGTTTTCTTCGGCAAATATTGCGTCCTCCGTACTGTGTACGGAAGTTCCGAGCAAATCAAAATCCTCTCTGCCCTTTAAATCTTTAAACGCACCGAAAGGCAGATGAATTTTTTTAACACCGAGTTTTACAGCGGTTTCGGGAAAATTATGTATAATCAATTTGTCTTTGCCACAAACCGAAAGCACATTTTTTGCAAGATTGAAGTATTCCTGTTCGGAAAGATATTTCTCCCTAAGAATTATATATTGTGTATCGGAATCAGATATTTTTTGTATTTTCTGTAAAAAATCATCTTTGCAAAGCGGCTTTGCCGTCACGCTTACTACATTACACATAGATGTAATCACTCATAACGGGCTGTAAACCCTTATCGGTAAGAGCCTTGTAAACCTCGTCAACATTTCTGCTGTCTGAAATTTCAAACTGCTCGTCGCCCTTTTTCTCTCTTTCACCGTCGTGACCGCCTATTCCCACATCTACGCCTGCGGAAATCTTAGTTGCCGCAATGTCAACCACATTATCACGGAAGCGCTGACACTCCCTCGTTGAAATAGTAATGCTTGCAAACGGCATAAACAATCTGTACGCACAAATAACCTGCAAAAGCTGCGGTTCGTGTACATCTTTCGGATTGATTTTATCGTTATTGATAATCGGTCTTAATCTTGGGCAGGAAAAAGCAATTTCTGCGTGCGGATACTTTCTTTGAATAAGATAAGCGTGCATACCTGTGGCAAATGCGTCTTTACGGAAGTCGCTAAGTCCTAAAAGCGCCGCAAAACCTACGCCACGCATACCGCCCATCAAAGCTCTTTCTTGAGTATTTACTCTGTACGGGAAAATTCTCTTATGACCCGCAAGGTGGAGCGTTTCGTATTTATCGGAATTATAGGTTTCCTGAAAAACGGTTACATAGTCGGCACCGCATTCGTGCACATAACGGTACTCGTCGCTGTTCATCGGATATACTTCAAGTCCTACGACTTTAAAATACTTTCTCGCAATTTTGCAAGCCTCGCCGATATACTTAACATCCGACATTTTTTTGCTTTCGCCTGTCAGAATAAGTATTTCCTGCAAACCTGTCTTTGCAATTGCCTGCATTTCGTGCTCGATTTCCTCTGCGTTCAGCTTTGCACGGTGAATTTTATTGTGACAGTTAAAGCCGCAGTAAATACAGTAATTCTCACAATAATTTGAAATGTAAAGCGGTGTAAACATATTTACCGAGTTGCCGAAATGCTTTTTGGTTTCTGCTCTCGCAGCCTCTGCGATTTCTTCAAGCAAAGGTAATGCCGCAGGCGAAAGCAAAGCCTTAAAATCGTCAACAGTTTTTTCATCGTGCTCAAGTGCCCGTCTTACATCGTTTTCGGTATAAATCGACGGGTCATATCCGTTCATTTCTGCAATTACTCTGTCGGGTATATCAGAATCAATCTGCTCCATATCGGGCAGATATTTCATATGGTCAATTCTTTCTTCCATTGTTCACGCCTCAACTTTCAAGAAATCCCGTAAGAGGTGATGATGCAGACGCACCGTTCTCAATTACTCTGCCAAGACCTGAAAGATAAGCCTGTCTGCCTGCCTCAATCGCCTTTTTAAATGCGTTTGCCATCATAGGAATATCACCTGCAGTAGCAATGGCGGTATTGCTCATTACAGCCGCCGCACCCATTTCCATAGCCTCGCAAGCCTGCGACGGTCTGCCGATACCTGCGTCAACAATAACAGGCAAGTCTATTTCGTTGATGATGATTTTAATAAATTCCTTTGTTGCTATTCCCTTGTTTGAACCTATCGGAGAGCCGAGCGGCATAATTGCGGCAGCACCCGCATCTCTTAAACTTCTTGCCACATTAAGGTCCGGATACATATACGGAAGTACGATAAAGCCCTCTTTGGCAAGTGCCTCGGTTGCCTTTATTGTTTCGTAATTGTCTGGCAAAAGGTACTTTGAATCTCTGATTACCTCAATTTTAATAAAGTCGCCGCAGCCTGCCTCTCTTGCAAGTCTTGCAATTCTTACAGCCTCATCGGCATTTCTTGCACCCGAGGTATTGGGCAAAAGAGTAACATTCTTAGGAATATAGTCAAGAATATTTGCAACCTTGCCTGTTACAGCTCGTCTTAGTGCAAGAGTAATAATCTCTGCGCCTGCATTTTCAAATGCCGCTTTTATAAGGTCAAGCGAATACTTACCCGAACCGAGAATAAATCGGGAATTAAATTCGTGTCCGCCTAAAATCAGCTTATCATTTTCCATTATTATTATCTCCTTTATAATTTAATGCGGAAAAACTCAACAACCGCCGCCGACAAAATTTACGATTTCTACTACATCTCCGTCTTTGAGAACAGTAGCGGCGTAATTTGCCTTCGGCAGAATTTCCTCGTTAAGCTCAACCGCAATTCTCTGCGGTGAAATTGAATTTTCTTCAAGGTACTGCATAAGTGAAATTTCAATTTTATCAATATCAACTCCGTTTATTCTTATCATAACTTCACCTCCGAAAAGCAAAAAATAAAGTGCGCCGAACCGACGCACTTTGTATGTAAAATATTTACCGTAAGCCTATAACAAACTTACGCTGCAAAGTCCCTCCGTTGGCATTATCCAAATCAGGTTTACGGTCGAAATGTCAATTCATTTCCTCTCAGCCACTCGGCTCCCGTTTTGTATTGTTTTCTTTATTATAGTACCAAATTAATGAAATGTCAAAACAAATTTATAAAAAATCCGACAAATTATTACTGCTTATCCCAACTGTCTTTCTCTTTTTTAGCCTTGGGATTATCCCAACTGTCGTAATTATTACTGCCTGCATTCACTTCATAACCGTCGTGTGTATCGCAGTTTTCACCTGTAAAGCCGGGATTACTGCTGTAATCGGAATTGAAGTTTTGAGGATTTGCATTATAATTTCTGTTGTAATTTTGCGCATTGTTTTGATTATAATATGCGTTGCGCTGGTTATTGTAGTAAGCGTTCGGATTGCTGTTCTGTCCGTAAAAATTATTTGGATTTACTCCGCCGTTCGGATAATACTTTGTGTTGTAACCGTGGTTAGACTGCGGTCTGTAATCGTTTGGGAATTGTGTATCGGCATAAATATCTGTCTGATACTTTTTTATAATATTGCAAACTTCAACATAATCGGGAATATCGGAAATAGTAAAGTTATCAGAATGTCTGCTATTCGAACGAACAGCGGCATAATGATGACATTCGGAAATAACATCGCCTACTCCGAGCCACTGGTCAAAAATACCTCTGTGAATATACACATGCGAAAGGTCTGTAAAAGGCTTAAAATTATACTGTTTGGAAAAACAGCCGTTTGTACTGTAAATTCCTTTATCGGTAATGGCATATTCCGTATTTTTCAGCTTTCTGAAAGAAAATATAACGCCGCCGAGATAAATCCATACAGGCATTAAATGAAGAGCGAAAAAGCCGACAAACATCCATACGCTTGAGTCTAACTCAGAAAGGTCGCTTGAGAAAATTTGACTTATAAACATAAAATCAAACATAAACCAAATGAAAGCAAAAATAAGCATTGGGTTAAAAATACACTCAAGCACAAAGCACGACTTCTTAGGTCTGCCCGACCACACAATTCGTTCGTTATTCATCATACTTTTTAAGTCATCGCTTACCTTGTAATCATCATACATAATTTGTTCTCCTCACATTTTCCTGTAACAATTTATAGACTTCCATATAATCTGAAATATTTTTTATTTTAAGCGGAGCCATATTTACGGGCGTCAGACTTCCTATTTTCTGTTCGGGAAACTCAAAACTTAAAGTCACGGTACCCGTCTTACACAAGATGTCAGAAATTTCTTTCCTAATCTGAATATCGTAAATCTCTCTGTACGGCTTATAATACAGCTTTTTTGAAAACAAGCCTTTTGTAAGAAACACTCCGCAGTCGGTTATTGCATACTCGGCATTTTTATACTGCCTCACGGAAAAGGCAAAACCGATTACATACAAAATTGTCGGCAGTATATTCAAAAAGATAAACAGGTAAAATCTGAATGCGTATTTAAATTCATCGGCAGGTTCTCCGAGAAACATCGGTGCTTTAGGCGTAAGAGGTGCATCGCCGTTTATATACGCAATCAAAACATAAACCGAAATCAGCAAAGAAAAAATCAGCATAGGATTAAAAAATCTTTGCAATACCGCACATTTTCTCTCTGGTTTTCCTTTTCGCAAAACTGTCTGACTGCCGACTGCCATTTTTAAAGTATCGGTCAAAGTATAATCGTAATTCAAAATCAATACCCTCTGTGTAACAGTAAAATTTTGTCTATTTGTTGTATATTTCATCTTATTATAATACATAATTTTGCAAAAGTCAAAAGAATATTTTTGAATAAAAAGTATAAAAAATAAGTTTATTCGGCAAATGTAATGTAATCTTAACAAAATATGTAATATACGGTTGTCGGTAAATGTAAATTTAAATGTTATTTTTCTTTATTGATATTAAAACCTTGTATATTTTTGATAAAATAGAAAAAAATTATAAAGGTAGTGTTTTTAATGGCTAATAAAAATCTTATTGACCTTGACGCAATGTCGAAAAAACAGCTTGATATGCTGATTAAAAAAGCTAAAAAAATTATGGAAAATCCTGCTGATTACAGACACGCCTGCGACGGCAAAATTCTTGCCACGCTTTTCTACGAGCCGAGCACAAGAACTCAAATGTCTTTTCAGACTGCAATGCTTAAACTCGGCGGCAGAACAATCGGTTTTGACAATCCGCTCAATTCTTCTGTTGCCAAAGGTGAAAGTCTTAAAGATACCATGACAATTGTAGGCGGCTATGCCGACATTATCGCAATGCGCCACCCTGTAGAGGGTTCTGCAATGGCTGCGTCTATGTATGCAGGCGTTCCGTTTATCAACTGCGGCGACGGCGGACATCTTCACCCTACACAAACTCTTGCCGATATAGTTACTTTAAGCTGCGAAAAAGGCAGACTTGATAACCTAAAAATCGGTATCTGCGGCGACCTATTAAACGGCAGAACCGTACATTCACTCATAAAGGCACTTTCGCAGTACGATAACAATTCATTTGTGCTTATTTCCACAAAAGAATTACAAGTACCGCTTTACATTATTGATATTCTTGAAAAGAACAACTGTAAATATGAATTTTCAAATGACCTTGCAAGTTCTATTTCCGACCTTGATGTACTTTATATGACAAGAATACAGCAGGAACGCTTTGCAAGCAAAGAGGAATACGAAAAGCAGAAGTATGTATTTGTTCTTGACAAAGAGAAACTTGCAAAAGCCAAGGAAGATATGATCATTCTTCATCCGCTGCCAAGAGTAAACGAAATCACGGTTGACATAGACGACGACCCCCGTGCCCTGTACTTTAAGCAGGCACTCTACGGTATGTACGGCAGAATGGCACTTATTCTCCTGCTTTTACAGGATGACGACTTTATGCTTAAGGACAGAGAAATCTCTGTTATAGACAAACGCTGTACAAATCCGAGATGCATTACCGCACGGGAAGAATACCTGCCGAATCGTTCATACTTAAAACTCGGTATGCAGATGTGCGACTACTGCGACAAGCGCATTGACTGATGAGGTGATTGATTAATGAGCAAAAGCAAAAATAAAAAACACGGCAAGGCAATTTCTACCGCCATTATCTCGGCTCTTGCCTATATTGTACTCGGCTTTGTTATGATTTTTTATCCCGACAAGGTAAGCATTGCGCTTTGCTATACGCTCGGCGGTGCGCTGACGGTTTACGGACTGTTTAATCTCATAACATATTTCACTTCAAAACAAGCGTCTTTCGGCTTTGAAATGATTGTCGGCATTGCGGCTACCGCATTCGGAGTTTTCTTCTTGATTTCTCCGCAGTCGATTTTAGGAATGATATTCGCAATAATCGGTATTTTGATTATCGTTGACAGTACCATTGATATTAAAAGGTCGTTTCAGTTAAAGACGCTCGGAGTAAAATATTGGTGGATAAGTTTTGTGGTTTCCGCACTTATTATAATTTTTGCGATTACAACAATTATCTTCCCCGGTTTCTTTGCGGATATAATTATGATTATTTTAGGAATCGCTCTTGTATATGAGGGCATTTCAGGACTTACACTTATCGCTACAATCGGACACTATGCAAAGAAAATTTCAAACGAATCTCAAATGATAAACATCACTCCCGATAACGAGTATGATGATGATTAAAAACAATTTAACCGCAGATAAGCCGACACTTATCTGCGGTTTTTGTTTGCGATATAATTAATCTATTCCGCTCAATTCTTTTGCTTTCTGCATAAGGATTGAGTTTTTATTTTCGATTTTTTCGTCAATCACCATACCGAGCAATTTATCAAGGATATTTCCGATTTGTTTGCCGTCGGTAATTCCTGTTTTTATCAAATCGTGACCGTTAATATCAAGCTGTTTCAGCGTAAAACAATCCTTTTCCTTTATAACTTCTTCAAATGCGGCACAGGCGAGATTATACTTGCTCATTTTTTCATTTCTAAGGTACATAGACTGTGCCGTTAAATCGGCATACTGCACCTTTAAAAGCCTGCGCATATCAGTTTCACCGATTTTGTTCATCACTCGTTTTATCTGCGGTTTACTGCCTGTAAACCTTACATCATGAAACGCAATCAGCGTTACGCAATCGTCTATAAAATCCCGTGGATACTTAAGGCGCTCAAGTATTTGCTCTGCCATTACTGCGCTGAATTTTGGATGACCCTTAAAATGAGCCGTACCGTCAGGGTCACGCTTGCAGGCCATAGGTTTGCCCAAATCATGAAAAAGCATGGTAATTCGCAAAAGCGGAGTCGGGTCGATATTTGTCATTGCACAGGTGGTGTGCCTCCAAAGCGTTTTGTTATGATGTTTGGTATGTTGGTCGTACCCAAACATAATTGATATTTCGGGCAAAAATACCGCAAACACATCTTTAAACCTGCGCATTATGTACTCACAGCTTTCTCCGCATACAAGTTTGTTGAACTCGGCGGTTATGCGTTCGGCGGCAATATTATTCAAAAGTTTTTTACATTCAAAAATTGCATTAGCGGTATGCTTTTCTATCGCCATATTATAGCACGAGGCAAAGCGCAGAGCACGCATAATACGCAATGCGTCCTCGGTAAAGCGCTCAACGGGATTACCTACACAGCGCACCGCCATAAGCTCAAGGTCGTATGCGCCGTCAAACGGATCTACAAGACCTGTACGGTCACTGTAAGCCATAGCGTTTACGGTAAAATCTCTGCGTGACAAATCCGTAACCAAATCATCCGTAAATTCTACCTTTTCGGGGTGACGATTATCGAAATACTCTCCGTCAATGCGAAAAGTTGTAATTTCATACACGGAAGAATTTATCACTACAGACACAGTACCGTGCTTTATTCCGGTGTCGAAAGTATGAAAATCAGAAAAAAGGCGAAGAATATCCTGCGGCAAAGCATCGGTACAAATATCCCAATCATTTGGCTTTTTTTGCAGTAAAGAATCACGCACACAGCCGCCCACCGCATATGCGGAAAAACCGTTTTTCTCAAATCTGTCAATTATCATTCTGACATCGGTTGGTAATTTAATTTTCACACTTTCAACCCCTTTCTTATTTATATTTGTTTTTATTTTTCTCAATCAGCTTTTCGGCATAATTATAAAGAAGATTGAATGATACAATTGTAAATGCCGACAGCAAACCGAACAAAATAAGTCCGTCAACCGAAAGCCATACAAGCGAGAAGAATCCGGCAAAGAATACACAACCGAGCACAATGCCGACCGCCGACACAGTAAGCATAGCAATTCTCAATGCATTAAACGGATATGAAAGTCTTAAGATGAGCATATAAGCACACAATGCCGTCATATATACACATATTGTAGAATATTCGTCAGGTGCAAGCGTTGTAAACTTCGTAATAACAGCCATACCTATGATATTGAGAACGGTACAGAATGCGGCAGGCACCGCTCTTGCAATTATATTGTAGGTAAAATTACCTTTAATTCGGTTTTTATTAGGCTGCAAAGCAAGCACAAAGGACGGCAAACCTACCGTAAGAGCACCGACAAGTGAAAAATGAATAGGCTCAAACGGATACGGCATATGAAAGAATATGAAGAATACCGAAAGTATGATTGTATAAATTGTTTTTACAATATACAAAGCCGAACTGCGTTCGAGGTTATTGATTGTTCGTCTGCCCTCTGCTACAACACCCGGCATTGATGCAAAATCATTATTAACGAGCACAAGCTGTGACACATTTCTTGCGGCGTCGCTTCCTGCCGCCATTGCGATTGAACAATCTGCCTCTTTTAATGCAAGCACATCGTTTACACCGTCGCCCGTCATAGCAACAGAATGACCTTTTTTCTTAAGCGCAATCACAAGCTGTTTTTTCTGTTGAGGAGTAACTCTGCCGAACACACTGCAATTTTCCGCCGCTTTTTCAAGTTCTTCCTGTGTTTTTACAGTAGTCATATCAATTGCGTTTTCCGCACCTATTATGCCCGTATCTTTCGCGATATTCTGAACGGTTTTTACACTGTCGCCTGAAATAACCTTAAGTGCCACTCCCTGTTCTTTAAAATAATTTATGGTATCGTTTACATTTTCACGGAGTTTATCTTTAATAAGAACAACGGCAAGCGGAGTAATATCGTCGGGCAAACCGTTACCGAGCGACTTTTCGGAAGAGGCAAGAACAATAATTCTTACCGTATCGTTAATGCTTTCAATGGTATCAAATACCTCTTTATACTTATTCTTATCCTTAAATATAAATTCAGCGGCACCCATTACATAGGATTTACCGTTATCAAAATCGCCGCCCGACCACTTGGTTTCGGACGAGAACGGATAGAATTTTTTACAGCCGATATGCTTTTGTCCTTTTGCGTACTTTTCAATTGCAAGCAAAGTTGCGTTTTTGTCATCGGAATATTTTGCGATTGAGGCAAGCGCCGTGCCGATTTCTTCCTTATTACACATAGTGATAACATCAGTAACATTCATCTCATCGGTAGTGAGAGTGCCCGTTTTGTCAAGGCAGAGTACATCAACCCTTGCGAGAGTTTCTATGCAATACATCTCCTGCACAAGCACCTTTTTCCGTGTCAATCGTATAATAGAAACAGCGAGCACGGAACTTGTAAGCAAAATCATACCCTTAGGAATCATACCGAGCAAAGCCGCAACCGTACTTACAACAGTAGCCTGCAAATTGCCGTCATTGATACCAAACTGTCTTATAAAGAAAGCGATGCCTACGGGAAAAAGAATAAAAGTACATATTTTTATAATAAAATTAAAGGAACGCAAAATTTCCGAATTAACTTTCTTTATGTACTTTGCCTCATCGTTAATTTTTGCCGCATAGCTTTCTGCGCCGACTTTGTTTGCCTTTGCGTAACATTTGCCAAGACTGATAAAACTGCCCGAAAGCAGTTCGTCACCGACCTTTTTTTCTATAAGATCCGATTCGCCTGTAAGCAGGCTTTCATTTACCTTGCATTCGCCCTCACACACAATACAGTCGGCGGGAATCTGCGAGCCTCTGGAAAGAACAACCACATCGTCCTGTACAATTTCATCTCTGCTTATTTCGCACTCTCTGCCGTCACGCACGACAGTAACTTTCTTTTCGGAAAGGATAGTCAGTTTATCTACACTTTTCTTTGAACGAATTTCCTGCACTATACCGATTGTTGTGTTGGCAATCATAATGCCGATAAAAAGCATATTCTTGTAAGAGCCGACAAACGCAAGCGCCGCAAGCAACACAACATTGATTGCGTTAAACAAAGTACAAATGTTATCTCTGAATATTCTGCCGATTGATTTTGTTTTTAAATTTGAGGTAATATTTATCTTACCTTCCGCTACTCTGCGACTTACCTCTTGCGAAGTAAGTCCTTTTAAATTAGTATCCATTCTAATTCCTTTCAATGTAAAATTTTTTAATTTATAAAAATAATAACATTTTTGAGTTACAATCTGCTTTAATTACTTTTTATCTTCCAAAAAAATTTTTAATAATAAAAAATCCTGTTTTCTTATATTATAAATGCAAAAACTAAGAATGGCAACGGAAAGTAGGTGATTTTTTTGATTTTTTTTAAATTTTTTAATAAATTTTTATCAGTTGCCCTTACAGCTATTATTTCACTTTCTGGCACTGCTATTCCCTGCAACAGCGGAGAACTGCCGGAATATGTCTATCTCGGCGGTGAACCGTTCGGACTTAAAATGTATTCGGACGGTGTTATGATAGTTGAACTCGAAAGTTATTTTGACGGCAGTAAATATGTTTGTCCCGCAAAAAAAGGCGGACTTAAAGAAAGCGATATTATAAAGGAAATTAACGGTACTAAAATTACAAGCAATGAAACACTGCGTGAAGCTGCGCTTAATTCAGACGGAAATACCCTTGAAGTAACCTTTGAGCGTGACAACAAAACGCTTACAAAAGAGATAGTTCCTATAAAAAACACGGCCGGCAATTATCTCATAGGTGCTTGGGTGCGTGACAGCAGTGCAGGCATAGGCACTGTAACCTATTATGACAAAAGCGAAAATTACTTTGCGGGTCTTGGTCACGGCATTTGCGACTGCGACACTTACACGCTTATGCCGCTTGCCTCGGGTGAAGCGGTTATAGCGGAAATAAGCAGTGTGACAAAAAGCACAAACGGCTCCCCCGGCAGTCTTAACGGATATTTCTCCGACAAAGTTATAGGAAAAATTACCGATAACTGCGACATCGGAATATACGGCACATTTGATACTTCGCTTACAGAAAATAAAGAAAAACTTGAAGTTGCAAAAGAATCCGAACTAAAAACGGGTAAAGCGACTGTTTATACCACTCTTGAGGGCAATACGCCGAAAGCATACACCATTGAAATTACAAGCATAAGCAAAAACACAAACTCTGCCGAAAGTTTTACGCTTAAAGTAACCGATGAAGAATTACTTGATAAAGCGGGCGGTATTGTTCAGGGTATGAGCGGCAGTCCTATTGTTATGGACGGTAAACTTGTAGGCGCTGTTACCCATGTTTTTGTAAACTCCACTAACGAGGGTTACGGAATATATGTTGGTAATATGATGCAAAATTACAAATAATTTAGCTAAATCCGTTGATTTTTGGCAGTTAATTATTTTAACCAAAAAAATTTTATTATTTATTGAATTTTTTTGCTTGGAAAGTATTGCCAAAATTACCAATTTATGGTAATATAATCTCATAGAAAAATTACTGGGGAAAATAATCAATGGAAAAAGCAATCAAACTCATCATCACAGAAGAAGCAACCGAATTTTCGCAGGAAAGCAATGCAACAATGGAAAATTACAACATTACGCCTGCTTTCTGCTCAAAAGACGGGGAAGAACTGTTGAACCGCATTAAGGCAGAACAGCCGGATGTAGTCCTTATGGATTCATTTATGACCAGACTCGACGCAATAGGCGTAATGCGCAGTGTAAGACGAGATAAACTTAAAGCTCCGCTTTTCATAGTATTCTCATCATTCCACAACGCAATTCTCGAACAGCAGGTTATGAATTCGGGAGCGTCTTATTTTGTACTCAAGCCGTATGACATTTCAGAACTTTGTCAGAATATTGTAAATATGACAAAGCGCAGTAAAGAAAGTTTCATCGGAAATCCCGTAACTTTTGACGCATTCGGCATTGAGCTTAAAGTAACTGAAATTTTGCACGAAATCGGCGTTCCCGCTCATATCAAAGGCTATCACTATTTAAGGGATTCAATTATTATGTCGGTTGAACATCCCGAAATAATCAATGCGGTTACAAAACAATTATATCCGTCTGTAGCAAAGAAATACGAAACCACATCATCCAGAGTTGAAAGAGCAATTCGCCATGCAATTGAAGTTGCTTGGGACAGAGGAGATGTTGATGTGCTTAATTCCTACTTTGGCTACACTATCCACAACGACAGAGGCAAGCCAACCAACAGCGAATTTATTGCTATGATTTCTGATAAGTTAAGATTACAGATTAAAAACGCAAGCTGATAAATTTTACTCAAGGGCTGTCCGAATGGGCAGTCCTTGAAAATATTATACCGTTTTATTCCGTGAATATTCTTTTTTAAATTTAATCGAAATCCGCACTCCCCCGCCTACATAAAAAAGCCTCTACAAATGTAAAGGCTTTAGTTGAAATTTATTATTTAATCTAAAATTTTACCGTCAGTGGAAATTGTAACAATCTGCCACGGTATAAACTTTCCGCTGTTTTGCAACGCTCTTTTTACGGCGTACTCAAGACCTCCGCAGCATGGTACTTCCATACGAACTACGGTTACGCTCCAAATATTGTTATTTGCAATTATACTTTCAAGTTTTTCGCTGTAATCGATATCGTCAAGTTTAGGGCAGCCTATGAGTGTAATTTTCCCACGCATAAAATCATTGTGCATCTGCGCATAAGCATATGCTGTGCAGTCGGCGGCAATAAGCAGCTTTGCGCCGTCAAAGTACGGAGCGTTTACAGGCACAAGTTTTATCTGACACGGCCACTGACCAAGCTGTGACGGCATTTTTACATCTTGAGCAAAAGCAGTATTTTTAGAGCTTTCTCTGTTAAATGTCTGTAGTCTGTGTCCGGGGCAGCCACCGAATGTTTCTGACTTTTTCTTCATATTGGCTTTTACCGCCTCTTCATTATATGCGAGAGCCTCACGCTCAACAAAAGAAATCGCACCCGTAGGGCAGGTTGGCAGACAGTCACCGAGTCCGTCGCAATAATCATCACGCAAAAGTTTAGCCTTACCGTTTACCATTGTAATCGCACCCTCGTGACAGGCATTTGCACAAGCACCGCAACCGTTACACTTTTCTTCATCTATATTTATAATTCTTCTTATCATCTTAAATACCTCCGTATTGATTTTGCAAACAAATTATAATATAATCAGAAAAGAAATTATGTTGTTATAGCAACGAAATGAGGCTTTTATGAAATTTTGTGATATACTTTTATTTAAAAATATGTCCGAACAGGAAATTACTCAAATGAACAAGAGTAAATTTATGAAAAAACGCATTTATACAAAAAACACACATATTTATCATATGGGAGATGTTATAGACAGCGTAGGAATTGTGCTCTCGGGAAATGTCATTATAGAGAACATTGATATATGGGGCAATAAAAGTATAATCAGTTATGCAAACGAAGGAGAAATTTTTGCGGAAACCTATGCCCTTTCGCAAACTCCGATGATGGTCGATGTTGTATGCGCCGAATGTTGCGAAATTTTATTTATAAATTTAAAAAACACTCTTAAACCGGAAAACAGCAATCAGCCGTGGTACCCGAAATTTATGAACAGTCTGCTTATGCTTTCTGCTCAAAAAAATCTTGCTCTTTCACGAAGAATTTTTTGCACTTCATCAAAAGCAGTGCGTACAAGAGTTCTTGCCTATCTGTCGGAAGAATCGGTAAAAGCCGATTCTACAGACTTTGAAATACCGTTTGACCGTCAGCAGATGGCAGATTACTTAAATCTCGACCGCAGTGCTCTTTCTAAAGAACTCAGCAAAATGAAATCAGACGGTATTTTAGACTACAGAAAAAATCATTTCGTTTTGCTTGATACAGAAACTGATTTGTAAGAGATTATTTGGGATTTATAGTATTGGGAAATTTTTTAATTGCATAACGAAACACTACGCTATCCCCTAATTATCATACTATCATAAAAATTCATTATAACCTATCTCACAATTAAATATAAAAGCAAAAAGGTGACTGAATTTTCAGCCACCTTTTACTCTGCTTTTAAATTTCGCAATCATCAAGAATACTGCGCAAAGTATCGGCAGATTTCTTAAGATTGATTTCTTCATCCTCGCTAAGAGAAATCGGAACTTTAGTTTCAATACCGTTTGCACCCACAATCGACGGCATACTAAGCACTACATCGTCAATACCAAACTCGCCGTGCATTATTGAAGAAATAGGAAGTATGGATTTTTCGTCACGGATAATTGCCTCGCAAATTCTCTTTACCGCCATAGCAACACCGTAATATGTAGCACGCTTTTTCGCAATTATTTCATAGGCACTGTTTTTAACCTTTTCTGCGATATTTTCCTGCGATTTATCGTGATTATAGTGACCTCTCATCTCGCAGAAATCATCAAGCGGAATACCCGAAACATTCGCACTGCTCCATACGGCAATTTCGCTGTCACCGTGCTCACCTATAATATATGCGTGCACACTCTGACTGTCAACCGACAAATGCTCGCCGAGCTGACATTTAAGTCTTGCGGTATCAAGCACTGTACCCGAACCGATAACCCTGTTCTCCTCAAAACCCGAAAGTTTAAGAGCCGTATATGTAAGAATATCAACAGGGTTTGCAACCACAAGCAATATGCCGCGGCAGTTTCTTTTTGCAATTTCAGGAATAATACTCTTAAAAATTCCGACATTCTTATGTACAAGGTCAAGTCTTGTTTCACCCGGCTTTTGTCCCGCACCGGCAGTAATTACAATAATTGAAGCGTCAACTATATCGTCATAGCTACCTGCATAGATTTTCATATTTCCGACAAAAGGAATACCATGGCTTATATCCATAGCCTCGCCCTCTGCCTTATCTTTGTCTGCGTCAATCAACACGATTTCCGAAAACATTTTGCTCTGCATTAACGCAAAAGCCGATGCCGAACCTACAAATCCGCAACCTATTATTGCGATTTTTCTTAAATTAACTTTATCCATTGTTTAACCCCCTAAAATAAAGTTTCTATTACGCTAAATCAGATAACTTAGTAATCACTACTTATTTTTCTTTATTATATCACATATTTTGGAAAAATCAAGTAAAATAATAATAATTCTTATTTTATATACTTTATTTTTAAATTGCTTGACAATGTATATTAATATTTTATATAATTATAATGTATTTTGCCTTTTAGGAGATTATTTATGGAAAGAGAAAATTTTAAATCCAAACTCGGATTTATACTTGTCAGCGCAGGCTGTGCAATCGGTATCGGCAATGTATGGCGATTTCCTTTTGTTACAGGTCAGAACGGCGGCGGAATATTTGTACTCCTTTACCTGCTGTTCCTCGTAATTATGGGCATACCCGTGCTGACTATGGAACTTGCAATCGGCAGAGCAAGTAAAAAAAGTGCCGTACTCGCATACAAAAAACTTGAAAAACCAAAAAGCAAGTGGCACATTCACGGTTGGTTCTGCATACTCGGCTGCTATCTGCTTATGATGTACTACACACCTGTATCGGGTTGGATGCTAAGCTACTTTTTCAAATTTGCAACGGGTACATTTGAAAGCGGAATGACAGCGGAACAGGTCGGCAATGTATTTTCAAATCTGATGTCTAATCCTGTTGAGATGATAATATGGATGGCTGTTATGGCTATTGCAGGATTTTTTGTGTGCAGCAAAGGCATACAAAACGGAATTGAAAAAGTCAGCAAGGTTATGATGATTTTATTGCTTGCGCTGATTGTTATTCTTGCGATAAACAGTCTTACTTTATCGGGTGCTGCCGAGGGCATAAAGTTTTACCTTGTGCCTGATTTAGAAAAAGTGCAGTCAATCGGAATCGGACATATAATTACATCAGCAATGAGCCAGGCATTCTTTACTCTAAGCCTCGGCATTGCTTCTATGGAAATTTTAGGCAGTTATATGACAAGAGAAAAAACTTTGCCGAGCGAATCAATTAAAATTTGCATACTTGATACTTTTGTCGCTATCACCGCAGGACTTATCATCTTCCCTGCCTGTTTTTCATACGGAGTTGAGCCGAATCAAGGTCCTGCTCTTATATTTGTTACACTGCCGAATGTATTTGTAAATATGGCAGGCGGCAGAATCTGGGGCACGCTGTTCTTTATGTTTATGACCTTTGCGTGTTTCTCAACCGTAATTGCGGTGTTTGAAAATCTGATTTCATTCTGTATTGATATGTTCAATATGAGCCGCACAAAATCCGTAATTATAAATGCGATAATTATGCTTATAGGCTGTCTGCCTTGTATTTTCGGATTTAATCTTTTAAGCGGATTCAATATTTTAGGCAAAGGCGTGCTTGATATTGAGGACTTTGCGGTAAGCAATATTCTTCTTCCTGTAGGCGCATTCTTGTATTCGCTCTTCTGTTCAACAAAATTCGGTTGGGGATTTGACGGCTATTTGAATGAGTGTAATCAGGGCGAGGGTATCAAATTTCCAAGATTTTTTAAACCGTATATAAAATATGTATTACCTGTTCTTGTATTGATTGTATTTATTTCGGGATTCATTCCGCAGGGATAAATTTAAAGCTCATCGGTTTTAGATTATTTGCAAAACCAATGAGCTTTTCGTTTTATTTTTTTAATTAAAAAATATTAATAATTTATGGTTTAGCGTATTTGAGGCTAAATAATTAAAACAAACACTCCGCCTTGGCAATCCAAAGCGGAGTGTTTCACTGCTTTTTCAGCAGAATTTATCTTCTGTTGTTGTTTCTTCTCTCATTAAAAGGTCTGCGTGGGCGTGGCTTTCTCTCTGTATCTACATCGTTTTCAGGAGTAAGACCGTCAACATCTATGAGAACCTGACGACGGGAAAGGTTAAGTCTGCCCTTTTCGTCAATTTCCATTACTTTTACACGAATCACATCGCCTACATTTACTACATCAGTAACCTTGTCTACACGCTTTACATCAAGCTGTGAAATGTGTACAAGACCCTCTCTGCCCGGAGCAATCTCTACAAATGCACCGAAGTCCATAAGTCTTGTTACCTTACCGAGGTACATAGCACCAGGCTCCGGATCAATAGCAATAGTCTTGATAATCTCAATAGCTCTGTTGCACTTGTCAGCGTCAATGCCCGATACGAACACCTTGCCGTAATCGCCGTCTTCCTCAATGTCAACTTTAACTTCACATTCAGCCTGAATTTCCTTGATAACCTTACCGCTCTTACCGATAACCTCGCTGATTTTCTCGGCAGGAATTGTAGTTGTGTACATCTTAGGAGCATACGGAGAAAGTTCTTTTCTCGGCTCTGCAATAGCCTTGAGCATAACCTCATCGAGAATATAGTTACGAGCCTTATGTGTCTTTGCAAGTGCCTCTTTAATCATTTCAGGTGTAAGACCGCTGATTTTAAGGTCCATCTGAATAGCTGTAATGCCGTCTTTTGTACCTGCTACCTTAAAGTCCATATCGCCAAAGAAGTCCTCAAGACCCTGAATGTCAACCATTGTCATCCAACGCTCGCCCTCTGTAATAAGACCGCAAGAAATACCTGCAACAGGGGCTTTAATTGGAACACCGGCATCCATAAGTGCAAGTGTAGAACCGCAGATTGAACCCTGTGAGGTTGAGCCGTTTGAAGAAAGAACCTCTGATACAAGTCTTAATGCATATGGGAACTCCTCAACAGGCGGAATTACAGGAACGAGAGCACGCTCTGCAAGTGCGCCGTGACCGATTTCTCTTCTGCCCGGACCTCTGCTTGGCTTTGTTTCGCCTACTGAATAGCTCGGGAAGTTATAGTGGTGAATGTAACGCTTCTCTGTTTCTCCGTCAATACCGTCAAGCAACTGCTTGTCAGATACAGGGCCGAGAGTAGCGACTGTAAGAACCTGTGTCTGTCCTCTTGTAAACAAACCCGAACCGTGAACTCTCGGAAGTACAGAAACTTCTGCTGCGAGCGGACGAATATCATCCATACCTCTGCCGTCAACACGCTTCTGCTCGTCAAGCAGCCAACGACGAACGATGAACTTCTGTGTCTTGTAAAGGCACTCGTCAATAAGCGCTTCACTGTCAGGATAAATCTCATCAAATTTTGCGTGAACAGCCTCGTAAATAGGCTTTAATCTCTCGTCACGAACTGTCTTGTCATCGGTATCAAGAGCAACCTTTACATCTTCCTCTGCAAATGCCTTGATAGCCTCAAACATATCGTGGTCAGGCTCAAGACTTGCAAACTCAAACTTAGGCTTGCCGATTTCAGCCTTGATGCCCTCAATAAACTTAATAATCTTCTGGTTTGCCTCGTGACCTGCCATAATGGCATTGTACATCTCATCATCTGTAACGCAGTCTGCACCTGCCTCAATCATAGCAATTCTTGTGCTTGTTGACGCAACGGTAGTAGCCATCTTAGAAACAGCTCTCTGTGCCTCTGTCGGGTTGATGATGTACTCGCCGTCAATCATACCTACAGAACAGCCTGAAATAGGACCGTTCCACGGAACATCAGAAATTGAAATAGCGATTGACGCACCTATCATAGCTGTAATTTCAGGTGAGCAGTCCAAGTCAACGCTCATTACGGTACAAACGATAGAAACGTCGTTTCTCATGCTCTTGTCAAAAAGCGGACGGATCGGACGGTCAATTACACGGCTTGTAAGGATAGCCTTTTCAGACGGTCTGCCCTCTCTCTTGAGATAGGCACCCGGAATCTTACCTACGGCATACATCTTCTCTTCATAGTCAACTGAAAGCGGGAAAAAGTCAACGCCCTCTCTCGGCTTTGGAGATGCGGTAACAGCAACATGAACTGTTGTATCACCGTAATGTACAAGACAAGCACCGTTGGCAAGCTGTGTCATTTTACCTGTTTCAACCTTTAAAGGTCTGCCGGCAAATTCTGTTTCAAACACTCTGTATTTGTCGAATGTCATTAATCTGTTCATTGTAAAAATCCTTTCTGAAATCATACGATTTCTGTAATAAACATCTTGCGGATTTTCACGCTGTTTTAGCAATAAAACCGATAAAAACAATAAAATTTTACAGATTTTTTACCCGTTTTACCGCTAAAATACAGCTGAGAAAATTTACGCAAAAACGGAATTTAGGGCAAGCTTGCGCTTGCCCTGATTTGCAAAATTACTTACGGATACCAAGTCTTGCAATGATAGAACGGTATCTCTCAATGTCTACCTTAATGAGGTAGTTGAGAAGGCTTCTTCTCTGACCAACCATCTTAAGAAGACCTCTTCTGCTGTGATGGTCTTTCTTATGAACCTTGAGGTGCTCTGTAAGGTCATTAATTCTCTTTGTAAGGAGAGCAATCTGTACCTCAGGAGAACCTGTGTCGCCTTCGTGAGTAGCGTACTCGGCCATGATAGCCTGCTTTTCTTCTTTTAACATTTGCATTTCCACCTTTGTAAAAATTTTAGCCAACCGTCCCAGAGTAAGGCTGTGAAAATCCGAATTATCGGCTTAACCCTTGTTCCGAGGCAGCGGTCAACAAGTTGATTATAACACAAAGGATAATAAATGTAAAGGATTTTTACAAATTTTTACGTTCATTTTATGCGTGATTTTATTACATTTATTAATCCAAAATTAACCCCATGCTATCCGAAATCACTTATTAGCAATTTCCAATTTTTCTTTAATCTTATTAAGTGTATCCGCTTTATTTTCGTCGGACATTGCTCTGTAAGCAATCAAAAGCTTTTTTTCGTCATTTGAAAGATTATACAGTTTCAAAGTATCGTCAGGATCCTGAACTATCGGTAAGAAAGAACTTCCGTTACCAAGCAAAGTGTTATAATCCGTGCCGAAAATAGAAACAATTTTTCTTAAAACTTCATGGCTCGGCTCGGACACACCTGTTTCATACTTTGTATAGGTTGTTCTGTTAATATTCAAAATATCGGCAACCTGCTGCTGTGTAAGTCTGCAAAGTTCACGATGTTGTTTTAGTCTTAATGCAAAAGAACTGTTTTTTCCTTCGTATTTAGCCAATTCTACACACCCTTTGTATATAAATGCTTGATATATATTTTAACTATTACAACAATTATAATACAAAGTTTATAATAATTCCACAAAAGTGAATATAAATCACTGTAAATTATTACCATATTGTTCCCAAAATAAGTCTTGAAATTTTCAAATATTCGTTGTATAATAGATATTGTCAGTCACGATTTGCTGGTGTGGCGCAGTTGGTAGCGCAACTGATTCGTAATCAGTAGGTCGACGGTTCAAGTCCGTTCACCAGCTCCACAAATAAACCGCATAGCCAAGCCGTTTTTTAGGTGTTTGGGTGCGGTTTTTCTTTTTATATTTATCGTAAAACACCGCCTAAAACTGCTTTAAATTTCAAAAATGTTAGTCAAATGTTAGTCAGCTTTAAAGTTCAAAAAATCGGGTGTTTACTGACTTTTTCTTACATACTCATTTACATACTCAATCTATATTTATTCATTGCTAATATCTGATAACACGAAAAAGTTTTAAAAATAGTTTATTGATGATAACAATTAAAAACAGCCCCACACTTCTTACTTAGCAAGTGTGGGGCTAAACTTATATTATTCTTTTTTATCGGTATCATAATCAGTCTTACTGTCAACCGAGTCTTTCAATCTGTGTACAATTTTAACTAAAAACGGTGGAATCGGTGTTCCAAGCTCGCTCAGATTTTCGAGAATACTTATAAGCTCATTGATGATAAGCCATACAGCCACAATCAATCCAAAGCAGTAGCTGCTGTAGTCAATTCCCACGCTTGCGAGTCCTGCGCAGATAAGATAATCAACAACACCGCCCACGCATACGAGAACAAGATAGCTCAGTTTCTTGAGTATGCCAATCAAGCCTGTCTTGCTTTCAAGTTCTCCGCTTTTCCACGCAGATGTCATTCCTGTTGCATAGTCTATTATCATTACAACGATAAGAATTGTGAGCGGCACGAGCAAAACATTGAAATATGCTGCCAATGCTCCAAGTGCTACCGAAACAGTAGCCTGAATAATATTGTCTTTCATTTTATACCTCCTGATTAAGTCAAAGTAATCTGCACACCGTCAATTTTAGTGCCGAGAAGTCCTGCGTAACCGTCCTGTGAGCTGTCTTTTTCTGTGTTGTGCTGCCAATCCCAAAAGCCTGCACCCTGCTTACGCACTCTGTATGTAGCCTTGAAGTCGCTCACGCCGCTAAACTCGACCTGTACGGCATCAATGACTTTTTCCTTGATGCCCGCAAATCCGTTTCGATTATCGTTGATGTTGTAACCTGTTACCCAAGGCAACCAGTCACCGTTGAGCAAGTGCACACGATAGCGAATTTTACCTCTTGATACCTTAAGAGCAATAGCAGAAATAGCCTGCTTGTTTCTTCCTGCTATGTTGCTAAGACCTTTTACTTCGCTGTACCATTTGTGATCAGCAAATACACGATAAGTCAGCGTTGGCTTTTCTGATGTGCTTTTATCAGCACAATTAAAAAGACTCTCATCATACACAATGTTAGTATCAAGCCTGCCGTTGTATCCATTAACACGACCTGATGAACTATTCTGCCAAATATCACAGTCAATCTCTGCTTTGTCATTGTACTGTGCAAGCCATATGCTGTACTTTGCCTTTAATTTGTCGTAATCAAGATAGTTGTTAAACCAATTCAGATTGGCATATACGCCGACCTTATAGCCGTTAGCCTTAACCGTATTGCAAAAATGCTCGGCAATAGCAGTCAAAGTTGGTTTGCTGAGATGTGTCTGGAAGTTGTCCTCCATATCATAATAAACAGGCATATCAAGAGCCTTGCCGCCAATACACGCAAGACAGGCTCTTGCCTCTTTTTCGGCATCGTCCACGCTGTCGGCATAGCTGTACCAGTATGCACCGACTTTCAAGCCTGCTGATTTTGCATTTCTATAGTGACTTTCAAACATACTGTCTTTTTGCGATACTTCTCTGCCGTATCCTGCCCTTATTATTACAGCTTTTATGCCGTCATTTTTCATTTTGTTGAAGTCGATATTCTGCTGAAATTCCGAAACATCAACACAAGTTACTTTTGCCATAGTCGTTCTCCTTTATTTAGATATTTAGATTTTCAACAACTGTCCAGTCGCATTTCGTTGCCGGAGCTGCATACAATTTCTTAATTTCAGATATATTGACGCAGCGGTCAACAGTAAGTACATTCGGCGTGTCAGAATATTCACCTTTCAGCGTTCTTGCTTGAATTTCAGTTCCTCCAAAATCGCAGTTGCGAATAGTAATACTTGGACCTACCTTAATAGGCAAGCCGAAACTGCTATTATCTGCATTTTCGTGATTCTGATAGCCAACAGTGCAATTTGTGGGGATAATTTTGCAGTTTTCAATCAATCCTATCTCGCCAAAACTGTGACCACATCCGAACGCTGGAACAGTTGTTTTACCAACATAATCAACGCAATCTGCCCTGCCACCCCACTTAAATATGCAATTAGCGACTGTCCATTCTGTTGCATAACCTGTACCGCCGCTCTCAAGGTGTAAGGCATACCTGAGGTTTTTACAGTCAAAGGTAAATCCTTTGATATGCGTGTGAACATTAAGGAAGAGGTGGAATGGGCACTTTTTGATTATATCCTCAGACTTCAAAGTAGACTTATCAAAGCCTGTTGCACCGTCCCATTTGATTATAGTTGCAGAGGGGTTATAGATATTCTCAGACTCATAATAAACATAGTCTTTAGTCATTATTCCTCTGTAACCTGCAAGTCCCACATCAGACATTCCTGCAAACTTGTCTTGCATATCGGTATATGTGCCTTGTGCAACGATGATTGTGTAGCGATTATGGTAGTTGTTGTCTGTTATACTATCATTAGCAGACAGAATAGAATTGAACTTCGTAACGCCAAAACCGTCAGTATTCTCGTTGTAATCATTTGAAACATACAAATAATGCATAGCGCAATTGGGAGCTTGATATAGCTCGGGCTTTATGCTTTCACTTACCAAATCAGGATTTGCATACGCTGATTTTTTGTTGTTCTGTTCAAGTTGAAGATTACAACTGTTGTCAACAAGTCTATTTGCTGCTATTGAAACTCTGATAGAATCAACTTTAACACTTGCTGTCGCTGTATAAGTAGCCGCTGCATTCTTAAAAGCACTTGCCTCAGAGAGTAACCACGATGAGCTGATTACCTTCTGACTATTCGCGGGATAAAATACACAGCCTGAGTTTTCAATATTTGAAAAGTTTTGCAACGACAAGCAGTATGCTTTGCCTCGTTCAAGAGTAACCGCACGCTTGAGCTTGAGATAAAAATTAACTGCAGATGTTGATGTGCCGCTTAAGCTAATTTTATTGTTCTTGACTGAAATAGTAACTCCGCTCGTTGTCTGCTCTGTGTCCTCGAGCGATGTGAGATTAACGCTTGTAGTTATGTCAAGCATTGAATCTTTGCTGACTTTTTCATTAAGTGCTTTTGCTGTTTCGGTTTTAGCACTCTCTATCGAATTATTGACAGCAACAAATCTATTGCTCAAATTCTCATATGTTCCACGAGCGTCATACACTTCTTTAACTGTTTCAGCGATAGTTCCATATGTTTTCTCTGAAATTTTAGCGTTATCAGCGATAGAAGATGTCACTTGAATCTTGAGCGGAATAGGTGTATTTACAATCACTGTTCCGTCTTTTACAATGTTAAGTTCTATGCTGAGATATCCATATCTGCCATTGAAATTCTCAAGTGGAATAGTAACTATATTGTTTGTGACTGTGCAATCAACTGCATTATTGACTAAAACATCATCAATAACAAAAATCGCAGTAACTGTGCAACCGCTTATATCGAGTTTTTCTCCACTTGCAATTATCGTTACATCAAGATATCTTGTCTTTTTGTCATTAATATTGACAATACCTGCAATTCGCTGCTCGTTGCGACTGTTGATGTCAATTGTAGCAGGAATATGTTTAAGTTTCATTATCTTCTAAATCTCCTTTTGATTTTTAAAAAATCAGACATTTTGAGATTAACTTCTCCTATGCCGATTTCTGTGTATTTTTCGCTAATGCTGTCATATACTGTTTTTGTGATTTTGCTTTCAATTTCTGAACCATCTTTATGCAACACTATTACTTTGTCGCATAGCCCACAATCTTTTAAATTTGCAAGTTCCGATTCAAGCGTTACAGTAATATTAACATATTCAGTAACTTGTTCAGTATTTTTTAAATATTCTTCAACTGCATCTTTAAGCATATTCCTAACATCGTTATATCCCAAACCTGTCTGTGGATCGACTTTAGTTCTTGTTATTTTACTTGAACAATCGAACAGATATGTTTTCTTTAAAGTCGCATTTAGATTTGTAAGGTAAGGTTCAGTAGCTGTAACTGTTACTTTTTTACCGTCTGTTGTTTCGCATTCTGCGTATGGCATGATGTGCGTGTAATATTCATTAATCGAATTAACTTGTTTGAATTCAGATATATTAGAGCCAAATGCAATACGGTGAGTATCTGTGCCTCGATTTAACAATAAATTGATGTTGAAGTTATCACAGAGCAATTCTGCTTTAAATACTGCCGTCAATCCGTTTTCTTTGTTAAGTAAAATATTCTCAAATGTTTCTGCCGAGTTAAACCCGAGTGAAAATTCTTTTTTGACTCTAATATTAGATGAGAAATTAAACCAACTGTATGGTGCATCTGAGTACCATACTTCATATTGAAGATTTGACATAATTGCTGATGGGGAATCCACTTCTGAATAGTTATAATACATCGGAACTGTACCGTTTTGGAAGAATAATCGTGATATGTGACTTCCTGAAATTGTCATATCTCCGTATTTATCAACTTCAATTTTCTCGATGTAAAAGAGTTGAGGATTGTCATGCGAGTTTGCTTTTGCTTTTATGTACGCTCCGTTTTTAATCTTACCAATCAATCTGTCAGTGCATTTGATTTTCGCTTGAAATGTATACGCTCCGTTTCGTTCTTCTGTAGCTTTAAATTCTGTGCATTCTGTAATAAAGCCATAGCCGTTATAGTCGAAAGCATTTGTTGAATTTTGAGCGTTATCATACAGCAGAGGAAACATTATAATCGCCTCCATCTTGGAATGATATTAATTTTACTGAACGCATTTTCCTTTTCTGAAATTACTTTAATTTTATTCCAGCCCGAAGTAAAAACAGGAAAGCTTGTGCAAGATATGTATGCGTTCATATCTGTTATGTCACAAAATGCAGATTGCATTTCAGAATCAAGTTCAATTAAATTTTCATTGTCAACAAAAGCAGCCTTTATTTTGATTTGTGTATTATTAACATCAAGTGTTAAATCTTGTGAGTGATAAATACAAAAATACGGCTCTGCAGAGAACTTTTCGGGGTTATAAACATAGAATTCAGTTTCTTTTTGAGAGTTTGCCGCTGCACTAAAAGATATTGTTTTTTGCCCTTCATCACTGTACCAAAACGGCTGTCTTGTAAAATTAAGAATAGTTGATACACATTTGTCTGCCTTATATTCTATTTTATCTATGCTTTTGCATATAGCTTTTGCATAATATCCCGTGTTATATGTATCTCGCAATTCTTTGTATTTGCCGTCAAAATTTGCAAATTCTTCTGCAAGCATACAAATCAAACTTTGAGTATCGTTGTAAACAAGCCAAGGCAAGCTGTTTATTTCATACGACACATCAATATTTTCATAGAAACCGTTATCGGCGATTATTCCTCCGTCTTTGCCGTATATGTCAACTATCTCAAATTTTCTGTTTGATATATGATAAAAAGGTGCATTTGCTATGCAAAATCCGAGTTTGCGCAGGCTTGTGCCGTTGTATTCTAAGTTGTGCATATAATCCGCCTCCTTAACATTCTTGGTTCAGAGTATCTATAACTGCGTGAGAAACACGCTCGTTGAAGTCGTCAATATCTAAATCATTATTTATGTTGACATTTCCATAATAGTTCAGAGCAACTCTTGGAGCATTTGTGATAACTTTATTTGTTGTACTTGATGCGGTATGGTCTAAACTTTTAATGTTATTGAACTTATCATTCAGCACATTAATATAGCCGACTGTTTCGTTAAAATCAAAGCTGCCAAGCATATCTCTCGCAATACTTTCTGTGCTTAACCTCACCTTGCTTTTGTTACCGCTAATACCAATCGCTAAGCCCTCTGTAAAATAATTACCAATTTTTTTAGCTTCCTTTGAAGGCGAATTAATACCAAGAATTTTTTTAACTGCACCAAGTGCAAGTCCGCCTATGCCTGTAGCTGTGCTCCATACATTCTTAATAGCATCGCCCAACGAAATACCATTAATAAAACCTTGAACAAAATTATTACCTGTGTTGAACAGAGATATACTTCTAACACCACTGCGAGTGCTTTTACCAATTCTTACTCCAGCTTCTCTTGCAACGCCACTGTTTCCGTCAATACCTGATGCGTAATCGTTAACACTTTTGCTGCCTATTTTGACTCTTTCATGTTGGTCACTTGCAAAACCGGACGAACCTTTTTTTGATACTTTATTGGCTGATTCATATACTGTTACAGAATTTTTATCAATACCATCAGCTACATTACTCGTTGCTTTTTCTCCTGTTTCAAGCGAATTTTGACAATATTTATTATATTCATCTTCTGCTGCTTGTAAAAGTAATTGCATATTAGTAAGATCGTCAGCAGTATAGTAATCTGTTTTTCCTTCTGCAATTGCTTGTTGAATTTCAGTAAATCTCATACGATAGTTTACGCATTGTTGCTTAAGTGTTTCTTCTGTTCCTGATTTTGCAGTTATAAAATCATTTTGAATTTTTCTTAGTGCATCTGAAGTATTTTCTTCATTTTCATTTAAAATTGCAGTTTGTAGATTTTCGTAATTGTCTATAGTTGTAAGATATTCTTGCAAAGTCTTCTTTGAAGTTTCTAACTCTTTCTTTTTTTCTTGTTCAAATTTTTTTGCTGAATCTAATTCTTTTTTGCCTTGATCAACTTTAGCGCTAAGACCAATGATTTTTGACATTATAGGTCCTTTTTCTTTTGCTCTTTTTAGCTGTTGCTCTAAAGTCATTAACTCTGTTACATCTTTATTGTATTCAGTTTGTACTTTTGATGTACCCCTTTGAGCACTTTCATAAGCTGCTTGAGCACTTTCTACATTATTTTGTGCTTCGCTTTTGTTTGTAACAGCTTCATTGTAATTTGATTCATATGCAGATAGAATATTGTTAGCTTTTTTCTTGTCGATAACTTCCTGAATAGTGTCTCTAAGGTTTTTATAATTATCAATAACGCCATCATTTAACTTAATCTCTGTGCCTGTTAAATCGCTAAGCTTTGTTGTAATGAATTTCGCCCTGTCTTCGTAACCCTCATTTACTTTACCGTTTTCATCAACTATTTTTTTAAGTTCTTCCCATAAGTTATCATAATATTGATTTTCGCTTGTTGCTTTATTTACAGATTCGTTTCGTTTATCAATAAAATTTTGATAACTGTCTGTAAGTTCTTTGTTTTTTTCTTTTGCAGTGTCTATTTTCTCTTGCCATTCGTCTAATTTTTGTGAGTTATCTTGACTTGCTTCGCTCCAAGCATAGATAGTGCCTATGAGTGTTGTCACTATTGATACTACAGCACCGATAGCATTAGCTTTTTGTGCAAGATTTAAGCCCTCTTGAGCTAAAGCAGCCCCTTCAGTAGCTGTTTTTAACACTTTATAAGAATTAACAAGCTGTGATGTAGCTGTAATTACTGCCGATGTTTTCTTGCCTATCCAAATGCCTGCAGTAAGAGAGCCGACTGTTTTCAAAATCGGAATAATCTTATCGGTATTCTTGGAAGTGAAATCACAAAGCTTTTTTACTTCGGGAAAAAGAGATTTGCCGACAGGATTTATAACATCTGTTTTTATCGTTCTTCCGAGGCTTTCCCAGTACGACTCGACATCATCGTATTTAATGTCTTTAATTTTTTGCATTGAATCTTTTGTTAAATCAGCTGTACCGTTGATTTCCATTAACGCTTTAACACCATCGGCACCAAGGTCTTCCCACATCGTGCCAAATAAATCTACACCCACTTGATTCTGCTTGATCTTATCATCCATGTTAAACAATTCTTGCAGAACTTCTTGTGTTGCTTCTTTCGCAGTATCACCACCGGCAGCAAACTTTGCTTGCAACTCTTCAATAGTGCCTTTTGCACCATTACCAGCTGATTCTAAAATTTGTAAATTTGTTTTTGCTGTTTCAAGAGCTGAACTGTATTCTGCTATTTTGTCTGCGTTCTTTTGCTTTGTTAATTCACTTGTTTTTTCGTTAAATCCAGCTTGTTCAGCTTTTGCATACGATAGATTTTGCTCAAGTTTAGCTATTTCATCTTTTGCTTTCTGTATTTCTTCTGCTGATGCTTTAACTCCATATCCAAGTAGGTTAAAGCCTTCTTGGGTTGATGTAGAAGTGTCTTTAACTCTGATCCCAAACTCTTTCATTGCATCACCGAGTTTATCAACACTGAATGTACCCGCTGCGGTGCCGTTTGCAAGTGAGTTAATAAATTCGTTTGCATTGTAACCCATTTGCTGATAATGCACGGAATATTCATTAAGAGTGTCAAGAAAATCACCGTTTTTATCAAGCCCACGCTGTGACCCCTGAACTACAAGATTAAAAGCCTCAATTGATGATATTCCAAACTGTTCCATAAGCATATTAACTGCTCTTAACGATTCTGGTATATCATAACCAAATGTGTCTTGTAAAGTATATAGATTTTCTGCAAGTTCTTTCATTTTGCTCGGATCTGTTTCGCCGATAAACTGTTTAATTTTAGCAAGTGTATCAGCTATTTCTTCTTGTGATTCGCCGAAGTTGTTTTTATAAATATCATTGATTACGCTTTTATATTTTAATAATTCATCTTTTGTCAAACCTGTTTGAGCTTGTAATGAATTGAGCGCCTTTTTTTCGCTGTTAGCACTTGTTATTGCTGCAACAGCAGAACCGCCGATTGTACCCACAGCAACGCCGATTCCTGTTGCTGTGTCGGCAAGAACATCTTTAAGCTCAGTTGCAGATGTTTTTACATCGTCAAGCTCTTTTTTAAAGCTGCTTAAATCGGTTTTTTGGCTCTTATCTTCAAGGTTTTTAAATTCGTCAGCGGTTTTATTTGTTTCTGCTCTGACATCGCTCATTTCGCCCTCAAGCGATTTCATATTGACCGCTTTTGCTGTCGCCTCTGTATCGGCAAGCTGCTTTTCAAAGTTTTCAAGCTGACTTTTAGTTTTTTCAACTTCACGCTGATATGCTCTAAACTGATCCGCAGATATTTCGCCGTTTTTAGCTTGTTCTTCAACTTGCTCTTTAACTTCATTAAGCTCTTGGAGAGCAGATGTACTGCTTTTAATCTGTTCACGCAGAACATCTTGCTTTTGCGTGAGCAAGACTGTATTGTCAGGGTCAAATTTAAGCTGACTGTTAATAGTTTTCAATTCCGCTTGCAATGAGCGTGAAGAGGATTGTATATTCTTCAACGCTTTTTGCAAGTCCGTTGTTTCGCCTGCAATTTTAACTGTAATACCTTTAATAGTTGACGCCATATATATCCTCCAATCTTTTGTAATCGCTCATCCATTCAGAATATTGCTGATAAGTAATATTTCCGCTGTTGTATTTTTCTTCAACGAATGGCAACACTGATTTAAGTTTCAAGTATTTTTCTTCATCAGCGTGTATGTTCTGATTGTTTTTGAGCTTGTAGTAAGTATCAATGTAATCTAAAATAAAACCAATCGAAAAAATTTTTATATCAGCGACAGTCAGACCGCATTTGACGGCATAGGATAAAATCTCCTGTGCCGTCATTTGTACTCTCAGACTGCTGCCGCTGTTGCTTTTTTTGAGCTGGTTTTCAGTGATTCTACAATGAGGTCAACAAGGGGCTGTGCTGTTGATATTACTTCTCCAATGCTATACTGCTTTGAAAATTCTTTGATTGGTTTTATTGTATCGTCTGCAGATTTAGCCGCTGCCCATAAAATGCGCACAGTTGAGCTGTACTGTACTTTATTTGGATTAGCTGTCAACATATCTACATCTTTGAGAAAGCTGTGCCCTTTAAAATTATCTTCGTAGATAAGCATAGTATATGCTGTTACTTCAACTTCGAGCTTCCTGTCACCGATTGTAAGCGTTTTGTCCATTATTCTGCTCCTTTAACTGTCGGTATTACAACTGCTGTCGGCAATGTGTCTTCGTACGAAGTATATCTTACAAAATCATTGTCCGGGCGTGGTTTTGAAGTGATTGTAAATGTCGGAAACTGCGGATCAAAGTTACCCTCTGATGTCTTATCGTTGCGTGTGGCTCTTGTAGATGCAACGCAGTCGAAGTATGTGTCAATTTCATAGAGTTTGTCGCTGTCATAACGCTCTTTAGCAACAAGCAAAGCAAAGCGAGGCAATACGCTGATTCCGCCTTTTTCGATAAATCCACCTTCGGTTGCCTCAGCATTGCCGTACCAGTCCTTTTCAATGTCATCAACGATAGCAATAAGCTCAAGACTGATGTTGTAGCCTGCATTGTTATTTGCAACTATAACAGGTAAACCGTCTGCATATACGGTAGTTGATTCACCACTTGGCTCTGCACCGACTGTTCTGCCGCCTGCTTTGTCGGACTTAAACCATTTAACCTCGCCATATGTAATTTTGCCTTCTGTTGTTTCTGTAAGCATAGCATAGCCTACTTTTGCGATTGTTTTGTTCATAAGATAATCTCCTTTGTTATTTTCTTTTGATTCCTCCACCCATTGCTTCGGAAGAGAGAATTAGTTTTTTAACTTCGTTTTCAAATTCTTTGTGAATTTGCTCGCTTGCAGGAGCAATGTGCACTTTTGGCATTACAGTTCCGCCTTTTCTGCTTGCGTGAGGTTTTTCGAGCAAGTGTGTAAGCCTGTATTCTTTGCCTGAGGCAAAGACCGTCTTTTCATAGTAAGCGTTAAGTTCGTTTGTAACTTTTACTTTGAACGATCTGCGATATTTTTTTCTTTTGCCAACAGGTGCCGCTTTTTTAATTGCTTCTTTAAGCTCATCTGCTTTAGTATCAACAAGTTGTATTACGCCCATTTGTATGTCTGCTGTATATCCTGCAACTTCACGAGATATAGTTTCGCCAATTCTGTCGATACCGCATTTTTTGTTGCTCATATTTTGTAATCGACTCTTACTTCATAATATGATACACACATTTTTTCTGCCGCAATCCACGCTCGGTTAGTCTTTTTCCAAACAAGATTATTGCTATTAAGCCATTCTGCAAATTTTTCTTCGCTTGCATGGTCTGTTCTGTCTGTATATAGCTCAATATCAATCTTACTATATAAAGTAAAAATAACTTTTCCGTCTGCATATACATTTTTATCTTCATCTTTGAAATATGCAATAAACGGAGTTTCAACCGGCTTGCTAAAATCAGCCTCAGCAACTTTGAAGTTACAAGTTTCAAGTAAGCCGACAAAATCATCATAATTTTTAAAAGTCATTTGCTTTCTCCTTGTATAAGCCTCTCTGAGATAAAGATAAAATAGTGCAAGGCGGATTTTTGCATCTGTCATGCTGAACCTGCTCAATTTTGTATCTTGTGCAGTCAATTACCAAAGCCATATCCGGCTGAATTTTCTCATCACAATGTATATGTATCACTTTTGATAATTCAATATCATTTTGTTTTGCGCCGTAATAACGAGTAACTCCAACTTTTTCGTTGCCAAAGCGATACTTTCGTGCTGTGTTAGCAATAATAGTATCGTTTTCGTCTGTATCAAAAACAAAAGCTACACCGTCATTAAATGTCAAAAACTTAATATCACTTTGAGTCATAAGCTTTTACCTCATATTCTTGCCTTAACATCAAAATATCCGCTGCAAAGTTGTTGTCAAACTGTTCTGTTGCGTTGCTGTAAGCATATCGGCAGTAGTCAAACAACAAACTTCTTGCTCTTGTAGAGCGTATGAAATCCTCATCAGTTAAGGCAGGATGGAAAGAGCGGAGGTGTTGCTTGCCATTTTCAATTATGATATTAATTTTTGATTTTGCGCTATCGTCAGTTTTGATGTGTTCGCTGTCAAAATCAAGCATATTAATCACATCATCAATTAACTGTGCCATAATTCAACACCTCCTGCTTATTATGTTGATGATTTAGAATTGAGAGTAACCTCGATAGCGAGCGGTTCAAGAGCGCTGATATCAAGCTTTAAGAAATCAGTTTCATCATACGAGAAACCTGTTGCGAATGTTTTAATTGTGTATACACGATTGTCTTCGAGAAACTGGTTCTGATCAGAGTATTCGAGTTTACCGCCCTTGCCTGTCGATACGCAGGCTTTGTATTTAGAAAGCTGGCCAAGAGCAGCAGTGCCTACTGCAATCATTTCAGACTGAAATACTCGTGTAGGATAAGGAAAAATGTTGTTTTTATAGCTACCGTCAGTAGCGAGAACAGTAGTTGCAGGAATAACCTTGGTGAGGTAATCAACAGGATTGACAATTAAGTCAACAAACGGCACTGACTTGGTTTTGCCGCCTTTGCCTTTTGCAATCTTACCGATCAGAGGCATATATGACTTAATATCGAGTTTTGTAACTTTAGTCGCCGTCTTGTCAGGATATGCACCTGCGGTTATTGAGCCGTTAATATTCTTGAGAATACCCACAGGCTTGTTCTTGCCGTCACCGTTGATAAAACCGTCTTCAAGTCCGTAAGCAAGAGCATCAGCAAGAATTCTGCGAACATAAGCGTCAATGTATGTAGCTCCGAGTTCAAGCATATCCTTTGGAACAGGAATAAATGCTGTAAGCTTTGATGTTGAGAAGTCTTTTTCTTCAATGGTTCCAGCGAGCTCCTGTGCAATCTGAGAATTAAGAGCGCCCCAAGCCGCCATTTGTTTTGTATCAGTTGCAAAAATTGCTTTCACTGAGCCGTAAGTGTTTTCAATATTGATAGCATCAAGAAGTGGATGCTCATTTGAAATGTCTTCGAGAACTGTATCAATTACAGTCTGCGGAATAGTTACATCAAGACCAGCGAGGCTCTGCTTAACATCAACAGCCTTTGAAGCTGTCTTAATGTTATTGTAAAAGCTCTGTTCCGCCGATGTAAGCTGTCTGAAACCCCTTTTGGCGAGAATGGCATTGTCAGCAGTTGCACCTACTTCTGCTGCTGTGTCAATAATAGCCTGCTGAAGACTTGTAGCGTACTGCTCAAACGCAGATGTCATCTTAGCTTCGTCTTTGTCTGCGAACGCTTCCTTCAACTGCTTTGCAAAATTTGTTTTTGCATTGTTAATAAAATCAAGATTTTTCATTTTTAATCTCCTTTATAAATAATTTTTGTTTTTGAAAAATGTTTCAAAAAAATCAAAGCTGTCTTTTTCGTGCTGAGTGGTGTTTGGCTCCTGTGGCGGCTTTTTACCGAGCATTTTCGTGAGTTCTGCCGCTGCTTGTTTTGCTTTAGGATTTTTTCTCTGTTCTGCTTGTTCAACAACTTCTTTTGAATCTGTTAAGTCAACAGGGTCGAGAATTTCATCACACAGGCCGAGTTCGAATGCCTCCTGTGCAGTAAGGAATGTTTCAGCGTCAAGCAATGGTTCAAGGGTTTCTCTCGTAAGTTTATCACCTGCGTGTACGAGATAAGAATTAGTGCTTGCTTCGCTGATTTTATCAAGCTGTTCTGCATATTCTCTATGTTCTTTAGCGTTACCGCAACAAGCACCGATAGCGTGATGAATCATCATAGTTGTATTAGACGGCATTATGATTTTATCCGCTGCCATAGCTACTACACTTGCGATTGAACACGCCATACCGTCAATATACGCAGTAACAGGTACATTCTGCCTTTTTAACAGATTGTAAATAGCAACACCTTCGTCAACATAACCACCGATAGAATTGATATACAGTTCAATACTGTTAATAGTTCCTGCTTTATCAATGACTTTTCGGATATACTCTGCACTTGTAGTTGAACCATAGTAATAACCCCAACAGTCTAAATACCCCGGTTCAATTTCACCGTACAAATAGATTTGCAAGACATTTTCATCCGCAATCTGCTTGATTTTGTAGTTTCTTTCTTTCACTGAGTTTCACCACCTTTCAACACCTCATCTGATGTCTGATAGTTCTTTGTAATGTAATATTTCTGTGCCCATTCTTCTTCGCAAGGCAGCATATTACAATACTTTTGAGCCTTGGCAGGGGAAAGAACACCGCTTGCTATTGATTTGTCGAGATTATTTGCATTGCTTATAGCATCTATATGTTTAACTGTTGTTGTATCAATAAGCATATAATTGCCTTTTAGAAATTCGGAATTACCGAATTTCTTTTTTGTGATTTCCTGCTCGAACATTTGAGCAAGAGGATCTACAGCATTTGCAATAGCGCAATCAATAGCATCTGAAAGCATTGATGCTTCACCGCTAAGAATTGCGGGCGGAATGTGAAAAGCGTTTCCTACAGTTGCATATGCTTCTGTTTTTAACTTTTGTATGTCTGTAATTTCGCTGTTTGTAGTTTTACCTGCTTCTGTTGCAGGCTCTGTATACTTCATTCCTTTGAAAACAGGTAATACAGCATTCTTTGACTCATAATATTTTTTGAACTGCTTTCCGAGAATTTCAGAAAATGTTTCGTTAAAATCTTTATCGCCAAAGTTGAAGTTTTCAAAAGTTACTATACCTTTATGCCCTACAGCTTTATTGTAGCGCTCTTGAGCAGACATCATAAGTTGCTCGTATGTAGTGCACATTTCGGCTAATAAGCCTCTGAGAGCAAAGCTGTTGTACTTTAAATAAATTACTTCACTTTCACTAAAAGTACGCTGATATGTAAAATTTCGGCAAGTTACACTTGTAAAAATATCATCAAAAACAGCATATTCAGTTTTGCAATAGCTATCTGCAATGAGCAACTGATTATCAGCAGTTGAAATAATTAACAGTTCGTTGTCAAAAATTAATTTTGAAATCGCCTGTGTTAAAAACTCGACTTTCGTTTGATGTTTGTTCGGTGCATAATTCCATAGATAGTATTCAAGGCCTTTGTACTCCTTGTTATCAATTACAGTAACAAATTCGCACTTGGCAATACTTTTGGCTATAAAATCAATTGCAGTAAACAGTGCAAGCTCTGTTAGCCTAAACCGCTGCTCGGCGGCAGAATAACTATCATCAAAGCTGTTGTCATTTTCTTGAGGGGCTGCTTTAATTTTTCTGCGGAAAAAACTAAAAATATTCAAAATATCACCACCTTATACGCTGATAGCTTTAAAAAATTTTTTAAAATTGTCTGTTGAAATAGGCTGGCTTTGTTTGAGCAAATCTAATTGTGTATATGCTGCTACAAAAGCCATAAAGCCGTCTGTTTTTCTCGACTTTGGCTCGATTTTTCCGTAGCTGATATTGCCATTTTTATCCTCTGTTGCAGATGTATTGTTCGTGTACCAACGCATTAATGCCGAATCGCCCCATACGATTTTATGGTTTGCAAAATCAGACGCTATCAGCGGAGCTACCAGCATTTTATCTGACGGCCGAACGAGTTTTAAGTTATTAAGACCCTTGCGGTCACACTCAAATCCACACTCCAACAGAGGACTTTTGAGCAAAGTGTATCGGTAGTTATCCAACGCTCCTGCTATGATGTTGTAGTGCTTTTTCTGTTCTTTGAGCCATTCTGCAACAATTTGTGGCGGTATTTCTGCACCATCAACTCGTTGTAGGTCAGGCTGTTTATCATACGGAAATTTAATTCTGCTGAGGTCAGCGGATTGTGAGCAATACCACGACATCGGTTTCCAAATAATTTCGTTATCAATCATAAACAGCAAACCTGCTCCGAGAAAATCTGTTGTTTTAGTATAGTCAAGACCAAATACACAAGTTTTGCCTTCCAAATCGGGTAGCGGTCTGTTTGTGGCTTTTATGTTTTCCCACGCTGTAACCGGGTGCATTTCTGTACCTTTGGGGATATTCATACGCTTAGTCATAAAAGATGAATTGTTTACTTTGTCACGCTTCCAATCCTCAAATTCCTTTTGAATTTCTTTTAACAAATTTGGAAAATATTGCAACGACGGATTTGCTTTGTACCAATTTTCTTGCTCATATACCTCTTTTTCATTGTCTAACCTGCATATGAAATAAAGAGTGCCGTTGTCAGGTGCATCACCATTCAGCACTTCAAGACCTGCGGCAAGCTCGTTGTCAAGCGGCCCGTCCCGAACATCTCCCATAGTTGTAATTGTTGTTCTGCGTGGCATAGCTTTTTTGCCTAAGCCCGTTGTGAAAACATCAATGAGCTTATAATTTTCATATGCATGCTTTTCATCAAAGTCGACTTTACCGGGTCTGCCTCCGTCTTTCGTTTTGCTGTTTGAAGTTCTGTATCTGATTGTTGAATTAGTCTTTATGTTTGTAATCTCTGTTTTGTTCCACTTAAAATGCCGCTGCATTTTTGTAGAATTGTTTTCCAAAATTTCGTAGATGTCATTAAAGGTTGTGCTTGCTTGCTCTTCTGATGTTGCACAAATGTCAATATCGTAATTGCGTATGCCGTTGACAGGCGTGAGCAGAGCAAAATCTTCAAATGCAAGATAGCCGTTTTTTCCTGCGCCTCGCCCGACCACACAAACTAAATCGGGAAATCTTAATACACCCGGTGCGGAATATGTGCAATTATGCAGAATAAAACAAAACTTTTCCCACGCAAATAATTCGTATGGAAAATATTTCTGTAGAGCAAAATACTTTTCAACCTGCTCACTGTCAACATAGACTTGCTCATTTTCGAATACTTTTTCTATGAAATTTACAAGCTGTATTTGCTCTTTGCATACACGATATTGACCGCTTTTTACTTGCTTTATGTAATCGTCAAGGTATTTACAGTTCGTCATTTACATCACTTTCGACCTTGTCGATTGATAGCCCCATTTGCGAAAGGATCGCAAGTCTTTGCTTGTTGTACATTATTGAATTTTTCACTGACGGATTGTCTTTAGTATATTCTTTACCTGTCGAGGAAATTGCCTTGTATGACAAGCCGTTTTTCTTGATGTCAGCTTGCATTTGTCGTTCAAGTTTAGTGTAGAAAATGTAACTTTCGATTAAGTCACGATACACTTCAATGTCTGCTCCTTTTAATGTGAGTTGTTCAATTAAGCTTTCTTTGATTTTTGCCATTTTAACTTGTGCCATTTTATTGATCCTTTCACAAAAATTTCTCGTGCGTGCGTGCGAGGACAAATTGTCTACCCTGTACACCGTTATCCACACACTTGAGGTAAATGCGATTTTTGACCCCGGGGGTGCTACCATTTCTCGGAAAATTCTTCTGAAAAAATTTTTTCTTGCAGTTTGTGATGCTCTTTGTAATGACAATCTTTGCACAGACATTCAAGATTGTTGATGTCAAGAGCAAGGTCAGGTCTTGCTTTAAGGTACTTCTTGTGATGCACCGCTTCACAGGGGCTATATTTTCCTACGGCTCTGCACCGTTCACATTCATTGTGTTCCATTGTACGCTTTTTATCTCGCACTCTTTGCCAGTCAGCGGTCAAATAGAACCTGTATGTTTTGCCGTCCTGTATTTGTTGTATTATCCATTCTGTTGTTACATTTCTTTTTATCATTTTGCAAATAAATAAGCCGCTGTATTAACAGCGACTTGATTAACTTTGTATTTTCTGAGCTTTGCTCAATTATATTCTAACACACCCTTAAGCGAACAAACGAACAACTTTCACCACTCATAGCGATTGCACATCATACGCACTCCGTCCTCTGTATTCCCTCCGCCCATAATGAACGCTATTTCTTTCCAAGAACGCTTATCACGCAAATGCAAAATTAAGCAGCTGCCCTCTGTTGTTTCAGTTGGTATACTACATATTGCAACAGCTCTTCTCGTTTCCGTGTTGTGCAATTCGTTTCGAAGGTCAGCTATTTGGGGCACTATCTTGTCAATGCTCCCTGACGCACTTGCTCCGTTTGCAGCAGTAATGTTTGAGGTAATGTGCGTTACCTCTGCTTCAAGAGTGGCTATCCTGACTCTGTAATTACAGATATTGTCACTCATTTCTCTGATTTGTTTTAGGTTCATTGTTTGTCAGCCTCCTTGTTGCAGTCAATTGCATAAATACAAAATGATAGCTTGCTCCAGTGAAGTCATTAATCCACATTTCGTCACGCACAAGATAATAGCCTTGTGGAATTTGCAAAGCCTCGCCTTTTTCAAGTTTTTTGAATTCACGCTTTTTGCCCTCAACAACTGTTACTTCGGGCTTGGTTAGATTTCTTGATGTTCTTAACCTTTTCTTTCCGCAAACATCTTTGCGAATATATTTTGCAAGATCGGCAAAATTGCCGTCTTGATATAGCGGCGTGAAGTTTATGCCGTTTTTCCATTGCCAACACTCTGTTGCAATTTCTCTGATGCAATCTTCAATCACTATATGCAGATGCCAATTCTTGCCGAGCTTGCCACATTCACAGTAGCCAATGTATTTGAATTGTACTCCTATTTTTTCTGCTCTGCGTTTGATTCGTTTGAAAAAATTATTAACAATCTTTTCAAACTGTTCCTCTGTGAATTCTCCTTTGGGCGCTGAAAAGCGAGCAAACCAATCTCCTTCGGTAAAGTTACAGAGGATAAGTCTTTGAGTATGCTGCTCTCCACGAATGCGGTTTGCAAGTGCTTGTTTTTCGTTTGTTTTTGCTTGATTGAAATTGCGTGCAATGTTCTTTTTGTTACGCTTGCGTAATGATTTATAATATTTTATTTCGAGCATAGGCCCTGATTTAACTTCACATTTATATATGTACATTTTATAAATCCTTTATTATATCATTATTTTTTATAGCGGTCACTTAATTAATTACTTGAGCAGGATATGCAGGGGCATTTCAGCCCCTGCGATTTTTACTTGAAATATTCAAGATATGATTTTGCTATGCCTTTGCAATTTTCGGATTTTACAGGAACTCTATGTGCAACAACATTAAGATTATCGCAATCAAGTTCTTTGTATATTTCCGCTGCTCGGTTCTCTTCGGTTGACTTGTAAAACTTAAACAGTAAGTCAACAAAAGGTATATCGCCAAAGCGGTTGAAAAATAGTGCTTCGTTCTTAGTAAGAACTTGTACGCATTTCTGCTTGTAGTCCTCATCGTTTTCTGCTTTTATGAACAGCTGATTATACACATCTTGCTTTGTGAGGAGGTCGATAACCTCTAAAGCGGTTTTTAAAGCATTAGTGTCTTTGCTGTTGATTAGAAGTGCAAGCTCAGTTAGTTTACAAGATGTTTCTCTCGTTCGTTTAATCCATTCACGGTGCTCAATCTCTGCGAAATATGTTTCTGTTCTGAATCGTCTGTATTCGCTCAATAACTTGTATTTGACCTGCACACAACTTTTAGCCGAGAGCAAGCCGATTTTGCCGCAACTATATATAGCTGACATGGACAGAACAAACCACCTGTTGTATGTATCAAGACTGTTTATTATATCTGTATCAATTTCACCTGCGATAAATCCGACCGCAAGTTTGTCAAGTTCACTCAGAGTGTCAAAGTTACTCTCTTCTGTGACTTCTTCGACTTTGGTTTCTGCATTTTCATTTTCCATTGTTATTCTCCTAAATTCAGATACTTGAGAATTTTATCCTGTGCTTTCTTGCAGCCATAGCAGACAGCAACTGCATAACCTTTTTCATTCAGTTTTGCAAGCCATTCGTCTTGCTTTGCTGTTGTCTTGTTCTTGCCAAATTTAAGCTCGATAAACAGTCCGTGATAACCTCCACGAGCAACAGGTAAGCATATATCCGGCACGCCTGCACGCACACCTTGTTTCTTTAGGTTGGCCGCTTCGAGTTTATTGCGACTACCGCCGTTTGGAATATGAAACATCATATCCAATTCGGGATACTCTGTCTTCATAAAGTCAGTCCAGCGAAAGAGCTTCTTTTGTTCGTCTGCTTCATACTGTTTCATTGTACTTGATCGAACCTCCTGAATTGCTTAATGCTATTTTTGACTGTGAGTATAGTTTTTCAATCTTATTTACAAATTCGTCGTTAATCACATCAACAGGAGCAATAAATGCATATGCTATCAAGCCAAACTTGACGCATACATATTTCTTGCCATTAATCCCATCTCTTATAGTCAAACGCATATCGCCATTTGGCATATCGGTAAACGGAGCTAAATATTTTATATCAACAAATAAAATTCCCTCTTCGGTCGAAATCGGTATGACTATCTTATCTTTGATTGCTATTGTAATATCCCACATCTCAGCATCTGATTCATTTGGATCACTGTCAGACACTAAGATTGGAGGAGTGCCAACAAAAAATCCAAAGCAACACTTGTTTCTCTGAGTATCGTTAATATCATAGAGCTTGCAAATGCTGTCTTCTGTCAGCATTGGTAAACCTGTGATAGGGTAGCAGGCTCTTCCGTCAGAAAGCCACTGCTCTTCATATTCGGCTTGATACACATAAAAGACTCCACTTTTCTTGCAGATGTCAAAGCACTTTTTTGTTTTCATTATTTTTTAACTTCCTTTCTGTCACAGTCGGGTATAATTTTACCTATGCCGAGGATAAAATCTGTCATCTGCTCAATACCCATTTCCTTGATTCTTTCAATGTTCGTCATCGCTCAAGCTCCTTTCATTTATCATATTCATAACCTTAAGACTGTCGGCTTGCATTATATGCTCATTAACAATCATTTCCTCTGTTTTAGTAACCTTGAAATACTCACCACACAAATTCAGAATATTCTGAATACATTTCTCAACATTGTCCGCCTGTAATTCCATTCCGTATACAGATTTCAACGATGTAGTGTAGTCTTTTCTCTTTTTGCAATTTGCAAACTTGCGCTTTAAAATTTCGATTATAAAAACTCCTTCACCACAGCAGGGTTCAAGGAAAGTCCGTTCAGGCTTAAAAGTTTCGGGCGGCAGCATATCAAGCATTTGGTTCACTGTTTCAACCGAAGTAAAAACCTCTCCAAATTTTTGTATTCGCTCTTTTTTTGTAAGGCTTGTGCTATTATTCATCAAGTATCACCTCTAAATCGTCAAGATAATCAGCAACAATGCCGTACGCAAGCAGCATTCCCTCACTTATGTAATAGTTTCTGTCCTTTCGACTTTTTCTGTTGTTAAGACTGTCCAACTTGTCCTGCTCGCTTTCTATGCGTTCAGATATTTCTGTTTTCAGTTCGTCAAGTGTCATTAATTTCCACCCTCCAATCTTCTTTCAAGCCGCTCAATCTTTTTATGTTTCCATGCATTCACTTCTTTATCACATTGAAACATTATCTTGCATTGTTCAAGCATAATTTCAACATCTGCCATTTCTTCAAAAATATTATCAACAGATTTCAAATCATCTTCAAGTGATATTTTTTCTTTAGTATAATTTAATCTTATAAGGCTTTTACACAAAGCCTGCGACAATTCAGACAACTCTTCGACCGTCTTTATCATCTGATTTTCCACACCGTATGTATTGATTGCTTTATACATAGTCTCTTTTGCGGTCATTCTTCTGCCTCGCTTTCTAGCCAATGTTTTTTGCAATCAATGCAGTTACCGTGAAATTTATTACAATATTCCATCGGAACATGACCGACACACCCGAGCAAAGTAATATCACCTTGAACCATTTCGTCAATTGACATCTGTTTGATTTTCTCGTAATTAGTCATTGTTTTCCTCCTTATCCATTCTCGCACCGCAATGTGGGCAATAGTTTTCAAATTGATAACGGTTGTTAATGACTTGATAAACAACCTCTCTCCCGCAAGTTAAGCAGTATGCTTCCGCTTCACCTACTTTTCTGTCTTTCTTTTTTACCCACTTTGAGAGTTTAACTTCGTCAACAACTTTAAGTTTAATTTTTATACGACTGATTTTTTTAATGTGGGACAATCTAAAAACACAATTACTAACAACCTTATCCCCACAAGTGCAGAAATATCGTAACTTTGGTATTGACAAATTAGGGTCATTTTCAAAGGCTTTTTCACCTGTTTTATGTAAAATGCCCTCAATCACCGTTCCGTCAAAAAGTACGATTTCAACATATTTCCCTAAATGTCTTTCGAGTTCATATCTTGTCATAATTTTTACTCCTTTAAAAGTTCGGGGGGCTGTCATAGATATTGCCGATAACCGTAAACCACTTGAAATATTCGTTCCTTTCAAACAACTCGAAATCATCACCATAATTTCTGTTGCCGCTTGCTGCAATAGCAAACTTGCCGTTATTGCCGTCCCAAAAGACTTCGTAAATTCCTTTACTGCCGTCCATATCATCAAACGCCAAAATATCCCCTTCGAAAATTTTATTACCATCCTTATCCTTAAAGCCCGTGTACTGTCCAACCGTTTTGAAAATAATCGGGTAAGCTGTATTTTCATCATTATGTTGTATAATGTGATACTGCCCCCATATTATTATCAATAAACCTTCGACCCACGCATCATTATCTACTCTCTTACCTCTGAATAATATTTCTCTCATTTACTTTCACTCTCCTCAATAGGCTGATTCCAGCATTTAACACAGTTGCGGTCGTTTCTGCAATCGTCTTTGCTCATCAATCCTAATCTATAAGGACAAAACAATTTAGGCATTCCGCTATCATCAAGCAAAGCGTTTGGATAATTTGTTAAGAACTCACTTAAATAAGTTTTTGGTGGGTGTTCGTTACTCCATTCCTGAACGATGTCGATTGCATTTTCAGGATAGAGCATTTCAAAGTCGGTACACGGAACACCTATGCCATTATTTGAACTGCTCAAAGGACAGTCCGTACAGTTAAGTCCACATATATATGCACTACCATTTAGTTTATGCTTTTTTGTTATCCTTTGCTTTTCCGCAAAGTAATTTTCAGTTTTTGAACAATCAATCATTTTTCTTACCTCTCTTTTCACTCACAACATCTGATATAATCTTTCCTGCACGCACTAAAGCTGTGTATTCGCCGTAGCTGTAATATGTGTTATGTATTTTGTTATACTTAGCAATCTCAAGACATACCAAATCAAGATGATCAAGTTTTTTCCGTTTCATATCATTTCTCCTTAAATACCAAAAGAGCAGCCGCACCTGCTCCGGCAATAACATTATGCAATTACAAGGCAATATTAAATTTTAGGAAGAATAATCAACAAAAGTTGTACTTTCTGATATATAGTAAAGCCGTGCGGAGCTTACTAACTGATTAATTAAGATTTGCAATAGTATTGCTCAAGAAGTTTTGTGCAATCTGCTTGAGCTTTTCACCTTGCGCCGAATTTGTTTCACAAATTTTCTCAACGCTGTTAATAAACTTTTTGAGATGTGATTGTAACTCGTTGAAGTAAAGAGTTGCTGTCACAAGGTCGGCATCTGCATTTTTGTCAAGCTTGTTTGCCATTTCCTCAGCCTTTTTCAGCGCCTCTTTTCTTTCCTGCTCGGCGGCTTCTATCTTTTCCTTGTACCGAGCGTCAATATCAGCCCTCAGCCTGTCCTTTTCTTCGTTCAGCCTGTCGCTGTATTCCTTTTCGGCTTTTTTTACAGCCTTTTCCGTAGCCTTTTTAACAGCAGCTTTCTGCTCAGACTTTATTTTTGCGTTTTCCTCCTGCAGATTTTTCAGCTTTTCGGCAAGCTCGGCAGTTTTCTTTTCCGCTGCACGTTTAATTTCCTCCTCGCTCGGTGACTGCACCGCAACCTCAACAGGCCTGCTTTCAAGCTCCTTAACCTGCCTGCGCAGCTCCTCATTTTCCGACAAGAGAATTTCCTTGCTCTTCTCGTTGTCCTCAAGCTCATCAGACAGCAGACTTATCTGCTCTCCCTGCTCCTTACTCTTCTCAACAAGCTTCTTAATTTCAGATACCGACATTCCCTCAAGGTTGTTTTCTGTAATAAAATCTTCCCTGTCCACCGCACACACCTCGGTAAGTAGCTGTAATTTCGTAATGCCGAGTGATGCATTTGACTGCAAAACCGTACCGCCCAGCTTTTCGTATGTGCTGATGTAGTTGTAAGCTTGTCTGCGTTTAATGCCACACGCTTGCTCTGTGTATGTATCAAATGTTTCAAAGCCGAGCGCTTCGTATAAGTGCTTATCTCTCATTAATTTAAGATTTTCACACAAGCTAATCATTGCATTTGCAGCCGTCTGCTCTGCTGTTATTATTTTCTGATGAGTGTTTAGTGCTGACATTGTATCTGCTGACATTTCAGTGATGTTGAAATCAGCTATACTCATTATGCTGCTGTTGTCTGACATTTTTCTTTACTCCTTATCAGTGGTTCTATTTTTGTTTTGTACCATTTATCCATAAATTTTTTGACTTCGTTCGGATATGAGCAATTTTCAAATCCTCTGCACTGCTCAATTCTAAGTGTCACAGGATTAAGTTCAAGCGTAAAGTAAGGTTTTTCTTTTTCACTTGTCTTACGAACGAAAAGTATAATCGTTTTGCCTGTAGCAACTCTTTTGGCATAGGTCGCTACACAATGACATAGTGTTTTACCTTCGTCTTTTAAGTCATTGTGCCTTACGGGCGGCATAATACAGAAGTCTTTATCTTCATAGCTGTATAGATTACTGTATTTTTCATACTGTCGAGCTATCTGCGGCAGCTCTCCTTCGCTGAAATTTTTGTCGTTGACTATATCCGATGCTAAATCGTGAGCCTGCTTAAAATTTTTAGGGTAGAGGACTTCTAAATTCGATAAGTCATATTCGAGCAAGGTAGCGTTTTCTATATAGTCTTTATAATCTCTAAAAAATGTTCTCCTTGGGTCCCACCAACTGTCTTTATCTTGGCTTGTGCAATTTTCGCTTTCCCACTTGCGGAAGAATTTGCAGAATTTTCTTAGAGAACTGTATTCTAAAATTCTTAACATATCATTAACATCACAGTCGATCATTGAACGAATTGCAAAAAATTCTTTTAACTCTTCAATGTCAATTTTTCTGCCTGTTTGTTTATACGCTTTGTATAGTTTGAATTCGTATAATTTTGGGTTTAACTGTTTTAAAATTTTTAAATCGTCTTTAGTAATTCCGAAACTTTTTCTCAAAGACCCTTTTGCTAAATCAAATTCAGTACATCTGTATGTGTATGTAATGACATCTCGTGCAAGATTAATCAAGCCGTTGTCGATTATATTGTTAAGACTTGCAACTTGATTGACTGCGTTATACAAGTTTTCATAACCGACAGGATTGCATAACCTCGCTATCCTGCCGTAGTCGATATGCCACTTGTTAAATCCTTTTACACGCTTAAATATCTTATTGAGCGTGCCGGGGTAGAGTGGCAAACTTGAGTTTACACTTCTACAAAAATCCTTTCGCCAGTCACCGCCTTTGTAATCTTCGTCATATGTGTATTGTTCTCGCACTCGCAGTTCTTGCCCGTCAAAGTCGCAAGTTGTTCTTGAACGTTCTTGCGTACTAATGTACGGCTTGATTTCGCCGGGAGTGTAAAAATATACAACCATAAATTCTCGAGCACAAAAGCGTGTGCCTTTGAACGGTTGCAGATACATTATTGTTTCTCGGTCGATAAATCCACGAGAATTAGCGTATTTCTTGTACGGCTTTGCGGTGCACTTTTTGTTGCAACTTGGGCAAGTGACCTTATCTCCGCTGCATACTTTATTAATAGTTACTGTGTTTCCGCAACAAGAGCAGCGTGCGGTAGTTTGCTTTTTGCCGTTTGAATCATAAAACATATATCTGCTATATGCCATTACGGTATTATCAATCCATTTATGTACCGCCTGCGGCAGTGGGCGAATTTCTGCTAATTCATAACTTATGCTGTCTTTAATTTTTTGATATTTATCTTTGAGCCTTTTTTGCCTGACTGCTTTTTGCCAAGCTATTATTTTTTCGATGCCTTTTCCTTTTGCATATGATTTAGTATCTGACAAATACTCATCAATGACCTTATCAGTATCAGCGCTGAACTGATAATAGAATTGACTGCAGTAATAATCAACCGGCAAACTGCTTTCACTGACTGTGCCGTCTGATTTAACGATAAACCATTTGTCATCACCTTGCTTGTTTTTCCCGATGAACAGTCTATAGAGGAACTCCGCCGCCGGGGCAGGCTTAAACATATCAACTATAAGAGTTTTTTCGCCTGTTGAAGTATCAAGAAAAGCGTCATACACATAGTTGTATTTGTTGCTTGTATAATTATTGCCCCATAGGTCGGTGTGTTGAAATTCAACTACCGCTTGCATTACAGGTACGTCCGCACGGTCCTTGTCAATTTCTAACGCTAACAGCTTTTTCCTTTGCATTTTATACTCACCTCACAGTAAATCCATAAGGTTTATAAAGCCTTGTTCAGGCTTTGTCGGGGTAGGATAGGTGCTGTTCATTCGCCACACTTCTGGCGGCAATTCGCTCGGTTTTGGGATTGAGTAAAAGTTACAAATAGCATTCATAACTTCAACAGGATTTGCGATTCTCTCGCTTGTTATTTTCTTCACGAGTGCAGGCACCTGCATTTCTTCAACATTTAGGTCCTGCAACACAATTTCTGCGCTCTCCGGCTGTGCTGTAATAATGTCGATAAGCTGTTGCATTACATTCCATTCGTTAGAGTATTTTTTATAGTTCTTGCCTTGATTTTTTATGCAGTTGACTGCATTTTCTAAAATATTCATATAATTTCACCTTTCCTCTTGATTTTTTAAGAGAGAAAAGATATAATAAATACGGTAAATATTTTTATATCTTTTCACTTTGCCGTCAGCGGTCCTATTCGCTGACGGCATTTTCTTTTGCGTTTAAGATGTAGTCAATCTTCGACTTGCAAGCCTTGATGTGTTCTGTTGTTGGATTTTCAAGGAGTTCCGCCATATCTTGTAAAATATACGGAATAGTGTCGATAAAATCGGGATTGTAGCCTGTATTCTCGTAGTCGTAAAGTTTGCGAATACAGCCGTAAAACTAATTCGGCACATCTTTACAATCGTGCATTTTGCCGTAGATGTCCTTAACCTTGATTTTGCTGTCTTGATTTAAAGTTAATCTTTTCATTAGCTACATTCCTTGCTTATAAAATCTGTAGCACGATACAATGTCACGCAATCGCCGTCAAGGTCATCGTCGTAATACTGTGCTGTCTCATCGCTCATTGCTTTAATAATCACAGCGTAGTAATCTTCTTCCCATTCTTTCGCCGCTTCAATTATTTCATCAAGCGTAAACTTGCCTTTAGCTTTTCGAAGTTTCAGACACCAGCGCCCCGAAGCATCGTATCCGCTTTCGATTGTTGTCCCTTTTTTCATCTGTTACACCCCCCTTTTATTTTTTCGCTGCGTATTTGCAGCACCTAATGAATTTTTTACAGTTGTCCGTCACGCGCTTAATGCCTGTCGCTTTGTTGATGAGCTTGTGCCTGTCAAGGCTTTCCTTGACTTCTGCGACATAATTCAAAATGTCCTCAAGCCTGTCCGCCGTGACGGTATCAAGGCCCTGCAAGGCTATGACTTCGCCGTCTTTGATGCAGATTTGTAAGTTTTCAAGCTTACTCATATCCGTTTGCTCCTTTCTTGAGATTTTCGAGCAATTCACGCTCTATAATCACGCAGTCCCTCAGATAGCATTTCGTCTTGCTGTTAATGCCATAGACTGTATTATCATCTAAACAAATTGCTGTTTCGTATGATACTTTCATCATAAAGCGTCCTAAATCATCAGAGAACACATCTCCGATTTCAACATCCTTAAACGGATAAGTCGGTATGTTGTTAATTATTACATCCATCTTTTTTTATTCCCTCCTGCGTTTCGTTATAAGCCTTTTCGAAGTAAGCTTTTGCGTCCTCTTTAGATATTCTCCACTCACCGAACATCTTTGCCGCCGGCAAAATGCCCGACTGTGCTTTTTTCTTTAAACAATCAACCGAGAACCCCCAAAGGGTTGCCAGCAACGGCAAATCTATGTAGAGCGGAACATCATCCCAGTTGGTTACTGTTTTCTTAGCTTTCATGTAATCACCTCAATGAACCTGTGTTGTATTTCTCTCTAAAATATGATATTATTCAATAAATAGGGAGTTGATGGTATGTGGGCTGTTATTAGTGGCATTTTAGGTATATTAGGCTTTATTATCTCGCTTATAAATTTAATTCAATATTTGATGTCACGCAGAATCAATTTAGAAATTCAGATAAGAGAGTGTACTCTTCGCCAATATGCAAAGGGTCAGAAAAAGCTAACTTTACACTATCGGGCAAACAATAAATCTAACCTGCCTATTACTATTACCGATCTGCAAATCGTTATTAACAGTAGAGTTTATGATGAAAGCCTCTACACCTTTGAAATATTCGCTTATAAACATACAATAGATGATATAGTTGAATATGTGCCAACTTACAACGAACATTTACCTATCAATCTTCCAATGCTTTCATCACATGCTGGTTATCTCGTTTTTTTAGTTCCTGAAGATACTCCTGAAAATGTTTGTAAAGATTTGACCTTGAAAATTCGCACCAATCGTCATAAGGAAGTACAAAGGTCATTTGTACCGAATGAATTGGTAGTTCTCCGCCGAACTCTTCCAAAGAAATTTTGTAAAAATCACTCTGAATAGGATAAGCAGGGCGTTCAAAAGGAATTTGTCTTTCCGGCATTTCCTTTTTTCTTTTGCCTTTTAACATTTACTCACCTCTTATGCTGTCTTAATATGTTCAATGTTTTGAACTTTTGGATCAAAAAAATATTTCGGTATATCTTCATTACTAATTCCTAAAATCTCACAAGCTGTGCAGATTTCAGTTTGTTTCCATTGTGTTTTTCCGTTCATTTTTAAAGATATGCTTCGCTCTGATAAGCCCATTTTATATGCAAAAATGGCTCTAGTCCTACATTTTTCTTTAACCAGTCCTTCAAGTTTTCTATAATCGAATGGCATTTAATCAACTCCTTTGTAGTTCAATCTCTTTGAACAATTTTAGAATAACACAGCTTGATTACTATGTCAATACTTTTCTTCAAAAAAATTGAACTTTTTTTCAATATGCTATTGAACTTTTGTTCAAGATGTGTTACAATACACTTAAAGCAAGGTGATATAAGTGAAAAAGTATACAACTTCATATAGATTGAAACAAATAATGTCAGATTTAAATCTTAAACAAGTTGATATTCTTAATTTAGCTGCTCCATATAGCGAAAAATACGGAATTAAACTTAATAAAAATGATTTAAGTCAATATGTTAGTGGTAAAGTTGAACCGGGACAAAATAAATTATACATATTGGGTCTTGCACTAAATGTTAATGAAGCCTGGTTAATGGGATTTGATGTTCCTATGGATAGATCAAATTATAATTGTGATAGTAAAGAATTAACTCTTAATGCACACGAAAAGAAACTTGTTGTTGCATATAGAAATAAGCCTGAAATGCAACCGGCTATTGATAAGTTACTAAATATTAACGATGATTCAAGTGAAGAGTATGTTACAGTTTTAACCGCTGCGAGAAGCAGCGATAATAGACCTATTGAATTTCAAAAAATTTCAAAAGAAAAACTTGAATTACTTAAAAATGCTAAATCTGTTGAAGATGAATCTGATTTGTAAATAAAAAAATGCCTCGTTGGTTAAAATACCTACGAGGTGTGATGAATGGATTACGGCAAATACAAAAACGCTCGTAACGCCGCATGGCAATGTATATTAGACTACGATATTAAGACACTACCCATTGAGGTTACGAATATTGTTAGAAAATCAAATGATATTAATTTAGTTAAAAACAGCGATGTTAATATTCTTCAAAACAATGCAAGCGGTGTTACAATTGTAAATAATAACAGTTTTATAATTGTATATAGAGATACAGATAGTTCACGGCGCTGTAGGTTTACTATTGCTCACGAATTAGGGCACATTTTGCTCGGACATATGCTCGTGGACAAAATAGCATACAGAACATTTGCAGTACAGAATGATACCGAGAGCGCAGCTAATGTATTCGCTCGTGACTTGCTTGCTCCTGCGTGTGTATTGCACGAACTCAAAGCCTTAACTGCTGAGGAAATATCTCGACTATGTAATATAAGTCTTGAAGCAGCAACTTACAGAGCAAACAGAATGCACGAACTTGAAAAAAGAAATGCTTTTTATAAACACCCACTCGAGCAAAAAGTTATAAAACAATTTAATCAATTTATTAATAAAAATAAAAGTCAGTCGTAGCACCACCTACGACTGACTAAAAAAGATGTGAGAAGAAAACGCACTCCTCTAAATCTATTTTACAATATATTATATATTTTGTCAAATATTATATTATGTGAGGAGCTTAGCAATGGGATTTTTTGATATTTTTAAAGTTTCACAATATAAGAGTGAAATTGAAACGCTAAAAAAACAAAATGATGAGTTAAAGCAAAAATTAAGCGAATTGTGCTTTGATGATTACGATACATCACAGAGAATTATTCAACAATTAAAGCAAGAAATTGAGAAAAGCAAAGAGGAAGCTTTAAATCTTGAAAATCAGCGTGCTTTATTAAAAAATAAGCTTAACGATGAAACTGAATCAACAAAAGAAAAGCTTAATGATTTAAAGATTAAAACAGATGAGAGAATACTGAGCTTAAATGTTGAAATCGAAAAAACAGAAAAGAAATTAAAAACAGCTAAAAACAAATTAGACAGAACGAAAGAGCTATACAAGAGTGTTGATTATTCTATATCTAATTTTTTTGAATATTCTCCTGATTTAGCAGAATTGAAATTATATAAATCAGAGTTTGATGAACTTGAAGAGTTGTCACCGTCTGTTATTCTTAAGCTACATTATATGGATGTTAAAAGTTTAAGAAAAGCATTTAAAGACAATGACAAACAAATCGAAAAAGTTTTATCACAATATCGTAGCAGGTACACTACAAAGGCGAATAAAGCTATTTATGATTTAATGGTAATAGCTTTAAGAGCAGAATTGCAGAATATCTTATATAATCTGAAATATGAAAAATTAGATAATGCTATTGAGCAAGTAAAAAATACTTCTCAAAAATATCTGAATATCGCAGCTCAAGGTAATCAGAATATAGCTGGAACTCTTACAAAATTTATAGGCGAAATAGAATATTTATTTATAAATGCTGTAAAAATAGAGTATAACTATTATGTAAAAAAAGAGCAGGCGAAGCAAGAGCAACTTGCTATTAAAGAGCAAATTCGTCAAGAAGCTGAAGAACGCAAGGCACTTGAGCAGGAAAAGAAGAAGATTGAAAACGAAGAACTTAAATATAACAATGAAATTGAAAAATTAAAAGAGCAGTTAAAAGCTTCGGCAGATGAAGAAAGTAAAGCTTTAAATGCTAAAATTCTCGAATTGCAAGCAAAACTTGCTGATGTCACTATTAAAAAAGATAATATCGTTCAACTTCAAAATGGTAAGGCAGGTAATGTATATATTATAAGTAATCTTGGATCGTTCGGTGAAAATGTATTTAAAGTTGGTATGACAAGAAGAATTGACCCGCAAGACAGAGTAAACGAATTAGGAAATGCTTCTGTACCATTTAAATTTGATGTACATAGTTTCATTTTTTCGGAAGATGCTGTTGGACTTGAAAGTAAATTACATAGCATTTTGAACGATAAAAGAGTTAATAAAGTCAATATGCGTAAGGAGTTTTTCTATACTACAGTAGATGAACTTGAAGAGCTTGTAAACAAAATTGAGCCGACTGCTGAATTTAATAAAACTATGCTCGCAGAAGAATTTAGACAATCTCAATCATCTAATGAAAATTATACAAATGATTACACAATAGATGAAGAAGATGAGTAAATAAATCCGCCCTAAAATAATACTTTGCTCTGCATTCTTGGCAAAGTTGTGGGATTTTACAATATTATGTAATAAATTATTTATCAAAAGCTATTGACACATAATAAATTATGTATTATAATATATACATAAAGGGGAGATAAAGTTGAAAAGCTATACTTCAAGAGATGTAATCAAAATTCTTAATGCTGACGGTTGGTATGAGGTCGGTTGCGTTGGCGACCACCACCAGTTTAAACACCCAACCAAGAAAGGCAGAGTAACAGTTACTCACCCGAGAAAAGATTTTCCGATTAAAACCTTAAAGAGCATTGAAAAGCAAGCAGGTATTAAATTTGAATAATGCCTGCAATCCCCTTAAAACTATTACGGAGGTTTTTACTATGAAAGACAGATATTCGTTCATTGCAGTATTTGATGTTGCAGAAGACGGCATTTCTATTGAATTTCCTGACTTACCGGGTTGTCTGCCTTGTGCCGATACTATGGAAGAGGCATTAAAAAACGCTCACGAGGCACTTGGACTTCACCTTTGGGGACTTGAGCAGGACGGCGAAGAAATTCCCGAACCTACACAAATTCAGAACATCACACTTGAAAAAAATCAAGTCCCAGCTGTTATTGAAGTGTTTATGCCTGCCTTTCGTGACAAGCTCAACAACCGCTTTGTAAAGAAAACTCTTTCTCTCCCGGCTTGGCTTGCAGATATGGCAGATAAGGACGGCGTAAACTGCTCTAAAGTATTTCAAAACGCTTTAATTGATTATCTTGGAGTTAAACAATAATATAAAAAACCGCCCTGCTCGACTGGTCCTCGAACAGAGCGGGATCACCTACACAGGGTGCAGATGATACGATATTAATGCAATAATATTGTACCACAATCCCCTGAATTTTTCAAGCATTGAATTTCAGGGGATTTTTGCACCCTTTTTACATTAAAAAGGAGTGTTTATAATGAAAAAACGCAAAGACGGCAGGTATCAAAAAAATATCTATATCGGACGAGATGAAAACGGCAAAGCTATGTATAAGTCTGTATTTGGCAAAACGCAAGCTGAGGTTACACGCAAAGCAAATGAAATCAAGCTAAAAATCAGCAAAGGTATGGATATTCTTAGCGAGAATATGCCGTTCAGTGAACTCTGCAAAAATTGGCTGATATACAAAAAGGCTCTGCTTTCTTCTGACAAGCAGTATAAGAGTTATAAAACAAACCTTAAACCGTTTTCTGTATTAGGCGATGTTGCAATCAGCAAACTTGTAAAAGCAGATTTTCAATGTATCATAAATGACTATTTCGCACGAAATCCACATACAGGCAAACCGACTTCAAAGAAAACTCTGCGTGATTACAGAATGACCGCAAGGCAGGTGTTTGACTTTGCTGTTGAAAACCGCATACTTGACTACAATCCATTAACATATGTCAGAATACCGAAAAATGCACCTGTAAGCGAGCGCAGGGCATTGACCGAGCGAGAACAGCGGTGGGTTATGGAAATGCCACACAGAGCACAACTTCCTGCTATGATCATGATGCTGTCTGGTTTAAGATTAAGTGAATGCCTTGCGTTGCAATGGTATGACATTGACCTTGAAAATGCTCAAATTAGTGTTCATCAAAAACTTGTAATGACAGGAACTCCGCACATTGTGCAAGGCGCAAAGTCAAAGGCTGGCATACGAACAGTCAATATTCCCCACACCCTTGTGGATTTTCTGAAAAATCAAAAGAACCATAAACAATCCGACTTTGTTGTACTTACAACAAAAGGGGAGTTCTTCTCAACAACAGCGTGGCGAGAACTGTGGGACAGCTATATGGCAGACCTCAATCTTAAATACGGAGATTTTTCCGAATATGAGCGAAAGCCGAAAAGTAAGTTCGACCCAAAAGGCGTTCCGTTTGTTATTGAAAGATTCACCGCACATTATCTAAGACATACTTTTGCTACAAACTTGTTCTTTTGCGGTCAAGATTTACTTTATGTCCAAAACCAACTCGGACACGCAAAGCCCGAAACGACTTTGAATATTTATACACATTTAGTGCAAACAAATCAGATTAAGAAAATCAATAAAATTATAGACCTAAACGATTACATCTCTGCGATTGCAGAACCGCAAAAAATGATGTTAGTCTGATGTTAGTCAATGTATAATAAAAATACGCTTGTTTACTGCACTTTTTCAAATTCTTGTAATGTTTCGTAATCAGTAGGTCGACGGTTCAAGTCCGTTCACCAGCTCCACAAATTAACCGCATAACCAAGCCGTTTTTAAGGCTTGTATGCGGTTTTTCTTTTTGCCTGTTTCCCGTAAAACATTGCTTTTAACTGTATTATAATATGCAAATACAGTAAAAACCCCTCACCTACTTCTATTAACTAAGCAAGTCACTGATTTTATATGATTATATTCTTTATGTTTTTAATACAAGGCTGATTTTAAATCAAATGCAAAATAACCTTTTACTTCTAAATAATACTAAATTATGCCGTAAAATTAAGGTGTAGTAACACATCCCCATAACAATTTTCGTTAAAACGGTTATTTATCACAAGTTTTGGTAAATTATGGTTTAGAAAACTGTTTTATCAAGCAATTGTAAAAGTTTGGTCGACCTTTTCAAAGGTTGTGAGTGTGGCAAAGCCCGCAAATACTTTCCGTTTATGCAATCTGACGATAGGTGCTGTAAAAAGCAGCATATCAAAAAGCCGAGATTCACGAAATAGTGAGTCTCGGTGATTTTTTTGCTTGCATTCTTGAAATTGTATAAAAATATTATATGAAAATATGAAGAATGTTAAAAATGTTTTAAATTTGGGCATAACTCGAAAAGGTGCAAAACCAAGCACCTTTAATGTAGAAAACTTTTTAGTTTTATGTACCTTGTTGATATGGCTTTTCATTGATATTAAATTATATCACAAAAATGACTGCATTCCTACCTTTCGGTTAGAATGCAGT
>ULXH01019123.1_pt1 | contig 80487 bp, 61 predicted proteins | sample 1961101 | NCBI WGS metagenome assembly ULXH01 (sample SAMEA4835833, study PRJEB28245) | human gut metagenome | biome: gut microbiome; material: fecal sample | place: Denmark | collected 2008 | reverse complement strand
CACCCGCCAAGATACGAAGTCGAGCGTCGGGTAACAGTTCCTGCAATAGTTTCTGATTGATAACTTTCTTCTTCCATTGCTTTTCCATTTCGGCAGAGTAGCGGTCAACATCGCGCATAAAGTGCTCCCACCCCGTGTTAGAGCGGAAAAGGAAAGTCAAATCGCCTGCGTTGACGAAGCTTCGCACTGAATCAGTAGCAAGCTCAAGTCCGGCATGAAGGTCTTTTGTCTTGAACGATTGTTTTTCGGTTTTTACACGTATGTCAGTTACTGATACTCTCACACCGTGATGCTTTTTCATATCCGAACCGGCACGGGCTTCAAGATGTAACGACGGAGTACACTCTTTGGCAGTAATACCCATAGACATCAGTTTAAGACGCTGCAAATCGGCAGTCAGCTCGGCACTGACACGGCTAGGGTGAAGCAATGCGGTGAGGTGCGCATCAAAACGGGCTACATAGTCGTTTATATTCAAATCGGCAATGGCGTTACACTCTTTGATGTTGGCAAACAGACTTACGCCACTGTATCGACGATGGCCGTATTCTAACCGAAACAAGTCGCCTTTTAAGGTACCGTAAGTGCGTGTAGAGAAGAGATCGAATCCTTTTCCTTCGGCTTCAACTTTTGCGATGACCTTATACAGAGAATCTTGCGGAAGGAATGCGTGAAGGTCTAAAGTATCAATACTGAGAACTGCCTTATAGTCTTCGGAAAGCATATCATAATTACCCGAGAACGACATTCTTCCAGCCTGAAGCGGTATCAATGCGACATTAGTCTCGGCACGACTGCCGTTCAACTGCGCATCGGCATTCAGTTTAGTGCCATGCGGTATCACAAATCCGCCGGTAAGAGCTTTCATAAAATCCATATTCCCGGCTTCGGCAGATAAAGTAACATTACCTGTACGCTTCAAGCTATCGGTAAGGTTAGTTATCTCACCACTCATTTCGGCACGGAACACATCGGGGATATTCAGCGTCATAGCGGTTATTTTCATCCGCTTCAATGTACCGTCTACACCGGCTTTTATGGATATGGGAGCCGCCGGCCAACTCTTCACCACATCTTGTGGCAAATGGGGCAAGGCTTTCATCAAATCGTTCTTTCCGATGTTAGCCATGAGTCGGGCACGTACCTTGGCGTTTTTATTCATATCCGCCAAATTCCAATCGGCATCTGCCTGCAACTCCAAGTCGGAGTTCTGCGTGGTAATCTTAAGCAATGGAATGTGCACCGCTTGGTCGTCGGCCAAAAGATGTCCTTTGGTAGAAACCACCTCCAGTCCCGAACGTTCTTTCAGAGTAAACTTATTGATAAACGCCCGTATTTTATCGGTTCCGTAATATAATGAATCGGCAACAAAATTAAGGTCGGTAAAACGTAAGTGATTATAATCAAGACCTTGAGCCGATATAGTATCATTATTTAAATCGACTGCGATACTACCATTTTCTATCGAGAAAGAACTTGCCGCATAAGCCGATTTATATAAATCGACATCGCCTTCTTTCAGAGTAGCCTTGCCTACGCCTAAGGTCATGCATAAAGAATCCATAGGCATATCCAGACGGAACCTGACTTTATTCAGCTGCGCCTCGTGCAACTTTATCTTCCACCGCAAAGTATCAGTTTCGGTGGTATCGGTGGCCAAAGTATCAGTAAAACACAAAGCCAGATGAGCGTTATCCATCTGCAGATTATCTACAATAAGAGTTTCTTTCGCCAAATCGGCACCGTGAGCGGCTACAAACATATCGTCCAACTTACCTCTCAGTGTCATTCCCTCTATAAGTCCAGCCGTATTAACACGAGCACCCTCCAGGCGCATTCCGTCCAGCTCCACCTTTTGATGCAAAAGAGGCATAAGCTGCACAGAAACAGTCAGTTTCTGAGCATTGAGAATGGTATCTTTTTTATCGACCACCAATGTCTGGTTCACAACAAGATCGAGAGGAAACTTCAGAGAGATACGCTTGATAGAGATATGCATTCCGGTAGCGGAAGAAGCATATCGCATAGCTGTATCTACCAAGAAATTCTGTACCGGCGGCAAGTAAATCAGCACGCTCAAGATAAAGAATAAGATGAACGGTGATGCCACGGCTATAGCGGTCCATCGGGCATATTTTTTCATGCTAATCTAGTTTTGCTATTGTCTATACTTAATAAGACAAAGTTATGAATAAAATATGAAATTCCGAGAATAATAATAGTATTGTCTGAATGTAATGTGCTGAGTTTCTCTTAGAAAGGCATATATAAAAGCATGAGGGCCGAACTCCTGCAAGAGAAGCCCGACCCAGATACTAAATCTAAATCAATTATTTATGAAAGAGCATTATGTTTTACAACTTACGCCCCGGCACGTCATTAAGATGTTTCTTTGTCATCTTAATGTGATGCTGGCGCATCCATGCGTCAAGGATATCGCGGCATTGTTCCAAGGTAGGCTTGTATGCACGCTCCATAGCCAAGTTACGCATTTCGCCACGGTCGGCTTCTATATCAAACAGCTGCTCGCGATGTGTACCCTTATCGTAAAGCACGTATTTATATTTAGGGGTACGAACCATCCATCCACGGGTAATACCTTTATCGAATGTGGTTTCGCAAACTATATAGTCTTGTCCTTTTACTGCGTCGGTAGCTTCTTCTACTACTTTACGGAATGATACGCCCGATGCACTGGCAGGCATGGTAGCTCCCGCCCAATCGCATACCGAAGCGAAGAAGTCTACTCCGTTACTTACCAACTGATTTACTACCTTTCCGGCGTTCTTCTTTCCGGGCAGGGTAACAATCATAGGTATGTTTACCACCTCCTCGTAAAGAGCCGATTTCTGATTCCACTGATGGGCACCTATTCCGTCGCCATGATCGCTTGAGAATATGATAACAGAATTCTTCCACAAGTCGTTCTTGTCTATAGCATCGACAATCTTACCTATTTCGGCATCTACCTTTTCTACCAAACGATAATATGTATAACGATACAGACGCCAGTCGGTCACGGTATAATCTGTAGTAGGATATGCCGAATAGTTATGCTGCTGTTCCATAGCTATTACTCCTGCATCGTACGGGTTACGGGCGAAGTTGGAGGGAACTCCGGGGCAATCGGCAACATCTGGTGTCTCTACATTACCCAACGGCAAGTTCTGCTGACGAGCGTACTCGCACACATTATGAGGATTGATGAACGAAGCTACCAGGAAGAAAGGTTTATCGTGCGACTTAGAAAGGTAATCGGCACATGCCTCGCCCAGACCAACTTCGTTTGACGGATGAATAGTGGTGAAACCGTATATGCCGTCAGGAATAGAAAGTTCGGGTACATGCCACTTACCGCCATAAGCACATTCATATCCGGCATTTTTCACTAAAGAACCGAGTGTAACGTTCTTCAATGAATCTGGAATTTTGGCATCATTACGCTCCATTGCTGTTTCGCCAGGGAAATGTCCGGTAAACATAGACGCACGCGAAGGTCCGCTCAATGGAGCAGTACAGTAGGCATTGACAAAACGAACTCCGTTCTTTGCCAACTTATCCATGTTAGGGGTATGAAGATCTGTATTTCCACTACAGCTCATAGCTGAAGCAGTCTGCTGGTCGGTGAATATATAAATAATGTTTGGACGCTGACGTGCAGCCATAGAAACCATAGGCAATGTGGCAGCGGCTAATAAAAGGGCATTTTTCATAATTCTAAATCGTTTTTGTTACGAGGCAAAGGTATCGCTCTCCGCCGAATGCGTTATACCAAGATTGTAGAAGAAAAGTGCAATGTTGTAGAAAAGAAGTATAATATTGTAGAATAAAGAAAGGCAACCTGCCGAATTCCTTAGCGGAACCAGCAGATTGCCTCTATTTTTTATAGTTTGGCTAAATTATAACCAAGTCCAGTCGTCGAAGTTCTTTTCAGCCTCAACCTGATTTTCTATTGCATCGTCCAAGTTACAGAAGAAGTCGATTCCTGTAGCCTGTTCCAACTCATTAACCGATACCGCATATTTCTGCAAATCGGCTGCCTTAGGACTCTCTGGCAAACCTTCTTCGTGAGGAACTAAGAATGCAATGGCATGATAGGTATCTCCATTCTGGCTCAAGATAGCCATAAAGTAATAAGACGGACATGCCAAACCTTTTATGGTTTTTCCATTCTCATCGGTTTTGGGATATACTCCATCGTTTGCCTTAAGTTTTCCGGTGAAGTTCTTTTTCAAGTTATTAAGTGTACCGCCTTTTGTTACATATACCTTTTCATATGTACCTGCTGTACATGAACGTCCCCAAGCCTGAACCTGCTTTTCCAACTGTGCCCAATATTTCTGATTGAACTCACCAATCTGCGGACTGATATTGGTGTAATAGAAAGTCTGGTCGTTAGCTTCCTTAGAATAAACACGGTCTTCCGAAGCTACCAAGTGACCTTTATCATAACCGTCGCTCTTATGATTAGCTTCTTCAGGCTGCAATTTTGAATCCACCTCTGGATCTTGTTGCCAATTCTTTCCACGCTTTACATTGTCTTGACATGTAGTAGCGTCGAACGAAAAAGCTACCCAGTTAGAGTGCATCATGGTAGAGCACCATTCCAAAGAATAGTTCAATACTTCCACCTCGTTATAAGAAACATAATGATTCACGAACTGATAGTCAGCGTTGAGGTGTGGCATTTCAAGAGCTGCCGCAGCCAAGTTACCAACAGCAGGATTGCTGTTGACATTCTCGCCCGAAGCCGGAGTACTTGTTTCTACCAATACATACTCTATCGTTACATCGTTTCCGTCGATACCTATCACACGGAATTTAGAATAACGATACATATCTGCGCCCTTACACCAAGCCCAGTATACACAACCGTCTTTAATATCGGCTGTTTCTGTCCATGAAGAAACCGACTTATAATCGTCGCTAACCTCATCAAGACGCTTAGTTCCTACTTCGGCGAAATTATATACGCTACCGTAGAACTGTTTGTCTTTTATATAAAAAGGCGAACTATAACCAGCTGGTTGAAATATCGTAAAGCCAGAGGCTGTACTCTCGTAACCTTTCAGCACGAGAGTAGTTGCCTTACTGTCTGTTGTTTCTATCGTATTGTTGGGGACATCGTTTGCTTCGCTACATGCTACAAACGACAAGCCCATAGCCAATACTAAAGAATATAAATACTTTTTCATGAATTAAAAGCTATTATTTTTCGTTAATAACGATATTCTTGAATTCGTATGTAGGAGCACATACGTTTGTACTCTTATATCTTATAGCAAGATGGATGTTGTGTCCTACATAGCTTGCCAAAGAACAAGGTCCTACAGTTACAAAAGTCCAAGAGTCACCCGTACTACGCTGATCAGCGTTCAATTCCAAGTCTTCCCAAGTAGCGCCCAATACATCTTCACCGTCGAAATCTGTAGAAACCTTGAATTGGATAAAGTCTTCGAGTTTATTACCGCCCAAGAAGTTAAGAGCTTCCTGGAATGTAATGACAGGATCCATAGCTTCAGTCAAATTAATAGCAGAAGAAACCAACCAGCTTTCTGCAGCATAGTTTGTCTTGCTTGCAAATGCTGAACCCTTCCATCCATAAGTTGCATCATTCTTCCATACATAACTTACACCAGTCAATGCAATATCGAATGCCTTAAATCCACCTTCATCGCCAAGCAATGTCTCATTCAAATAAGTGTTAGCCTGAGCTTCGTAACCATTTTCAGTCAGCAAGAATACAGAAGTCTGAGTCTTGTACTCCTTAGAAGCAGCCCATCCTTCTTTAGAATATGTGTATTCTACTGCCGCAGGTTTTTCTTTAGCCTTGTTATAGATTACAACGGCTTTCTGTCCAGCATTAGCGAAAGGTAATTTATTCTGCAGGATAGTAGGCAAATAAAGAATAGGTTTAGCGATGAACTCTGCGCCTACCTGTGCATAGTCTTCCGGCTGCAATACAACTACTTCAGCAGCATTGTCTTTTACAGAATAAGATTTCCAAGCCTTAGCTGTTCCGTCGTAAACATATAAGTCTGAAGTATTGGCACTAGCGGCAGCACGACTTGCTCTTGACAAGGCAGCTGTGCTAACTTCGTTTTCAGGAGTTTCCTTAAACAAGCATACATCCCAATAATTCGGCTCAATAATCTTCACGTTCTTAATTTGGACAGTCGGGGCACATTTATCAGTTCCCTTGTATTGGAATGCGATATGAATCTTCTTTCCTTTATATGCAGAAAGATCGAGACCTGATATGGTTTTAAAATTAAAGTTTTTTCCTAAACCTGAATTGTCGAAAGCTAAATCTGTCCATTTAGCAGTAGTTACATTGTCGGTATAGTCTTCAGAAACTTTCAGTGCGAAATGATCGATAAAATTACCCTCATTTAAGTAATTCATTGCCACATCAAAGTTCATAACAGGTTTAACTGCCTTAGCCAAATCAATTCCGTCGGAAACAAACCAACTTTCCGAAGGAAGGCAAACCTTATTTATAGTTGAAGAAGCTTTATAATACTTTCCATATTTATTATCATTATGTTTCCAAACATAATTAGAACCTTCAGGAAGAAGAACATTCTGCATGGTGAAGCGTTTAGATTCTTTATCCATCGGTTCATTCATATAAGTATGTTTTGTATCTGCATAACTACCATATGAATAACTATTTTTAGGTTCATAAAGATTCAGTTTTACAGTTTTAGAAGTAAACGTATTCTTGATAGAGAATGTACCATCAGCATTCGGAGTAATAGTCCAGTCTGTACCATTATCCGAAGACGCAAGATCTACCTTAAATCCATCATATCCATCTTTCATACCAATGTACTGGCCATCCTTGTTCTTCAATTTATAACCAGCCTCCGACTTTTCTATAGTCACTACCAAACTTTCACCATCATCAGTAGAAATAACATTATTTTCACCTACAGCGATAGAATTAGAAGACATATAGCCTTCATTTGCATTATTCTTACTTGGTTTAAGTTTACCGAAAGAATAGTAGTTTCCATCGGCTGCCAAAGCAGCAATTACATAATTACCGCCTTCAGCATCGAATGAAGTTACTTTCTGATATACATTAGAAATAGTAGCACCGCCACCAGCAGACGGTTCGAATTCTGAATAAGCGTAGTTTACAACCGCCATATCGCCTGCTGCAGCTTTAGGATAAGCGGCAGTAAGTACGTCGTTCATCTTAGAGATGGTAGCCGGAGTAAGGTACTTAGCTGTAGAAACTTCACCCCATACAGACTTATAGTCGCTCTTAGTCAACGTATATTCTGACTTCAAGTTTGCGAAGTCTGAAAGATACTGTGACATTCCGCAATATGAATTATAGGTAACGCGGATTCTTGAACCCATATCTACTTGAGGGAACTTGTTGGCGATGTATGCCGGCAAGAACTGTTCAGCGGTAATCATATTATCGAAATACTTCTGATCACCTAATTTAGCTAAAGCATCAGCATAGGTTTTACCTTCCGGATCGAGCGACAAAGCCAGTTCCTTATTAGCAGACAAATTGGCGATGGCTGAATAATCAGATCCGCCCAGCACGAGAGAAGTACCGTTCTTTACATCCGTCAGCTGCGACGGCAAGTTGAACTGATCTTCGTAATCGCTACAAGACGCGAGTGACGCCAAAGCTACAGTTGATAGTAATAATATCTTTTTCATAATTTGAATTCTGTTTTAAAGTAATGATTAGAAGTTAACCTTCAGTCTCACGCTGTAAGTACGTCCGAATGCGTAGAAGCAGTAGATATTGCTATCAGTAGCTTCACCCGATCTTGGGTTCCATGCTTTCGAAATGTATTGATAGTCGAGCAGGTTATTTACGTTACCCGACAGAGTAGCGTTAAGGCCTCCCATCTTAAACTTATACGATGCGTTCATATCGATCTGGCTTGCTGCCGGAATCTTCCAAGGATCTGCCACTGTAGTTTCTTTACCCAAAGAAAGGTTGTTACCGTTCAGAGAGTAGTAAGCATAGTTACGTCCGGCGTAAGTCCAGTCGGCACCTACACGGATTGACTTGCCAATCTTAACAGTTGCGCCAAGAGCTGCAGTAGTTTGTGCAGAACCACCTACACGGATACCTTTCATCAAGATAGAAGTAGATACGTGATCTTCGGCACCTACACCGCTTGCTATTTCACCGTTCTTGTTCAAAGGCATACCTCTGTCATCGAATGCGTAACCTTTAGCGTTGCTATCCCATTTCCAGTCGCCCAAAGAGAACATACCGTTAATATCCAACCACTTGGTCGGGAAGAACTTAACTTCTACTTCCAAACCACGGTGAAGAGCGTTCAAGCCTGTCATGTTCAAGAAGTATTCTGTCTGAGCCTGACCCAATGTACCCGATTTAGTCATACTCTTATCAAGCCACTTAGTCCAGTAAGCATTAACATCGGCTTTCATCCAGCTGTTACGATAACCATAACCCAATTCAAAAGAAAGAATCTTTTCGTTCTTAGCGTCCTTATTAAGAGTGTGGCTTGTGTTAGAGTTCAAGAAAGCACCGTAGCTGAACTTAGGAGCACGGCTGATGTAACCAGCGTTGAAGAATACGTTGTGATGTTCTGTCAAGTTATAGTTGGCACCACCCTTAGCAGTAAAGCCGATGAAGCTGATAGCGTCTGATTTTGCATGAGCCTTGTCGTAATACATACGGTCGTAACGCCAGTAAGTAGTATTAGAAAGAGAACCCGAGACGAAAGCTGCCAATTTATCTTTGTTGAATTCAGTCTGGAAGAATGCGCCTTCCTGAACTACATGACCATCGTAGTCACGATAAACTACATCGCCAACACCAAGTTTTTCATATTTCCAAGTAGGATTAGCAGCTGCGATGTTGTTAGCTGCCGATACAGAGCTACGAGTGCTTGAGTCCATATAATACTTACCGCCATACAAGTCGCAAATTTCGTTTGTATGAGTACCTTTATAATAACGGAAGTCTACACCTCCATAGAAATCGAAGTATTTACCGAACTTAGTAGTGAAAGTAGAGAGCAAGCCATACCAGTTATGGTAGTTCTTCAATTTACCCATAACCAACATAGAACCGTTTTCGCTTGCAGCATTAAGATCCTCGATAGCTCCATAATCGAAAGTACCGTCAGCTTTACGGAAGCGAGTCTGCAGTGTACCGTAGTAAGCTCCGTTCCAGTCTGTGTATTTATAACCATAGTCACCATTTCCCTGGCCGCTATAACCATATCCACGTCCGATTGAAGCATAAAGAGCTGTACTCAATGAAGACTTATCATTTATTTGCCACTGATGGTTCAAGCTAATCTGAGGTTTGTGATAAACATTATATTCGCCAGTACGACGCTGTCCGTTATTATCGAAACCGTATGAAGCGTTATATTTATAATGGTCTACGCCATAAACTTGTTCAGTCATCTTCCAGTCTGCCAAAGTCAACGCACCCTTACGCTGATAGTGAGTCTGCGGAGCGCCGAATGCAGTAAGAGACAACTGGTGAGCATCGTTAAGACGCTTAGAGATATTCATGAAATAAGTATAACCTGTGAAATCCAAGCCCTGAGCATATCCGTTACCCCAGCTTTTAGAGCCCAACAAAGTGAGTGCCCATCCGCTCTTAGACATACCTGTAGAAACGCTGAACATCATCTTGTTCATATTGTCGTTACCAAGAGCGTAAGATACCATACCGCCCTTCTTAGAATCGGTAGAACGAGTAACAACGTTGATAGTACCACCTACAGAAGGAGCCGATACCTTAGAAGCACCAAGACCACGCTGGTTCTGAATATTACGAGCTACATCGCTAAGACCTGCCCAGTTAGACCAGTAAACGTTTCCGTTTTCCATATCGTTCATAGGAACACCGTTTACCATAACCGCTACGTTAGTATTATCGAAACCACGCATATAGATTTCAGAGTCACCGTAACCACCACCTTCTTTGTTGGCATGTACACCCGGAGTTGACTTCAATATTTCGGGGAACTCCATAGTACCAAGCTTTTCTTCGATAAAATCGAGTGCCACTGTAGAAACCGCTACCGGAGTCTTACGGGCAACAGCCATTGATGAAGTTACAACCACGTCGCCCAACATTTTAGAGTCTGGACGCAAGCCGATATTTCCCAAATCGACATTGCCTTTTTTCGATACTTTCACCTCCTCGGTTTTGTAACCCAAATACTGAATTACAACTGTCGCGTTAGATTTTGACACCTTTAAAGAAAAGAGTCCGTCAATATCAGTTACGACACCATGAGGAATACCCTTTACGGAAACCGTTGCGCCAATAAGAGGCTCATTGCTTTCCGCATCTACGACTTTACCCTTTAATGTAGCCTGTGCTACCGCTGTAGCAGTGCAGAACAAAGCAAGCACCACTAACAAAAGGAAGTGTTTTAGATGATTTTTCATACTTTAATTTTTACGTTTAATTAATAAGCGAAACAAAAATACAAAAATATGTTTAATCTTTATTGATTTTTATAACAAATATTGCCCTAAAACGCTTAATCTTCAACAACTACAAACAAAAAAAGCATCAGTTTTATACAACTTTAAGTTACAAATTATAAGTAATACAAGCAAAACTCACATAACTTTACGGTACAAACTCAGAGATTTGTGTTATAGAACACAAATAAATATCCGCATTTAGCTTACATTTTGTTACCTGAAACAAAATTGTAACATTGACTTTTATGCAGAAGTCATTTTGCCGAAAGAGGTATTATTTTTTATTGAAACAAAATAAAATTCTGCCGAAACAAATTCTATTTCTGTTGCAACAGATTTTATTTCTGTCGAAACAAATATTCGCCTAATCACAACATTTTCCGTGTTCTCCCTTATAAAACTTTCATTTTAATATAAAAACACTACCTTTGTTAGCCAAAATCAAAAACAACTAACGTATGAATGGACTTTTTGTAAGAAAAAGCATTTCCTCACTTCAATCCGAGGCACAGCAATCGGGCGCTAAGACCCTAAAACGAGTACTCGGTCCGGTCAGCTTGGTAGCTTTAGGAGTGGGAGTAATAATAGGAGCCGGATTATTTTCAATTACCGGAATGGTAGCCTCAGCCTATACAGGACCTGCCATCACACTTTCGTTTGTAGTAGCCGCCATAGGATGCTGTTTCGCCGGATTATGCTACGCCGAATTCGCCTCGATGATACCGATGGCCGGAAGCGCTTATACCTATTCTTATGCTACCATGGGAGAACTCATCGCATGGATTATAGGGTGGGACTTGGTGTTGGAGTACACCGTAGCCGCCACCACGGTAAGCATCAGTTGGAGTAGATATTTAGTAGTGTTTCTGCAAGGAGTAGGCATAGAACTCCCCCACTCTCTCACGGCTTGCCCTTGGGATGGAGGAATTATAAATGTACCCGCCATGATTATTGTTGTTCTGATGAGTTTGATTTTGATGCGCGGAACGGCCGGAAGTTCTTTCTTCAACGGACTGATAGTATTTCTGAAGATTGGAGTCATACTTACATTCGTAGTACTTGGATGGAAATTCATTCAGACCGATAATTACGTTCCTTACATTCCAGAAAACGCAGGAACATTCGGACACTTCGGTCTTTCGGGTATATTCCGAGGAGCCGCCATAGTATTCTTCGCGTTTTTAGGATTCGATGCCGTAAGTACCGCAGCCCAAGAAACCAAGAACCCCAAGCGTGATATGCCTATCGGTATCTTGGTATCGCTACTTGTATGTACCGTGCTGTATGTTCTTTTCGCTCACGTTATGACAGGGGTAGCTTCTTATACCCAATTCGGCGGACAAGAAGGTATTGCGCCAGTAGCAGTAGCCATAGCAAATATGGGCGTTCCCGATGCCAGCGGAGTCATTCAACCAGCTTACCCTTGGCTTAATAAAGCGATTATATTAGCTATCTTATTAGGATATTGCTCGGTTATCATGGTAACACTGCTTGCACAGAGCCGCGTCTTTCTAAGCATGAGCCGCGACGGACTGCTACCGCCTTTCTTCTCTAAGATAAACGAACGTTTCCGCACCCCCGTACATAGCAACGCACTCTTTATGGTGGCAGTAAGCTTATTGGCAGGACTCATCCCGGCACAAGTGGCTGGCGAGATGACAAGCATAGGCACTCTGTTGGCGTTTACCTTAGTTTGCGCAGCCGTATTGATAGTACGAAAAACCATGCCCGATATACCCAGAGCGTTCAAAGTACCATTCGTACCTATCATCCCTATCTTGGGAATACTTACCTGCCTCTGCATGATGTGCTTCCTTCCAGCCGACACATGGATTCGACTCGTGATATGGATGCTTATAGGGCTCGATGTATATGCCGCCTACGGTATTAAGCACAGCAAGCTTGAGCCTGGCATGAAACATAGAAAAGGCGATATGGTACTTAACATATTAGGCATAGCGCTCTCCGTAATGAGCGTAATAACCGGATTGTGGCATCAGCAGACCGTAGGATGGGGAGCCGACAAGACACTACTCGTCCTGTCGTTCATATTCGCTTTCACCCATCTGGCATACTACATGCTGCGCATCTGGAAACACGCTCAGGAAATAAAAATTGAACAAAAAGTTTAAAAGAAAGCATAAATAACGTGCGATGAACAAAAAAAACGACATTTCAACCACTTGAAATCAGAGTAATAATTGTTTCTTTGCCGTAACTTTGATTATTATGGATACAAACATTTTATTTACGGCCATCCGTGCAGCTTTGCAGGCCGGGGCAGAAATCATGAAAGTGTATACAGACCCGAACGCGGATTTTGAGATAGAAAAGAAAGCAGACAACTCGCCTCTGACAATAGCCGACAGAAAATCGCACGCCATCATAGCCGGATGGTTGGCTGATACTCCGTACCCTATTCTGAGCGAAGAGGGAAAGAAAATACCAACCGAAGAAAGACAGAGTTGGAAAGAACTTTGGGTGGTAGACCCATTGGATGGTACTAAGGAGTTCATTAAACGCAACGGCGAATTTACCGTAAACATAGCTTATGTAAAGAACGGTGTTCCTGAAGCGGGAGTTATATATATTCCAGTAAAAGAGGAACTATTTTTTGCCGACACCGAAAAGGGTGCATACAAGCTTTCAAACGAAGATGGACTGCTTACTCGCATCAACGAAAACAAAGAACCGGGCTGCACGTTGGAGGTTTTGATAGAAAAGGCGCAGAAACTGCCTTACCCCACACCGCACGAAGGCTTTATGATAGTAGCTTCGCGCTCTCATCTTAATGCTGAAACCGAAGAATACATAGAGCGCATGAAGAAAGAACACGCTAAAGTGGAAACCGTATCAAAAGGCAGTTCTCTTAAACTCTGCTTGATAGCCGAAGGCGTAGCCGATGTTTATCCGCGTTTCGCCCCAACAATGGAATGGGACACCGCTGCCGGACACGCCATTATCCGCGCTGCCGGAAAAGAAGTATATCAGGCTAACACCGACAAGCCATTGGTATATAATAAGGAGGATTTGCTGAACCCATGGTTCATTGCGAAATAACCTCACTGCAATGAGCGTGGAAATAACAATAGTCCTTGTCGTACTGATAGGTATGCTCATAGCTCTTATCGCCGACAAGATGCGACCGGGAATGATTCTATTCTCGGCCGTAGTGATATTTTTATGTACTGGCATTCTCTCGCCCAAGGAAATGCTGGAAGGCTTCAGCAACAAGGGTATGATTACCGTGGCGATGCTGTTCTTGGTGAGCGAAGGTGTGCGCCAGAGCGGAGCGTTATCGCAGGTAATCAAGAAGTTGCTTCCGCAGAAAAACACTACAGTGCTAAAGGCGCAGGCTCGTATGTTGCCCGTCATAGCATTCATCTCAGCTTTTCTGAATAACACTCCGGTAGTGGTTATCTTTGCTCCTATCATAAAACGATGGGCAAGCATGGTAAAGTTGCCCGCTACGTATTTCTTGATTCCATTGTCGTATGTCACTATATTAGGAGGGCTTTGTACTTTGATAGGTACATCAACCAACCTCGTGGTGCACAGTATGATATTAGATGCCGGGCTACAAGGATTCGGCATGTTCGAGTTAGGAAAAGTAGGCGTATTCATAGCCATAGCCGGAATTATTTATCTGTTTATATTCTCAAGCAAGCTGCTTCCTTCAGACCGTCCCGACATAGCTTCGCACGATGACGACGAAAACAACAAGGCGCTACATCCGGTAGAAGCCGTGATTGGTCCGCGCTTTCCGGGTATCGAAAAGAAAGTGGCTGACTTCGATTTTACACGTCACTACGGAGCGACTATAAAAGAAATTCGCCGTAAAGGTTACACTTACACCAACTTCAAAAGCTTGAGATTCCGCGAAGGAGATACCCTCGTGGTACTTGCCGACGATAGCTTCATAAAGACATGGGGAGAATCTTCAGTCTTCTTGATATTAACCAACGGAAAAGATAATGAGCCAGCAGGCAAAAAGAAACGTTGGTTTGCCTTGGTATTATTGGTTCTTATGATAGCCGGATCTACTATAGGCGAACTGCCGGCAGTTAAAAGCATGTTGCCCGAAGGATTACATCTCGATATGTTTTTCTTCGTTTCCATAACCACAGTAATAATGGCTTGGACCAAATTATTCCCTCCGCAGAAATATACCAAATATATATCGTGGGATATACTGGTAACCATCGCTTGCGCCTTTGCCATAAGCAAGGCTATGGTAAACTCAGGCGTGGCGGATTTTATGGCGAAGCACATCATAGCACTGGGACACGACCACGGACCATACGTAATGCTGGCGGCACTGTTTATCATCACCAATATATTTACTGAGCTGATTACCAACAATGCAGCAGCAGCCTTATCGTTCCCGCTAGCCCTATCGCTATCGCAACAATTAGGTGTTAGTCCGATGCCATTCTTCGTAGTAATATGCATGGCAGCGTCGGCCAGTTTCTCTACCCCAATCAGCTATCAGACCAACTTGATAGTGCAAGGTATAGGAAACTACAAGTTCACCGATTTTGTCCGAATAGGACTACCGCTGAATATTATCACGTTTTTTATTAGTATATTTGTCATCCCGCAAATATGGCCCTTTTAATTTAACTAAAACACAACACCAAAGTATAATATAATAATGAGTGAAGAAAATCATATTTACCCCATATTCGACCGCATGTTAGGCCGAAAAGACAAAGAAGATTTGTTGCATCAGCACAGTGTAATGATATGGTTTACAGGATTAAGCGGCTCAGGGAAAAGCACTTTAGCCATAGCGTTAGAGCGCGAATTGCAAAACCGTGGACTGCTGTGCCGCATTCTTGACGGAGACAATATCCGTAGCGGAATTAACAACAACTTAGGATTTACCGCCGAAGACCGCGTAGAAAACATACGCCGCATAGCCGAAATAGGAAAACTCTTTGTAGATACTGGCGTAATCACCATAGCCGCATTTATCAGCCCCAATAACGAGTTGCGCGAAATGGCGTCACGCATCATTGGTAAAGAGAACTTCGTAGAAGTCTACATAAGCACACCTATAGAAGAATGCGAGAAAAGAGACGTGAAAGGTCTCTACGCCAAAGCACGCCGCGGCGAGATAAAGAACTTCACAGGCATATCAGCACCGTTCGAGGCTCCTGAAGACGCTGCGCTTTCTATAGATACATCCAAGCATAGCGTGAAAGAATCGGTAGACATGCTGCTAGATTTGATATTGCCCAAAGTAACAGAATAAGAAATCAAACAAACATAAAAATGGAAGAAACATATAATTTAAGCCATCTAAAGGAACTCGAAGCTGAGTCTATCCACATTATTCGTGAGGTAGCGGCGGCTTTCGAAAATCCGGTAATGCTGTATAGTATCGGTAAAGACTCTTCTGTCATGGTTCGTCTGGCAGAGAAAGCATTCGCACCAGGTAAAGCTCCTTTCCCATTGATGCACATCGACTCTAAATGGAAATTCAAAGAGATGCTGAGCTTCCGCGACCAATACGCTAAGGAGCACGGATGGAAACTTATAGTAGAAAGTAACATGGAAGCGTTTAAAGCAGGCGTAGGTCCGTTCACTCATGGTAGTAAGGTGCATACCGACCTTATGAAGACTCAAGCCTTGCTTCACGCTCTTGATAAATATAAATTCGACGCCGCTTTTGGTGGTGCTCGCCGCGACGAAGAGAAGTCGAGAGCTAAAGAGCGTATCTTCTCTTTCCGTAATGAATTCCACCAGTGGGACCCTAAGAACCAGCGCCCTGAGTTGTGGGATATCTATAATACTCGTATCCGCAAAGGCGAAAGCATCCGCGTATTTCCGCTGAGCAACTGGACAGAATTGGATATCTGGCAGTACATACGCTTGGAGAATATTCCTATCGTCCCGCTTTACTTCGCCAAAGAACGTCCGGTAGTAAACATTGACGGACAACTCATTATGCCCGACGACGACCGTCTACCAGAAAAGTATCGCGATAAGATAGAAATGAAGAAGATACGTTTCCGCACATTGGGATGCTGGCCGCTTACAGGAGCTATTGAAAGCGAAGCCGACACAATAGAAAAGATTGTAGAAGAAATGATGACTACTACAAAGAGCGAACGTACCACACGCGTCATCGACTTCGACCAAGAAGCAAGTATGGAAGAAAAGAAACGCGAAGGTTATTTTTAAACAAGAAACATTATGGAAGAATTAGATAAAAATAAATCGGGTAACCCGATGGAAGGAGACGGACGAGGCAAAATGTCTATCGAAGAATTCCTGAAAAACGATGAACAGAAAGACTTATTGCGTTTTCTTACAGCCGGCTCGGTTGACGACGGTAAATCTACACTTATCGGCCGATTGCTTTTCGATAGTAAGAAGCTTTACGAAGACCAACTCGACGCTTTGGAACGTGATAGCAAGCGTGTAGGTAACGCCGGAGAGCACATTGACTATGCTTTGCTGCTCGATGGACTGAAAGCCGAGCGCGAACAGGGTATTACCATAGACGTGGCTTACCGTTATTTCTCTACCAACCATCGTAAGTTTATCATTGCCGATACTCCGGGACACGAACAGTATACCCGCAACATGATTACCGGTGGTTCTACAGCTAACTTGGCTGTTATCTTGGTAGACTCTCGCGCAGGCGTTATCACTCAGACTCGCCGCCACTCTTATTTGGTATCATTGTTGGGTATCAAGCACGTGGTATTGGCTGTCAACAAGATGGACTTGGTAGACTTCTCAAAAGAAGTGTTCGACAAGATTGTATCAGAATACAAGGCGTTCATCGCTCCGCTTAATATCCCCGATGTAACCTGCATTCCTCTGTCGGCACTCGATGGCGACAATGTAGTAGATCGCTCAGATCGTACCCCGTGGTACGACGGACCGTCATTGCTGGAATATCTGGAAAACGTACACATTGGCAACGACCATAATCTCAACGACTTCCGCTTCCCCGTACAGTATGTATTGCGCCCTAACCTCGACTTCCGTGGATTCTGCGGAAAAGTTGCTTCGGGTATCATCAGAAAAGGCGACGCTGTTATGGCATTGCCATCGGGCAAGAAGACACACGTTAAGAGCATCATTACTCCCGACGGAGAAAGCGACTATGCTTTCCCACCGATGTCTATCACCCTGACCCTGGAAGACGAAATCGACGTATCGCGCGGTGAAATGCTAGTACACGCAGATAATGTGCCTATGACCGGACGTAACTTTGAGGCTATGCTGGTATGGATGGACGAGGAAAAGATGGATATGGAGAAATCTTTCTTCCTGAAACAGACTACCAACACCAGCCGTACACGTGTAGACAGCATAAAGTATAAGGTTGATGTAAATACGATGGACCACCTGAGCGTAGAAAACAGCAAGTTGGCAAAAGACGACGTGCCTATGCAGCTCAACCAGATAGCACACGTAGTATTGTCATCGTCGAAAGAACTATTCTTCGACCCGTACACCAAGAACAAGGCTACCGGTGCTTTTATCTTGATAGACCCTATTACAAACAACACAAGTGCTGCCGGCATGATTATCAACCGTGTGGAAGATAAAGACATGCACACCACTATGGAGCTTCCGGTACTCGACTTGCCTAAACTTGGCATCGCACCAGAGCACTACGCTGCCATAGAAACTGCGGTCAAGGACTTGGAACGTCAAGGCTACGCCATTGAAATAAAGAAATAAAGATTAATCTACTCAAACAATAATATGGGTTTATTAGAATTCAACAAACTACCTATAAACACATTGGTGGGAGCCGACTGGAAGACATTCAAGCAGATTACCGCCGGAAGAGACATAGACCCTGCATACAAAGGGAAGTATCGTCTCACTAAAGCCGTATGCCGACTGCTGGCTACCCTGAAACCGCTGCAAGACAGACGTTTTGAAAAGCTGTTGGCCGACAAGCCGCTTGAGCACGACCCTGTATTTATACTAGGTCACTGGCGTAGCGGAACTACATTTATGCATAATGTATTTTCGTGCGACAAGCATTTTGGTTATAACACTACATACCAAACTGTATTCCCTCACCTGATGATGTGGGGACAGCCGTTCTTTAAGAAGAACATGAGTTGGCTGATGCCCGACAAGCGTCCTACCGACAATATGGAGTTGGCAGTAGACCTGCCTCAGGAAGAAGAGTTCGCATTGGCAAACATGATGCCATACACCTACTACAACTTCTGGTTCCTGCCTAAATACATGCAAGAATATGCCGACAAATATCTTCTGTTTGACGACATTACGCCCGAAGAGCTGAAGGTATTCGAAGAAACTTTCACCAAGTTGATAAAGATTTCTTTGTGGAATACACACGGCACGCAGTTCTTGAGCAAGAACCCTCCGCACACCGGACGCGTGAAAGAGTTGGTAAAGATGTTCCATAACGCCAAATTCATCTACCTGATGCGTAACCCGTACACGGTATTCGAATCAACACGCAGCTTCTTTACCAACACTATACAGCCGCTTAAGCTGGAAGACATCAGCAACGAGCAGTTGGTAGAAAACATCTTGAGCGTATACGCCAAGCTATACCACAAGTACGAAGCCGACAAGAAGTTCATCCCTGAAGGCAACTTGGTAGAAGTACGTTTTGAAGACTACGAAAAGAACGCCTTCGACCTGACACAAGAAATCTACCAGAAGCTTTCGCTCCCCGGATTCGATGAAGCGAAAGCCGACATAGAGGCTTACGTAAACAAAAAGAAAGGGTACAAGAAAAACAAATACCAATACAAGCCCGAAACGGTAGAGTTGGTAGAAAAGAACTGGTCGTTCGCCTTAGACCAGTGGGGATATAAATTATAATCTCCACTCACTGACGACACGGAACATATAAAAACTCCGGCTTCCCTCGCCCAAACGAGAGGAGCCGGAATTTTTTTGTTCGCTCTCATAGGCATTAAGCAAGAGCCGTAAAGATTACGCACAAAAACCACATACTTAAAAACACGAAAAAAAACAATGCGATAAGTGAATAAACCATTCGCATATTGCAGACCTACCATTCGCATATTGCAAGTCGGCAACTCGCATTCTTTTTTCACCCCTTCCAGAAGGTGCCGTAGAGCCGTTTTTTAGAATAAAAAACAAATAAGCCGTTCGCAAGACAATCCTCAACTTGGTTGAATACACAAATTAAATATTTATACCATTTTTATAATAAACATACAAAAACTACATACTTTTTATGCATATATGCAATTAAATTCATAAATTTGCGCCGCAAAAAAAGAAAAAGAAAAAACAAACATGGATAATAAGAACAACAGCGCACAGCGTATGCCCTCCCCTTTCATATCATTTCTACCCATCGCACTACTGATGGGACTTCTGTACTTCACAATCAGCAACTTCGGAAGCGATTCACTGAGCGGAGGTAGTCAGATATCACTACTGCTAACATCAGCTTTCTGCGTATTCCTCGGTATGGCATTCTACAGCACACCGTGGAAAGACTTCGAACGCGCCATTGTCAACAATATATCCGGCGTATCTACAGCCCTCATTATACTACTGATTATCGGAGCGTTAAGCGGAATATGGATGATAAGCGGAGTAGTACCAACACTTATATATTATGGTATAAATATTATCCATCCCGATTTCTTCCTAGCCTCATCGTGCATAATATGCATACTGGTATCGGTAATGACAGGAAGCTCATGGACCACCATAGCCACTATAGGTATCGCCCTAATGGGAATAGGTAAGGCACAAGGATTTAACGAAGGCATCATTGCCGGAGCCATCATCTCGGGAGCATACTTTGGCGATAAGATTTCACCATTGTCAGAAACCACTATCCTGGCATCATCGGTAACAGAGACTCCGCTGTTTACACACATACGCTACATGATGATCACTACTATTCCGTCTATCGTTATCACTCTGATATTATTCTGCGTATTAGGATTTACCAGCGCAGATTACAACCCAGAACAAATGGCTACGTTCAGCGCCGGACTTGAAGCACGGTTCAACATAACACCGTGGTTGCTCATAGTGCCCATAGTAACAGGAATACTGATAGCTCGCAAGGTACCTTCTATCATTACACTGACTATCTCTACCATGCTGGCGGCTATTGCAGCATTAATATTTCAACCAGAAATATTATCAGAACTTGACGACAATGGCAAGATGCTGAAAGGACTAATGACTGCTTGCTACGGAAGCACCAACCTTACTACACCCAACGAATCGCTCACTGAACTAGTAGCCACACGCGGCATGGCAGGTATGATAAACACCGTATGGCTTATATTATGCGCCATGTGCTTTGGCGGTGCCATGACAGCTGGCGGAATGCTGGGAAGCATCACCTCTGTTTTCGTACGCTTCGTACGCAACCGCCTCACATTGGTTTCGTCGACCGTATTTTCGGGATTGTTTCTGAATGTAGCCACAGCCGACCAATACATCAGCATTATCCTTACAGGCAGCATGTTTGGCAACGTATACAAAAAAGAAGGGTATGAGAGCCGTCTGTTAAGCCGTTCTACCGAAGATGCGGTAACGGTTACATCAGTTCTCATACCCTGGAATTCGTGCGGTATGACTCAAGCCACTGTCTTGAACGTACCTACACTGGTATATCTACCATATTGTTTCTTCAATATCATCAGCCCGATGATGAGTATCCTCGTTGCAGCCATCGGTTATAAGATTTTCAAAATAAAGCCGACGGCTCAAAAGGCCTGATGAGGCATTGCAGTCTATTAAGATTCGAACATGCTCTTACGAGCCAACATGCAGGCTCCAATTACTCCGGCACGTTCTTTCAGCTTAGAAAGAACGATAGCCGAGTCTTTGTTCACCAAGTTGAGCGAGTACTTACGCACCGCACTCTTGATAGGCTGCAAGATATAATCGCCTGTTTCGGCAAGCACACCACCTATCACTACAAGTTCGGGGTTCAGCAGATTGATGAGTCCCGCCAAGTAGCGTCCCATCTTCTGACCGATTTCTTCTACCAACTCGATGCAAAGCAAGTCTTCTTTATTGATAGCTTCTACGATATCGTCGAGTGTTACCGACTGCTCGTCTTTCATAATTCTTTCAGACAAGATAGACTGACGACCTTCGCGCACACTCTTCAACAAGTTGCGATGCAGTGCCATACCAGAAACTTCTGTTTCAAGACATCCTGTCTTTCCGCAGTGGCATAGTATTTCATTATCGAATACGGGGAAGTGACCAATCTCGCCAGAGAATCCAGACTTTCCGGTATAGATATCACCATTGATAATAAGACCAGAACCAAGTCCCCAACTCATATTTACAAAGACAATGTTCTTCTCGTCTTTCACAGCACCCTTCACCATTTCGCCATACGTCATGGCGCGGGTATCGTTATCGATAGTAACAGGGAAGCCCAATCGTTCTGCAAGAATTTCTGAAAGCGGACGTTCGTCGAAATTAAAATAGCTGAAGCTATATCCCGACTCCGGATTAACACGTCCCGAGATATTGATACCGATATTCAGGATACGGTCTTTGCCAACTTCCAGACTATCTATAAATTCATGAATGTATTTACATAGCAAGTCCAATCCCTCAACAGTATTTTCATACTCATAAGGGACTCCCATTTTCAGCTCAATAAAATCGCCGACGAAGTTCATCAAGCTGAAATTCAAACTGAATCGCTTGATGTCTACTCCTACGAAATATCCAGAATCGGAAGTCAGTCCGTACAGAGTGGGTGGACGTCCTTCACTGGTTTCCTGTTTGCCATAATTCATAATATATCCCTCATCGCACATTTCACCAATAAACTTGGTAACTGTGGGGATACTTAAATCCAATTCCTTCGATAAATCGGGAATGGTAGATGAGCGATTATACATATAATATGTAATAATGCGCTTCTTTGTCATTGCGTTCTTAGTTCCTCTCTCTATTTCTTCAAGCAAATCTCGTGCCATATCTATATAATTTTCGTTTTGCACAAAGTTAATAATAAAATTAAAAAACTTACTACGGCTTTTTCTTAAAAAATGTAATACAGACGAAAGAGTTATGCAATATGGGTATAAAACTGTGACATTGGGCGTTTTACCTTTCTACTTGCAATGTGTAGTTTATAATGTGTGTTAATGATAGTATTTATCACTGAAGCGTTTTCACTATCCTGACATGGTTTACATTTCCTTTTATCGTTAAACAAAAGAAAATGTAACAAAAAGGAAAAAGGTTTATAAACCGAAAGAAGAGCGTATGCTACAATTTACTAAAAGTATTTATATAGTTAATCCGGCTTTGGACATACTATATATATAAAGTCACAAAAAAAACGGACCGCCTTCATCTTGCATCATGCAATAGAAGACGGTCCGCTTTTATATTATAACTACTAATGTTATTTCATCGGAGTATTTTCCAAAGTAGCAGTCAAGAAATCATAGAACTTAGCTACAGACGGAATGTTGCAACGCTCTTCTGGAGTGTGAGGGCACTGCAATGTAGGACCGAAAGAAATCATGTCGAGACCAGGAACAACAGCACCGATGATACCGCATTCCAATCCTGCGTGGATAACCTTAACTTCGGGTTCTTCGCCAAACTGTGCCTTATATGATTCTTTCATGGCGTGAAGTATCGGAGAGTTAACATCCGGTTCCCAGCCTGAATAGCTGCCCGAACGCTCTACGTGCATGCCAGCCATAGAGAAACAGCTTTCGATAGCAGTGTTGCGGAAATCCTTCATAGAATCGCGAGAGCTACGAGTCAATACCTTGATTTCGGCACGACCGTTACCGATTTCTACTATAGCCAAGTTAGAAGAAGTTTCTACAGTATCGGGGATAGTAGGTATGAAACGTTCCACACCGTTAGGACAAGCATAGATAGCGTCAACCAAGTTGTCGCGAATTTCATCAGGAACCATCATCTTAGGAAGTTCTACACGTTCTACAGTAAAGCTGATACCTTCTTCGATAGTAGCGAATTCATCGCGCCATACCTGTTCGCATTCTCCAACGAAAGCTATAACGTCGTCCACCTCTTCGGCAGGCACTGTGATTACAGCTTCACACTCGCGAGGGATAGCGTTACGCATGTTTCCACCTTCCCATGATACGAGACAAGCCTCATCGTAAGCTATTACCTGATTCAAGAAACGAGCCATCAGCTTATTGGCGTTAGCATGTCCCCAGCCAATCTGAATACCAGAGTGACCGCCACGCAAACCTTTAAGAGTTACCTTCAAGGCAACGTCTGTAGGATCTGTTTCTACTTCTTTATATTCGAGAGTAGCGTTCAAGTCTTCACCTCCTGCACAACCGATATAAAGTTCACCTTCTTCTTCAGAGTCAAGGTTCAACAAAATATCGCCATCAATAGTACCCGGTTTCAAGCCGAACGCTCCGAACATACCTGTTTCTTCATCGGCAGTAATCAACGCTACCAACGGTCCGTGCTTCAAAGTCTTGTCTTCCATCACAGCCATGATAGCAGCAACACCCATACCGTCGTCCGAACCCAAAGTAGTACCTTTAGCTCTTACCCATTCACCGTCAATATCTGTTTCAATAGGATCGTTCTCAAAATCGTGTTGTTTATCTTTAGTCTTCTGAGGTACCATATCCATGTGGGCCTGCAGAATAACGGTTTTCCGATTTTCCATTCCCGGAGTGGCCGGCTTGCGATAAATGATGTTTCCGACTTCATCTTTAAAAGCCTCTACTCCAACGCTCTTACCGAATTCCAACAAGAAAGATTGGATTTTTTCCAAATGTCCCGATGGACGTGGAACCTGAGTCAACGAATCAAAATGCTTCCACACATTCTGTGGAGCCAGAGAAATAATTTCACTCATACGCTTTTGTTTTATTTTTTATTTGTAAGCGGCAAAGCCACTAATCCGTAAATACCTAACAAAATTAATAAAAAAGTTTGAATACCATGCACAAGTAACGCAAATATTCCTGCATCTTCCTTTGTAATACCGTACATCATCATCATTGTGATGACCGCAAAATGCCACGGACCGGCTCCATTTGGGGTAGGAACCACCACGGCGATACTGCCAACAACGAAGAGAACCAGCCCTGCCAACCAGCCTAAATGCGATGTGAAGCCGAAGCTGTAGAACGTGAGATAGAAGTGAAGGTAATAGCAAGCCCATATTCCCCATGAATAAAGTATGTATAACCACGGAGAACGCACATGGCGAATAGACATACATCCCAACCAGATATTAGAAATAAGGCCTCGCACTTTTGCGAATACGGTAAGATTGCGCACCAAGAAAAACAAGAGCACAAAAGCAGCCGCTATACAGAGCAAGGTGATATAAAAGTTGGTCGATGCGAACAGGGATGAAAAGAATCTGATATCCGTACCCGTCAGCTTAAAGAAGTTGGCAAATACCGACGACTGCAACAGCAATGTAACAGCGGTAATAATAAGTATGCATGTAGAATCTACAAGACGCTCGGACACTACCGTTCCCAAGGACTTGGAGAAAGACACGCCATCGTACTTTGCCAAGATGCCGCAGCGCGAAACTTCGCCCACGCGAGGCAGCACCAAATTGGCGGCATACGAAACAAATATGGCGTAAATACTGTTAGACTGTTTAGGATGAGCGTCTAACGGGTCTAGAGCAAGCATCCAGCGCCATCCTCTAAACACCTGAGCCAACACGCCGAACACGAGCGAAAGTAACATCCACCCGTAATTCATCTCATCACAAAGCACATTACCGACTTCGCTAAAATCGAAATCGTAATAAGTCCACACCATAATGGCCGCCCCTAAAACCAGAGGAAGCCCTATCTGAAATATCTTATTGAGGTATTTCTTCAACACTGTTCGTTCCAACTTCAATCAATTTTTATCACATCCGGCTTGCACTATCTTTGCCATACTGCAATGATTTTTAATATTAATGCTTACCTTTGCATGATGCAAAGATAGTATCCTTGCGGGAATTATTCTCAGTTTATCACAAGAAAATACGAAAGAATGAAATTAGTAAAGCCCAAGAAGTTCTTAGGACAACACTTCTTAAAAGATCTGCAAATAGCAAAAGATATAGCCGATACGGTTGACGCATGCCCAGACTTGCCAGTGCTTGAGGTAGGTCCCGGTATGGGAGTACTCACACAATTTCTCATCCCGAAAGGACGCCCCGTAAAAGTTGTAGAGCTCGACTTTGAATCCGTAGCTTATCTGAAAGAGAATTTTGCCCAACTGGGAGACAATATCATAGAACAGGACTTCCTTAAGATGGATCTTTCGCAGTTGTTCAACGGTAATCCGTTTGTGCTGACCGGAAACTATCCGTATAATATATCAAGCCAGATATTCTTCAAGATGCTCGACTACAAAAACCTTATCCCCTGCTGTACGGGTATGATACAAAAAGAAGTGGCCGAACGTATAGCCGCTGCACCCGGAAGCAAGACATACGGCATCTTGAGCGTGTTGATACAAGCGTGGTATCATGTGGAATACCTATTTACAGTTCACGAAAACGTATTTAACCCTCCGCCAAAGGTAAAGAGTGCGGTAATACGCATGACCCGAAACGAGACAATGGACTTGGGATGCAACGAAAAGCTATTCAAGCAAATAGTGAAAACCACTTTCAACCAACGCCGTAAGACTCTGCGTAACTCTATATCGACCATCTTAGACAAGACGAATCCGCTAAGCATGGACCCTATATTCAACAAGCGTCCGGAGCAACTATCGGTGAAAGAGTTTATAGACTTGACAAACCGCGTAGAAGAGGCCCTCAAGCAGCAAGAATAAGAGAAATCAAAAGAATAATACACAACCTTCTTAATTAGGGTGATACATGGAAAAGGATGAAATAAAGAACATTTCCGAACTAATCGAGAATAAGGAGTCGGACAAAGTAAGAGAGATTCTGAACAATTTGCATCCTGCCGACATAGCCGAACTGTGCAATGAGCTTGATGCAGAAGAAGCACGGTTCGTCTATCTGTTGTTAGACAATGAGAAAGCCGCCGACGTGCTTATCGAAATGGACGAAGACGCACGAAGACGCTTCCTTAACATACTGCCTTCGGAAACCATCGCAAAACGATTCGTAGACTATATGGACTCGGACGATGCGGTAGACATTATCCGTGAGATGGACGAAGACAAGCAAGAAGAGGTGTTATCGCACATCGAAGATATAGAGCAGGCGGGCGACATTGTAGACTTGCTGAAATACGACGAAGATACTGCCGGTGGTTTGATGGGTACCGAAATGGTAATCGTGAACGAGAACTGGAGTATGCCCGAATGTCTGAGAGAAATGCGTATACAGGCCGAAGATATGGACGAAATCTACTATGTATACGTGGTAGACGATGACGAACGCCTTCGCGGTGTATTCCCATTGAAGAAGATGATTACCAGTCCATCTGTTTCGAAGGTAAAGCATGTAATGAAGAAAGACCCTATCTCGGTGCACGTAGATACTCCGCTTGATGAAGTGGTGCAGGTTATCGAGAAATACGACCTTGTAGCGGTGCCTGTAGTCGACAGTATAGGACGCTTGGTAGGACGAATCACCGTAGACGACGTGATGGATGAAGTTCGCGAACAAGCCGAACGCGACTACCAGTTGGCTTCTGGTCTCTCGCAGGACGTAGAATCACACGATAACGTGTTCCGTCAGACCAGCGCACGTCTGCCGTGGCTGCTCATCGGTATGCTTGGTGGTATCGGTAACTCTATGATTTTGGGTAATTTCGATTCAACATTCGCCGCTCATCCAGAAATGGCACTCTACATTCCGCTTATCGGTGGTACGGGAGGAAATGTGGGAACGCAGTCGTCCGCTCTCGTTGTACAGGGATTGGCCAACAGTTCATTGGATGCTAACGGCATCTGGAAACAGATTATGAAAGAATCGGTTGTAGCGGTAATCAACGCCACTATCATTTCAATGCTGGTATATATCTATAACTTCATACGCTTCGGAGCAACCGCTACCGTAAGCTACTCGGTATCTATCAGTTTGTTCTCTGTGGTGATGTTCGCTTCTATCTTCGGCACGTTAGTGCCCATGACATTAGAGAAGCTTAAGATAGACCCCGCTATCGCGACAGGTCCCTTTATCTCCATTACAAACGATATTATCGGCATGATGATGTATATGGGAATCACGGCTTTGTTATCTTAAACCGTATCAGTATCTCAGCACTACCCTATCGCCGGCATGCCGAGCCAAAACAATACGAACTTCATGCAACTGTTTATAGCGTTGCATGATTTCGTATGCGCTCTTCGAATCACGAGAGACTTCAGAATTGGTAGTCAACGCCTTCAATATATGATTTAATTCAGCAGTTACTATATTTAGCTTAAAGTCTACAAGCAGGCGAGGTATCAATTCATACAAACGCTCCTCATCAGTGACAATCTTCTGTCCTCGCGAATGATATTTGCTCAATACATAGCGGTCGCTTGCCATTTCAGCAGCCAACTTGCTTACCTCAGGATCAAGATGAGATACAAAATAGCGCTCGGCACAAAAACCTGAGTCGTGTATATGCGCCACACATTCATTCAGCACACGGCGATGAAGCGCAATATGAAAGCCAAGACTATCATTATGCAGACCTTCGGCAATGTATTCTGCCACTGTAACGGGGATTTCGTTGCCTTCCTCATCCTCTGTCATACACATTACCTTCTCTCCGTAACGTATTAGCATACGCATCAAATCAACCTCTTGCTTATAGAAAAGTTCCTCCTCATTTCCTTCGGCAGGAATGAAAGAGATATAATTATCTTCTACCGGAGCAGGCGGATATGAAGAATCTACGCCTCCTTCTTCGGGCATAGGCGGCAATTCATCTCCTGGAACAATAGATTCAATAGGAGCATCCGCACCCGATAGCGAAGCCAATGCACCCGACACTTCGGCATCGGCTGGAGGCGTGCTTACAGCCGCCTGCTGAGTAGCCTGCTGTTCCGCTTGCAAACGAGCACGATATTCCTTGCGCTGTTCTTCTTTCTTACGGTTTTCATCTGCCTGCTCTTTCAGTTTTCCCACAGCATTAACAAGTACACGCTCTTCCATTCTCAGCATTTCGCTGCACTCACGTATATATACATTACGTGTTATAGAATCGGGAATTACAGAGATGCTTTTTACGATGCTTGTTATAAGATTAGCCTTTTTAATAGGGTCTTTTCCAGCTTCTTCTATCAGCAAATCGGTCTTGAAGCGTATAAAATCGACTTCATGATCGTTTATGTACGCCTGATATTCGGTAGCGTTATGCTTACGTGCAAAGCTGTCGGGGTCATCACCGTCGGGCAACAAGCACACCTTGACATTCATACCCTCTTCGAGCAACATATCTATACCTCGGATACTAGCTTTGATACCCGCACCGTCGCCATCGTACAGCACGGTGATGTTATTAGTAAACCTATGTATCAACCGTATTTGGTCGGACGTAAGCGCCGTACCCGATGAAGCCACCACGTTTTCTATTCCACTCTGATGCATGGAAATAACGTCGGTATAACCCTCTACCAAGAAACAACGGTCTTGACGAACCATAGCTTGCTTGGCAAAGTAGATACCGTAAAGTTCACGGCTCTTATGGTAAATCTCACTCTCGGGCGAGTTGACGTACTTCATCTGCACGTTTTTAGTAGCCGCATTCAGCACACGACCACCGAAAGCCACTACTTTACCCGACAGTGTATGTACCGGGAAAATTACACGCCCCCAGAATCGGTCGCGCAGTGTACCATCGTCTTTACGATAGCACAATCCTGTCTTCTCCAAGAACTCAGGCTTATAGCCTTTTTCTATAGCAGTACGTGCCAACGCATCACGATTATCTGTGCTATATCCCAACTGGAACTTCTTAATGATATCATCACGGAATCCTCTACTTCGCAGATAAGTCATACCTATGCGCTGACCCTCTTCCACGTTATAAAGTACATTCTGAAAGTATTCCGAAGCAAACTGGTTGACCACAAAAAGACTCTCGCGAAGATTGCTCGCCTGCTTTTCTTCTTCGGTAAGTTCACGCTCTTTTACCTCGATATTATATTTACGAGCCAGCCACTTCAGAGCTTCATAATACGAAAGTTGCTCGTGCTCCATAATAAAGTGCACCACATTTCCACCCTTTCCGCAACTGAAACATTTGCATAGTCCCTTGCTGGGCGATACGCTGAACGAAGGAGTCTTCTCATTATGAAACGGACACAGTCCGATATAGTTAACCCCTCGCCTGCGCAGCGTTACAAACTCTGACACCACATCAACAATCTGTGCGGCATCGAGTATTCTATCTATGGTGGCTTGGTCTATCATTGTTACTTCATTAATCGTAATTGAGGGAACAAAGTTATGAATATTATAAATAACAAAAAAAATCTCCAGCAACATTTCAATCGAGACGTTGCTGGAGATTCACTATAATTCAGTTAATGAATCATTGTATTTTATAAGCTTTGGTAGCTCCGGCATAAATACCAGTATTCGTAAAATCACATTCTTGAGCTACAGCTTTCTTCATCGCTCCAGATACCTTTACGCCTACCTTTATCACTCCCTGTTTCTGTGCTGGGTCGGCAATGTGCAAAGTAACTTCCTTCTTATCGGCAGAAGTACGTATCATCAAAGCACAAGGTTTATCTACACTTACAGTGATATTCTTATCCGAATATTTACCTGCTTCGTGGAATACCATCTGCCAAATACCAAGATTCTTTTGCTGCACCGCCTGTACAGACGATGTATTGCTCAATATGGCAACGGGACCTTTAGCATAGCCATCAAGCTGCTTGCCGTCTTTCGCTTCGGGCACTACTATATAAGCATAAGTAGCATCACTCGGCTTAACCCCGTGACGTAAAGCAAGAGTAAACACATCTTCGTGCTGCATCTTCTTGCTCTGTGTCTGATTAATATCGTACCAAACACCAGTCTGCTCCTTATTACTTACAAGCACGCTATTCTTGTCGGGAAATACGTATCCTACTCCGTTATGCATAGCCCAGCGCAAGTCGCTTACTGTCTGCTCCTCACCATTGGCAATTTTCTGCAACTTATTTTTGGCAGAAGAAACATTAACCTCTTTGCCGAAAGAAAGACACTGGTTTACGGTAGTCATCACCTCGAATTCCGATTCTGATGTGATGCCTGCTCCCAAGCAAACTATCTCATCGTCGAAGAAGAACCATGCCTTCTTGGCACGTGTATTGATATTAGCATACGGCTCATCGTAAACATAAGTAGAAACACCATAAAGGCTATCCGATACACCTCCAGAGAAAGTCGATGTTCCCATCTGCTTCCAATCATTCTTAGCCAACGGAATCTTGGTCATCTGCGGAGCAGTAGTACCCGGGATTCTTGCCCAGTTCCAAACAGGGAATATATTGAAATACTCATTTCCTTCCTTAGTAATATCTGTACATCCGTCCGACACGAAGTAAGTCTTCAGATTCTCACCGTTACCATATTCGCAACGGCCAGTGCGGTTAGAAGCCATACGAACGTCGAATGTATATCCCGGACGAACGTGAAGCGTATAATCGCCACGGAAATAATGAGTATGTTTCGGTTTCACGGCGTACGATGCCGGCTTCTTTCCTTTAAGACGAGCTACGATTTCCTTAAACTCATCAGCATGTTTAGGGTCGATCTTTATCATGCGCTTTGCGAAAAGTGCCTTTCCACTCTTATTCAAGATATCCTTTCTACTCATGCCACGGCCCATCACATCGAACATCATGTATTTTCCGCGAATAGACTGATAGTAAGTCTCACGCATGAATCGGCTCACCAGCTGTATTTTCTCTTCATCCATCGCGAACTTTGTTCCGATGGCATACGAAGCAATCTGAGTTATTCCCTTCAATATTTCATCGCCATATCCACCGATATACAATTGCTCACCATGCTGAAAGAAACAGTTATCGTGCTGAAAACCTTCTTTCGTAGTATAGCAGATAGGACTATACACCAACTCGATAGCTCGCTTCAAGTCGGCCTCGTTTTTCTGCAGACAAGAACGGTAAATCCAGTGCAAAGCAATATCCGTTCTGTTGGCTCCGGTCCATTTCTCAGGGTCGCCTCCATCTTTACGTATGCGCTGCAAAATGGCATCTTCCAATTCATGCGGCACCTGCTTCTTTCCTACTCGCATCTGAACGAGAAGAACACCCAACTTCTGCGGCTCCGAAATCTGATTATACCACCAGTTAGAGCAATTAGGGTTGCGCATCTGCCAGTATTCCAAGCCTTTTACTATCTTTTCGTAAATAGCGTCATCACCATAATATGCGTTATCAGGATTTGTGTAGGCGAAAGCGAAATCGCTCAAACGCTCTACGTGTATAATCGGCATCCAGTTAGTGCGATCGGTACGGGCATAGTCGATATCCGTAAAACTACCGTCCTCTGGATTATACAGCGAAAGTTCTTTCTTTATTGTCTCCGTCTTAGGATTGTTACGGACATCTTCGCGTATCTTGTCCATGAACATTCTAAAGTCGTCTACCGTATCAACGGCCTTTGCCGACAGTGTGGCAGCTACAAAGAGCAAGCATACCACAATCTTCTTCATTATTTTATTCATATATTACATTTTAAGTTCCTGATTTCGAACAGTCATGATTACAATCCCGGATCTACAGGATTTTCATCAGGGAACAACGGACTGTAAAGCAATGTTCGTTTCATTACCTGCAACTTGCCGTCTTTCACAAACTCATCGCCTCGTTCCTTTAAATGCTCCACCATGTGCTGACGCATTTCGGTCAACTGCTTTTTATATTTCTTGTCGGAAGCCACATTATGCAACTCTTGAGGGTCTTTTCTCAAATCGAACAATTCTTCTGTTCCTGTATGCAGACGCCATATATACTTCAGATGTCCATCAGTCAAAGCACACCAATAATTATCGTCGCTGTAACAAGTAGCATGTTCCAAGTCAAGGTATTTTCTCCATTGACCAGCATTACCATCCATCAATGCCTTTACCGATTTTCCGTCCATAGCGACAGGTACTTTACCGCCAGCCACATCAATGAACGTAGGAAGCACATCGCGCAACTCTACTACCTCATCTACTTTTCCACCTTTTGTATAGTGGTACTTTTCGGGCCACTTCACAATAAACGGAATATGCGAAGACCCCTCATAAGGATAAGTTTTGCGCCAATGGTGATGGTCGCCCAACATATCACCATGATCAGATACATAAACTATCAAAGAATTGTCGTATATACCCTCATCTTTAAGTGCTGCTATAATCCTTCCGATTTCTTCGTCTACAAAAGTAACATTTGCATAATAATATCGGCGCGATTCTTTAGCATATTCTTCACCAAAATTTCCGAAAGCTGCATCTTTACTTGCTTTTTTGGGGTCTTGCAAGTTAGCATACGGCTTATCTTTACACCAATCACCAACAAAAGGAGCCGGCACATCACGACCTTGATACATATCCATAAAGCGTTTGGGAGGATCGTAAGGGCTATGCGGACGGGCAAACGATATCTTCAAGAAGAGAGGCTGACCGTTTCCGTCTTTATAATGATGAATCATATTAATGGCGGTTTCGGCAGTCCAATGAGTTGGATGCAAGTTCTCATCCAACTTATAAATACCGCCACGATGATCATTCCATCCTATGCCTGTAGAGTCCGGATTTAAACCCGGCACCTGCGTATTAAACCACAAGCGATAATCACTGATGAAATCCTTGGTATCTACTCGTCCGCTTTCGTCCAGCAATGTGCCATGAAAACCATGCAATGATTTCTGGGGGAACCAGTGCATCTTACCTATTCCAAAAGTAAAGAATCCCAAATCGCGCAACATTTGCGGCATTTCAAACTGATAATGCGTACCCATTCTTCCGTACCCCATCATGCCATGATGCCACGGAGATAATCCCGTAAGCAGTCCGGCACGTGCAGGCGTACTGCTCGGAGCAGAACTGTACGCATTAGTAAATAATGTGCCATCGGCAGCCAGCGCATCGATATTCGGAGATATCACAGACGGATTACCCATGCAGTTCAAAGCATCACCTCTATGCTGGTCAGACATTATTAGTATTATATTGGGTTGCTTTTGCTGTTGAGCCATTACTCCCTGTGCCAGTGGCAAAAAAGCGAGCAACGGCATTAAATTATAATTCATATATTCAATTTTTCATAAGGTTTATAAAGTATAAGAATCACGCTATGAAGATAGATTATGTTGGCGAAAATCACTCTATCACTTTAGGAATAATAACGGTAGGCCCCGTTGATGAATCTACACCGGCATTTTTTCCATTCAAAGAGACCTGCGTTTCCGATTCGTAAAAAGGTTTCTTCGATTTAGGCCACCATATCGTGCGCTTCACTTTTATTACATCCAACGGTTTCCCATTGTTCCAATCTATAGTCAACTCAAAATCATCGAAGTTTTGTGTCCCTTCAAATTCACCAAAAGAAAGCATATATATTCCATCTCTACCTTTGACCAATCTCAATCCGTAAAACTGAACCAAAATAGCTCTGGAACCAAGTTCTGACTCGTCGCGTTTCACTTCGTATTCTTTTCCTTCGTAAAAAACTTTTATTCCTTCATTGTAAATTGTGCCTTCATCGTTCGGATTCAGCAAATCTGTTCCAATCTTATCAGATACTGTAATATTGATAGTAAATGGAATATAATCTACCTCCCAATCATGTTCTTCTTTTTCACAACTTGTCATGCAAAGAATGCCTAATAAAAACATTGCCATGTTAATAATACGTTGTCTCATACTGTCAATTTTTCAGGTTAAACATTAACTCATTATGGATGAAATGTGAAATAGATTCCCTATTCAACAATAATAAGGAGGGGTAATAAAATAAAGTTATACTACCCCCCCCAAAAAAAAACAATTTTATATTACCACTTCGGATTTTGTCCTAAATTAGTATTCTTGGATGTTGCAGAAGATGGTATAGGACGTAAATAATCCTTTTCAGGATCAAATGAACGACGATCTACGGAATAGTTAGTACCGGCATAAGCATCTACATACTGCTTTCCGTCTGACGCTTTGAAAACATAAACAGGATTCTTTCCTGCTGTAGCTGTTCCGCCTTTAGTCAACGCTCCCATATAACGTGCATCATTAAAATCGGTATCTTCAAGACGAATACCCAGCACACGTTCTTTTAGCTTGTCGCCCCATGCCCAACGCATCAAATCTTGGTAACGCAGATACTCAAATGTCAGTTCCACACGTCGTTCACGACGAATTTCAATAGTCAATGCAGATAAACCATAATCCTGATATTTAGGGTCCATAGCAGGATTAACCGTCAAATGAGGCATTCCTACACGGTCGCGCAAAACATTTATTGTCTTATCAAGTACCGTCTGGTCACATTGTCCCAATATATCTTTCGCTTCAGCGTAATTTAACAAAACCTCAGCATAACGGAATAATGGATAGTCATGTGTTTCCTGATTAAAACCTTTTTTATCTTGCTCACGAATGTAATACTTAATAGGATGATATCCTGTCAAAGAAGGCCATCCCTGCATATTACCCAAACGTGGGAATGAACGATTTGCCAACGCCGCATCTTGGAAAAGAACTTTAGCCGGATTAGTAGAAGGAACAATTGCATTAGGCTGATTTTCATTAGTTACAATTCCAGGAGCAAGAAATGTCTGACACATACGAGGGTCACGATTAGTGAACTCCAACTCTGGAGTATCATTGCTATAATTTTGACTTAAAGCTACAGGTCTAGCATTTCCATCTGCATCAATGCACAAGTAGTCATCTATAAGATCCTTGGTTCCACCATTTCTTAGATTAATTATATAACCGCACATTCTGTGACGTTTCAAGCCAGCTTCATATTTACGGAACAAAATTACCTCTTTATTGCTCGTCAAATCATCTGTAGTGAACAATGTTGTATAGTCACTTTGAGGACGACCGGTATTATATATTTCATACCCCATATTCATCAATTGCTCACTTGCGTCAATACAAGCATTCAAGAACTCATCTTCATCGCCTAAGTTATGGTATTTACGGTAAGAACCTTCGTACAATCCTATACGAGATTTCAAAGCCAAAGCCGCACCTTTTGTCAAGCGTCCTTCTCCCCATTTTTCAGCAGGCAAATAATCACAAGCCTTATTTATATCTTCCAATACCTGTTTCATAACAGTTTTACGAGGGTCACGCTTCGAATACAAAACATCCGTATCATCAACTGTTACTGATTTTGTCAGCAAAGGCACATCACCATAATTCTGTACCAGATTAAAATAAAACCAAGCACGGAAAAACAATGCTTCTCCAGCATAACGATTACGGACTTCCTCATTTACAGATCTTGCTCGCTCATAGTTTTCCATGAATATATTGATGCGGCGCAACAATTGAAAATCCCAACTTACATAATTGGTATTTCCACTCGGAACGTTTTCAAGTCCAGCAGCTACAGCCGAAGCCCATGTTTGACTACCATCCATTGTTGCAAAGTTATCAGACATCGCCTCAAACGTATACGGTCCAGAAACCTTTACAGACCATGCGTCACTATTAAATCCTATCAAAAAATGATAAGTTCCATTATCCGAAGCCTGATTATAAATACCATTACAATAAGACTCCAAATCTTTATCTGTATTCCAATAAACCTCACTGACCAAATCATGTGTTGGAGTACGTTCTAAAAATGAGTCATTACAAGAAGTCATGGCTATTAAAGCCGCTCCAATAATTGTTATTATTTGTTTTTTCATCGTTCTAATTCAGTTAAAAGGTTAAATTAACACCAAGCGAATAAGTTCTCATAAAAGGATATACCATCTTACCTCCACCAGAAGCAGCTTCCGGGTCATACGCTCCCTTTATTGATGTAAATTCGAAAAGGTTTTCACCGCTTACATATACAGAAGCATTAGATAGTCCCACCTTTGCAATCCATGTCTTCGGCAAATTCCATCCTAATGTAATGTTCTTGCAACGCAAATAAGCAGCATTTTGCAAATACCTGTCGGTCTTTACATTTCGGTTTCTATTATCAGTGGCACGTGTTATAGGGAAATAAGCATTATGGTTCTCCGGAGTCCATGAATCAGAAACAAACCATTTCTGCGCATTATAATATTGGGTTGCTGCCGGCCAAAACGCTTCATCACCAGGCCAGAAGTCACGTTTGCCCACTCCCTGCATGAATATATTCAGATAATAATCTTTATAAGTAAGATTTGCAGTAAATGAGTACTGATAACGTGGGGTAGTATTACCTATCACAACCATATCACCATGACTGTCTAATGTCTGATTTCCATAGTCGATAACATTATCGTCGTTCTGATTCTTAAACTTAACATCACCGGCTCCCCATTGCACATTCTTGATTTTGGCTTGGCTATACCAATTATTCGCCTCATCATCGCTTTGGAATAAGCCTTCGGTTTCATATCCCCAAATATCACCTATCTTCATACCTTTATAATAAGTATTAATGCTACCCGACGGATTTGTATATTTGGTCACTTCTGCTTGAGAATCAGACAAGATAAAGCCTAATTCATAACCGAAATCTTTGCCTACACGGTCTTTCCAATTCAAAGACAATTCCCATCCACGTGTTTTCAGTTCCGCAGAGTTTTCAGGAGGCGCAGTTGTTCCTAACACTTCAGGATAGGTAGCCTTTATCAACATGTCAGATGTTGTTCTTACATAATAATCAAAGCTAAGATTCAAACGCTGGCTTAATACAGACGCATCCAATCCTACATTTATGGTTTTCACCTTTTCCCAAGTCAATGATGAGCTAACCAAGTTTCCCGGATTAATGATTGTAGCATACTCATTACCAAACAACCAATATTTAGAAGTATTATTGCTCATAAACGGTATATACGGATAATACTTAGTGTTTCCACTCCAACCAGAGGCTGAAATCATCTGGTTTCCTAATACACCATAAGACGCACGAAGCTTCAAGTTATCAAGCCATCCACGAGTAGATTTCATAAACGACTCTTCACTGATACGCCATGCCGCTGAAACTGAAGGCAAGAATACAAATCGATTGTCTTTCGGGAAACGTGAGGTTCCATCATAACGTCCGTTCACTTCAAGCAAATAGCGGTCGGCATAAATATAATTCAGACGGAAGAAAGCACCTCGCAAAGCCCATTCATAACCGTCTTCACTAACCTGATGATTACCCGAAGCCAAGCTTAAAGTAGGAAGGTCTGAGCTAAATACATCATAGCGCTGACCGCTAAAATCAGAATATTTTGTAAGTTCCTGATTATAACCTAACATCAGCTTTACGTAATGCTTTCCGAATGTATTCTCGTAATCGGTATAAGCGTTAAATGAATAATAGTTTTTATTATTATCTGTCAGCTTATAATAATTAGTAGCTGTACGTCCGTAGGTTTCATTAAACTGAATATCAAAGAACTTTATTGGTTTAGAGTGCTCTGACGATTTCTTATAATTCATATTATAATTAAAGTCAACGTGAGCTTTCCAACCTTTCATAATATCAAAATCAGCACTTGCCGTAGTCCATACGTCATGTTGATTATACTTATTACGACCGCCTTCATTTAGTAAAGTATAAGAGTTATTCTCTGCATACATACCGTCAAATCTATCTAATTCCGGATAACGAGAATCCTTTTTCCATGCCTGAATAAAGTCGGTTGGCAAAGTATAAACCACACGTTTCCAAACGTCCTTGCTGTCATAAGTATACGGAGTATCACGAGTGGTATAAGTATATAAAGCCTTAAATCCTAACTTCATCCACTTTGTAGTTTGGTTTTCCACACTCAATCGTGTATTGAGTTGTTGATAGCTATCGCCACCTACTTTATAAAGTCCTTTTTGATTTAAATATCCGATAGAACTATAAAAGCGAGTCTTTTCATTTCCGCCCGAAATGCTCAAATTATGACGTTGAGTGGGAGATACATTCTTTACCATCTGCTTTTTCACATCAGAATATCCATAATAATACAAACGTCCGTTAAGATATTCATATTCCGGGTTATTGTCGGGATCTTGTTCATAAGCTTTCATCTTTGCTATAGTCTCGGCAGTATACGGAGACGCAACCTTTCCGTTCACGCATGCTTGGTTCATCCATTCAGCGAATTCTGATTGGCTTTCTATGAAATCAGGCATAATAGACGGCTTCGCAAAAGAAACGTTTCCACTATAATTTACCGTTACACGTTCTGCCTTTCCTGCATTTTTCGTCGTTACCAAAATTACACCGAAAGCTGCACGTACACCATAAATAGCCGATGCCGCAGCATCTTTCAGAACAGTAACATTAGCTATATCATTAGGATTCACCAAATCAAGACTCATTTCCACTCCATCGACCAACACTAACGGACTACCGCCATTGATAGATGTAGTACCACGTACATTCAGACTAGCGCTACTTCCTGGCTGTCCGCTATTCATCGTTACTTGTAGATTAGGAATGGCACCCTGCAATGCACTACCGGTAGATGTAATAGGACGTGATTCCATAACTTTCGAGTCTACCTGTCCCACAGCACCTGTAAGATTAACTTTCTTCTGAGTACCATAACCTACTACCACCACTTCGTCTAATGTCTCTGTGTTTTCTTTTAAGGTAACCGACATCAGTTTTCCTACCTGCGGTTTCAATTGCTGCGATGTAAATCCGATATAAGATATTTCCAACGGAGCGTCTGTTGTTACAACCAAACTAAAGTTTCCATCAAAATCTGTAATGGTTCCGTTCGGTGTACCCTTCTCCATTACGGTAGCTCCAATAACAGGCTCTCCTTTCGCATCTACAACCTTACCTTTTACTGTTTTCTTTACACCGTCCTTCACTTGTTGAGAAGACTGCTTTTTAACGACTATGTTATTACCCTGAATATCATACGTCAGCCCAGATTGTCCTTTCAAAATCTGATTTATCACTTCATCCAACGAAGCGTTCTTCACTGATATTGACACTCTACTTTTTGTATTGACATCATTGGATGAAAAAACAAATGCATACCCCGATGTCTTTTTAAGCTGCTCCATAGCTTCTTTCACTGTCACATTATTCACATTTAAAGTAACAGTCTGAGAATATACAGATAGATTTAAGCAAAGAGTAGCCGAAACTATAGCTAATGCTTTCTTGAAATGTATCATAAGTATTTGTTTTTGTATAAAAAATTAAATGGTTAAATTAGGTTTTTCAGAAATGCCGTCTTTTAAAAATCAGAATCAGGCATTCCCATAATAAGAAGATAATACTGTTTACTTAAGGGCTATGTGTATTCATATCAATATCTTTTAATGTTAATAATATTTATTCAACATCAGTATATAATATACTTTTTATTTTTTACAGAATAACGCATTTGGTTTGTAGAAGCCATCTTACGTAATACTTCATCAACCGTATTACCAACAATAGTAAAGCTTCCATAGAAACGACGGTCGCGTAAAGAGTCGGCCAATTCTATTTTCACATTATAACAACGAGATAGTTTCTTTGCTACGTCGCTCAACAATTCTTCATCAAAAAAAAGCTCGTTATTCATCCATACTACTGAATTTTCAACCTTTGCCCTGCTTAATGTCATCACTCCAGTATGTTTATCAAGCGTCATACGCTCACCAGGAGCCAAATACTGTTCCGACATTTTACGCAAGCCATTCATTAACGACACTTTTCCTTCTAATAGATTTACCACAGCCTCATTGTCATCCTGATAATTACGGAAATTAAATTTCGTTCCCAATACCCTTACTTTAACTTCCTTAGTCTTTACGCAAAAAGGCAGGTTTTCATTACGGTTAACTTCAAAATAGCTCTCGCCTTCCAACTGTACATCACGATTGTCAATTCCGAAACCTTGCGAATATGATAACTTAGACCCTGCATTAAGCCACACAGCCGTACCGTCAGGTAAATGCATTTTTGTGCGAGCACCCATAGGAGCTTCGATTACAATTTCCGCAAATTCCTGCTTTACGCTATCTTTACCTTTATAATATGCCGCCAATGGAAGAATTACCAATAATAAAACAGCTGCTATCCGAGCTAATCTATTGGCAATTTTCAAATTAAAAAAGTTAAATTGTTTTCTAAATGATATGCGCTGTCTAAATCGCTCATAGGCTGCGACTTCATCAAAAGCAGTATTATCGGAAGATACCGCTGCCGAAAAACCTATTTCGACTTTTTCACGAACATAATTTTTGTTTTCTTGCGATTCTGCCGCCCAACTTTTCAACTGCATAAGTTCAGCCGAATCGATTTCGCCCGACAGATACTTACATATCAACCCATCAATATAAGAATAATCTTCCTGTTTCATTTTTATCGTCTTTATACTATAACAGACAAAAATGAAAAATTAGAGAGGGTAGTGAAAAAACGACTTTTTTTTTATTTCAATTGAAAAAATATATAAGAAGCACTTCCAGATACTGTCCAAAACGCTTATATAAGATGGACAAAGCGTGCTTCATGTGATATTTTACCGTATTTACCGAGATTCCAAGTTCGGAAGCTATCTCTTCATATTTCTTACACTCTATACGGCTTTTCTTAAATACTACCCTGCACTCTGCAGGCAACGATTCAATAGCCTTACGTAATTCTGATTCAAGCTCCTTCTCTATCAATTCACCCAAAGGATGACTATCATCAGCAAATAAATAATCAAGAAACGCTATATTGTCTTCGTCCGACAATGAAGACAGGCTTAACTCTTTACGACGGGATGCGCTATTAAGTTCATTCGGACACCTATTGCGTACAGAACGCAACAAATAAGCCCGCAAAGAACAAGTAATTTCTATGTCTTCATGATGCAACCACAGATTAAAGACCACATCATCCACGATTTCTTCTGCCACAGCTATATCATGCAACATTTGATTTGCAAAGCGACAAAACAGACCATAGTACTGGTCGTATATAAAACGAAAGGCACGCTCATCTCCTGCCCGCAATCGCTGAAGCATCTCTTCTGTATCCATAAACAATAAATATATAAACTACACTTATTTATATAACTATGACAGCAGCAAAGATAATTAGATTTATCTTTTACTCTTAAAGAACTCTTTCATCAGCAAAGCGCATTCATCGGCCATAACACCCTGCACTACCACCGTTTTAGGATGAAGCGCTCCCGATGCGTACTTCATAAACCCACGCTTTTCATCGGCCGCGCCATATACCAGTCTGCCCATCTGCGCCCATGCGATAGCACCAGCACACATTACACACGGCTCTACGGTAACGTACAGCGTGCAGTCGGTAAGATACTTACCGCCAAGCGTATTAGCCGCCGCTGTGATAGCTTGCATCTCGGCATGAGCTGTCACATCGTTAAGCGTTTCGGTAAGATTATGCCCCCTTGCCACGATACGTTCACGGCATACCACCACCGCACCTACCGGCACCTCGCCTGCCGAAGCCGCCGCGCGAGCTTCCATGAGCGCCTGCTTCATATAGAAATTATCGTCTGCCATATATAAGCGGTATTACCGACGCATGTCGTGTTCTTTAAACAAAGTAGGATAATCGTCTTCCATGTTCTGACGGATAAAAGTCAACACGGTTTCGCGTAGCCAGCGTGCCTTGTTCTTTATCTGATACTGCTCCAGATAGCGTTCTACAATCTGCACTTCTTCCTCGCTCATCAGACACACCATACGTTTTTTACGTGGAGATACCGTAGGTGGTACTTTCTTTCTGCTTTTTCCGTGGTTCATCATTGATATTATTGCTATTAGATTACAAAAATAATGCATTTAGATAAACAAACATCTATTTACCACGTTTTAATTATGGCATTTTGTTCGTTTTATTCTTCGTGGCGAATGTATACAGCAGAATGTATGTGACGGATTTTTTGTACCTTTGCCCGTAATAAAAATACTAAGATATGGCAGAACACAACCTACTGGGCAAAGAAGGCGAAGACGAGGCAGCGGCTTACCTTGTAAGGCATGGGTATGATATATTACAACGCAACTGGCGATACCGTAAGCTGGAGCTTGACATCATAGCGCAAAAGGACGGACAACTAATCATAGTGGAAGTAAAGACACGACGCAACGAGGAGTTCGGCAAGCCCGATGAGGCTGTGACTTACCGTAAGATAAGACGCATCGTATCTGCTACCGATGTTTATCTGAAGCGTTTCGATATAGACTGCCCCGTACGATTCGACGTCATCAGTATAGTAGGCGATAAAGCGCCGTTTCAGATAGAACATATACAGCAAGCGTTTCTGCCTCCTGTCTGGTAAACTTAAAATTAATTATCATGAGCTATCATACCGTTATCCCCTCTCCCATTGAGTTGAGCGAAACTACATCTACCAATACTTTCTTATCGGCATTGTGCGACAAGCAACCTATGCCCGACATGACTTGCGTTTTTTCGGCATATCAAACCGCCGGACGCGGACAAAGAGGTAACAGCTGGGAGTCGGAACCCGGAGCGAATCTTCTGTTTAGCTATGTGGTGTACCCCGATTTCTTAGAAGCACACCGTCAGTTCCTGCTCTCGCAGATTACCGCCTTATCACTGCAAGAAGTACTCTCAGTCTATACCAAAGGCATCAGCATTAAATGGCCTAACGACATTTATTGGCACGACAAGAAGATATGCGGCACGCTGATAGAGAACGACCTGACCGGAATGTACATTAGTCGCTCCATATCGGGCACTGGGGTAAACCTTAATCAGAAAGAATTCAAGAGCGATGCTCCAAACCCCGTTTCGCTGACGCAAATTACCGGACAGCACTATGATCCACGAGAGATTCTAAAGCAGATAACAGAGCGAATAGCATTTTACTACGGACTACTGCAAGCTGGCGATAGCCTAACCATAGCCACACGCTACAAAGACAGACTTTACCGTAAAGACGGATTCCACCGTTACGCCGATAGCGACGGTGAGTTCAAGGCACGCATCGTCGACATTGAGCCGATAGGCAAGTTAGTACTCGAAGACGAGAGCGGCACCATACGCAAATACATGTTTAAAGAAGTCTCGTTTAAATTATAAACCCGATTATGGAGTTATCTTCTACCAACCGGCAGATTTTACGCATCGCCATACCGTCTATCATCTCTAACATAACCGTACCCTTGCTGGGGTTGATAGATGTTACCATCGTAGGACATTTAGGGTCGGCGGCATACATAGGAGCCATAGCCGTGGGAGGAATGCTTTTCAGCATGATTTACTGGATATTCGGATTTCTGCGGATGGGCACCGGGGGACTGACAGCACAGGCGTATGGAGCTAAGAACCAGCCCGAGATGGCTCGTATACTGATGCGCTCTGTCATTATCAGTCTATTGCTCGCAGCCGCGCTCATCATGCTGCAATACCCTATCCGTATGGCTGCTTTCACTATAATAGACGCCAGTGCCGAAGTGCAACGCCTGGCTACACAATATTTTCATATCTGCATTTTGGGAGCACCTGCCACACTTGCGTTATACAGCTTTAACGGATGGTTTATCGGGATGCAGAACTCACGCTACCCTATGTATATAGCCATCACGCAGAACATAGTGAACATAGCCGCCAGCCTGCTCTTCGTTCTTGGTATGCATATGAAAGTAGATGGTGTGGCATTGGGAACACTCATCGCCCAGTATTCGGGATTCGTTATGGCGGTACTGCTGTGGTTAAGTCATTACAGCCCGCTACGCATACACATGAAGCGCAACGGTCTGTTCGACACCGAAGCTATGCGTCGTTTCTTTACCGTAAACAGAGATATTTTTCTCCGTACAATATGCCTTGTGGCGGTAACTACCTTCTTCACCTCCACCGGAGCCGCATACGGTGATGTGGTCTTGGCGGTAAACACCCTGCTGATGCAATTGTTCACCCTATTCTCGTACATAATGGACGGCTTTGCCTATGCTGGCGAGGCACTGACAGGAAAGTGCATCGGCGAAAGAAACTCTACGCATTTGCGAAGCACCGTGCTGTTGCTCTTTAAGTGGGGCATCGGCTTATCGGCAGTCTTCACACTTTTGTACGGCATAGGGGGACAAGGTTTTCTGAGTCTTCTAACCGATGACAGCACTGTAATATCAGCCTCAAGCGAATATTTCTATTGGGTGCTCGCCATCCCTATAGCTGGATTTTCGGCATTCTTGCTCGACGGAATTTGTATCGGAGCTACAGCCACACGCATCATGCTTAAGGCGATGATAGTGGCATCGGTCAGCTTTTTCTTGGTTTATTTCGGAGCTCGTTCTGTGCTGTGCAATCATGCCTTGTGGATTGGGTTCATAGTTTACCTTAGTCTGCGAGGAATCATGCAGGCGTATTGGCTACGCCGATTGCGGATATTTTGAAGCCGATTTTCACCCATAACAAGAGGAAGAAAAAACAAAATGCGAATCGCAGAAAAAAGAATGCAATGAAGCAATATGCAATATACGAATGGTAAAGTGAAAGAATGCGATGTTTCATTTAACTCATCGCATTCTTTTCGAGGCATATTTCGTGTATATCATTTTTATCGTTTGCGCTATTAATAATCGAACGCTTACAAAAAAAGTGAGAGTGTGTCTTTGAGTCTTGACACACTCTCACTTTTTATTTATATCGTAATATCCTGTTTACTGCAATGAAGCGATTGCCGAATCAGACAAGAGCTGATAAACGCTACTGCATACACCCAGCAGGATAACTCCCATCAGGCAAATGAACAATGCGGCACGTACCATAGGGGTGCTCTTGAACGTGGGCAACGGATTATCGTTGGGCACAATATACATAGCCTTTACAATGAGCAGATAGTAGAACAGCGAAATGATGGTGTTTACCAACGCCAAGAATACTACCAACCAGTGTCCGGCATGGAACGCTGAGGCGAACACGAAGAACTTAGAGAAGAATCCGGCAAACGGCGGGATTCCTGCCAACGAGAACAGGGCGATGGTCATCACAAAGCTGAGCTTTGGATTGGTTTTATACAGACCATTATATGCAGAACGGTCTACCACTCCCCCATTATGCTGCTCTACGGTATTGATTACACCGAATACGGCAAGGTTGGCTACGATGTAAACCGCTACGTAATAAACCAATGACGCAAGTCCCTGTGCCGAATCGCCCAATACAGCCAGCATGATGTAGCCTGCCTGAGAAACACTACTGTATGCCATAAAGCGTTTAAGGTCGGTCTGAAGGATGGCGAAGATATTGGCGATGGTGATAGTAAGCACAATAACTACCGACAGCATCAAAGTCCACTGAGCTACCATCGGGGTGAAGACTTTCATCAAAATACTCATCAACGAAAAAGCTGCGGCTCCTTTAGAGATTACGCTGAGATAGCCCGACACGGTGGTAGGTGCTCCCTGATAAGTATCGGGAGTCCACATGTGGAATGGAACCAAACTCAACTTAAATCCTAATCCGGCAAACGACAGTACCAAAGCGGCTATCTGAAGCGGAGTGGCGGTAAGGCGGGTAGCCAAATCATCGAAATACAATGTTCCGCAAGTGCCATATATGAACGACAATCCGAAAAGCATGAGTGCCGAAGAGAACATGGCGCTAAGTATGAACTTCGCACCAGCCTCAGCGCTGTGATGGCGCACCTTGTCGAGGGTTACCAAGCAAGCCATAGGGATGCTGGCCAATTCCAATCCCACGTAGAACATCAGGAAGTTGGCAGCGGTAAGCATGTAGTACATTCCTAATAAGGTAGATACCGTAAGCACATAAAACTCGCCCGACTTTTTACGGGTATCGGGGCGTTGAAGCCATGAGTCGGCCTGCAAGAACACCAACAGAGTACCCATGGTAAGCAAAGTCTTCACTACCGAAGTCATGGTAGTGTTATGATACATACCGCCAAAAGCATCGGCAGTATAAGGAACCAGATTCAATATTATATGTGCTATAAGCAATCCGCAAGCGATGTTGCGTCTGGCTTTATAGCGTGATTCGTTCAGAATCAAATCGGCAATCAGCATTAAAAGCAGCACTGCTATCAGGCTGATTTCAGACTGCATGGAAAATATGGAAGTTATATTCATAGCTTATCAATGTATTAATTGTGAAATAATAGGCTCTACACTTCCGCTGATAAGATGGCTTACCCAATACGGAGCAAGACCCAAGCCTGCTACTGCCACGATAAGACAAATTACAGCAAAGCGTTCATCCCATGTAGCGTCTGTAAGTTTCAGATGCTCGGGGTTAGTACATGTTCCATACAGAATCTTTCCTACTACACGCAAGATGTAAACGGCGGTAATAACGATACTCATGGTAGCTACTATGGTGCATACGCGATGGAATAAGTCGGGGTTCTGGAATGAGCCTACGAATACTGTCATCTCGGCTACATAACCACTCAGACCCGGAAGTCCCAAGTTGGCCAAACCGGCTATTACATAACCTACTGCCAGGAACGGCATGATTTTCATCAATCCGCCAAGCTGACGGATATCGCGTGTATGTGTACGTCCGTATATCATACCGATAAGGGCAAAGAACAAGGCTGTCATAAGTCCGTGGCTCAACATCTGCAGAATGGCTCCGGTGGCACTTACGCGGGTCATCATAAGAAGGGCGAACAATACCAATCCGCAGTGACTTACCGATGAATAGGCATTGATGTACTTCAAGTCGGTCTGCACCACAGCGCTAAACGCTCCGTAAACCACAGAGATGGTGGTAAGTACCAAGAAGAAATCGCCCCAGATAGCGGCTCCGGTAGGCATAAGATACATGGCTACACGGAAACATCCGTAGCCACCCAGTTTCATCAATACTCCGGCATGAAGCATAGATACGGCAGTAGGTGCCGAAGCGTGACCGTCGGGGCTCCATGTATGGAATGGGAACAAGGCGCCAAGAACACCGAATCCCAAGAATATCATCGGGAAGAAGATGCGCTGCATTTCGGTAGGTATCTGCAGCTTCACAATTTCAAGAATGTTCATGGTAGTTCCTCCGGCTCCGTAGAATATACCCAAGATACCGATAAGCAAAAATGCCGAACCACCCATCAGCATAAGGGTAAGCTTCATGGCTGCGTATTCTTTCTTTCCGCTACCCCATACACCGATAAGCAGGTACATAGGGATAAGAGCTACTTCGTAGAACATGAACATAGTAAAGAGGTCGGTAGAAATAAAGAAGCCGAATACTCCGGTGCTAAGTAATGTAAACCAGAGGAAGTATTCTTTAGTAAGAGGCTTCAACTTCCACGAAGCGAATGTTCCGGTAAACACGATGATGGAGCTAAGCAAAAGCATCACCACCGAAATGCCGTCTACGCCTACCGAGTAAGCGATATGCAAAGGAGCATACCAAGAGATACTGTCGGTGAATAGCATTTCGGCAGTAGCACCTGCGTTACGCAGTCCGATATATGAAACAGTGAGATAAGCGGAAAGCGCCAACAGCAGCGTTGAGCCTGCCACCATTACCCCTCTCACCTGATTGACGTTGCGGGCTATCCACAAACCCAAGAGCATGAGCAAGGGTATCAATACAAAAAGACTTAATATGTTCATTGTTCGCTTAGTTTAATAGTAATATCATGGTTAATACAACAATTCCGCCCAGGAACCAGATGGCGTAGCTCTGTACCTTGCCGCTCTGAATGGGCTGAACACTCTCGCCTGAAGCGTTGGTAGCCCATGCCATGAAGTTCATGAACTGATCGATGACATGACGGTCGAACCATGCCAAGGGGGTAGATACGCAACGGAATATAATCTTCTTGGTAATGAACAACCAAATCTCGTCCATGTAGAAACGCTTATAGGCTGCGCGATGCAGTGTAGAGAAGCGGCGTGCCAACATATCTGCCACGGGCTGACGGTCGCGGGCGTACATCCATGTAGCGAGTGCTATAGCTACCAGCGCCACGATGATGCTTGTTACCGCTACTTGCGTATCGAGGTGGATATCGTAAGCGTGTCCGTTAGATGACACCAAGTGTCCGAACGGAAGCAACCATCCGCATACTATGGTGATAGCTGCAAGGAACATCAACGGGAAGGTCATGGCAAGCGGACTTTCATGAGGTACGTGCTCGGCATGGAGTTCCTTGTTTTCAGTTCCCCAGAATATTCCGTAGTAAAGACGGAACATATAGAAAGCAGTCATTCCGGCTATGATGGTCATAACCCAACCAATTACGGGACTGAAATGGAAGCAGGCGGTAAGGATTTCGTCTTTAGAGAAGAAGCCTGAGAACGGAGGTATACCGGCAATAGCCAAACATGCTATAAGGAATGTGATGTGGGTAATAGGCATGTATTTTCTGAGTCCGCCCATGGTAGACATCTCATTGCTGTGCACCGCGTGGATAATACATCCTGCTCCCAAGAACAGAAGTGCCTTGAACATGGCGTGTGTAAACAGATGGAACATACCTGCCATATATCCCAAACCGCCTTCGTGAGGGTCGAGCGAGGTACATACGCCTAATGCTACCATCATAAAACCTATCTGCGAGATGGTAGAGAAGGCAAGCACACGCTTGATATCGCTCTGTGCACATGCTACCGATGCTGCATAGAATGCGGTGAACGCGCCTACGTAGGCTACTATATGTAAGGTGTTAGGGGCATAGTCTATATACAACGGGAACAGACGTGCTACCTGATATACACCGGCTACAACCATAGTAGCGGCATGAATCAATGCGGATACTGGTGTAGGACCTTCCATCGCATCGGGCAACCAGATGTGAAGGGGGAACATGGCGCTCTTACCGGCTCCACCGATAAACATCAGGAAGAGGGCGGTAGGAATCATGAAGGCTCCTTTTGCAAAACCTTCGGCACTGAACTCAAAGCCGAACGACTGGCAGTAGTATCCATAGATAAGAATACCTATCAAGAAGCCGAGGTCGGCAAAACGGGTTACGATGAACGCTTTCTTGCTGGCAGCTATCGCTTCGGGCTTAGTATAATAGAAGCCAATGAGGAGATAAGAAGAAACACCTACCAACTCCCAGAATACATACATCTGGAAGATGTTGGTGGCAACTACCAACCCCAGCATAGAGAACGTAAAGAGCGAAAGGAAGGCGTAATAACGCTGAAAACCTTTCTCGCCTTTCATGTAGCCGAAAGAATAGATGTGCACCATCAGGCTGACGGTAGATATAACCACCAGCATCATGACAGAAATAGGGTCGAGCAAGATGCCCATATCTATATGAAGAGAGTCTGTAAACGGCAGCCACTCTATATTCCACGGTGTCAAGGTAGGATAAACCCCGTCGGCTGTACGCGGAGACATGAAGTATTTAAATGCAGTAAGGTAACTCAGTATGGTTACTCCCAGCAGAGAGGCGGTACCGATAAGCCCTGCTACACGGTGCTTCATAAACATGCCTGTCAGTCCTAATACCAGGAAGCTGAGCACGGGAAGCACAAGTATCAAAATCGTATAGTCCATAAAAATAATCTTTTTTAATTCACAATGGGGTTAACCTTTCAAATCGTTGATGTCGTCGGTCAGAATCTGTCGTAAGTTGCGATATACATTGATGATGATGGATATCGCTACGGCAGTTTCGGCTGCGGCAATGGCAATGCCGAACAGAGTAAAGAAGTGACCTTCTAACTGATCGGGGAACAGATAACGGTTGAACACCGCGAAATTGATGTTGGTGGCGTTAAGCATCAGCTCTACAGATATCAGCATAGCAAGCAGATTTCGGCGAGTGAAAAAGCCATAGATTCCACAAAACATCATGATAGTACTTACTATCAGATAATAAACTACGTGTATTTCTAAATTCATGATTGAGTCCTCCTGCTATTTTTCTTTTCTCGCTATCAATATACTACCAATCATACATGCCAACAGCAGTACGCTGGCTACCTCGAACGGAAGCACGTACTGGTACTTGCCTGTACCTACCAGGGCACGACCTATCTCTTGTATAGGCAACTCTGTTCCTTGCGGAATAATGTCGGCAGCGAATCCGTTGGTGAATATCAGGAACGACATAAGAGCCGCACCAACCAGTGTGGTTAAAAGCACGCTTATCAGTTTGGGGCGCGGCACACGGTATTTCATACTCTTATCTGTACGGGTAAGAAGTATAGAGAATACGTAAAGTATCACGATACCTCCGGCGTACACCATAAGCTGTACGGCTCCGAGGAAGGTATATCCCAATATAAAATACATGGCAGCCGTTCCGAACAGTACAAACAGCAGATAAGTGGCAGAGCGCAACATTCTGCCTGTAGTCACTGTCAATATTGAGAAGAAACTCATCATGACAGCTGCGGCATAGAATACTATTTCTTGAAGTGTTATATCCATACTCTTTTATTTTTTAACGACCGACGAACCTTCGTGATTTAGTGTGAGCAACAGTTTACTGCGGTCGAACACCGCATTTTCAAAATCGTTGCTGAAACGGATGGCGTTATGCGGACAAGCGTTTACGCACAGCTCGCAAAACATGCACGAACCAAGGTCGTATTCATATTTAACCAATACTTTTTTCTTCTTGCCGTCTTCGCCCTCTACAGTCTGAGATACCACCTTTATGGTACCGTTGGGGCAAGACATCTGGCAGAGTCCGCAAGCCACGCAGTGATGCTGATTGTTCTCATCGTGAGGCATAACGAGCATGGCGCGATGGCGTTCGGGAATATGCAGCGTAGTATGACGATTCTCGGGATACTGTTCCGTAACGTCTTTGCGGAAATATACACGGATAGAAGTACGCATACCTACCAGCAGACTCTTCAATCCATTCCAATATCCACTAAAATAATTTTCAAATTCACTCATAATACATCCTCTTTAAAATACCAGCCCAAACACTTTGAGCACTACCATTAATATAAATACAAGTAAAGAAGTAGGCATCAGATACTTCCACTCGAACATCAGCACCTGGTCGATACGCAGACGGGGGAATGTCCAGCGTACCCACATGAGCAACCAAACCACGAAGAAGGTCTTTCCTAACGCCCAAACAACGCCGGGGATATAATTCATTACCTGATTAAAGGCATCCAGTCCTGAAATATGCAGCGGCATCCAGCCTCCCAAGAACAAGGTAGAAGCGAATCCGGCAGTGATGAACAGGTTCATGTATTCTGCCAAATAGAAGAATCCGAAGTGCAAGCCCGAATATTCGGTGTGGTATCCGGCAATAAGCTCTTGTTCCGCCTCGGCAAGGTCAAACGGACCACGGTTGGCTTCGGCATTACCAGCAATGAGGTAAATGATGAAAGCTAAAAACGATACGATGTGTCCCTTGAAGATATTCCAGCCGTTGGCCTGACTTTCTACTATTCCGCTGACGCTGGCAGTGCCGCTCAATACTATGACAGCCAATACAGTGATACTCAAAGAAAGTTCGTAGCTTACAAGCATGGCACCGCTTCGCATGGCACCAATCATGGTATATTTGTTATCGCTACTCCATCCTGCCAACAAGATACCTAAGATACCCATAGAAGAAACAGCCAGCACAAACAGAATGCCGATGTTCATATCGAGCACCTCAGCACCCTTGTTCCATGGCAAACAAGCGAAGGTAAGGATAGAACCCAATATCACAAGATACGGAGCCAGGTTATACAAGAAGCGATCGTAATTCTTAAGGCTGATAATTTCCTTGGTCAGCATTTTCAATACATCGGCAGGCACCTGCAGCAAACCGCCTTTACCGCCTACACGGTTAGGACCGATACGGCACTGGAATGCAGCGCATACCTTACGTTCCATATAAATAAGAACAATGGCCAGCACCGAATAAAGAAGTATAAGAACAACACCTATAACCACACACTCCAAGAAAACAGCCAACGCTTCGGGCATAACGCCGCACAAGGCATCGTGTATCCATCCGGTGAGCGGACGTATGTTGTAATAATCTAAAAATGAAGTATTCATTGTTTTCTGTTTATTTATTATCTATCAATGTCGGGGATTACAAAGTCCATACTTGCGCCAATCACAATCAAATCGGCCAGTTTTCCGCCTGTACAAGCCTTATTCATTACGTGTACCAACGGCAATCCGGTAGAACGATAGTGCAAACGGTATGGCACCTTATCGCCATGACTCTCAAGCGATACGCCAAACTCGCCACGGCTGCTTTCTACCGAAGCCGAGTAGTTGCCTTCGGGGATGCGAAGGATAGGCTTGGTCTTTACACGGAATTCGCCTTCGGGGATATTGTCGATAAGCTGCTCTATAATGTTGAGGCTCTGCATTATTTCGTCCATGCGCACCATGTAGCGTGCAAAACAGTCGCCTTCTGTATAGAGTATTTCCTTGAAGTCTACCTTATCGTACATAGCGTACGGATGATGCTTGCGCACATCGTTAGACCATCCCGAAGCACGTCCGGTACCTCCGGTAGCTCCGTATGAGATAACATCTTCAAGGCTCAATCGTCCTACTCCCTTCATACGTGTAACGGCAATGACATTGTCGGTAAAGATTTCGTGATACTCGTGTATAATGCCACGCATGTGCTTGATAAACGCTTTCACCTTCTTCTGGAAGTCGGGATGCAAGTCGGCCTGCACACCACCTATCATATTATAGTTCTGTATGAGTCGTCCGCCGGTAGTTTCCTCGAATATATCGAGAATCATTTCGCGTTCACGGAATCCGTAGAAGAAAGGAGTCATACCGCCCATATCGAGCACCAAGCACGAATAGTACAGTAAGTGTGAGTCGATACGCTGAAGCTCGTCCATAATGGTACGGATGTACTGAGCACGTTCAGAAATCTCTATGCCGGCTGCCTTTTCTATACACATACACAGTGCGTGACGGCTCTGGTGTGCGCTAAGATAATCAAGACGGTCGGTCAAAGCCAGAGTTTGAGGGTAAGTCAGGCTCTCGTTCATCTTTTCTATACCACGGTGAATATATCCGCATACCGGGTCAACGTGAGTTACGGTTTCACCCTTCAGAGAAATACGCAGACGCAATGCTCCGTGAGTAGACGGGTGCTGCGGACCGAAGTTGATTACATAATCGTCATCGTCGAACAGCACATTAGCCGTATTCTTGATGGTTCCGTCGTAGTTAAGTTCAAGCTCCTCGGTCTTATCGGTATTTTCTTCATCGGTAAGAACCAGCGGATTAGAGTTCATATCGTAATCCTTGCGGAATGGATAGCCTACCCAGTCTTCGCGAAGGAACAATCTACGCATATCTGGATGTCCTACGAATACTATACCGAAGAAATCGTATACCTCGCGTTCTTTAATCTTAGCAGTACGCCACAAGTGATATACTGTAGGCAATACGGGGTTTTCACGGTCGGCGGTTTCTGTACGTAGCACAATGCGCTCATGAGTCTTGGTAGATTCCAAATAATAAAGCGCACCCAGTGTTTCGCCCCAGTCCATACCTACTATATCGCGCAGAAAATCCATGCGGTCTTCTGTATCGTAATAAAGATACTTGGCAAGTTTATCGAACGAATCGGCAGGAATGTGGGCTATCAAATCGCCCTGCTCAGTAAACGTAGCCTGAGGGACAACTTTTTGTATTCTTTCTCTTATATCCATAGTCTAATCAGTCTTCTTTCTGTGTTTCTTCGTCTTCGTTTCTATGACGGTTTACGCCACCGAAGAATTTCTCAACTTGTATTTTACGCTGAAGCTGCATCAAGCCATAATAGAAGGCTTCGGGACGCGGAGGACAGCCGGGGATATAGACATCTACAGGGATGACTTTATCTATACCGTTTACCACATGATATGAATTCTTAAACGGACCACCCGAAATGGTGCATCCGCCTACGGCTACCACGTATTTGGGTTCAGACAACTGATTATACAGACGTTTCATCAGCGGAGCCATACGGTGAGTGATGGTACCCAGCACCAACAGCACGTCGCCCTGACGCGGAGAGTTACGGGTTACCTCGAATCCGAAACGAGCCATATCGTAACGGGCAGCACCCAGCGCCATAAACTCGATAGCACAGCAGCTGGTACCAAGAAGGAACGACCAAACAGAATTGCTACGTCCCCAGTTAATCAACTGATCGAGACTGGTTAACACTACATTGGTGCCGTTATTACGGAGCTCGTCCATCATCTCTTCAAGATAATCGTTATTCTTGAACTCCTCATATTTCATCGAACGGATAGACGGTTTCTTTACTCCCATTTCAATGCTCCTTTCTTCCAAGCGTAAGCCAGACCTAAAATTAATACTACCAAAAAGAAACTGATGCTAACCAAGGCATATACACCTATTTCTTCTACCACAGTAGCCCACGGAAAAAGGAATACGGTTTCGATGTCGAACATCAGAAACAAAATGGCAAACAGATAATAACCGACGTTAAATTGCACCCATGAGCGTCCACGGGTAGGCAGTCCGCACTCATAAGGCTCCGCTTTCTGCTTGTTTATAGAACGAGGAGATATAAGCTTGGCTACCAGCAAACCGGCTGTTACCAACGCAACCGCGGTGAGAACCGCAGTAATTAAAAATGTAAAAAACATATAGTTTATTGATTTTGATTGTTTAGCTTGTGTAAACGAATAAATCGCTCTTTATTCTCTAATAAGTCCATAAAACAAAATAAGCCTATCTATTTCTCAATAGAAGACTTACCCACATATTCTGACCACTAAATCAGTATTTTCTCGAACAAATAATAGATGAAGCGAGATTGCATTTCAGACGAATGGCATGAATCCACATACGAACGGTAGCACACAACGAGTCCATCGGCAACTTTGGCACGAAACAGCATTCCGCTAAATGGTTTCATGCGCAACAAGGTATGCTTATCGTTATCGATTGGTACAACCAACTGTTTAATAAGCACGTCCTTACATTCTACGTCCAATAAATATTCTGTGGTTTCTTCGAACGGAGTCTTAGACTGTTCGAACTGCGATTCTTGAAATATCTCGGCTGATAATACAGAAGAAGCTATGCTTTTTTGCACCAAAAAGCATGTCCCTACGACCAACGCCATAAGGAAAGAGAAAAAGAAAACCGTTGTTTTAGTCTTTTTACTCATCATTTACCAAACTCCTGAATTACCTTTTTATACCTTTCTTGAAAAACGCTGCAAAGATAGTCATTTATTTCGAATGCGTACCCCTATTCCACAATGTTTTAAATTTGCATATTTTATTGTTTTTGTGGGCCATTACATCAGAAAACAAAAAAATCCGCAATACCTGTTTTACCAAGTACTGCGGATTCTTCTTTCATTTATTCCTTTTTCTTCTTTCTATCGAGGACCGGTACACGCTCATAATTCAAGCTATTCAATAAATCGGCCATGTCTATTCCTGGGTGGAAGTTGAAACGAGCACGTATTATATTGGCTCTGGTAAACTCTTTTTCCGTCTTTGCGCCCACACTTCTCAAGCCAATTCTAAAACTGCCCAAGTCTCCCAATCTTACTATCTCGCCTGCCATCAGTCCCTGTTTCATTACCATGCATAGTGAACAGAGCACCGCCATGATATCAGGATACGTCACGGTACACATTTGCTGTATGCGATGTCCTATCTCACGGATATTCATCTCACCTCTGGCTTGCGCCTGTGCATAATACAATTTGTTTTCTCTGTTAGGGTCTTTAAAGTCTGTTCTTGCTACTACTGAATAAGCTACTGATTTTTCCATTTTTGTTACTTTTTAAAATTAAACATTGTTCTTTGTATTAATACGTTCGATATCGATTTCGTATTACAAAGATACAACACCGCCACCGCGTCACTGTCTGGCTTTGAATCGGTTTACCAAATTATTTTTTAATTTTCTTATATGCGCCTTACCAAATGCCGCAAACAGCCGTAACGGCTTGATTGGGCAGGCCTTTTCGGGCGATGAAGCAGTAGCAATTCTTCACCGGTTGACAGCGGATCTTCCGGGGTGTGCAGGCGGATTACTATATTCTCTCCCTCCTTTTGACTGCGCACCACCATCCTGCATAGTACGTGCAGACGCATGGCGAGCCGTGCGGTATGCAGTAGATAAGCCAGAATCTTGGTCAGCGTGTTAAGGCAAGGATTCGGATTGTGATTGGTAAGCGTATCCATCCGCACAGAAGTACAGCGGTTCATTGCCCTGCACGATACGCCAACGCTATTGGCCAGCCGGTGGATAACAGCGGCAGTCTGTCGTGATACACACTTCTGAATTTCTTCAGCACATTCAAGTTCTGTTTCATTTTTAAAATCATAAAGCATTAGATTAAGTTGATAATTGAAATATCGGCCTCATCGGTGAGACCGCTTTGCCTTTTCTCCTGATTGTATTTTCCGTTTTTGTATATCGTTTATAGAACTTGAAAGTTTACATGACCATGACAAAAGTACCATAGCGACAGATGTATTACATCTTGTAGACGGTCTATGCATACTAGATTGTTACACATAGCTAATCGCTTTACAAGAATAACAACAAGCGGAAGCCCCCGTCTTCACAGACAAGAGCTTCCTTTTATAACTGTGATTCTAACACATCGTTGCATACGCTTATGCAACTAACTAAACTGTGGGACCTGCAACAAATGCAGGCAGAGATTTTAAATAATTTAAATAGATAAAAAGTCCCTTACTTTCACAAGCTGAGGACTAATCTTTTCCCTCGTTTTTTTATAAACGAGAATAAATAAACACTTTTCAAAATCCACATAAGGATTACTCCTTATTATGAATATCATTTTTGCTAGAAGTTAAAGCTGCACCCGGGCTCTCACAAGTTATGGTGCAGCCGTCTCACTCTATTTGGTTGAGTGATTTTAAATTATAATAATTCCACTAAACCAGAATCCGTACATAGGGCAGTACGGATTCTTTGGCGACGTTTCGCAACGGCGCTTATCATTGTGACTTTGTTTTTATAAGTCCCATATAGATTTTATCGGCGGCAGTTCCTTCTTCCAGTACCACTTGCGCCAGGCGAATCGTTTGCGCATAACGAAGTAGCACACCTCTTCACACTCTTTTTCCGCCTCGAAATTAAACGCCGAGTGTCCCAATTTCAGCATTTCCGCCCAGTAGAGAATGTAGTAGGCAAACAGCGGCAACAATGCCAGTCCCCACCACACAAACAACCCCATCAGTACTGATGGCAACAGAGTCACCCAGAAACATTCGGCATACTGGCGGCAGTGTATTTGTGTTTCCATCACGTCCCATATACTTTTATCCGTATGCGAAACGGTGGTGAAAGTCACGCCCATCAGGGTGACGTAGTCGTAAGGGTTTAGCCGGCCGGTGAAAAGCCGTGCTATCTTACTGTCATACATTATCATAAGTTACAGTTTTTTTAGAATTAATGTTCAGTTATCTGGTGTCCTGCACCTACAAATGTGCATTGCACATTATAGTACAATCCTCCCCTGGTTATGTTTATCTCGTAGCCGCTTGGCAGCTTTTCCGCTTTGCGCACTACAGCGTCAGGGTATCGGTTGTCAATGTAAGTAATTATGTTTTCTGGCAGAATGCCACTTGGTATAGCGGATAACTTACAGTCCAAGCTTGTCCATTCGCCCCTACCGTCGAATTCCAGCTTCGCACCGTCAGTCAGGTACGCCTCAAATCCGGTCGCTCCGTTATCTTTCTTTTGTGCTATGCGTACGCATTCCATATCTTGAAAGTATTGCCCGATGAGCTGCCGGGCTTTCTCTGGCAGTGCGTCGTAGCTTATTTCTTTCACGCTACCACCGCACGATGCCATAACAAATGACATCAGCAGCGGCAATAGCGTTTTTTCTATTAAATAAAGCCTTGCCATAATCACATCATTATTAACGTATCAATACGTAACGGACGGATTATCACCAATCCGCTATTGCACGGATAAACACGCCTTGTTTGTCATAATACAGTTCCCATCCGTTAATGTCTATCTCGTATCCACCCAATTGCTTTTCTGCTTTATGCACTACGGCGTTTGGGTAACGGTTGGCAATGTCTGTCATTATCGCTTCTGGCAATATTCCTGCCGGCATGGTGGTAAACTTGCAGTCCACGCTTATCCACACACCTTTGGTGCAGAACTCTATTTCTGTTCCGTCGTTAAGGTACACCTCGTATTCGGTGATACCGTTGTCTTTCTCTTGCACTATGCGTGCACATTCGGTTTTTGGGAAATATTGCTTTATGAACAGCTGCGCTTGTTGTGGCAGGGCTTCAAAGCTGATTTCCTTATCGCTTGCGCTGCACGAAGCGGTTATCAGTGCCACGAACAGCAGTAATATGGTTTTTATAAAAATCAAATGTTTCATAATCGTTTTGGTATTAAAAAAGCCATTACCCCGAAGAGAACACTTAAAGTCCTCTTCGGGGCAATGGCTTTATATTATGAATAAGTTTTTCTGTTGTCTCGTATCGGCTACATGGCTTCTATGTCTTCTGCCGAGAGTCCTGTAATGGTGGCGATGGTGGCGGTAGGTATGCCGGCGGCTTTCATGCCGGCAGCGGTTTTACGAATTCCTTCGCTGATACCTTCGGCTATACCGTCTTCCTTACCTTTCTCTACGCCTCTTGCCCATCCTTCGGCTATGCCTTCGGCACGACCTTCTATGCGACCCTCTTCTTTTGCGGAGTCTATTTCGTCGTTCTGCACCATCTGGTCTAGCAGGTGGGCTTTGTAGGCCGCCTGTTCTGTTTCCGACATGGAGTAGTACTGCAGTTTCTTGCGTGCTTCTCTCAAGCCGGGGGCGGTGGTGTGTTCGTCTATCACTCCGTTTTTAAGATAGTTAACCCACTCTTCTATCGGGGTCTTGGCTACCTTGTTGAAGTCGTTCACACGGATAAGGATGTATTCTGGGAATACTTCCGATGGCATCTTTGGCGCGATGGCTTTACGCTGCTTGTCGCTAACCTTCAGCTCGTCGTGGCAATGAACGCCTACAAAACGGTTCTGACCGTGATAAAGGTAGTCCTTGCCCTCGCCCAAGTCGAAGTAGAGGATACTGATGGAATACACCTTCTTTACTTCCACATAGCGTTCACCAAGCGAGATATGCTCGGTAATGGCTTTAGCCACACCATAGAGTATGCGTTCCAGGTAGTGAATCTCACGCGTATTCTGAACCTCGATGATGATTATCTCGCCCTTGCTGTTGCGGGCTTTGATATCAACACGGTTGAACTTGTCGTTTACAGCTTCCTGGTTAGATTCGCTCTCCAGTATCTCATCTATGGTCACTTTCTCGCCGAGGAATACGGTGAGGAAGCCTTCCAACACGCCGAAGTTGGCTTTCTGACGGAGCAGTCGTTTGATTGCCCAGTCAAAACGGATGTATTTATCTTTCAGTTCGCACATACGATTTACACTTATTATTAATTATTTATCGCTGTAGTGTCCTTTCAGAGAAACTACTGCTACCACAACCACATCGTCGTCTATTCTATAGACCAGACGCGACTGTTTGTCTATCAAATGGTTCCAACACTATACGGTAGATCATAGTCCGAGTTTGTCTTTGATTTCTTCAATCGTGTAGACCTGTCCCATACCTGCCTTGTATTGAGCGATACCCTCGTTCACTTCCGCCACGTTGCTCGGGTTGTTCCACCACGGGTCGTTACTGGGCGACGGATTTTCCGTTCCCTGCTCCGACGGAGTGTTTGCTTCTTTAATCAGAATGCCTTCTATGTAAGCCTTCAGACTCTTGCCGTGATTTTCTGCCATAACGGACAATTTTTGCAGAATGTCCACTGGCAGATCAATGTTTTTTCTTTTAATCGCTGCTTTTGCTTCCATATATTCTGTGTATATTTGTTAGTGTCACTACCACTGCACAAAGATACACATTATATATGTGTTAAGCTACATACAGCTCTAATATTTAATGCTTTATTCCTTTCTAAAGCCATTTTTACAATATTTCAAAGAACGATATTTCTTTTTTCGGTTTGCTATATCAATGTGTTGTTCCCCACAAAGTAAGACACTTTATTTCGTGGTGCTTTATGTCTTATTACTGCTGATGGACTTATTCTCGAACGCAACGAATAGACATTGCAGCTTCTCTTGAATATGATGTTTGCGTACATAGTTGTACTTCTCCTCCAACTAACTGTACATACGAGACTTTATCTGTTTCGGCATCGAATGTGCAACCTTTTGAGTAATCATTCGTTACAGCAAGCCAACAGTAAGAAGCCATACCATATGCATCATAAGCATAAAAATTATCATGAGCATGGCAACGTCTACCCGTCGCAGGAAAAGTGACCGTTGTAGTTTTAGAGTTATTGCTGTAAAAATTCCACTCTAACAAGGATTCGTTCCATTTTCCGTTAACCTCAGACAACTCATATACAAAATCTGATGATTTTGCGAATCCTGTAAATGTTTTTATAGGGGGTATTTTAAAACCTACAGGACTTGGGTCATAAACCGTTTTTGTAACAGTATTACTAGGCTTAGACCCAGAGTAAACATTGCAATCTGCGCTCCAAAGGTTCTTATACACACCATCGCCACGTGATTGATTGTTTTCATGCCACTTACCTGGATTAAGAATTGCATTCTTAATATAATCTTTACCACTTCCTAAATCTTTATGAATAGGATCATCAATAGAAAAAGCGCCATTGTTGTCATACCATCGTTTCGTTTGGCCTTTACCTGTATTTTCATCTTTCATTCCATCCATAGGCTGAGCAGGGTCTTTACGCCCCCACTGATAATACGTGTTATTACCTAACTTTTGCTCTTTACCTTTTAGTTGTTTTACATCAAATGGTCCACAAATTTTTGTTCCTGCGGTAAACTTAACCAAGCAGCTACGTTCGGCATAATCCATAAGGGGTCCATTGCAGTAGCCAAGATTAACCGACATTACATCAAAGTTCTCATTATCGGAATTGGTAATGGTAATCGTCTTATTTACATCCTCGTCGGTCACCCAGATGTGCCAGCTCCAAAGTACATTGTCAGCTGCATCTTTAATGGCGATCACAGCGTTACCCTGATGAATACTTTCCTGTTTTACCTGAAAAGAAATGTTTCCACCATTCGTACCGGGATTATATTGTATATCTGTTACCAAATTCTCAGAATCTTGCCACACTAGTTCAGCCTTAGCAGGCGTGCAGTCCGCATTATTGCTAATATAAGGGTCGGTAATGCTGTTGCCTGTATGGTTAATGAAAGGGTTCAGAACCCATTGTTCATCGGGAGCCGTAGAGGTGTATGCCGATGCGTTAGTTGCTCCGTTCTTTATGGCATTACCATATACCAACGGGAATGAGTACCATCCCGGTGCATTCACCACATAGCAGTTGGCGGTGTTCTCCACTACATCTTTTGTACCATGAGAGTTCGATAAGTTATAAGGTTCAGCCTTACTTCCTTTCGACGGCGTTGCTCTAAGCGTTGGCGTATGCGTACTGATATCAACTCCAACTTGCTCATTGATTGTCCCTCCTATACCAGTTACATAGTCAATAGAACCGGCACCAGATACAGGGAAACCTTGCAGCCAAGTTGGGGCGGTATGTTGCCAAGACGCCCCACCGTCGGTAGAGAATTCGGCTGTCCATGGCACGACCTCTTTATCGCCCTTTGAAGAAGTGCGGAAACTCTTCACGGCGAATGTCAAACAACCACCTTTGTAAGTGAATTCGGGATTAGTAGGCCATATAACCGTAAATTCCGGAACATATATAATAGATGTAGTAGATACTCTGTAAGTAATAGTGGTACCTCTTTCCCATTTCTGTCCACCTATCTTAGCCGTAAGCGTTTTAGTACCTGTGGCATCTTCAAACACCACCTTGACCTTGGCATCCGCGCCAAGCGTCTGCGGAATCATAAAGAAAGTCTGCGTATTATCCGTGAGCGCATCACCCTCTTTACTTCCGGCAGTAGATTTATCCACGCTCAGCGAGAAAGTAGCCGGAGTTTTCACATCGCTCCACGTCATACCTTCTACTGCGTATGTACCTTGCGAACAAACATCCTCTAACGATATGCTTTTCAGTGTGCCAGCTTCCATGTTGGCACCGCACACAAACTTAATAGCTGTAAGGGCATGGTTAAACGTAAGCGACGTACTTCCGCCCCCAGTAGGTTCTGTTTTGCCCTTGGCTACGGCAAACATCAAGTCGGCTTGCTTGCTGTTGTCGGCATTTACAGTATAGTCGGCACTCGTAAGGTCTGAATTCATAGTAAGTCCGTCGAGTGCCAATGGATGGCGAGCATAAAAATCGAGTACCTTCCCTGCAGGCCATAAGTAGTTTGATGCCGGTTTCCAAGTAACTGTAGAACCTGATTCCTCTCTCGTTACCTCCACATTATCCATATATTTTCCACCTTCCAAGAAAGCCGTAACGCCGAACGGCTGCATACCATCCAACGATGGTTCTATCTGTGTGCCGCGCGATACGTACTGCACATCAGCTACAGAACTCTGAGTTACCTCGCCTATCAGATATAACGGTTTTCCGTTCTGACCTTCCATTTCGATAGGTTCAAAAAAATGCGGTTCCGCCTGTCTGTGCGCCACACGCGAGTCTTTGCCGTCAATCCAGCCGTTATTCTCCTGCGTATTTACGCTGAATGACACAAATCGGTCGTTCCTGCCCTTCTCTATCTCATCGGCACAGGCAGATAACACAGCCAATGCGATGAGCGACAAGCCCATCAATTTGTTTCTTGAAAGTAATATCGTTATCATAACTTATCTGTTTTTATTTTCTTTCTGAATGAGTTACCGAAAGAGGAGCCACCCTCATTGCAGAGGGTAGCACACATTCAACCTCTTTCGGCTTTTGCTGACACACTTCTCACCGTTACGGTAAATACCTAACGCCTCGTAGGGCAAGAAGCGCCACTGAATTGTGATTCATTAGGGAAGAGGAGGAACTGGAAATGAAGTTTGATCGTTGCCGGCATCCCAGTCAGCAACAGTAACGTTGAACTTGATTTTCTTACCAAAGATTACGTCACCCTTTACTGGGTCTTTAGTTCCATCAGGAGTTACGCCAGTTCCAGGATCTACAGGGTCTACGCTACCGCAACCATTAGACAGGTCGAGTGTATAGATATACTTCTTCCCTGAGCTCCATGTAGTGTTATTGGTGGATACGGCTGCCCATCCGTAAGTTTGGGCTGCTTCTGTAGAACCTGCAGGGTAGATGTACTTGCCAGTAAGTGCCGACTTAACGTTCAACAGCAATGAGATGTAAGTACCGCCTATATAGCTATCGAAATCATTAGCTGTACTTCCCGAACCAATCCAACCAGTTACGATTTGCGGAATAAGCATAGCGTTGTCACCTTCAGTTTTCATAACAGACATCCCTTCTGCTGTCAATTCTTTCGCATCATCATACACCACTTCATATTTTACTTTTGAATTTGCTTTAGGATCCCAAGGAGTCGTTTCTGTAGAAGTATAAGTACCGGTACCTTTCACAGCAACAATACGTACACCTTTAATGCTATAAGTATAAGCAGCATTAGTATTCTTAGCGCGAACTTCAATCTGAGAAAGAATGTGCCTCAAAGTCAAGTCCAAACCATTAGCGGCATTGTTTTCTGTACCCGAAGCTGTACCAATCATCAAGTCCTGATGTTTGCTAATGTCTGCATCCGGAGTATAATCTGTCAATACAGTTTTGTAGGTATTCGTAGCTTTATCGAAAGTAACAGTCTTAGCTGCGGTCCATGTGTCGGCTGAGGTAGCAAGGGCAAGGAAGTTAAGAGTCTTACCTCTCAGCCAATTGTATTCCGGATTAGATACGAAAGTGTTAGTCTGCCCCTCTCTTGTGAAATCTACATCTGTGAAATACGCAGCGTCTGCAGAGCCTGTACCGTTTTCATAGGCTGTAACAGACATACCTTTCAAATTACTTTGCGTAACTTCTGCCACACGTGAATTCAGACCTGCTACGGTACGGAAAGAGATACCTTTCTGGTTACCCATGTCTAAGGTTTCATCGTTAGAACATGATGCAAGTGCCAATGATGCAGCTGCAACAAAACAAATCGCTTTGTTCATAATTAAATAGTTTAAAATGTTAGAAAATAATTGATTAATGCTTCTCTTATTACGGATTCTATGTTATTATTAAATGTTCATCGGAAGATCGATAAACACCTTTTCCCACTCTGTCACATTCGGACGGAGTCCACTCGTGCCTGTGATAGGGGTAGGCAACGGCAGTTTTTCTATTACAATTTTAATATGGGTAGGGTCTTGCGAAGAGTCGTGAAACTGATCGGTTACGTCTTCCTCAAAGTAATAGGTATTACCATCTGACATCTGTGCGTAAATCATCAATTTATGCTTTCCAGCCGTCTCGGGACAGTGACCAAAGAAACTAAACTCTGCATTAAGTATCGTTTTCTCGCTATTGGCGTTTACCCCAAATGGAATGGTTACTTTTTCTTCTGACAGCTTATCTACCCCAACCAACCATCCTCCCGACATGCCAGTAATTGATGCGCTAATAGCGTTGGCGTGTCGCAAGTTAGCCACGTTTTTTACCACTACCGAGCATATTTTAACACGTTGCTTAGGTTTGAACACCACCTTTTTCTGTCCATTCTCCGGATGTATAACCAGTCGTTCGACATGGTCGCTCCACAACGATATCGGCTCTAGTACATTTCGCTCTTCTTCCGCATCGCGTGCACGGGGTGCCGTTTCCGACTTGTTTTCCAACAATCCAACCAACGAACGTGTGTTACCGGTAGTTACCTCAAAAGTCTCTTGTCTCTCACTATTCACTATGCGGTGCGTCTCCTTATCGCTGTTCACGCAGACAGCGTCATACACTCCCCTCGGCATCTTTACAGTTCCTCCTCTACGGTCTATGAACTCATGACGTATAGGATTTGAACCATCTTCTGGAAAGAAATAAACAGCCATCGTGGCAGGATCGGCATCCGGAGCATCTGTCCAGTCGAACACAACCTCAAACGGAGTAAAGTGCGGATGGTTATAACATAGTTCCTTATGTTCGCAAGCCGTAAAGAGAGGCAGCAGTAATGCCACCATACATCTCATCATTGTTTTAAATCTACGTGTCATTTATTGCCTCCTTTCTTGCTATTAACATTACCGTGTCCTAACAGCCACACCAATGATACCTCTGCACGTGTCGGGCCAAACCAATGGCGTTTCTTTGTTTCTTGATACACATAGCATTCGTCTTCGGGAGTGTACACTTTATACTTGCCACCAAAATAGCCAACACCTATGCTGAAGTCGAAATTCAGTCGTTTAGCCACAGGCATGGAGTATCCGTATTCCACTCCGGTACCGTATGCGTATTCGCCAAGATATCCCTTACCGCCAAGCTCAAAGTCGTAGGTTATTCGCTGTGTATACGCACCTATGTGATGACCGCGCATTGGAATTCCGCCTAAGTACTTACGCACAACCAACTCACCACCATATATACGCCAATAGCGATGTCTGTGGTCGTTCTTCCACCAAGCGTACATCCAGTTTAGACCTACACCCCAACCTTTGCCGAAGCCAAACTCCACACCAACATTTGGCACGAGGGCTGCATCGTACAACAGATTGGTTTTCACGGCCATATAAAACGGATTATCTTCTTGCGAAAGTGTTTTGTACTTTTCTGTTACCTCTACTCTTCCTGGCTGTTCGTCTATGTGGCTAACGCTTACCGTATCTGCGGTAGCTTCTGGCATCACCGTTTCTTCCGTTGTCGGTATAGGTTCAGTGCGCTCTACTTCACACACCACCAATACGCCACCTCGCAACTTTTCGAAAAAATTATCTCTCATATAGCTCCATGCACGCCCACCATAAAGGTTCATGAGTTGCTGTTTGCGGCTATCCACCACTTTTCCGCCACGCATAATCCATTCGGGGTTGGTACGGATTACACTGAGCGCCTTGTCGCGCCACGGCATATCTGCTTTTTTCACCAGCAATGCCAGTCCGTTCCAATCCTCTCCTTCCGAGCGCAGCACAAAGATGGAGTCTGGCAACGAAAGGTTTGTTTTCATATAGTTAATCAGTTCTTTGCCACGCAACTCTGACAGCTTCCTGTTAAATTCTGTATTTCCTTCGGGCGAAGCTGAAGATACTACACGGATACTTTTGATAGCCGCTACTTGGTTTGTCCTCATGCGCCGAATACATTCCGTAAACGCTTTCAGCTGGGCTGCATTATCCATATACGGAAGTTCTATCCTCGCACTTGCCAGACGGAAGTACACCGTAGCACATATACTGTCTGCTACGGTTTGCGCATGTGCGGTTGTGGCTAACATGGCGGCTAGTAGTAGTGATGGAATTAGTCTCTTTTTCATATATAAATATAAATTCTCTATTCATCCAAGGCAATGGTTTATAGCATTGAAAAATCCTCTGTTGACGCATGGTCTGCCAGCGTTATACTGGCAAGTTCCGTACGGAGCTTTTCAAGCATTCCTCTAAATAGTCCGCATACACGGCATTCGCTGGTATCGCTGGTGCATCGTATACCGGGGAGAATGGTTTTACAACAGTCAATGTGTAGCTCGCCATCAAGTGAACGCATCACATCGAGCATCGTTATTTCCTCGGGATTGCGAGATAGCATAAAGCCGGGACTTGTTCTTCCGTGACGGGAACGCAGCAGACCCGATCTTACCAGGCGTTGCAACGCCGGCGAAAGTGCTCTAACGTTTATACTATAATGGTCGGCTATATCGCTTGTTGTTATCCATACGCTGTTGCGCCAACCCCACACCAAGTAGCGGCAAGCTATCAGTCCGAAACGGGTGGGATTGCTCAACATACGCACGCCCCTTTCTTTATTATTATCTGTCTTTCTCTCATTTCGTCATCGTTTTAATTTGCATCTTAGCTACACTTATACAGTAAATACAGTGCATTACTGTATTTTAAATGGAAAAATTAAACGGAAAGCTATAAACGTTCCGTTTTTTTACACTTCTGATGGGCTTCAGATTGATGTCCCTTTCTTACGAAGAAAGTGACATCACGAAAAATAGAGTTGTATTTTATTGTAAAACAGATGGTTAAAAAGGTAATTAATGTTATAAGAATCGAAAAAAGAAATAAAAACCAGAAAAAACATTAAGGTTACTTGTAAAATAATCGCCAAAATACTTGCCGTATTTGCGTGAAATACATACCTTTGCACTCAAATAATAATACCTGCTGATTGGGCGCAAGGATTGATGTCACTTTCTTCGTAAGAAAGGGACATTTTTTGTTTCTAAGGGACAATAAGCCATGATTTTGCCCCGCCATTTGTGGTGGAAGTGGTGATTTTGTCTCGGTTATGTCCACTTTTGTCTCTTCGGGTACGTTATGCCTAAGTTGGCGGTCGTACATTCCTCTCACCGCTTTGTCTATTTTTCTGCTGCTGATACGAGACAGGTAAATCTGCGTGGTACGTATTGAACTATGCCCCATGCACTGGCTGATAACTTCTACCTGACTGCCATCTTCAAGCATCAGCGTAGCCCAGGTGTGCCGCAATACATAGGTGGTAAGCTTCACATCACCTATTATATTATATACGGCACGGTTTATACGCCGTAAGGCGGATTTCTCTGAAAGCTCTTTCCCGGTATTTCCTTTTCTCGATTCGTGCAAGAACGGTAAAACGTACGGCGAGTCTTTGCGGTAGTAGCGGCGCATTATTTCTTCCAATTCTGGCACCACCTCTACATCTATCAATGCCCCGGTCTTGCTGCGTTTGTAACGTATATGCCCATCGGATATCATGCTCCACCGCAACCTATATACATCCTGAAACGCCATTCCACGGGAATAGAAGATAAAAACAAGTACATCCAGCGCCTCTATCTGTCGTGGTTTCAGTTTTTCACGCAATTCTGGCGAAAGTATCTTAATCATATCGTCGCGTTTCAACGCCCGCTTGGCGGAAAAGCTGCCGCCCGGACGCGGTCCGCCAAATGGTTGAGCGTTTGCGGTGCTTTCAGTAAGGTTCAGCGCATGGCGGTACACCGCCCTAAATGTGCGCAGGTAGAAATCTACGGTCTGCGGCTTGTCGGCATGTTGCTGCTGTAGCCACCGTGTAAAATTGTCGGTCCACTGCCGTGTAATGGCAGCTACGGTAAGGCGTTGCCAGTTATCGCCTGCAAATTCTCTTACTTTACTGATAGCGCTACGGTAATTCTCTAATGTACGCAGGCTAAGTGTGTTCTCTAAATCCCACAAAGTTCGTTTTAAAAGTGGTAATAATAACCTTGATTTGTCTTCTCTCATTGTTTAATTTTTCCATTTAAACTCGTAACGTAATATGTTAATGAAAAAAGACGAATAAACCAAAGGCACTTCGCTATTGTGGTATTAGCGAAGTGCCTTCTGCCTTATGGTTCTCCAAGATGTTTTACTATTACTTCCACTTCACGTTTCATGAACGAGTGTAGCGATGGGTTATATCCCATACTGCGCAACTCTTCGGTCAACGGTTTGCAATACGCCATCCAGCGCCGCAGGTGTTGCTTGGCGGTCTCTACGTTATCATCGGGGAAATAAAGACTAGCCAGAGTAGCCTTTTTCATGGTGCGACACTGAAACGGGGGTAGCAACTCATCTTCGGCATACGGTACTCCGGGCCATTTAGGTGAGAAGGGTTCATTACCATACTGTGCAGAATTAATTTTGTTCTTCATACTGTTTTTTTTGTTGTTAAGGTTTTGTTTTTGATTTCCTGTTCTCTTATTGGTTATGTGCAAAAGTACGTCTAAAGAAAGATGCAGGTGTACGCACAAACGAGTACAATCTCTGAATATTTGTTATAACGCCCTTAATCAATGTTAAGAAAATCAAGTTTAGATTCTGTTACCAGAGAATTTAAATCTGTTACGGCAAAATAAAAATCTCTCGCATCAGATTTTTATTTTGATACGAGAGATTATTTTTCTGTCGCAACGTTTCTTTTAGTTTGTCGCAACAGAATAAGAGTTTTCTATAATGTACTATTTCTTTTATAGACTTACGAACGGAAACCGCTATAATATAATATGTGGTGACTATCTATAGTTTCTCTTTTGCATTTTTTTGAAAAAAAATCGAAAAACATATTGCGGGATTAAAAATTATACCTACCTTTGCAACCGCAAACGAGAAACAACGGATGCAATCGGAATGTAGCGCAGTTGGTAGCGCACTACGTTCGGGACGTAGGGGTCGGGCGTTCGAGTCGCCTCATTCCGACAGAAAAGACTTAATCAGAAATGATTGAGTCTTTTTTTGTTTATATACATGCTATATGCAGCCCGGAAAGCCAACATAGTTACACAATAGAAATATTTTTGTTTTTCTAATTATTAATAGTAACTTTGACTCAGTTTAAAGTAATAAAGATAAAGGGCAAACACGCATGTTCAATTCTAAGAAAGAAGCCGATACCGAATACATTGATCTGACCGATATTGATGTCTTTCAGCAACAGTACAACGAAAATTTCAGCAGATTGAAGTATTTTGGCTTGCAATATTTGCCCGATGAAGAAGCTGTACTCGATATTATACAGGATTTATGGCTGAAGATTTGGGAACGGAAAGAAACTCTAATAAGTCAGTCAGCCTTCAGAAGCTATCTGTACCAAGCACTCTATCGCTCCATATTAAACTACCTCAAGCACGATGCTGTAGTTAAAGAATATGCGGGTAAAGACCCGTACGACCTGGAAGAACAAGAGAAAGAACAAGAAGCTACACATAAAATCATAGAAGCCGAAATATATCAGGCGCTGAACAGGGTATTCGAAGAATTGCCAGACGCATGCCGACGGGTTTATGCCGCCAGCCTGGAAGGTAAGTCGCAAAAAGAAATTGCCGAAGAGTTCTCTATATCTATTAATACAGTTAAGAAACATATTAACAACGCCAATCATTACATGAAAAAGCGACTGAAGAACTTCTGGAACTTCATTATTATGCTTCAAGCTCATACGTAAAATTCATCCTTCCGTTTTTAACAAAATTAGGTCTGTCACGTCCAGAACAAAAAAAAAAAAAACATTTGTCTAAATTTTATGCACATCATTGTTTTTTTGCTTCAAAACATCACTTATGCCCTTTCAACTTATCGCCAAAACCTATAAAATCTAATATTTTTCGATAAAATTAAAAAAAGTTCCATTTTCGTATTACACCAAACAGTAGCTCGGTTGTCTTGTATGAAAAAAGGTTAATATATGCCAACAGGACAAAACATAAACGAAGTGAAAATTTGGTTGCTGAAAGAGCTGGACGGCACTATCAGCCAAGAGGAGAAGGCTCAATTGGAGGCATGGAAGAAAAAATCGACTGCCAACGAAGAGTTAGCTCAGCGCATTCACTCCGCACAATTTCTGCGGAAAGCTATACTTGACTCTAATAAACAGATACGCCAAAAGCAATGGAACGCGTTATGGAAAGAGATAGGATATACACGTTTTCCAAGCATAGAATGGCACAAGACTACAAGAATAGCTGCTGTCATAGCTTTGCTTATAGCGTGCGGATGGATGTTTGTATACTATTGGCAGCTACGCGAAGAAGACCGGTTGGCCAACATCACCATTCCGGCAGGCTCTACCAAAGCCATACTCTATGACTATGCCAACGACTCGGTATGTAACCTGCCCGAAACTGCCGGCTATGTGTTCGAACTTGATTCATACAACCGTCTGGCATCTATCCCCAAAGACAAAATGAATGCCGCCACTCATCGCAGCATCGTGGTGCCTCGTGGCGGAGAATATAAAATACGTCTTACCGACAGCACCTTTATACACTTAGGTCCGGAGTCTACGCTCGATATTCCTATATGCTACTCTCCACAGAACCGAAACATCAGAATAAGCGGTCAAGCTTATCTGGCTGTGCACAAAGATGCCTCTCACCCATTTATTATAGAAACCCCACATACACACATACGTGTTACCGGTACCCGACTGAACGTAGAAGCTTATCCGGATGAACCGCAAGCATGGGTAGCTCTGGAAGAAGGAAAAGTGGAACTGCTGGCAGGCAATAACTCAATGAAGCTACCCGTAGGCAGAACAGCGGCTATTGACAGCGACAGCCGCATCATTCTTACCCCCGACAGTTTGATAGAACACACGGCGTGGCATAACGACCGAATGGTATTCTATAACCGTAGCATAGAAGAGATTATGAAGCATTTTTCCAGATGGTATAACATAGACATCGGCTTCAAGAATAAAGAAGCTCGACAATCGCGAATTACTATGGACGTGAACAAATACGATACATTTAATCAACTAAAAGAAGATCTAGAAAGGATGAATGAGCTACAAATTAAAATTAAGAGAGGAAACAGAGTATTAATATCCGAAAGGAATTTAGAGTAAGCAATATTATGTATAGAAAAAACACATGCCAAGGAGCAAAGTGGGTATTCCTACTGGTGCTCTTATGCCTCGGCCTAACAGCTGGAGCACAGACTAGTAAGAAGGTCACGCTGCAACTTACCAACGCTTCACTTAAAGAGGTGTTCTTAGAAATTAAGAGTCAAGCGAATGTAGGATTTATGTATAGCGAAAAAGCTATGGCAAACTTGCCACGCAAGGACTATCATTTTAAACAGGAAAGTATTTCTAAAATACTTAATTATGCGCTGGCAGGAAGTGACTATACTTTCGAGATGGAAAATAACCGAAACATAATTATTTATAAGAAAAGCACTGATAATATTACCGGAAAGGTTATAGACGGCAACGGTGAACCTATGGTGGGGGTATCTGTATTACCTATAGGTACTACTAAAGTTCAGGGCGCCGCAACCGACTTGGAAGGAAAATTCTCATTTCCAGCCAACGGACTGAAATCGGTAAAGCTGCGTTTTTCATTCATCGGAGCTAAGTCGCAAGACGCCACATGGAATGGAAAGGCTTTAAAAATTGTACTCGACGACGATGTACGCGCCATTGATGAGGTTGTGGTAACAGGTTATCAAACCATAGACCGTAGAAAGGTTACCGCTTCTATCACTTCAGTAAAAATGGATGATGTGCTGATGCCTAACATGACCACTGTTGACCAGGCACTTGAAGGCCACATCCCCGACTTGCTTTTCATTCAGAACTCTGGCGAAGCTGGTTCTACCGCACGTCTGCGTGTTCGTGGTACTTCTACCATCGTAGGTAACCGTGAGCCGCTGTGGGTACTTGATGGTTTTCCTTTGTCGGACCCGGTAAACGTTACTCCGGAACAATTGAACGACCCCGACTATATCAACTACGTAGGTAACGCTATTTCGGGTATCAACCCACAGGATATTGAACGTATAGACGTACTGAAAGATGCTGCCGCTACAGCATTGTATGGCACACGCGCATCTAACGGTGTAATCGTGGTTACTACAAAAAAAGGCCATGAGGGTAAGCCTACCATCCGCTATAATACTAACGTAAAATATACGCGCCGTCCGCGATATACCGACCACGCCATCAACCTGATGAACTCGCAAGAACGTGTTCAGTTTGGTAAAGACTTGTGCGACCTACACTATGTATTTCCGCAATATATGCCTATGGTGGGATATGAAGGTGCACTGTATCGCTACCAAACAGGACAGACCGGATATAACGAATTCCTCAACGAAGTTAGAAACTACGAAACCGTAAATACCGACTGGTTCGACTTGCTGTGCGAAGATGCCATAACACATTCTCACACACTTAGTATCTCTGGAGGATCTAAAAGTACACGATACTATACTTCTGTAGGTTACACACGTGAAGGTGGTACAGTGAAAACTGAATTTGTAGACAGATACACTGCCTCAATGAACCTAAACACAGAGATTAACAAGAATCTGAAAGCCAACATCCGTGTCAACGCTAACATTCAGAAGAAGAACCACTTGCCAAGCGATGTAAAGGTACTGAACTACGCATACGAAACAACACGTGCACTGCCGGCATATAACGCCGACGGTTCTCTTTATTATTACAAGAAACATGGCTACAGCGTAGGAAACGGACGAAAGACTAACAATCTGTACGACTATAACATACTGAACGAAATTAATAATACATCTGACGATTATTCGGGTAATACTTTCTCTACCAACGGTGAATTGGTATATAACCTGAAGAATATAGTAAACTTTACGTTAGGAGCATCGTATAGCCGCAGTGCAACCAACCAAAGCACATGGTATGGCGAGAACTCTAACTACGTGGCAATCTTAAAAAATGGAGAAGCAACAGATATTCCACAAACAGGTACAAGCGGATATTGCGAATTGCCTTACGGCGGTGTATATAATACAACAAACACCACTACCGAAAGTTTTACGGGACGTTTACAGGCTAACGCTCACTATGCATTTGGCGAAGATAGAAAACACTTGATTTCATCTACTGTGGGTTACGAAGTAAGTACTTATCGCTCCAACGGCATTACCGACCAAACAAGAGGTTACTATAAAGAAAGAGGTATGCAGTATTCTACAATGGAAGGTGCCGACCTTGACAACTATCCGCTGTATAAGAACTGGTTGGCAGAGGGACATCGTTCTCTATCGGCAGCTAAGACCAATACCCTTTCGGGCTACCTTACTTTAGCTTACGATTACAAAAGATATTTCACAGTCAGCCTGAACGGACGTTTCGACGCTTCAAACAAATTCGGTAGCCGAAGCAACGAGAAGTTCTTGCCCGTATGGTCTATCTCTGGAAGATGGAGTATAAAAGATACTTTCTTCAATGAGTCTAGAGCGGTGAACAACTGGATTATACGTATGTCGTATGGTAAAACTGGTAATATGCTTGACAATGAAACTCCTAACATGTTGATTCGCCAAGGTACCATGGATGCTTACTACGGTGAAAACGTATCGACTGTATCGGCATTCCCTAACCCTAATCTGCGTTGGGAACAGACTTCGACCACTAACTTCGGTACCGAACTGAGCATGTTTGACGACCGTCTGCAATTTACCGGCGAACTGTGGTTTAAGCATACTACTGATGCTTTCTCTACCATCAATATCGCTTCTACCAACGGACGTACTTCTTATAAAATGAATAATGGTACTATCAATAACTACGGTTATTCTCTATGGATTTCGGGTTATCCTATTCGTACTCAAGACTGGGAGTTGTACTTATCTACCACTTATTCATGGGCAAGCAACACCGTAAAATCGGGAACCAACGAGAATTATAGCTTGAACGACTACCTGAACGGTACAGCCGTAGTAGACGGTGAGGCCATAGGTACTTTCTATTCTTATAAGTATCTGGGATTGAATCCTAACACCGGTATTCCGATGTTCGATGATTATCAAGACCGCCGTCATTTGCTGATGAACCAAAAGTTGGCAGACATCATTCCGCTGGTTATGACAGCAAGCGGAAACCGTGACCCTAAACTTACGGGTTCGTTTTATGCTACGCTGAAATGGAAACAGCTCTCGCTGAACATGAACTTCAACTACAGAATTGGCTGTAAAGTGCGTTTGTTCGACCTCTATACCCCTATCGTATCGGGTATTTCATCGGACAAAAACGTACGTAAAGAATTTGTAGACCGCTGGATGAAGCCGGGTGACGAAAGATACACCGACATACCTGCACTTATCAGTCCTAGCGACGATAACTACAGCTCTACAATGAGCCACTGGTCAAACGGAGAATCGGCTAAAGTGGTTGAAAAGGTTCCTACCTTCGCCGAAAACGTATGGAAAATGTACGACCGCTCTGACCTGCGTGTTGTATCGGGCGATTATCTGCGCATGAGCAACTTACGATTGACATACAGATTTAAGCACAGACAGCTTAAGAATACTCCGCTGAAATCGTTGGATTTAAGTTTGGCGATGACGAATGTGTTTACCATAGCATCTGGAAAGCTGAAAGGACAAGACCCTACACAGGCTAACTCTACCACAATCAACATGTCGCTCCGTCCGGCTTATACGTTTGCATTGAATGTTTCATTTTAATAAAGCAGTTATATCATGAAGAAATATATATACTTATTTTTATCGGCAGTACTGTTTGCCAGCACATCTTGCAGCGACTTCTTGAGCGCATACTCGCAAGATATGATTGTAGCCAAATCGTGCAGCGACCTTGACGAGGTGCTATTGGGCGATGTGTATATTAAGAGTTACCAAGTATCTACAGGTCCTTCGGGAGGTAGATGCGCAGGCTTTTTCAATGTGTTAGACGATGACTTAAGCACAGGTAGCGTAGGTAGCGAAACAAGTAAGACATGGGGCGACTGCTTGGCAAGCATCTTTGGTTATTACGCTTGGCAGTTGCGCGTGGGCAGTAACTATAACGCATCGTACTTTCAGAATGATAACGTAACATACGATGATTTATATGCGCGTATCAATACCATCAATGTTATTCTGGACGAAATAGTAGACCTGCCACACGAATCTGAAAAAGATTATGCCACTTATTTAAGAGTACAGGGCGAAGCTTGTTTTCTGCGTGCTTATTTCTACTTTACCCTGGCAAACCTTTATGGCGATGCATACGAGCCTACCACATGTAGCCAGAAACTATGTGTGCCTCTGAAACTTACTCCGTATGTAGAACACGATAAAGACAAGGATACTCAGTTTAAAAGAGCTACCGTAAAAGAAGTGTACGATCAAATAATCAGCGATTTGACATTGGCAGAAGACTATCTGACTAAGAGTCCGCAAAACACCGCTCATCGTTTACACCGTGCATCGGTAGAAGCTGTAGATTTATTGTTTAGCCGCGTATATCTGTTTATGCAGAATTGGGAGATGGCAGAACAAAAAGCTGATGCCGTTATCAATAGCTCGTATTTCCAATTGGCAGAGCTGAACGCGTTTGAAGACGGTAAGATATTCCTTACTCGCGAAAATGCAGAGGTATTGTTCTCACAAGGTCCCAACAACTTATCGAGCGAAAATCTGTTCACTGCGCGTCCAGGCGACTTCTGTGTATCAAGAGAACTATACGATTTGTACGATGAAAACGACCGCCGTAAAAGCTGCTTCTTCGGAACACATGCACTGAGCGACAGTATCACGCTGCAAAACAAGTTTGAACGCGGAAGTATCGTTTCGCATATCTCGGACGTATTTACACTGAGAGCATCGGAAGCTTTTCTGAATAAAGCGGAAGCTTGTGCCATGCAGAAGAGTCAGGACAAAGAAACCGAAGCGTGCAAACTTCTGAACGCTTTGCGTAAGAAACGTATCATAGGATACAATGATAATATTTATAGCGGAGAAGAATTGGTTCAGCAAATACGCGATGAACGCCGCCGTGAATTCTGCTTCGAAGCTCACCGCTGGTTCGACCTTCGCCGATATGCCGTTTGCGAAGCTTATCCGTATTCTAAGAGCATCATTCATGTATACAGCGCATGCGGAAACAACGGAGTATCTTATACAGAAGAGTATAAACTGGAAGAGCACGATAAAGCATATACATTTGCATTGCCCGAATCGGTCATCAAGTTTGATGTAGTGCCTATGGAGGATAATCCACGCGAAGCCAGAAAAGCTCTCAGCAAAAAGAAACCTGGCGAAGAAGGCGAATAACCGAAAACAATGGATATCAAATATAAAAAGATAAGATTATGAGAACCAATATATATTATATCATACTTTGTCTATGTGCCCTATGCGTATCTTCTTGCGGAAAGGAAGACGTGTTGGAAAATAAGATAGACTTTTCATCGGATTATGAGATTAAAGACGATCCCAACGATCCGATTCAGCATCACAAATATCTGATTTACCAAAAATATGGAATTCCTGTATTCTTTAATGATACCGTATCGGCTACTGTTACCGGAACCAACTACGACGGAAAACCTATATACAGATATGAAACACTTGACTTGAACTGGAGTTTCTCATCGCACAATAAGAATAAGGTGAGCTATGAGTATGAGTACATAAAAGATACTGATAAGCAAGAAAAGGCATTGGAGTTTGTAGAAGCGTTCTTACAGAGAGCTTCTAAACCTATGCGACCGTTTTCTATATTCTTGCCAGAAACCTTGGTAATCAAGTCGGATAAAGGTACAGAGACACCAGAATACTATTCTGGCTTCCGCACTCTTATTGTTCCTAATGTGCAAGACCTAACGGAAGAAGAGATTCCTGAATTCTCTGATAACATTCTCCGCTCTATGGTACGCGCTAAGGTATTACAGGCCGAAGCTGTAGTGAACAGCTTCTCTGAGGTTTCTAGTACTAACAAGTATTATAACAAGCCTTGGGTTATTAGCGGAAACAATGGCGGATTGGGTTGCCAATGGGGCGTAGCACACAAAGGTAGTTACTGGAAACCGGAAATATTGTTCGACGAAGATACAATGAAAAAATACATCGCTACATATTGGTCTACCAACGTAAATAACGAAGAAGAATTTATAGCAGAACGTACTCTTATATTCCAGCAAATTGGTCAGTATGGCTTTATCAGCGGCAACACGAAAGATAAAATCAGCCAGACTACCAGCCCAAGCAATGCCAGCGAGGATTTGGAATATTATCTTGATACTATGCTAGAAATAGGTAGCGCTACTTTCTTGGAACGATATGGAGCGAGTCCGCTGGTATTGAAGAAATACAATATCTTGGCAGACTATATTAAAGGAGAATTGGGTGTTGAATTTTAATTAGACAAGAAGATTTATGAAACTACATAATTTAATTATAGGAACCCTATTGGGAGCCTTCACGGCTACAAGTTGCAACAAAGAAGATGTTGCCTCAATAGATGAGTCTAGAATAAAGAGCGTGAGCGATTTTACCGACTCGCGCGACGGTAAGACATATCGCTGCGTACAGATTGGCGACCAAATATGGATGGTGGATAACTTGGCTTATTTTCTTCCGGGTGGCGTAACAGAAGGATGTTATACTTGGGAACAAGAATACTTTGACCTTACAGACTTTGAGTTCTCTAAAGCTGCTTTCAGCGAAGTATATAATAAAGTAACCGATAATCCAGATTATGCGGGCTACAAGGGTTATCTTTCTTACTACACTTCGGGCAGATATACACAGCAGCAGTTCGTCGATATGTTGGCTTATTGGCCCGATTTCCAAAAGGCTCTGAAGGACGAAATGGAGGCATACAAGGCTAACCTGCCAGTAAGCGACTTTGAAAAGTATGAGGCATCTAACGGACAGTATTCAAAGAAATACGGTTATCTGTATTCGTTAGAAGGTGCCCGGAAAGCAGCGCCCGAAGGTTGGCGAATTCCGTCGGATAATGACTGGAAGAAACTGGAGTCTGTATTAGGCATGTCGGATTCTGAAATCAACGAAACCAACGCTTGGCGTGGGGAAGGTTGCGGAACATATCTGAAAGAAGGCGGAGCGGCACTCTTTAACGCACAGATGGGTGGTTGCGATGCGTATTCTGCCGTTAGTTACGAATGGATTCGTCAGGGCGAATGCGGTTATTACTGGACTAACGAGGAATGGGAAACCGAAGTTGCCGGATCAAGCTCTAGCTCAAGCTCTGATTCTAGTTCAAGTTCAAACGGAAGTTCAAGCGAAAGCGGTAGCGATAAAGAAACTGCGCAATCTATAGTAAAAGAAGGTATAGTACGACAAATAGCCATTTTCTCATCAAAGATATGGAGAGGAACTACATTACTAGGCAATAAGGACAGAGATGTAGCTTACAGCGTACGCTGCGTAAAAGATGCAAACTAAAATATGAAAAAGACAATGAATAAAATTCTAACAATTATCACCTTGTTACTTATGGGTTCTATGGGATGCGGTTATACCCTGCATGCACAAGAAAATGCCACAGAAGTAACAACCGAAACATCGAAAGTTAATTATGTGTACTCTATGGAGGAGGCACAGAAATTGGCTTACCAGAAGAAGAAACTGATTTTCGTGAATTGCTATGCCAAATGGGCTTTGCCTTGCGTAGGCATGAATCAGTATGTATTCGGTAATCAGGAGTTTGCCGACTATATGAACAAGACATTCATCAATTTGTTTGTCGACATGAAATCGGCAGACGGCAAAAAACTTGCCAAAGAGTATAATGTACACAGCTATGCGCATTATCTGATTTTAAATTATAAAGGCGAAATAATACAACGCATCAGCGGAGGTAGTAAGTTGCCCGAGTTTAAAGATAAAGTGCGTATCGCTCTCAGCCCTAAGACTTCTCTTAAAGGTACCAGAGAGAAGTATGAAAGCGACAAGTATTCTAAAAAAGATCTTTATAATTACTTGTACGCTCTGAATGTGGCAGGAGAAGATTCTTTATTCCAAAAACTTGGAAAAGAATATATGGCCATGCTTTCAGACAAAGAGTATAGTGAAAAGAAAAACTGGATTTTCGCTCGTATACACCGCGACAGAAAGAGTTTGTACTACAAGTATCTTGTATCGCACAAGGATTTGTTCGTGAAAGAGAATGGCGAAAAGGCTGTAGATAATTATCTCAGCTCATTATTCTCGTCGGAAGTATTGAGTTTGGCTACAGAAGATACTGATTATGATGCCGCACGAATGGATAAGCTGGAACAAGAAATGAAAGAGGCAGGTTTGCCCGATACATGCTTGGTTTCTATAGTATATGGAATAGGAAAGCTAAGAGGACAAAAAAAGTATCATGAAATGCTTCAATACATTGAGAATAACGAACGTTACTTCGCTCAACAGCTGGGTGTACGTCCGCTCATTGAGGCCAGCTTCTATTTTCCTCAGTTGAAAGGAAGCGAAAAGAACGAACTTCTTACTTATTTAAGAAAGGCGGTTAGCCGCGAAACAGGAGCCGACGCCAACCGTCTGAACAAGTTGATTGCCTTAATGGAAGAAGGATATAAAGGTATAGAATTCGACCAACTCACCTTTGCCGAACTATTGAAGAAAGCTAAAGATGAAGGCAAACTGGTATTCATTGATTGCTACACATCATGGTGCGGACCGTGTAGAGCGATGGCCAACTCTGTATTCCCAAAGGAAGAAGTAGGTAACTATTTCAACACGCGTTTCATCAATGCGAAAATGGATATGGAGAAAGG